>Ga0207701_10000083_pt1 | contig 82215 bp, 65 predicted proteins | sample KBSSwiSSwithPhiX_FD_184294 | JGI IMG/M metagenome (GOLD analysis project Ga0207701, IMG submission 184294) | Switchgrass rhizosphere bulk soil microbial communities from Kellogg Biological Station, Michigan, USA, with PhiX - S5 (SPAdes) (version 2) | ecosystem: Environmental > Terrestrial >...
GATGCGTCGGCCGTCGGGCGACCACGACGCCCGCTCGCCAAATCCGGTCAGCTGGGTGATGTTGGGCGGCAGGTTGTCTTCGGGGTTCCCGCTCTTCTGTCCCTGTCCGCTTGCGAACGTCACCGAGCAGATCGCCGCAAGGATCGCCACTGAAACACCGGTCGTCATCCCGCTCATCTCCGATCTCGTCGCCTGCGGGCGCCGCCGCGGCGCTGGGCAGCGCGGACATGGTGACGAGCAGCGCAGCCACACCGATGCCGCGAGCGCCTCGATGCATTGTGCCGCAGACGAGGCGTCCGGAACGCGGGATGTTCGGTTCGTCCCAGTGTTCGTTCGGGCTCGTCCCAGATCAGAGCGCCCGGAGAAACGCCGCGAGATCCGCCTTCTCCTGTGCGGTGAAGCCGATACCGAATCGGGTGTCGTAGAACTCGATCGCGTCGTCCAGCGTGGCGGCCGAGCCATTGTGGAAGTACGGCGCCCGCGCCGCGAGGCCACGGAGGATCGGGCCCTTGAACTTGCCGATGTCATCCCATTTGCCGGTGACCATCGCGCGGCCCGGGTCGGTCGTCTGCACGAGCACGCTGGTCACCTTGTTCCGCAGCGTGTACAGGGGCATGTCCGGCGTCCGGCGCGCAGGATCCGTCAGGCCGATGTTCAGCGGCGCCTTCACCGAGTGGTCGCCCACGTTCGGCGTGTCGTGGCAGATCGTGCATGTGCCCTGGAACGAGGCGGGCACCGTCACGCCGCTCGCGAAGGTCACGTCGTTCAGGCCGCCGACTCCGGAAATGGTGAAGGTCTTCGTATTGAAGATCTCCTGGCCTCGTGCGATCGCGCGACGGGCCCGCACCGTGGGGTCATTGCCCGGGAGCGAAGCCCAGGCGGTGAAGATCGTGAACACGCGCGAATCGAACGCCGCGTGTGTCGGGTTCAGGCCCACCGGATCGTTGATGCCCACGAAGAACGGCTGCCCCGGCAGCCCATCGGGGCCGCCGCGAGCGCCCGCCGCGGTCAGACTGCCCGCGCGCTGGTCGTTCCCCTGGGCGGTGAAGAGCGCCGACTCGAAGGAGACGATGTCGTTCTGCTCGTTCGCGTTCAGCGGCAACCCCTGCGCGTGTCCCATGGTCGCGCTGTTGGATTGATGCGCCAGCGACGGCTCGCGCCCGTCCCACATGATCGCGGTCAGGAACGGGAGGTTCGTCGAGGGCAACGGCCGCCGGTAGAGCGACGCGGTGACAAGGGGCGAGACGAAGTTCGCGGGACAGGAGAACGGATCGTCCACCGAGACGATGTCGAACTCGGCAGTCGAGGGCACGTCGAGCGCGATGCGAATCAGGCCACGATTCAGCAGCAGGCTGAACGCGGTCTGCCGCGCGGCCAGCGTGTCCACGTCCGCGTTCTCGCAGTTCGAACCGTCGTTGGTCCGGAAGATCGGATCCAGGCCCCCGGTGGCGGCGAAACGTTGCTGCACGCCTGCCGGCGTTATCGTCCAGCCCTGGTCGGGACGATGACACGTGAAGCAGCGCCGCCCGTTGGTCCCGAGATCCTGGAAGAAGGGATTTCCGGTGTCGAGCGGGCCGGCAATGTCAGCGGTGCGGATCTGACCGGTCGGATCCGATGACTGCAGCACGAGACCGCCAACGGCTGCGCCCGCCACGAGGCCGGACACCACGATCAGGACAGCGGCGCCGGTGAGGTGAAATCGCCACACGGGGGAGCCTCCGTGAAACCGCGCGGAATCGCGCTACTTGGAAGATCGGAATTGGCGCGGGAAAGGCGACACGCGATAATCAGCAACCTTCACCCTGCGAGGCACCGCCCGTGATCGCGCTGAACCCGGAGCGTTGGCGGGAAGTCAGTCCATTGCTGGATCACGCGCTCTCCCTGCCTCAGGACGAGCGCGAGGGGTGGCTGGAGTCGCTTCGGGCCGACAACCCCGAACTCGCAGACCTTCTGGTGGAGCTGCTGGCCCACCACCGGGCGGCGGACGAACAGGGTTTCCTCGAGAGTCCACCTGCGCCGGCCTCCCCCGACGCCGGGCTATCCGGACAGACGGTGGGACCCTACACGCTCATCTCGCCGCTCGGCCAGGGCGGGATGGGCAGCGTGTGGCTGGCGGAGCGCAGCGACGGGCGTTTCGAGCGCCGCGTCGCCATCAAGCTGCTGCACTTGTCTCTCGCCTCGGGCGGCGCGGCGGAGCGCTTCAAGCGCGAAGGCGCCATCGTCGGGAGCCTGAGGCATCCCCACATCGCCGAGCTGATCGACGCGGGAGTCACAGTGGCCGGCCAGCCGTTCCTCGTGCTGGAGCACGTCGAAGGAAGCCCGATCGATGAGCACTGCGACGCGCGAAGGCTCGGCGTGGAGGCTCGCCTCGGGCTGTTTCTCGACGTCCTCGACGCCATGGCCGAGGCGCATGCGCACCTCATCGTCCACCGCGACATCAAGCCGAGCAACGTGCTGGTGACCGCTGACGGCGTGGTGAAGCTGCTCGATTTCGGCATCGCGAAGCTGCTCGCGGGCCACGGCAGCCTAGGCGACGCGACGGCGCTGACGCTCGAAGGCGGCGGCGCGCTCACGCCGCTGTTTGCCGCGCCGGAGCAAGTGACCGCAGGCGCCATCACGACCGCCACCGACGTGTATGCGTTGGGGGGTCTGCTGTACCTGTTGCTATCCGGGCAACCTCCCGCAGGGAGCGGCCAACACTCCACCGCCGAGCTCGTCACGGCCATCGTCGAGACCGAACCGCGGCGGCTCTCGGACGTGGTACGCGCCGGCGATCCGGAGGTCGCCGCAAGGCGCGGCACCAGTCCCGACAAGCTCGCGCGCCAACTGCGCGGCGAGCTGGAAACGATCGTCGGCGTCGCGCTCAAGAAGTCGCCCGCCGAGCGCTACGGCTCGGTGGCGGCGTTCGCCGACGACCTTCGGCGGTATCTGCAGCATCGGCCCATCAGGGTCCGGCCGGACTCGATCCGGTATCGCGCGGCGAAGTTCGTGCGCCGGAATCGGACTGCCGTGGCGCTTGCCGCGCTGACGCTGGTCGCTGTCGCCGCCGGCGTCGTCGGGACGATGATGCAGGCGCGGACCGCTCGCCGCCAGCGGGATTTTGCCGTGCGTCAACTCGCGCGGGCCGAACGCCTGAACAGCCTCAACCAGTTCCTGCTGACCGACGCCGCGCCGTCCAAGAAGGAGGTGACCGTCAGCGACCTCCTCGATCGCGCCGAGACCATCGTGAAGCACGAGACGGACGCAGATCAGCGCGAAAACCACATCGAGCTGCTCGTGTCGATCGGCATGCAGTTCTACGACAAGGACGAGAACGCGAAGGCGACAGGCATTCTGCAGGACGCCTATCGCCTCTCACGCGGCGTCGAGGACCCCTCGGCCCGCGCGGAGGCGTCGTGCGCGCTCGCGGTGATCCTGGCCCGCGACGGACAGCACGCCCGCGCCGAATCGCTCGTCCAGGAGGGGCTGGGAATCTTGCCCCCCGATCCCCTGTTCACGCCCGACCGCGTGTTCTGCCTCCTTCAGGGAAGCGAGGTCGCCGCAAGCGGTGGCGCCGCCACAGTGAGCATCGACCGAGCCCGCGCGGCCCAGCAGGCACTGGCGAACTCGCCCTTCGAGTCGAGCAGCCTCCGGCTGTCGGCGCTGAACCATCTCGCCAGCGCCTACAGCCTGGCGGGACAGCGGCGGGAGGCCGTCCAGGCGTTCGAGCATGCGGCTGTCGAGATGGAGCGGCTCGGGTACGGTGAGACGAGAACCGCAGCTGGGCTCCTCGAACAGTGGGCCCTCGCGCTCGCGCTGTCCGGCCGACAGAACGAAGCCGACAAGATCTTCCGGCGTGCGCTCGATCTCAGCCAGAGGACGCAAGCCGGCGATCTCGCGACAGCGCAGTTGCTCCTCAATTACGCCGGCACGCTCGCCGATCTCGGGCGGCTCGACGAGGCCGCTGGCTATGCGGAGGCGGCGTACCGAAAAGCCGAAGCGGCCAAGGACCGGACCAGCACAGAACAGGCGCTCATCCAACGCGCGAGGGTGTATCGCGGGCAGGGCAATCTGACCAGGGCAGAGGAAATGCTGGCCACCGTGGAGCCGATGCTGCGGCACGACCTGCCGCCCGGCCATTACGCCTTCGCGTCAGTCGGCTTCGAGCACGCGCTCATCGCGTATGCACGGCGCGATCTGGCGAGCGCCCTGCGACAAGTAACGGAAGCCCTGGCGATTACCGAGGCGGCCGTCAAGGCAGGCGGGCAGGGCGGGCACCTGCTGCCCTTCCTGCTCATCAGTGCTGCGACTTTCGAGCTCGAGGCAGGGAAGCCGCAGGCCGCTGTCGTACACGCACAACGGGCCGTGGCCCTGTTGGGCAACGCCGCGCAGCAGGGGTCGTTCTCAACTCGCGTCGGCCGCGCCGACGCCATACTCGGTCGGGCGCTTCGAGCAGTCGGCAAGGACGCCGAGGCCCGTGCGGCATTGCAACTGGCCGCCGAACAACTCGCAGGGTCGCTCGGGCCGAACAATCCCGAGTCGGTCGAAGCACGCCGGCTGGCGTCTGTGGCGAGCCCGTAGCCGGCGCGTCTCGGTCGGTCAGGCGGACCCGATTGAGTGGTGCAGATAGATCCGGGCCTTCTCCCAGCGCCGCTCGATCGTCCGTTCCGAGACGCCGTGCATCGCGGCAATCTCGGCGAAGGAGAACCCGCAGAAGAACTTCAGGTCGACGACGTCCGCGAGCTCGCGATCGACCTTGGCGAGCTCGTCGACCGCGTCGCCGATTCGGGCGATCTCCCGGTCGTCGATGACGTGCTCGGCGGCGGGCCCGAGCGAGGTGATCTCGAACAGCCCGCCGCGCTTTTGCGCCTGCCTGCTCCTCGCGTAGTCGATGATGAGCCCGCGCATGACGCGCGCCGCGTACGCCATGAACCGCGCGCGATCCGGAAACGACGCGCTCTGCCGTCCGGCGATATCCAGATACGCCTCATGGAGCAGCGTCGTCGCGCCGATGGTCACGAACCCGCCATGACGCGCCAGCTCGCGCCGCGACAGGCGATGGAGCTCGGCGTACAACGCCGCGAACAGCAGCTCCGCCGAACGGCCGTCACCGCGCTCGGCGCGATCGATCAGCGTCGAGAGGTCTGGCGGCTCGCCGTTCGAGGCCATACGGCCGGAAGGATAGCCCTCCGGCGACGGGCCTGCAACGGAGTGTCCCCCGGTCGCGTCAGGCTGTCCGTTCGAGGTGAAGTTTCGAGAGCGGACTGATCCTCTCTCACGGATGAATTGCTGTGCTGCGGCCAACCGCAGCCGTGCTTGCACCCGTATCGGCCGCCACATACGCTCGATTCGACGCTCCCCGCTGAGGCGATTCCGGTTATTCGGCATCGTGCCGCCGTGGAGGAGCAATGAGATCACTCCCAGTTCTCGCCATCCCCCTCGTTTTCATCTTGGTGCCGGTCTCCGGAGCGATCGGTCAGCATCAACACCGCCCGAGGACCACCGCAGCGGGTTCCTCCGCGAGCGGTTGGGTCGCCGAGGTCGCGAACCCATATTTCCCACTGCCTCCCGGAACGACCTTCCACTACACGGGAGAAACGGATGGCATCCCTTCGACCGACGACATGGAAGTGACGAAGCAGAAGAAGGTGATCCTGGGCGTGTCATGCACGGTGGTGCACGATCGCGTGTACACCAACGGAATTGTCAGCGAGGACACGCTGGATTGGTACGCGCAGGACACGAGTGGAAACGTCTGGTACTTCGGCGAAGACACGAAGGAGTTGGACAGCAACGGGAACGTGATCAGCACCGAGGGCTCCTGGCAGGCGGGTGTGAACGGGGCGCAGCAAGGAGTCATCATGGAGGCACATCCGAAAGTCGGGGATCGGTACCAGCAGGAATTTGCGGCTGGCGTCGCGCAGGACATGGCCCAGGTGCTTGGCCTCAACAAGAGCACGTGCGTCATGTACGGGTGTTTCGATGACCTGCTGCTGACCAAGGAATGGTCGCCTCTGGAAAAGGGCGTCACCGAGCACAAGTACTACGCTCCGAATGTCGGGAACATTCTCGTAGATGTTGTGAAGGGCGGCGACGAACACAGCGAGCTCGTGAGCATCACGCAGTAGTCACCGCGGACGTCACATTAGGGACTGGCGCGAAACCTTCGGCAGCTTGACATACATAGAATCACAATGTATAAAACGTCTACGTATGGACCTGAGCAAGGACCTGGTCGCTGCGTCCGCCACGCCGCTCGTGCTTGCCATCCTGGCCGAAGGCGATAGTTACGGCTACGCCATCATCAAGCGGGTCGCCGAGCTGTCAGGCGGACACCTGCAGTGGACCGACGGCATGCTCTATCCGGTGCTGCACCGGCTCGAGCGCCAAGGCCATGTCACGGCGAAATGGGCCGCCTCCGAGAACGGCCGCAGGCGCCGGTACTATCGGATCACCAGAGAGGGCCGGGCGCAGCTCGCGGCCCATCGGCAGCAGTGGCAGGTCGTGGACGGGACGCTGCGGGGCCTCTGGATGAAGGCGAGCATGGCATGACGACCTTCGCCGATCGACCGCTCGAGGAGCAAATCGCGCAGTGGCGGACTTACCTGCTCCGCCGGCAGGCCATTCATCGTCCCGACGTGGAAGAGCTCGAGGGGCATCTTCGCGACCAGCTGGCCGCGCTCACCGAGGCCGGCTTGTCAGGAGATGAAGCGTTCCTGGTCGCAGTAAAGCGCATGGGCAGCCTCGATGCGCTCTCACTCGAGTTCGCGCGCGCGCACTCCGAGCGATTGTGGAAGCAGTTGGTCCTGCCCTCCGACGCGCCCGGTGAACCGAACAGCGCGCGCGCCGAGACCGTCGTCGTCCTGGGCCTGGCCATCGCCGCGGCGCTTGCCGTCAAGGTGCCGGCGCTGTTCGGCCATCCGATCAACCCGAACGACGATCCGCCGTTGTTCTACGCCAGGAACGCCAGCCTGTTCGCCTTCCCGCTGCTCGCCGTCTACTTCCTGTGGAAGCGAGGGTCGGACGTCGTCAACGGCCTCTGGCTGGTGCTGCCCTTCGCGGCCGGGGCGGTGTTCGCCAACGTCTTCCTCTTCCCCAAGCGCAGTGACACTGAGGTGCTGACCATTCTGCACCTGCCAATCGCCCTATGGATGGCCGTCGGCTTCGCGTACGTCCGGGGCCGCTGGTTCGCCGACGGTGGGCGCATGAACTTCGTCCGGTTCTCCGGCGAGCTGGCGATCTACTACGTGCTCATCGCGCTGGGCGGGTTTGCCGTCATCCTTTTTACGTTCATGATGTTCCGCGCCATCGACATGAATCCTGACTGGTTCGTCGCTGGCTGGCTGATCCCGTGCGGCGCGGCGGGCGCCGTCATCATCGGATCCTGGCTCGTGGAGGCGAAGCAGAGCGTCATCGAGAACATGGCGCCGGTGCTGACCAGGCTGTTCACGCCGCTGTTCACTCTTCTCCTCCTGGCATTCCTCGCCACGATGGCGTGGACAGGGAACCCCATCAACGTGAAGCGGGAAGTCCTGATCGGTTTCGATCTGCTGCTGGTGGTCGTCGTCGGGCTGGTGCTCTACGCCGCCTCCGCGCGTGACCCGCACGCACCACCAGACTTCTTCGACGGCCTGCAACTGCTGCTCGTCGTCAGCGCGCTGGTGGTCGATGGCGTGGCGCTCTGGGCGATCGCCGCCCGCATCTCCGAGTTTGGCTTCACGCCCAACAAAGTGGCGGCTCTTGGCGAGAATCTCATTCTGCTCGTCAACCTGGCGTGGTCGGCGTGGCTGTATGCGTCCTTCCTGCGTCACAAGGGCTCGTTTGCCGCCCTGGAGCGATGGCAGATCGCCTACCTGCCCGTATACTCCGTATGGGCGGCGCTCGTGGTTGTCGTGTTCCCGCCGGTGTTCGGCTACCGCTGATACCGCCTGCGCCGATCGGGTGCGTGGTACACTTTCCCGATGCGACGCGCCCGGACTCGATTGTCGGCCTCACTCCTCGTCGCCGCAGCTCTCGGAGCAGTGGCGTGCAGTCAGCCGCTGCAGTTGAACACGATTCAGTTGGGCCGCGGGTTGAATCCCGACAACACCCTCACCGGATTCACGACCCGCTTCAAGCCGACGGACACGATCTACGCGGCGGTGCTGACCACGGCCGCCGGCTCGGGCAAGGTCAAGGCCCGCTGGCTCTACGCCGGCCGCGTCATCAGCGAGCCGGAACGGACCGTCACCTACCGGGGACCGGCGTCCACCGAGTTCCACATTCAAGACACGGGCGGCTTCCCAGCCGGCGACTACACCGTCGAACTGTTTCTCGACGGCAAGTCGGTCGGCTCCAGGTCGTTTCGTGTCGAGACCGACGACCGCAAGGCGGGGTACACCTTCCCCAACACGACGCCGAAGCACTGAGCGGGGGCGTGCAAACGCCCGCTTTCAACGGTTCTCATTGAACACCGGTTGTTCTGGATCAACTACCAGCCAGCAGGCTGCGCCCACGACGAAGAGGATCCCCATCAGGTACAGCGGCACGTTCCAGCTGCCGAGCCACTCCACCGAGTAGGCGACGATGAGTGGGTTCAGCATCGCCGCGAGGTTTCCGAGCGAGTTCATCGTGGCGCCAACGACGCCCACCTGGTTTCGTCCCACCTCGATGACGGTCGCCCACGCTGCACCCAGCGTGAACATCGTCATGCCGGTGGCCACCGCGATCAGAACGGCCGCTGCCACGGGCGTCGACGAACGGGCGGCGGCCAGCAGCGCGACGCCTGCGATCAGGTACGACACCGCACCAACGCCGCAGCGTCCCACGCGCAGGCCAAAGCGCGAAGCCAGCCGGTCTGTCACCATGCCGCCCAGCAAGTCGCCTGGCATGCTGACGATGAGCGGGAGCCCCGCGAAGAGACCGAGGCTCGCTGCCTCGAAGCCATGCCGCTGCCTCAGGTACGTCGGCAGCCATGTGATGCAGAAGTAGAAGATCATGCAGTTCGGGACGTACATGATGCAGAGGGCCAGCATGTTCCTGCTGGTCGCGAGCGCGCGCCAGTATGCGAGGCCGGCCGGATGCGCGGCGTCCGATGAACGGTCCGCAGTAATCGTCTGCAGTTCTTCCGCGTTCACGGCGGCATGCTCCGAGGGATCGTTCCGGAACCAGGCAAGCCAGACCGCAACCCACACGAAGCCCACGGCTCCGAACCAGACGAAGATCTGGCGCCAGGACAGGAACTGGAGCAGCCACAGCACCAGCGCCGGGGTCAGGCCGCCGACGAGGTGAGCGCCCGCGAAGAAGATGCCCTGGACAGTGCCCCGCTCGCGCCGGGGTATCCAGCGGGAGAACGTCCGCGCGACACAGCCCCACGCCCCGGCCTCACCGACGCCGAAAAAGAACCGGATGCCAAGCAGCGTGAGGTAGCTCGTTGCGGCGCCGGTGGCTGCGGTGAGGCACGACCACCACACGACGATGCGCGACAGCACCAGACGCGTGCCCTTACGGTCTGCCCACCGCGCGGTCGGAATCTCGAACAGCGCGTACGCGAGCTGGAACGCACTGAAGATATATCCCATCTGCACGGTCGTCAGGCTGAGATCCCGCATGATCCCGGGCGCCAGCGTCGCGATGCATGCCCGATCCAGGTGGGTAATCACCGCCAGGCAGGTGGCTAGGGCCACGACTCGGTACCGCACGTGCGTGGGAGCAGGCACTGCGGCGCACTATATGCGACGAACAGAGGTGTTATCGGCCACTCGTAACGCTGCTGAGTCGCGCAACATAGCCGCCGCCTGGCGCCAGCCGGAGGGTGAGCGTGGCGGCTGATTCCACCTCCCGCTTCTCGATGCGATAGTCCGCCGCATAGCGGTCGGCGTTCATCCCATCCGACACGATCGTCGCGGCATACGTGCCGGCGGGCAGGAACGTGAGCGGCACGTCGATCGTGCGCGCCGTCCAGTCGGTCATGGCAGCAAGATACCAGTCGTTGCCCGAGCGACGGGCCACGACGAGGAAATCCCCCACTGCGCCGGCGATGGCCCGAGTCTCGTCCCACGTCGTCGGGATGGCCGCCAGCGCGCGGGTGAAGTCGGGCGCTGCGCGGTAGTCGGACGGCGTTCCCGCGAGATACTGCAGCGGACTCTCGTACAGGACGTATTGCGCCAGTTGCTGGGTGCGCGTGCCCTGGTTCATCGGCTGGTCGAAGACGACACGAAACGTCTTCTTCGTGCCGTTCTGCATCGAGCCGCCTTCCCAGTCCATCGGGCCGGCCGCCATTCGCACGAACGGCACCGTGAGCGCGTGGTCGGGCGTCACGCGCTCGCTCCACATGTTCCACTCGTGCCCGAGCACGCCTTCGCGCGAGAGCAGGTTGGGAAACGCGCGCTGCAGGCCGGTCGGCTTGAACGCGCCGTGGAGGTTGACGATGAGGTGCCGCTTCGCCGCGGCGCGTGCGACCCTCTCGTAGAAGCGCACCATCTCCTGGTCGTCGCGCTCCATGAAATCGCACATGATGCCGCGCGCTCCCCACGCGGCATAGCGGTCGAGGGCTTCGTCGAGGTTGCGATCCAGCGCGAGCGCTTCGTTCCAGAGAATCACGCCGACGTTCTTCGATCGCGCGTAGGCGATGAGCCCGGGCACGTCGATGCTCGCGTTGAGCTTCGTATTGTCGTCGTTGTCCGACCAGCCGGCGTCGAACATCATGTACTGGAGCCCGTACTCGGCCGCGAAATCGATGTAGTAGCGGTACGTGTCGGTGTTCAGTCCCGAGACGAAGCCGACGTTGTACAGCAGCCGGCTCGTGATCCACTCTTCGGTCGATTTGCCAGGTCGGATCCAGGACACATCGTCGAGCGCGAGCGGGCGGGCCAGGCGATAGACGAGGTCGTTCTCGATGAGCGACGCCGCATCGGGCGCGACCATCAGCACGCGCCATGGAAACGTGCGCGTTCCGTCCGTCCGCGCGATGTAGTCGGCGCGCCTGGTCACTCGGAGCTTCTTGAACTCCGTCCCAAGGGCCTTCTCTTCGAGCGGATACCGCGCGAAGTCGGCGGCGAGCGCCGGTTGTCCCTGAACACGTCGCAGCCAGAGCCCGGGATAGTCCCGGAGATCGGACTCGGTGAACACGACGTGCACGCCTCCGGTTTCGGCGAGCACCGGCAGGAACGCGAGGCGATCGCCCGGCACGTCGCGCAGCGCCACGTGCGCGTAGTTCTCCTCGAAGCTGCTGTGAAAACAGTCGGCCTCGGGATCGCACGTGTTCAGCGCGATGTAGACCGAATCCGCATCCGCCAGGCGGAGACCCGCACGTTCGTTGCGAATCGTGACGGTACCGGGAAAGGCGGTCTCGAACCGGTACGCGACGCCATCGTCGTACACACGCAACGTCGCCGTGAGTGACGGCCCCATCGACAGCCTCAGCTCGTTGTAGCGATCCGGTATCGTGGACCGCTTCTCCGGCACGGTCGGCCGAATGGTCTCGTCAACCTGGCGGCGAGCGCTGCCGCTCACCGCCGGCAGCGCATCGGCGCGCAGCAAGCCCTCCACATCGAGGCCAATCGCCGGCGTGCGCGCGATCACGCGATCCCTGTAGCGCACCTCGAGCGTGAGATCCTGGCCCGCCTGGACGATAACCTCGAGAGGTTGACTGGGAGCGCGAAGGGTGAAAGTTTGGGCCGCGGCGGGAGGCGCGAGACCCAGCCAGAACAGAACGAGCGGGCCGAGAATTCGTCGCAAGAGAATCTCAGGCGACCTGCCAGGCAAACGGCGCGTAGTGGCCGTTGTTCCTCCCGCTGAGGTCCTGCCAGGTCAGCCCGAGCGCGCGCACTATGCTCTTCGACGCATGACAAAGCGCCAGGCGATCGTTGGCGGGGTGCCCGCAGTTGGCGAGGTGCATCGGTTCGGTCGACTCCGGATTCACACCCATTGCGCCCTCGGCGCCCATGTCGACAAACGGTGGGGCCTCAACCGACCATTTCACGCCGCGACGGTCGAAGCGAATCGGCGCGCTCTCCACGCCCAGGAACGTCCCCAGGAGACCGGACAGCACGCTCATCGGCCCGCCGGCCGCTCCGCTGACGATGGCGGTCACGGCGTCGCGTTGTTCCGCGCTGGCCTGCTGGTCGATGATGACGCCGACCGACCAGTTGCCCTTGATCATCGCCTCTGGCGTCCGTCCCAGCACGATGAACCCGATGTCGTTGAGCGAGAGCGCACCGTAGTTCCCGTGCTCGATTCGGAATGCCATGCAGAAGGTGCAGTCCCCACGGGTGGGCGACACGATCATCTGTCCCAGGATGCAGGGACAGACGTAGTCACAGCTGCAGGTTTCGTAGTACTGCCCCGAGATCTTCCACGACGGAGTCGCCATCACTGCCTCCGGTTCGGTCCGACAGCCTCAGAACAAGTCAGCGCAACAGCATCCAGCAGCCCATCGTCACCAGCGCGGCGCCGCTGATGCGTGTGCCCCACGGTCCAAAGGGCCCGAGCTTCTCGAACGCGACGAACACGGTCAACGCGGCGATCACCGCCAAATTCATGACGCCGCCGGCGAAGAGCAGCAGCATCAGCGCCCAACAGCACCCAAGGCACAGGAGACCGTGCTCGAGCCCCAGCCGGAAGGCCCCGCCGAGATTGTCCTGCCATCCGCGCATGAGAAAACCAAGCGGCGACTCGCACGCCTTCAAGCACGCCCGCTTGAGCGGGGTCCACTGGTAGACGCCGGCAACAATCAGCACGGTGGCGCCGGCAGCCGGACTCGTGAGCACCATCATGGGCGAGATCAGAAGCAGCTCGGCCAGCACGCGCTGCACGGCCGTCGCCATGACGCTGAAAAGCGCCCAGACGACAACGTAGCCGGCGGTCAACGCGTAGATCGCGGATGTTGCGGGCACCCGTGGCATGCGCCGCACGGCCGCGCCGTAGAGCAGGATCGTCGGCGCGGCCGACGGGAGCATCATCGCCGTCATCATGACGGCCCACATTCCCCACAGCAGGAACAGGTGCGCGGCGTCCCACGACGTTGTCATCATCCATCGGCTTGCGCCCGTCATCGGCCCGTACATGTCCCGGGCAATGACCGCAATCCAGGTCCAGCAGGCGATGATGACGGTCAGCAGCGGCACGGCCACCGTGAGCCGTTCCGATTGAAGCGCAGACTCGATCCGCGTCGCCGGACGTTCCGTGGTCGAAGCCAGCCCCATAGCGCGCCTACAGACTAACCCCAGTCACGCTGTTTGCAGCCACCGGGTCCAATCCGCCATCGTCGCCGCGGCCATCCGCTCGCAGGTGTCACACAGCCAGTCTCCCGTCCGCCGTTCCATGTCACGTCTCAGCGCCGCCCTGCGTCCCGACCCGAGGTGGACATTGGCGGTCTCCCAGCCCATCGAGTACAGGAGGAGCTCCTGCTCTTCTTCGTCGCGCAATGCGCCCAGGTTGATCTTGTTGCAGTCGGGCGAGAGGCGCCGGACGACCCAGTGGCGGCGGATCTGGAAGAACGGGTCCGCCACGCGGACAGCCTGGAGCGGCAGCCCCGGCGTCGCGGTTGCCTCTTTCATCTCCGCCCACACCGTCGCCGGCGGCACGCGCGCCTTGGCTTCGCGCGCGATCGGCGCGCCGCCGACCTCGGCAAGCGCCACCAGCCGTTGGCGTCCCAGGCTGCCGACGCCCGCCGTCCGGTGTCGCACGACGTAATGCGGCGTCGGTTTCGGCAGCGTCGCTTCCAGCGCCTTGCGCGCGCCCTTCGGCAGCTTCTCCTCGACGACGGAGGGCGCCTCGAGCTTCGGCCAGAACGTGCGGGGATCGCCGAGCTCGCGCAACGCCAGCTTCCTCAGATCGCGATGCTTCCCTTCGAGCACATACGGCCGGCCACCGTCACGGAGGCTCGCGGCGTAGCCGTCCAGGATCGCGCTGATTGCCTGCCGCCGTGGAATCGAAAGATGCTGCGTCTTGATTGCCAGCCACGCGCTGGTGGCGAGCCGGGTCAGATCGTTGGTATAGGGGAGAAGGCAGGCCTCATCGAAGTCGTTGGTTCCCCAGACGAGGCGACCATCCCAGTCGCGCCACGTCCCGAAGTTCTCGGTGTGCAGGTCGCCGATCGCTGGAATGCGCGGGGCGTCCAGGTCGTCGCGGCACTCCACCGGCCAGAGTTGCGCCCACCGGTAGAACGTCCCCCTCAGGAACGTGAAGGGGTCTTTCGACATCCTCCGATGCTTGACCTCGAGGTCGGCCTGGACGATGGGCGTCTGCGCTTCGAGCCACGCCTCGTAGCTCGCCGTCGCATCTTCTATCCCGGGGATTCGTGTGGCCGGGGTCATGGCATCATTTTCACGGGGACTGTCCCCCGTGCATAGTAAGGGGGACAGTCCCCGTTAGAATGGGTCCCTGCGATGCTTGATCCCCGGGAGCCGAGATGAACGCCCTGCTTGCTGACGTCCGCTTCGCGTTCCGGGTGCTGGGAAAATCGCCCGCCTTTCTGGCCGTGGCCATCGTCACGCTGGCCCTGGCCATCGGCGTGAACTCCGCGGTCTTCTCCCTGATCAACGGGCTGATCCTCAAGCCGCTCATCCCCTACAAGCCCGCCGAGGTCGTGTCGGTGTTCACGGCGCGCAAGGAATCGAACCGCGATTATCGCCAGTTCTCCTACACCGAGTTCCGGACACTGGCCGAGGCGAGGGACGCGTTCAGCGACGTCACTGCCGTCAACTTCTCGCTCGCCGGGATCGCGCGCGGCCAGGAGCCGATGCGCCGCGCCTTCATCTTCCTCGTCTCCGACAACTTCTTCCACTTCATGGGCGTCCGGCCAGCCGGCGGCCGCTTCTTCACGCCGGAGGAAGGACGGCCCAACGCCAACATTCCGGTCGTCGTCGCCAGCTACGGCCTGTGGCAGCGCATGGGGGGTACGCCCGACTTCGTCGGCTCGACGCTGCGGCTCAACGGCCGTCCGCACACTGTCATCGGCATCGCGCCGGCGGGCTTCTCGGGAATCAGCGGGTTGATCGCGCCGGAAGTCTGGCTGCCGCTCGGGCTGCATACGGAGATCAACTCCGCCTTCAGCGACGGCGGGCAGGTCCTGGATCTCCACAACCCGAAGAACTACACGCTCAACGTCATGGCGCGGCTCCAGCCCGGCCTGACGCTCGACACTGTCAAGCCGCGCCTGCCCGTCATCGCGGAGCGGCTCACCGCGATCCAGCCGCACGAGGCGCTGGGCACGCGCGAGCTGCAGGTGCTGGCACCCTCGCGCTTCAGCATCAGCACCACGCCGTCAGACGATGGGCCGCTGGGCCTGATGAGCGTGCTGCTCGCCGGGATGGCCGCGATCGTCCTGCTGATCGCGAGCCTGAACCTGATCAACATGATCCTCGCGCGCGGCACCGCGCGTTCGCGCGAGATCGCGATGCGCCTGGCGATTGGGGCGACGCAATGGCAGATCGTGCGGCAGCTGCTGGTCGAGGGGCTGGTCCTGTCCATCGCGGGCGGTCTGGTCGGCCTCGCGCTGGCGGCCTGGGCGAACACGCTGCTCCAGCAATCCTTCTCGCTGCTGCTCGGCTCGATGAACTTCTCGCTGACCACCGATCTCAGGCCCAACGCGATGGTCCTCGCCGCGACAATCGGCTTCTGCGTGCTCGCGACGCTCATCTTCAGCCTCGGGCCGGCGCTGAAGGCGTCGCGCGCGGACGTGGTCGGGGAGCTGAAGACGCAGGGCGCCGAGTCCACCGCGTCGGGCCGGCTCAACCGCTTCTTCGCGCCGCGGCACGTGCTCGTCATGGCGCAGATGACGCTGTCGCTCGTGCTGATCTTCAGCGCTGGCCTCTTCTTCCGCGGTGCGCTCAAAGCGGGCGGCCTCGAGCTCGGGTTCGAGCCGGCGGGCGTCCTGCTCGCGGAAATGGACTTCTCGCTCGCCAACACGCCGCAGGCCGACGCGATGCGGCGAGTCGAGCTTCTGACCGAACGTGTCCGCCGGCTGCCGGGCGTCAAGTCAGCCGGCTGGACGACGCTGGTGCCTTACGGAAACCTGAACACCGTATCACGCGTCGTCCCCGCGAACGCGCCGCCGGTCAAAAGCGATCCAAACGGCCCCGAGCAGGGCGCCTATGGCGTCTCCGCGAGCGTGACGCCGGAGTACTTCGACACCATCGGCGTGCCGCTGCTGCGGGGCCGCACGTTCACCACGCTCGAAGCGCAGAAGCACGACACACCGCGCGTGTGCATCCTGGATGAAGGCCTCGCGAAGAAGCTGTTCCCCGACAAGGAGGCGCTCGGTCAGCGCATCCGCCTCACGCAGGCGCCGGCCGATGGATCGCCCGCCGACATGGAAATCGTCGGCATCGTCGCGCGCCATCGTCACGACGTGATGGACGACGACGGTCCGGCCAGGCGGATCTACTTCCCGCTCGCGCAGTCGTACAGCCCCGGCATGTGGCTCAGCGTGCGGTACTCGTCGAAGGATCCCGTGGCAGTCCAGGGCGCGCTGCTGGGACTACGCACGGAGCTCCGTCAGGCGGATGCAGATCTGCCGGTCCTGCAACAACTGCCCTTCACGCTGCTGCTCGACAAGAGCGTCTCGCTGTGGCTCGTGCGGCTGGGCGCGGTGATGTTCGGCGTCTTCGGCGGCATCGCGCTGCTGCTCGCGGTGGTGGGCGTCTACGGTGTGAAGGCCTACGCCGTGGAACGCCGTACTCGCGAGATCGGCATCAGGCTGGCCCTCGGCGCCGACCGCCGCGACGTGTTCTCGCTGATTGCGATGCAGGGCCTGCTGCAGACGGCGGTGTCGGTGGGGCTCGGCCTGGCGCTGTCGCTCCTGGTGGGACAGGTCCTGTCGTCGATGCTGTTCGCCGTCAGCCCCGCGGATCCGATCTCGCTCGGCGTGGCGGCCGTGCTGCTCTCCGCCGCAGCCCTTTTCGCCTGCTACCTGCCCGCTCGCCGCGCCACGCGCGTGAGCCCGCTGACCGCACTGAGGACCGAGTAGCACGCTGCTCGTGCTTGGTGCCTGGTGTTAAGTGCCGGGTGCGGTGCCTCGTGCTACGTGCCGGGTGCCCAGTGCTCAGTGCGGTATCAGTGCGGTAACTGGGTGCTGGGCACCTGGCACCTGGCACGAAGCACCGCACTTGGCACGTAGCACACAGCACGAAGCACTGGCATGAATGCTGCCTACGGCGCGTACTGGCTGCACGACACGTTCGGATTCCAGTCGGCATACGTGCCGCTCGGGTTGTTCCTCCCCATCCAGACGTGGAGCTCGTAGAACGCCGGCAGGCGATAGCGGTTCGGGGCGCTGTTGTACTGAAACACCTGTCCCCTCAGCGTCGGCGGCAGGTTGTCGGTATGCGCAGCATCCCACTGCGAAGCAAGCACGATGAACTCGACCGCGACGAGCTCGAAATGGTTGTTCTTGGGCTCGTAGACCAACGCTTCAGGATGCTGCTCGTCGACCACGCCGTCGCCCACCAGGCCGCCATTCACGTAGTGGACGCCCATGGCGCCCGACTGCGGGCCGCTGACGCAGCCGGCAAACGGGTGGTAGTCGGCGTCCTCGGCAGCCGACGGCTGAGCGTACTGCTCAACCGCCGATCGCACGACGTTGACCAGGTCCGGATTCTGAACCATCGTGTGGATGTGACTCTGCCGGGCCTGGAGTGACACCAGGCTCGCTCCCCAGACAGCCACGCCCGCAATGACCGTGACAACACATCGATTCATACCCATGACAGCCTCCACCCGGCGAGGAGAGAGGCAGTGGCAACGAGCACCCAGGCCTGCTCCCGCGGTCTGGTGCTTACTATGGGCAGCCGTTCAGGCGAAGTCCTTAGAGGCGGACAGGATTGATCTTGGAAACCTCCAAGAACTCGTCGGGCCCTCGGCAGCGCCCGTTCCGCCACACCTCGCGCGGGCGCCGAGCCATTTCGCAACAGTCCCAGGTCGCGCACGACGCCCAAAGCGTCCAGCTGGACCGCGGTACGCGGAGTTCGGGCATTTTTCGCACGAACGTCGTCCCTCCCGACGCGCCCACACCGAGGATGCGCGGCACGCCTTCTGCAAGGGTCTTTTCTCCATGGCCGAACTGAAGTTCGGCCCTACGTACTCCGAGGTCTGGTCTGCCGATGTCGACTGCGACTGACGTTCTAGCGGTGCTCGCCGACGTCCTGCACACCCGCGAGGTGTACGACGCGCCCGATCTGCCACTCTACGAGCTCGAATTGCTCGACTCGCTGGGCACCGTCGAATTGATCCTGGCGCTGTCGGAGCGGTTCGGCCTTCAGATCTCGCCTGCGGAGATCGATCGCGAATGCTGGGCGTCTCCGCGGCGCATTGCCGAGGACATCGAGCGCCGGCTCGGAGCGCCCCGGACTGGTAGCCCCGAGTGACTGCAACGGCGCGGTCATCCTTCGCGGGTGCTCCGGAGGCACCACACCTCGCCGCTGCCGGCGCGGCGATGATCGTGATGGCCTGCTGTCTCGTCGCCGTCCAGCTGCACGCGTGGCAGCTCGAACAACGCTACGTACGGAGTCTCACGGCCGCGATCATCCCGTGGGAGCACAAGAGCCGGAGTCTCGTGATCGACCGACTGGCGCTCAGCCAGCCCGATCTGCTGCCCGTCTTTGGATCCTCGGAGCTGATCGTCGGCGCGCCTCACGACGCGGACGATCTGTTCAAGGACTACCCCACCGGGTTCCGCCCCTTCGAAGTGGCCTCGTCGGCCGCGACGCCGATCATCATGATGATGCGCCTCGCCTCGATGGGGACGGCGCTCGCCGGCAAGCGCATCGTGATCTCGATCACGCCTGCCGAGTTCTACCGTCCGCACCTGGAGCAGCCGTCGTACAAGGCGAACTTCTCCCGCGTGCAGGCGACGACGCTCGCGTTCGACACCGACATCCCATACTCCCTGCGACGGGATGCCGCCAGGCGGATGCTGCAGTATCCGACGACCATCGCGGATGATCCGATCCTCCGGTGGGGCCTGGAAGCGCTCGCCGACCGCTCCGCCTTCGGACAGGCCCGATATGCCGCGGTCCTTCCGCTTGGTCTGCTTCAGGGCGCGGCGCTTCGCCTTGCGGACCATTGGCAGTTCGTCGCCTACGTGTACCGCCATCCCGAGCTGCACCGCTCGGAGTCAGTCGTGCCGGTGCCCATCAACTGGACGAAGCTCAAGGCGCGCGTCGACGCCGACGCGCTGCATCAAAACCAGAACAACCCCTTCGGATTCCGCGACGACTACTGGACCGAGAACGGATACAAGCTGGTGCGGCCGATGGACCGGGGCCGGCTGATGCCCGTAGTGCCGCTCATGGTGAACGGGCTCCACCACGAACCGCGCAACATCGAGTGGCGCGACTTCGCGCTGCTGCTCGACATGGTCCGCTCTCTCGGTGGGCAGGCGCTCGTTGTCAGCGCCCCGTTCTCGGGCCCGTTTCTCGACTACTGGAGCGTGACGCCCGTGGAGCGCGCGCAGTACTACGATGAAGTGCGCGACCGGACCTCGCACGACGGCGTTCCGCTGGTGGACTTCGCCGATCACGACGAGGACCGCGGGTTCGTGCGCGATCCCGAAGCGCACTTCAACGACAAAGGCTGGGTCCGTTTCGACGAGGTGCTCGACGCCTGGTATCACGGCGCCTCGGTGCCGGACATGCAGCCCCCGTTGTCCCCTTCAGCCGCTGAGTCGGCGCCTCTTCCCCGCTGATCATGCGACTGCCCGTGATCACGCCGCGTGCTCGCCGGCTGTTGCTCGTCGCGTACTACGTCGGCGTCATGGTGGCACTCGTTCTGATGTACGGGATCAACCCGCCAACGCCGCCGCCGTTCATCTATCAGGGATTCTGAAGATGTACTGGTTCGATCGCATCCTCGCCTGGGGCGTGGAACGTCCGGATCGTGTCGCGCTGGTGAGCGGCTCGAGACGGGTCACGTATGGGGAGTTGATCGGCCGCGTCCACGGTCTCGCCGCGCACCTGTCGAGCATGCTCCCCGACGATGGGTCGCCGGTGGCGGTGGTGGGCCACAAAGAGCCCGAGATGGTCATGGGCTTTCTCGCGGCGGCTCTGGCCGGACACCCCTACGTCCCCATCGACAGCGCCACGCCAGAAGCGCGCGTCTCACGTATCCTCGAGGTGGCGGGCGTCACCCGGACGCTCACAGTCCCTGACATCGCACGTCTTGCGACGCCATCCGAGGCGCGACCGGCGGATAGACGACCGGATGACCATCCGTACTACGTGATATTCACATCGGGCAGCACCGGAGAGCCGAAAGGCGTGGTCATCACCCGCGGGTGCATGAGCAGCTTCATCCGGTGGATGCTCGCGGAGCAGAAGCTGGAGCCTGCCGCGGAATGCTTCCTGAACCAGGTTGTCTACTCGTTCGACGTGTCAGTCATGGACTTGTATCTGAGCCTGACGACCGGCGGCACGCACCTCAGCCTGACGCGCGATGACATCGCCGACTTCAAGCGCCTGTTCAGCGTGCTGGCGGAGTCCACTGTCACCGTCTGGGTCTCGACACCCTCGTTCGCCCGGCTCTGTCTGGCAGAGCCGCGGTTCGACCGGCGGATGCTGCCCGCCGTGCGCCGATTCCTTCTCGCCGGGGAGACGCTCGCGCCAGAAATCGCGCGGCAGCTGCTCGCGCGGTTCCCGGGCGCAGAGGTCTGGAACATGTATGGTCCCACCGAAGCGACCGTCGTCACCACGTCGGTCCAGGTCACGGCGGACCTGCTCGCGCAGCATGCCGTGCTGCCGATCGGGTACCCCAAGCCCGGAACGGCGGTGTTCGTGGCTGCGGAGGCCGGCCTCGAGCCGCTCGCCGACGGCCAGCGCGGTGAGATTGTGATTGCCGGCGACAACGTCAGCCCGGGATACCTTGGCCGACCCGATCTGACGGCGCTGCGCTTTGCCGACTACCACGGGCAGCGCGCGTACCTGACCGGCGATATCGGGCACGTCGAGAACGGCCTGGTGTTTTTCGATGGCCGGCGCGATCACCAGGTGAAGCTACATGGCTACCGCGTCGAGCTCGGCGACGTCGAGGCGAACCTCTGTGCGCTCGAGGGTATCCACGATGCGGTTGTCCTGCCGGTGCTGCGCAACGGGGAGGTGGACTCGCTGGCGGCGTTCGTCATCACGCAGAGTGAGGCGCCAGGTTCTGACACCGCAGGGTCGCTCTGGCTGCGCGCGCGGCTGGGCGACCGTGTGCCGTCGTACATGCTGCCACGGACTGTGCGCTTCCTCGATCGGTTCCCGATGACCGCCAACGGCAAAGTCGATCGCCTCAAGCTCGCCGAGTCGCTCTGATGGTCCCGTTCGACGGCTTCGCGTACTTCGCGGTGCTGCTGCTCGTGTTGCCCGCGGCGGTGATTCTGCGTCTGCTGGTGCCCACCGCTCGCACCGCGATTCTGGCGACCACGATCGTGATGGTGGCCATCCAGTACGGCGCCACCAGCCCGATTGCCGGAAACGCCCTCGTTGGCACGTCGGCGACAGTTGCCGCGCACGCGCTGTACCAGTCACTGCTCGTGGCCGTCGTGGCCTGGCTCGCGAGGCGACGACGGCCGAGCGATGGGGCCCGCCGCGCCGGACGGCCTCCACGCGTCGCCTCGTATGGGGCAATCGCGCTGGCGGTCCTTCCGCTTGCTCTCGTGAAGTTCAGGCCGGCGCTGGACTCGGCGATTGGGTTCCTCGGGCTCTCCTACGTGACGTTCCGCAGCCTCGACGTCCTGCTCTCGATCCACGACGGCACGCTCGATGAGATTTCGCCCGTGGAGTTCCTCGCCTTTCTGTTCTGCTTCCCCACGCTCTCCGCGGGCCCGATCGATCGCTACCGCCGCTTCGCCGGCGATTGGCGCCGGAGGCGGGATCGCGCGGCGCTCATCAGCGACCTCGACGCCGGCGTCCACAAGGTGTTCACCGGCTTCTTCTACAAATTCATCCTGGCCGCGCTGATCTCTCAGTTCTGGATGCGGCCGGCGCTGCATCACCACAGCGCGGGCGCCCTGCTGTCGTACATGTACGCCTACAGCTTCTATTTGTTCTTTGACTTTGCCGGCTACAGCGCGTTTGCCATCGGCGTGAGCTACGTGCTGGGCGTCCACGCGCCGGAGAACTTCCGCCGCCCGTTTCTCGCGCGCAACATCCGCGAGTTCTGGGACCGCTGGCACATCAGCCTGTCGTGGTGGTTCCGGGACCACGTCTACATGCGATTCCTGCTGCTGGCGACGAAGCGGCGCTGGTTCGCGAACCGCTACCTGGGGTCGTACATCGGCCTGGTGCTCTCGTTCGGGCTGATGGGCGTCTGGCACGGACCGCAGCTCCGCTACATCCTCTACGGGCTGTACCATGCGTCGCTGCTCATCGGGCACGACGTCTACAAGCGCATCGCTCCTCGGGCGGCCCGGCGCGAGCCATCCTGGCGCTCCGACGCCTGGGCAACGGCGTTGACCTTCCACGCCGTATGTTTCGGGTTCCTGCTCTTCTCAGGGCGGCTGATCTCCTGACGGTCCTGCCGGTCTGCTAGGATCGCGCACCGAAAGCGGATGGCATGGTCATGCCGAAACAGGATGAGACTGGCCGCCGGGTCATCAGGGCGTGGCGGACGAACCACAAGGCGACGACGTACCTGGTCGAGCACCTGCCGGCGGCAATCTGGTCGCTCGACGTCCCGGGCGTCCCGCGGCATACCGTGGGGATGATCGCCGCGCACCTCCACAACAGCCGGTGCACCTGGATCAAGTCGATCGGCGCGCGTCACGGCATCACGGCGCCGCCGCTCGTGAAGCTGCGGCAGGTGACGCCTCGGGCGCTGGTGCGGGCGCTGGCGCGAAGCAGCGACGGCATCGTCGATCTGATCGAGCTGGGCATCGCCAACGGCGGCGTGGTGCCAAGGGCGCGATGGCAGAACTTCCCAACCGACCTCGAGCACTTCCTCAGCTACTTCGTCGCCCACGAAGCGCACCATCGCGGGCAACTGACGCTGCTCGCACGCCAGCTGGGACATCGCCTGCCGCGGGAAGTCGCCGGCGGCGCGTGGCAGTGGACCCGTTTCGCGCGCGAATGAGCATCGATCAGTCGTAGGGCCGAACTTCAGTTCGGCCAGGTCAGACGCTGTTGGCGCAACTAAAGTTGCGCCCTACGACCCTCACGGTCCGCAGCGGATCAGTCGTCGCCAGATCAGCCGTAGGGCCGAACTTCAGTTCGGCCACCTAGTGTCCCGACGCGCATGGTCACCCCTCCCCGGTCATCGCCCGGTCATGCGTTCGAGGTGTTCAGGATAGCGCGCGCCCTGGACGGTGATCCGTGAGGCTGCATCATCGATCTGCCGGAGATCGTCGGCCGTCAGATCGATGGCCACCGCCCCGATGTTCTCTTCGAACCGATGCGGCTTGGTGGTCCCCGGGATTGGCACGATCCACGGCTTCTGGGCCAGCAGCCACGCCAACGCGATCTGGGCCGGGGTCGCATGCCTCTGCGCGGCGATGGTGCGGAGCAATTCGACCAGCGTCTGATTGGCCTTGCGGGCCTCGGCGGTGAAGCGCGGCACGATGTTCCGGAAGTCGCCGCTGTCGAACGTCGTCGTCTCGTCGATGTGCCCCGTGAGGAAGCCCTTGCCGAGCGGGCTGAAAGGGACGAACCCGATGCCCAGTTCCTCCAGCGCCGGCAGCACGTCCGCCTCCGGCGCGCGCCACCAGAGCGAGTATTCGCTCTGCAATGCCGTCACCGCCTGGACAAGGTGAGCACGGCGGATCGTCTGCACACCGGCTTCCGACAACCCGAAGTGCTTCACCTTGCCTTCGGCGATGAGGTCCTTCACCGCGCCAGCGACGTCTTCAATCGGCACCTCGGGATCGACGCGATGCTGATACAGCAGATCGATGCGATCGGTCCGCAGCCGCTTCAGCGATGCCTCGGTGACCTCACGGATATGGGCCGGGCGGCTGCTCAGACCGCGCGCGCCGCTCGCCGGGAACGTGAATCCGAACTTCGTCGCGATGACGACGCGGTCGCGCACCGGCCCGAGCGCCTCGCCGAGCAGTTCCTCGTTCGTGAACGGACCATAGGCTTCGGCCGTGTCGAACAGCGTGACGCCGCGGTCGACGGCGGTCCGGAGCAGCGCGATCATCTCCTGACGGTTGGCCGGCGGCCCGTAACCGAAGCTCATGCCCATGCACCCGAGCCCCAGCGCCGAGACCTCCAAACCACTGTTTCCCAACGTACGCGTCTTCATGATTGCACCTCGCAAAGTAGAGTCCTCGAGGATTGGTGCCAGCAGCCCGCCGCGCTCTCCGTGCTCATCGAGGCGCTGCGCCCTTTGACTGCCGGCCGACCGGTCACTTCGTCGTGACGATGGGCAGGCTGACGAAGCTGGCGGCGTCTGCGGCGTGGTAAATCCGCACCGTGGCCTTCACGTAGTCCTGCGCTTTCGCAAAGAAAATGTTCGGCACGAACGTCTGCGGATTCCTGTCGTAGAGTGGAAACCAGCTCGATTGGACCTGCACCATGATGCGGTGGCCCGGCAGGAACACGTGGTTCGACGTCGGCAGGGCGAACTTGTACGGCAGCGGTGCACTGGCCTCTATCGAATGCGGATTCTCGAAGCTCTCGCGATAGCGGCCGCGGAAGATGTCCATCGCGATCCCCAGCTGGTAGCCGCCCAGTTCTGGTTGGCTGGGCATCTCGTCGGGATAGACGTCGATGAGCTTCACCACCCAATCGGCGTCGGTGCCGCTCGTCGAGGCCACCAGATTCACGACCGGTGCGCCGCTGATCCTGACCGGCTCGGTGAGCGCGGGCGTGACGTAGCTGAGCACGTCGGGGCGGTCCGCGATGAACCGCTGATCCGTGACCAGCCATCGCCGCCAGGCGTCGCCATCGGCGAACCGGGCGGGCCGCGGCATGTACGGCACGGGCTTGGCCGGGTCCGAGATGTACTCGTCGAACGCGCTGGAGCCTTTCGCGTCGCCTCCTGGCGCCTGGAACGACAGCCCCCACGCCGACGTGAGGTAGATCGGTCGTGACGCGACCGCACAGCCCGTCTCGCAGGCGAGCGGCCAGGACGTCAGGCGGTCCCAGTGGTTCTCGCCGGTGTTGTAGATGAACACCGGCGGCGTCGCCGCTTGAGGCGCACCCTCCTTCAGGTACTGGTCGAAGAACGGCTTCAGCACGTCGCGGCGGAACTCGAGCGCGGTGTCGCCGTGCCACGCGAGCGGCCCCAGCATCGAGCCGTTGTAGTTGGTCTGGCTGTGGCGCCACGGCCCCATCACGAGGAAGTTGCGGTCGTTGGCCGTGTCCTTCGGCTCCACGGCGAGGTACGAGTGGATCGCACCCCACATGTCCTCCTGATCCCATAGCCCCTGTACCCACATCGTCGGCACCGTGAGCGGCTGGGCGGCCATGACGCGATCGAGCGCCTGCTCCTGCCAGAAGCTGTCGTAGGCCGGATGCTCGCTGACCTTGCGCCACCAGGCGAGCTGATCCAGACCCGCGGCGCGTGCGAAGTCTCCCGCCGAGCCCGCGCGCCGGAAGTTCTCGTAGTCGTCGTAACCCTCGCGCGGGATGATCGCGCCGGCGCCGCGCGCCGATGTCTGTTGCGTGAAGTAGTCGAAGTTCGGCTGCCGAAAGGCGCCATAGTGAAACCAGTCGTCGCCCATCCAGCCGTCCACCATGGGACTCTCCGGCGCGGCCACCTTGAGGGCCGGATGCGGATGGACGAGCGCCATCACCACCGTGAACCCTTCGTATGAGCTGCCGAGCATCCCGACGCGGCCGTTCGATTCCGGCACGTTCTTCACGAGCCAGTCGATCGTGTCGTAGGCGTCGGTCGAATGATCCACTTCGCTCCCGTTCAGCGGTCCGCGGAGGGGCCGGGTCATCAGGTACTCCCCCTCCGATCCGTACTTCCCGCGCACGTCCTGGAACACGCGGATGTACCCGTCCGCAACGAACACCTCATCGCCTTCGGGCAGTGTCGCCAGCATGTGCGTCGAACGCAGGCGCTCTGCCCGCCCGGCGGCGTTGTAGGGCGTGCGCGTCAGGATCATCGGCGCATGCGCTGCGCCTTTGGGAATGACGATGACCGTGTAGAGTTTCACGCCGTCGCGCATCGGGATCATCGCGACTCGCTTGGCGTAGTCGGAGGTAGCAGCGACCGCGTCGAAGTGCGCCGGGACGTCGGGCGTCAACGGAGGCGTTTGCGCGAACGAGCGTGCAGTGACCGAGACGAGTGCGAGAGCCGCGAGGATGACTGGCCGGAGAGGTCGCATGGCGGCATTCTATCGCCGCTCGCGCGCTTATCGGGGCAATGCGCCTGTAATCGTCGCGACCCAGCAGGCACGCCCGAATCCACCGCGCCCTTCAGCTCGGCTGGATCACAGGCGTGCCCGTGACTGGCTCTATGACTACTTGATGGCGAGGATGAACACGTCCGCCGGGTTCTGGCCGTTGTTCTTCGATTCGTGCTTCACACCGCGCCCGATGAACTCGGCATCTCCCGCCTTCCAACTCGTCTTGGCCGGCTTCCCATCGAGCTGCAGTGAGATGACGGCCGGCGCCAGCGCGATAACGACCTGATCGAAGTCGTGCGTCGTGCCCGGAGCCTCGTGGAAAGCGGGTTGCAGGACCGCCTTGATTGCCCGCGCGCGCGGGTTGTCGAACAGCTGCGTGATCGCGACATCCGGTCGGCTCGTCGGAATGGTCCCGGTCGGCGCGCTATTACCCTTGAGCTCGACGATGACCGCCTCGATCGGTCCCGCCCCGATGTTCTCGCCAAAATGCTTGCCGGCAGGGCTCCACATGGCGTCGCGGGCCTTCATCTCCGCGTCCTGCGACTTGCCGTCGGCGCCGGTGAACCGCATCTTGCTGTCGGTGAGCACCACAACCGCATTGTCCGGGTGCTCGTGCAGCACCGTCTTCTGGCCCGGCGCGACGCTGACGTGCAGCACTCGGACGGTCGAATTTTCGAATACCAGGTGATAGACCTTCGGATTCGACTTGATAGGGTCCTGCGCCGCGGCGGTTGACGCGACAGCAAGGCCGGCGATGAGAACGAGACCCACAAATGAACGCCCCAACATGCACTCTCCTTTTTGATCCACCTCAGCCGTGGAGAGCACAGTCTATGCCGGAATCGAGGGCGACTTGTCACTTTCCTTCAGACCCTCGCATACTCGACGGGCAAGAGGCGTCCTGAACGCCTGAGGAGCGACGGTGAAGATACAGGTGCAGGGCGTTCACCACATCACTCTCGTTGGATCGACCAAGCAGAGCGCGATCGATTTCTGGCAGGGCGCGCTGGGCATGCCGTTCGTGTTCGAGCAGCCCAATCTCGGGAAACCCGACGAGAATCACTTGTACTTCGATCCCGGAGACGGCCGGCTGATCACGGTCTTCACCAGCGAATCGCGCCAGGACGCCGGACGCGACGCGCCGAGAGAGGCCGGCTGCGTGGAGCACATCGCGTTCAACGTGTCGCGGGCGACGTTCCTGCAGGCGCCCGCTCGATTGCGGGAGCGCGGCATCGAGTTCATCCAGCGCGATCGCGGCTTCATGGACTCCATCTACCTCCACGACCGCAACGGTCTGAAGGTCGAGCTCTCCTGCTATAAGTTCGAGCCGCCACCCGGCCTTACCGCCGTCCAGATCCTGATGAAGGCCCACGATCTCCGCGTCGAGCGCAACGACCACCACATCAACGAGGTGCACGTCGCCGACGCGATCGAGCTGCTGCTGGCCATGAGACCTCGCCTGGGTTGACGGCAGGCTCCGTGCTGCCACGGACTTTTCAGCAACGCCAGCGGACAATTCCCTGAAGCCGGTACCAATCTGCCCGGGCTCCGGCCGATTTTCTGCAGGGCTGCAGGCACGCGGTGTGCACGTGGAAACGACAGCACAAGTGCGCATCCGGGAGGCAGGCCATGTCGGTCACCACGGTGCAGACCACAGATCTCCACGGGGCCGTCTGTCGCGGCTTCGAGGGCGTACACGAGGCATTCGTCGAGAACTTCACCGAACGCGGTGAGCGAGGCGGCGCGTGCTGCGTTTATTTCCGGGGTGAAAAGGTCGTCGACCTCTGGGGCGGCCTCAGGAACACGCAGACGGGCGACCCATGGGAACAGGACACGATGGTGCTCGTCTACTCCGCCACGAAGGGGCTGGCGGCAATGACGCTGGCCGTCGCCCATTCGAGGGGATGGCTCGACTACGACGAGCGCGTGTTCACCTATTGGCCCGAATTCGCCCAGCACGGCAAGGGGCGAATCACGGTCCGTCAGCTCCTGGCGCACCAGGCAGGGCTCTTCGCGTTCGACGAACCCGTCGATCGCGACCTCGTCTCGGATCTCGATCGCCTGGCCGTCGTTCTGGCGCGTCAGACGCCGGCCTGGGAACCGGGCTCTCGTCAGGCGTACCACGCGATCAGCCTCGGATTCTACGAGGGCGAGCTGCTCCGCCGTGTCGATCCGCGCCATCGCAGCCTGGGCAACTTCTTCCAGGACGAGATTGCGACTCCGCTGGGACTGGAGGTCTACATCCGCCTTCCGGAGTCGGTTCCGAACGCCAGACTCGCGACGCTGACGCCGCCTGGACGGCTCGAGATGCTCGCCCACTTCCCGTTGCGACTGACAGTCGACTCGATGAACCCGCGATCGAACATCTACCGGGCGCTGATCAGCAACCCCGGAACCGCGCTGCCGCTCGACGCGCGGCATATCTACGCCCGCAATCTGGAGGTGCCGTCCGGCGGCGCCGTCGGCACGGCGCGGGGCATTGCGCACGCCTACGGCGTCTTTGCCAACGGCGGGCACGAGCTGCGGCTCCGTCCGGAGACGCTCGCGCTTCTGGCAGCGCCTGCCATTCCGCCCACGCATGGCTTCAAAGACGAATGCGTGCACGGCGAAGTGCGCTTCTCGCTCGGGTTCATGAAGCCGAGTCCGGAATGGCCGTTCGGCGGCGTGAACTCGTACGGTGCACCGGGCGCCGGCGGGGCGATGGGATTCGCAGATCCGGATGCCGGCATCGGCTACGGTTACGTCACCAGCCAGATGGGGACGTGGCTCACCGGAGACCCGCGGGACGTCGCACTTCGGGACGCGCTCTACGCGGCGATTCGCGCCTGAGCGTTAAGTGATCGCGACCTCGAAGCTCTGCAGCGGAAGCCCTCTCCGTTGACATGCGATGGTGATGCTTCTATATGTCGGCATACACCATCGTGTGGAAGGGAGAACAGGCATGGTCAAGACCCTCTTCTGCTCGGGCGCGCTGGTGGCGCTGCTCGTCGTGCTCCCGGGACGGGCTGAGGCGACGACGTATGAAGTCGGGCCGGGGAAGACCTACGCGAACATCGGGAACGTGCCGCTCGAGTCGCTGACTGCGGGCGATACGGTGCTCATCTACTACCGCGCCACTCCGTACAAGGAAAAGTTCGTGATCGCCGCCGTCGGCACGCCGACCGCGCCCGTGACCATCCGTGGCGTCCTCGGCCCCAACGGAGAGCGGCCCATTCTCGACGGCAACGGCGCAACGACGCGCGCACAGCTCAACTACCCGAGCCGCGTGCGCGGCGTGATCAAGATCGGCGCTTCGGTGGTGCCTTTCGCAGACGGCACGTCGGTCATGCCGCAGTGGATCGTGATCGAGAACCTGGAGATCCGCGGGGCGCACAACCCCAACACGTTCACGGGCCCGACCGGCGCCACCGAGACCTACACTGCGCCCGCCTCCGCCATCTACGTCGAGTTCGGCGAGAACATCACGGTGCGGAACTGCGACATGAACAACAACGGCAACGGCTTCTTCGTCTTCTCGTCAGACACGATCGCCAGCCGTAACATCCTGGTCGAAGCCAATTCCATCCACGACAACGGGAACGTCGGCAGCAACTTCGAGCACAACGTCTACGTGGAGGCCATCGGAATCACGTTTCAGTACAACCACCTCGGCGCGCTGCTGCCCGGAGCGGGCGGCAACAACCTGAAGGATCGGTCGGCCGGCCTCGTCGTCCGCTACAACTGGATCGAACATTCCAACCGCCAGCTGGATCTCGTGCACGCGGAGGACAGCTCGCTGGTGCGCGCCGATCCGCGCTACCGCGTGACGTACGTCTACGGGAACGTGATCATCGAGCACCCCAACAGCGGCAACAACGACATCTGCTTCTACGGCGGCGACGGCGGGTCGGCCCAGAAATTCCGGAAGGGAACGCTCTACTTCTACAACAACACCGTCATTTCGGACCGCACGGACAACACGCGGCTCTTCCGCATGGCGACCAACGACGAGAGCATCGACGCGCGCAACAACATCGCCTACGTGACGGCGGCGGGGGCCAACCTGCAGGTGCTCGACAACTTCGGCCGGCTGACGCTGACGCAGAACTGGTTCAAGACGGGGTGGACGCCATTCGTGACGAACCACCCCAAGGGCACCATCACCAACAACGGCACCGTCACCGGCACGTCGCCCGCGTTCGTGAGCGAAGCGGGCCAGGACTACCACCTCACCGCGGCCTCCCAGGCGGTGAATACGGGCACGGTCCTGAACCCCGCAGTGCTGCCCGACAACGACGTCGTGCGCGAGTACGTGAAGCACCTCTCCAGCGTCGCGCGCGCTGTTCACAGCGGGCTGGACATCGGGGCGTACGAGTTTTAGGCCAGGAGCGGGGCCAGCACGTACTCGATGTTGCTGAGCAGGAAGTCCTGAGTCAGCGCGCTGTCGCGGAGCCACGCGGCCATTCCGGATGGAAGGCGCCTGACGGTGCCGCTCGCCGTGAGCTGCTCGTGGACGATGCGGAAGCCTGCCTGGGCGATCTGCGCCCGCAGCCGCTGCACGCGCACCTTCTCGAGCAGGTCGTCGTGCTTGACGATGCCCTGCCGGGCATCGCGGATGAACGAGTTCTCGTGCGCCGGCTCCCGCAGCGTCCACGGCGCGCGGCGGGCCAGCCAGCGGAACGTCCGGAAGGCGATGTCGCGGCCGAAGATCCAGTGCAGCGGCACGGGGACGAGCAGCCGCGGCAGGTGCGCGCCGGCAAACGACAGGTACGGGGCCGTCGACAGGTACATCCGGCCGTCAGGCACCATCACGCGCCGGCATTCCTGCAGGTAGCGCATCGCGTCGGGCACGTGCTCGATCACCGCATGCGACAGTACGAGATCGAACGAGCCGCTCCTGAACGGCAGCGCCATCCCGTCGGCCTGGAGAAACGTGAGGTTGCGCATTCCGCGCTCGCGCGCCAGCTTGACCCCCGCGTCGCCGAACCGGTTGAAAGGGTCGATGCCGATCGAGGCGTCCACGTGCTCGGCGAGCGACATCGGCATGCCGCCGCCGCCGCAGCCGCAGTCGAGGGCGCGGCCGTGCAGCGTCACGCCGGCGCGGTCGAGCAGCGCGATCACCTTGGCGCTGCGGTAGTACTCGAACAGCGCGTAGTCGTATTCCGACCGGAACCGGACCGCCGTGTGTTGTTTGATGAGTTCGGGATGAATCTGGCGCATCGCCCTCGACTATCGATCCCAGTCGCCGTCGCCGAAGACGACGTGCCACCGGCCGGCGTCGGTGAATGCCGGGAGCGATATCTCATTCGCGCGTGCGCACAGGTGGCCCCTGGCCTCGCCCGCAAAGAACCCGTGGCGCTTCAGGCTCTCGACGAGCGCGCGGCTCGTGCACAGCACCTGCACGCGGGCGACGCCGGCATGCTCGAACCGCTGCATCACGGTGGTCAGCAGCGCATCCCGGCTGTCGCGATCCCCGGCGGCGGTGAACAAGTCGACGATCCAGCCCAGTCGCAGCCCCTTGTAGTCCTCGTGCCGTGTCACGGCAAAGCCGGTGAGCGCGCCGCGTCGGCGTGATTCCACGATCGCGTACTGCTTGTGCGGCGTCTCGCGGTATCGCCACCGCACGTAGCCGGCATCCCGCCGCACGCAGGCGTCGTAGCCGATCCGCGCGGTCTGCCACAGCGCGTCGTAGTCCGCACCGATATCCTCGGCGTCGCGGACCTCCATGTCCGCCGGCAGCGGACGCTTTTTTCGCACGAGCCGCATCGCGGCGGTGAGCGGCGCCGCGAGACGGCCGGCCAGCGTGCCGTACCGCTTTCCCGCGATCGCGCCCGGATCGAGAATCGCCTGGTGGAACGGCACGAACCCGAGGTCGGCGAACCCGAGCCGCCTGCAGATCAAGTAGCTGGTCTCGGCGAGGCCGAGCGCCAGCGCGACGTCCACGCCCTGCATCCACGCCTTCGCCAGCGCGATGCTGTGACCCTGCCCTTCGGCGTCCGGACTGACGAAATAGTCGATGCCCCAGGCCGCGCGCACTTCGCGATCACCCCACCACAGCGAGACGGGCATCGTGCCCATCTGCCCGAGCGCGTGCGCGTCGCGCCGCGCCACGTACACCACCGGCCCGGAGGGCGACTGCGGGTTGCGCTCGTACTGCCAGCTCCACGTCGTCCGCCGTGTCGCGGCTTTCGTGTCGCCGAAGATGCGCCGGTAGATGCTGTGGAGGTCGTCCGCGTCGGCAGTCGATCGAAGGCCGATCTCGACGCTCACGATCGCGACGCTGCCTTGTAAGGACCCATCGAAACTCTCTAGACTATATCTTCTGATGTCCCCCGTGACGACGAGAATTCTGGCGACAGGTGCGTACCTGCCAGAACGCGTCGTGCCCAACGAAGCTCTCACGCAGTTTCCCGCCGCGACGCTGCCGCTCATCGCCGAGAAGACCGGCATCTCGGCGCGCCGCTACGCGGCCGACGACGAGAGCACGTCCGACCTGGGCGCGAAGGCGGCGCGTCGGTGTCTCGAGCGCGGGGGCGTTTCGCCCGACGAGATCGACGTCATCATTCTCGCCACGTCCTCTCCCGATCGCATTCAGCCCGCGACGGCGACGCGCGTGCAGGAATTGATCGGCGCGCGGAAGGCGTACGCGTTCGACGTGGGTTCGGTGTGCTCGGGCGCGGTCTTCGCGCTGCACATGGCGGATGCGCTGATCCGATCAGGCGGAGCCCGACGCGTGCTCGTCGTCGCCAGCGAGCTGTACTCGCGAAGCCACCTCAACCCGCGGGACTTCTCGACGTGCGCCTGCCTCGGCGACGGCGCGGGCGCGCTGCTGCTCGGTCCAGGCGAGCCTGGCACGGGCATCCTGGGGAGCCGGCTCCACACGGACGGCGCGGGCGCGGATCTCATCCAGGTGCCGGCGGGCGGTACCATGCTTCCCTACGAGCGGATGGAGCGGAAGCAGGACGCGTTCTTCCTGATGCGCGGAAAGGACGTGCAGGACTTCGTCACCACGCACGGGACCGCGGTGGTCAACGAGCTGCTGGCCGAGCTCGGCGTCGATCGCCGCGACCTCGCGTTCGTCGTGCCGCACCAGGCCAACATCACCGTGCTGCAGGAGCTGGCCGAGCGGCTGGCCATCGACTTCTCGAAGTTCGTCGTCACGCTCGATCGGTATGGAAACACGGCCGGCGCGTCGGTGCTGATCGCGTTCGACGACCTCGTGACGTCGGGCCGCGTGAAGAGCGGCGAACTGGTGGCGCTTGTCGTGTTTGGAGGAGGCCTCTCATGGGCAGCGACGCTCATCCGGATCTGAGCGAGAGCGCGCGGAAGCGTCTGACCGCGGCGCTCATCGCCGTCTTCCGGAAGGCGCCGGCCAGCCTGACGCCGGACATGCGGCTCGGCGACATCGGCGGCTGGGACTCGATGAACGCCGTGACGTTCAGCTTCGAGCTCGAGACCGCGTTCGACGTGTCGCTCGGCGACACCACCTTCAACGGGCAGCAGACCCTCGCCGAGGTTCTCGAGATCCTGCGCGGGCACGGAGCCGCATCGATATGACCGTCGCGCGGTCTCCCGAGCTCGAGCTCCGGGCGCTCATCGCGGAGCTGACCCGTGCGCGGCCGGAATCAATCGACCTGGCCAGCCCGATGGACCGACAGGGGCTGGATTCGCTGCAGCTGATCATCCTGCGGGAGCGGCTCGAAAGCTCCCTGGCCGTGGTCTTCTCCGACGAGGAGTGGATGGCGCTCGATACGCCGGCCAGCGTGCTGGCGCGCGTGTCGTCGCAGATGGGCGGCCCGACGACGTCCGCGCTGAACTGGACACGGGCGGATCTCGAGATCGGCATGCCGCTCACCGGCCGGAACAACCTGGCCGAGACCCCCCTGCTGCAATACCTGGGCGACCAGCGCTGGCGGCATGTCAGCGAGCTCATCGGCATCCCCAGCCGCGACATCGTCGACGAAGCCGGCGAACGCCTCTACGCGACGTTCTTCTACGTGGAGATCGAGTTTCCCGAGAGCCGGCCGATGTCGTCGTTCGGCGAGAACGATCGGTTCACCGTGATGAGCTCGGTCGCGCGGTATGGGACGTCGATGGTGGATGGCATCTCGTACCTCGTGCCCGGCGCGGGTGTGCCTGTCGCGCCGTTCACGTCGGTGCGCGAGGCGGTGGACGCGGGCGTCCCCGCCGCCCGGCTCTCGAACATCTTCGTCCGGCAGTTCGTCGGCGCACAGTGGCTGAAGAAGGGCCGGCCGGCGCACCCCAATTTCGCGCGCATTCCAGCGCTGGCCGATCCACCCGACTCGTACGAGGCGACGAAGCAGGCCGAGCAGGCCGGCCGCTTCGAGTCGAGCGGCCAGGGCTGGACGCCCATGACGGACGGGCCCGTCACGCGCGACTACAAACTGGTGCCGGATCGCGACCTGAACGGCGCGGGCCTCGTGTACTTTGCCAACTACCCGATGTTCCTCGACATCTGCGAGCGCGACGTGCTGGCGTCGGCCCGCGTGCCGCTCACCGACGATCTGATCGACCGGCGCACGCTGGTGAGGCGCCGCAGCGCATACCTGAACAACGCCTCGTCACGCGATACACTGCGCGTCGAGATCGAGCCGTGGGTCCGTGCGAGCGACGCCGGACTGCACCTGCACGTCAACGGCCGCATGTTCCGTCGCTCGGACGACCGCCTCATGATGGTGGCCACGGCACGCAAGATCGTGCCTGCCGCAGCGCTCAGCCACCCCGCGATCCTCGACTCGCCCGGTCGGTAAACGTGGTGGCCCGCCAGCAGCCGGCCCCGGCGTCCGCCCAATCCGCCTTACGCACCGCGCTGGCAGGGCTCATCGGCAACGTGCTCGAGTGGTTCGACTTCGCCGTCTACGGGTACTTCGCGAGCGACATCGGCCGGCTGTTCTTCCCGCAATCGAATCCAACGGCCCAGCAGCTGCTCGCGTTCGCCGTCTTCGCTCTCGGCTTCTGTGCGCGCCCAGTCGGCAGCCTCGTGCTGGGCGTCGTCGGCGACCGCATCGGGCGGCGCGCGCTATTGACGGTGTCGATCGCGCTGATGGGCGGCGCCACGCTGCTCATCGGCCTGCTGCCGACCCACGCGCAGATCGGGCTCGCGGCGCCCGTCCTGCTCGTCCTCCTGCGCGTCGTCCAGGGTTTCTCGCTCGGCGGCGAGTTCACCGGGTCGATGGTCTACACGACCGAGCAGGCCTCGCCTGCGTTGCGCGGCCTGGTCAGCAGCTCCACCGCCGCCGGGACGACGCTGGGGTTCATCCTCGGATCGGGGTCCGCGTGGCTCGTGAACGTGACCCTGGGCGCCGAGGCGGCCTCAGCCTGGGGCTGGCGGATCCCGTTCATCGCGAGCGTGAGCCTCTGTGTGCTCGGCTGGCTGCTGCGCCGCGGCATCCACGAGTCGGCTGAAGGCCTGAAAGCCGCGCAAATCCGTCCTCCGCTCGTCGCGTCGCTCATCGCCGACTGGAAGCCCATCGTCCAGACCTTCGGCATCGTCGCCATGACGAACGCGGCGTACTACCTCACGTTCACCTATGCCGTGGAGCGGCGCAAACACCTGACGGGTGACGGTGGCGAAGTGTTCCTGCTCGCGAACACTGCCAGCCTGTTCATCGTGCTCTTCTCGAAGCCGCTGGGCGGATGGCTGTCGGACCAGGTTGGCCGTCTCAGGCTGATGAGGGCGCTCACCGTGGTCACCATGGCACTCGTCTACTTCGCGCTGCACGCGATGTTGTTCGGCTCGCCACGCCTCTTCGTCGGCGGCCAGCTGCTGATGGCGGTCCCGCTCGGCATGGCGCTCGGCCTGCAGGGAGCGATGCTGGTGGAGATCTTTCCGTTGAGAACGCGCGTCACGTCCATGAGCCTGGCGTACAGCGTGACGCTGGCGCTGGCGGGCGGCACGGCGCCGCTGGTGGCCACATGGCTGATCGACACGTTCGGCCAGCCGCTGGCACCGGCCTACTACATCATGCTGTACGGCGTAATTGGCCTGGCGCTGATGGCCACCATGAAGGAGACCAACGCGCGCAGCCTGGACGTCTAGTCGGACGATGAACAAAATTTCCCTGAGCGCACGTCACATCCGAGGTTGCCGGATCGTCAGGATAGTGAAGTGGCGCCGCTTGCGCGCCAACATCGGGGAGCACAAATGTTCAGCGTAGGGCCGCTCGAAGACCACCCGGCGACGCCTCCAGCCGTGGAGGGAGGGCTGCCAATGGGAGGTCACTGACATGAATGGAGGCCGCAGCGCCATTCTGACGAAGAATGGCCGGCCCGTACACGCGAGGGGTACTCTACCTTTCAGCACCCTGCCAGAAGAGGGCTGCGTTACCGAGGCAGCGTGAGCGGCTCGAACGTGACGCCGACGTCCGCGCTCGCGAGCCGCTCGGCCTGCTCGTGCAGGTAGGCCTGCGCTTCGAACGGCTCTGTCCCGGCGGGCCGATCGGGCGCCCGCCAGACGCCGTCGGACCCCAGGCGCCTCGCCTTCACGTTGTCGCGGAACAGCACGTTGAGGATGTCGAGCACCTTCCGCCTTGCCGCCGGCGACTCGATCGGAAACATGAGCTCGATGCGCTTGTCGAGATTCCGGCCCATCCAGTCGGCGCTCGCGAGATAGACCTCTTCGTCTCCGCCGTTGTGGAAGACGAACGCTCTCGCGTGTTCCAGGAAGCGTCCCACGATGGACGTCACGGTGATGCGGTCGCTCATGCCCTTCACCCCTGGCTTGAGCGTGCACATGCCGCGAACATTCAGCTCGATGTCCACGCCGGCGTTCGACGCCCTGTACAGCGCGCGGACGATATCGGCGTCGATGAGCGAGTTCATCTTGGCGCGAATACGCGCGGGCTGGCCGGACTCGGCACGGCGGCGCTCGCGATCGATCAGCGCGATGAGGCGCTCGCGCAGCATCGTGGGCGCCATGGCCAGCTTGTTCAGGCGCGGCGGATCCGAGTAGCCGGTCAGCGCGCTCCAGAACGCCGAAGCGTCCGCGCCGATCTGTGCGTTGGCGGTCAACAGGCCCAGGTCCGTATAGAGGCGCGCGGTGCGATCGTTGTAGTTGCCGGTGCCGAGGTGCACGTAGCGCGCAAGGCCCGCGCGAGTGCGGCGGACCACCAGGCAGATCTTCGAATGCACCTTGTAGTGGCGGATGCCGTAGATCACGTGCGCGCCCATCTCTTCGAGGCGGCGCGCCCAGCGGATGTTGCGCGATTCGTCGAACCGCGCCATCAGCTCGACGAGCACGGTGACCTGCTTGCCGGCGTCCGCGGCACGCGTGAGCGCGGCGACGATCGGCGAGTCGCCGCTCGTGCGGTACAGCGTCTGCTTGATCGCCAGCACGTCCGGGTCCTCGGCCGCGGCCTCGACGAACGCGACGACCGGATCGAACGACTCGTACGGGTGGTGCAGCAGGATGTCCTTCGCGTCGAGCGTGGTGAAGATGTCGGCCTGCTCGTCGGGGCTGACCGTGGCCACCGGCGGGCGCGGCGGGAACCTGAGCGCGTCGTATCCCGCGAGATCCGCCAGTGGCGCCAGCCCCCGGACGTCGAGCGCGCCCGTCAGCCGGTAGATATCCCGCGGCTCGGCCTGCACGAGCGTCGTCAGATGCAGCGCCGCGCCGGCGCTCACTCCCGCTTCAAGCTCCAGCCGTATGACGTCGCCGCGACGCCGCTGGCGCAGCGACTGCTCCACCGCCTCGAGAAACGACCCGCCTTCATCGTCGAGCTCGAGCTCGGCATCGCGGGAGAGCCGGAAGGCCACCGATTCGACGACGGACTGACCGGGGAACAACGAGGCGTTCTCGGCGCAGATCACTTTGTCGAGCAGGACGAACGTCGGCGACGGCGTTCCGGAAACGCGGACGAGCCGCGACAGCCCGGCTGGCACCTGCACGACTGCGAGCCGGTGCTGGTCGCCCCCATCGGCCGGACGCAGCCAGAACGCCAGGTTCAGGCTCAGTGACGAGAGCATCGGAAATGGCCGCTCCATGTCGATCGCCAGCGGTGTCAGCGCGGCGAGCACGTCCGACTTGAAGTACGCCGACACGGCGGCGTGCTCCGCGGCGCTCAGGTCCGCCAGGCGCCGGATCAGGATCCCCTCCTCGGCCAGGGAGGGAACCAGGGAATCCCACACCAGCGTGTGCAGGTCGCGAAGCATCGTGTTGGCGCGCTCGGAGACGGCCTCGAGTTGCTGCGACGGTGTCATCCCGCTGTCGTCGGGCCGCGTATCACCCTCGTGGATGGCGTTCTTCAATCCGGCAACGCGGACCATGAAGAACTCGTCGAGGTTCGACGCAACGATCGTGGCGAATCGGAGGCGCTCCAGCAGCGGGTTCGACGAGTTGGCGGCCTCGGCGAAGACGCGGTCGTTGAAGGCAAGCCACGACAGCTCGCGGTTGAAGAACTGGTCGTTCATCGGACCGACGCTCCCGCGCCGCGGATGACCACCTGCTTGCCGAAGACGTCGACCAGCAGGTCGGCGCGCGACGTGGCGGCCAGGCGCTCCATGGTCAGGTCGCCGCGGCCCTCCAGATCGATCACCCACGCGCCACCGTCCTCGGTGACGCGAATCTCGGACACCTTCTGTTCGTGCTCGGCGTCGAGGGCGTTGGCGAGCCGCAGCATTGCCGCCATTTTCGTCACCCGCACGCGCTCGTCGCGATCGAGGCGCATGAACTCGGGGTGCGGCTTCTGCGGCAACCCGCGCCGGTGGTAGCGGGCGATGTTCGCCACGATCGACATGTCGTCACGCGTCAGGCCGAAGATCTCCGACGCCTCGAGCAGATACAGGCTGTGCTTGTGGTGCCCGCGCAGGCTCACGAACCGGCCGATGTCGTGCAGCAGCGCAGCCACCTCCAGCAGGAGCCGGTCGCGCGGACTCAACGCATGCTCGGCGGCCAGCAGGTCGAACAGCCGCGTCGACAGACGCGCAACCGTGCGCGCGTGCGCCTCGTCGTAGCGATACCTCGCGCCGAGCGTCGCGGCGCTCGCCAGGACATGCGGGCCGAAGTCGGCTTCAGGCGTCCCGTCGCTCACCAGGTCGACGAGAAGCCCCGCACGTAGCGACACTTCCGGGACGACCACCGTGTGGGCCACCGTCGACAGCACCAGCGCCCGGTAGACGAGCATCGCCGGCACGAGCGTTTCGGCGCTGACCGGTGACAGCCGGAAGCGCGCAACCAGCGAGTCTTCGTCGTGCTGTGCGATCTCGTCGCAGAAGGCCAGGAACGCCTCGCGCGGCACTTCCGACACGCGCTGGTCGCCGTGATCGACCAGCCGGCTCGCGGCGTAGCGCACGTCGCTGCCGAGCGCGATCACGTACGACGCGTCAGCGGTCGGCACTTCGTTCACGATCTCGCCGATCGCGTTGTCGATCTGCCCCGTCAGCAGGCGCAGCCGCTGCTCGTGCGACCCGTGCCACGCGCTCAGCCGCTGCCGCAGGCGGATCGCGCCGAGCGGGAAGATGCCGGCCTGCACGGGCTGCCCGGAATTGAGGCGCGTGACGTCGAGGCTGCCGCCGCCCACTTCGACGAGCAGCGCCGACGGCGCCTTCAAGGCGGCGTGGCCGGCCAGGCCGTCGCGAACGGCGAGGTACGTGAGGCGGCTCTCTTCCGAGCCGTCGATCACTTCGAGCGTGATGCCGGTCCTGACGCGGATGCGATCGAGAAACGCGTCGGCATTGGCGGCTTCGCGCACCGCGCTGGTCGCGACGGCACGCATGCGAGTCACACCGTAGTCGTCCATCATCCGGTGGAACGCGTTCAGCGCCCGCACGGACGCGTCGACGGTCGTCGCACCGATGCGGCCCGCCGTGAACGTGTCGCGTCCCAGCAGGACTCCGCGGGAGGCCTCCTCCAGCACCTGTGGACGCTGGCCGGGCAGGTGCTGCGCGACGATCAGCCGCATCGCCGATGCGCCGACGTCGATGGCAGCCACGACGGTGGGCGTCGGCGTCAGGCGCACGGGCTCGGGCCGTGAGGCGACGGGGGTCGTGGGCGCGTCAGACATCGGAGAGTGGGCGCGTGGGCTATTCGTGAAATGCGCTGATATACACCGACAGTGTAAACGTCCCGTAACCGGCGCCCGAACGTCAGGCGCGAGGTGGCACGCGGGCGTCGATCGTCTCCTCGCCCGTGCCCGCGTGTCCATTCTGTGCGAATTCACGTTCGAGCAGATCACGTACCCCGGCCGAGCTGGCAGGACGGGCGCCAGGCGCGCACGCGCGGGTCACGACAGCATCGGCTGGACGACGCTCCACAGACGCTCGCCGAACGCATCGATCGAGAAGCGCCGCCGCACGTCGTCGCGCGCGGCGCCACCGATCTGCTGCGCGACGTCCAGACGCGTGACGAGCGTCGCGAGGACGCCGGCGAACGCCTGCGGGTCCGGCGGGCACAGGAAACCGGTTCGGTCGTGAGTCACCGTCTCGGTCGGCCCGCCGCCGTTCACGGCGACCACCGGACGGCCGGCCGCCATGGCTTCGAGCGGCACGAACCCGAAGTGCTCGGCCACAGGCGTATAGAGCACCGCGCGGCAGACGGCGAACAGACGGTCGCGCTCCTCCGATCCAGGTGACAGCGCGAAACGCACCTGTTCGCTCACCCCCAGCGCCGCCGCGCGATCCCGCAGCCCCTGGAGCACCGCGACCTGCTCGGGCAGTGACTCTTCGTACCCGCCGGCCATCACGAGCCGTACGCGCCGGAAGACGTCCGCCGATACGCGTGAGCGGAGAGCCGCCATCGCTTCGACGGCGAGCTCGAGGTTCTTGCGCGGGTCGAAGCGGCTCACCGACACGATCACGATCTCGCCGACGTTCGGGATCGGTGACGCCTCTAGCCCCCTCTCCATCGGGACGCCCGGATGCACCACCGTCAGAGTCCGTGCAAGGCCGGGGAACACCTCGGTCAACTTCGCCGCAGTGAACGCGCTGTTGACTATCACGCGGTCGGCCGCGCGCAGGCCTTCCTCTTCGTTCCGGTCGAGCCGTCGGCGATAGACGCGATACGCCAGCGAGCCGCGGCTGCCCTCGGACGTCAGCAGCAGATCCGGGAAGTGGCAGTAGAACAGCACCGGTCGGCGCGCGAGCCCCTTCACGAGCGGCACGACGTGCGAGACGGTATCGCAGAAGATCAGGTCTGGTATCGGTCCGCGCACCAGGGCCGCGGCAGCGGCGCGCGTGCGAGCAATGGCCATCGGCGCGCGCAGCCGTCCACCGACGTGCTCAGGCCAGAAGGTGGGGACACGCTCGACGGCGACCATGCCGGTCCGCACTTCCGGAAACTCTGGCGCGGGCGCGGCGTCTGGTACGTAGAACTGCACGCGGCAGCCGGAGCGCTGCAGCTGGGTCGCCGCGTCGAGTACGAGCCGCTCGGCACCACCAATGCCGAGCCTTGGGCGAAGAAACCCGACTGCAGGCATCTGTGCCGCGACCGATACCATGCGACCGCGTGTTGTCACTTATCAGGCGGCGCTGAGCGGCTGGTCGACGATCTGCCGGAAGGCAGGAACAAACCGCTCGACGGCAAACATCTGCGAGCGGGACATCAACACGTATCGCACTGCGTGTTGCTCGACAGGGTTCTGCAGGACCCGGACGATGCGATCGATCGCATCGCCTGTGGTGTGGCAGACGAGCCTGGGATCGCCGTTCACGATCTCAATCTGTTCTTCGTCATTCGGCACGAACACTATACAGCCTGCTGCCGTCATCTCGCAGGGCCATTCCGAAGGGCTCGATCGGGGCTACAACCAGGACCGCGTCGACGTGACGTCATGTGGCGCGTGCTAGGCTACCATCGTGCCAGGGGGGCCCTCGAGCGGCGAGTTCGTGAGTTCGCCGCTGATGCGGCTCCTGAACGTCTCGAGGAGTGTGGTGCCGCTGGCCTGGCGCCCAACGCTCAGGAATCTCGTCTTCTCGGTCCATCCTGTCACCATCGTCCGGCCGTCGGGACTGCGGCTGCGCATTGCCGATGACACCGACTGGGTTCACTACACGGAGATTTTCCGGAAGGGCGAGTACGACTCCGCGATCGATCGCGCGCTCGCCACGATCGACGATGTCGAGCCGGTGTCGATCGTCGATCTCGGAGCCAACGTCGGGTTCTTCACGCTGCGCGCCGTCGAGAAGGTACGAATGCGCCGCGCCGAAAACACGGACGTGAAGATCATCGCGTTCGAAGCCAGCGAGCGAAGCGTCGACGCGTTTCGCGCCCGCGTGATCATCGACAACGAGCTGGCCACTCACGTACGGATCGTCAGGGGCCTCGTTGGCAACAGCGCGGGAACGGCGATTTTCTACGAAGGGGCGTCGCATGGAGACAGCAGCCTGTTCACGCGCGGCACATCGGCGGGCGGAACGGAGATCGAGTTCGTCGACGTGTCCGCGCAGCTGGCGGACGAGCCTACCGTCCACCTGATCAAGTGCGATATCGAAGGTGCCGAGTTGCAGTTCATCCGCAACTTCCCTGACCTCCTGCGCAAGACCCGCGTCGGCATCTTCGAGCTCCACGACGACTTGTGCGACACGGACGAATGCCTGCGGCTCTTGCGCGCGTGCGGATTCCTCCATCAGGCGTTGATCCGGCGCGCGGGCCCATATTCAGTTCAATGCGTGTGGCGATGACCGGTACGAGCGGGCGTGTCAGGGACGGCGGGCCGCCGGGCGATACTCGTAGATCTGCACGATAGGCGGGCCTGCTTCTCCGGAAGCCCTCGGCTGTATGCCCAGTGACCGAAACACCGAATGGAAATCGGCCAGGGCGTCCAGTGGCGTGCAGCTGAGGAGCGGATCGGCGCTCGCAATGCGCCAGTGTTCCGTTGGGCGCGACGCGATGAATCGCTCGGCGTCGGCCGTCCCGGTGAACGTCATCGGCTGCTCCATCCGCTTCACGTGGCGCCCGCCACGGTCGACATCCGTCCAGCGGATTGCCGTCACGGTTCCTGGCGTGACAGCTCGCCCGCCGAACGCGTACAACCTCACGAGCATCGTCTGGTAGTACCTCGGAAAGCAGTAGATCTGCGTCCGAGCCGGTGTCGAGTCTCCCGGCAGCTCATACTCCTGGCAGTAGTCTGTGGCCGTCCGGTCAAGCCAGGGCGCGATGCCAGCGAACATCCCTTCGTGGTGGCCGGTGCCATCGACCATGAAGGCTTGGAGCTCCCTGTTGACCAGAACATAGCGAGGGCGGTCGAGCAGCGCCAGCGCTGCCCCGGCGGCCTCGGCCGTTTCCGCCAGGAGGAACGCCGTGACCTCCTTCGCTTGCGTTTGCTTCGGGTTGGCGCTGGGGATGCGATGCGCCAGACGCGTGACCCAGTAACCGAAGTCCCACCACACCAGGACGCCATAAGGATGCGCGCTCGCTGCCTGGGCCAACTCCGGCCTGTCGTACGCGTCGGGTGTGCCAAATGGCTCAGGGGTGTTCTTCTGCAGCCACTGCAGCGCGTCGTACCAATCTTCAGAGACCCCGGTCTCCCCTCCCCACTCCGCCTTGATTGCGACGCCCGACGGAACGGCCACGATGACGAGCAGCCCGAGTGATGGACCCCATCGCCGCATGGCCTCGCGGGCAGGCCGCAACCCCTGGACGAACGCGAGCAGCTCGTCGCACGCGAATCCGGCCAGCAGCGCCGCGTTCACGCCGAGGTAGTACGAGAATCGCACCTGGCCGAGCGTCGCCGCAAAAATCACTGCCGTCCACACCAGCATCAGGAGGCTGCGGGTGGAGGTGAGCGCGCCAGGCCGCAACAGGTACCAGATCGCACCCAGCAACGCGAGAAAGAGGCTGGAGGAGAATTCCTTCCAGAGCGGGATTGGGTATCGCCCCGGCGATTTCAGCAGCGGCATCGCCTCGCCAACATTGCCGCCCGGGCGCAACGGTGAAATGCGCGCGAGCTCTTTCGCGAGGCCGCTCCACCCGTCGCGCGCAAACCAGGCCGCGGCAAGGCCCAGCGCGACACACGCCATCAGCCCGGCGATGTAGACGACGCGGCCGTGCCTGACAGATGACGTCGCGGAGCCCCAGGCCCGGAGGATGACCAGCCCGCCAAGGCCGGTGGCGAGAGCGACGAGATCGTAAGCAAAGAAGGGCCGCGTCGTTGCCCAGGGCACGATAATGAGCGCCGCCACAGCGAAGGCCGGAGTGAGGATGCCCAGGACGTCCTCGGCGCGCTCACCACGGAGACGCTGTCCGATCAGGCTGCACGCCACGGACGCGACGACCACGAACACGAAGAGGCTGCCGCCGCTCCACGTCAGCAGGTAGCAGCCGAAGGAGACGCCGGCGGCCGCCGAGCACCGCAGCCTGACTTTCCGCGAGCGGGCGCTGTCGAGCGCGAGCACGATCCACATCAGCGCCGTCGATGTGAGCAGCGTCTCAACGCAATGATGATCGGCGTAGCCGAGCGACGAGCGCTGGAGGATCTGGCCCGGCAGCAGCCCGACGATGAAGGCAGCCCAGAGGCCCGCCCTGCGTGAGAACAGCTCACGCCCCAGGACGTACACGGGCAATACGGTCAGTGCCCCGACGACGGCCGGCACGTAGGCACCGACCACGTCGACCAGGCGCGGCGAGGGTGCGCCCAGGCCGATCACCAAGGCGGTGGCGGCGATGATCCAGTCGAAGAAGGGTCCCGGGTTGACGGCGTCGCCACCGGGGTACACGAGATACGGATCGAACCAGATGCGCGATGGAAAGTTCTTCACGGTCGCATCGACGAGCCGCATGTGGTACCAGGCGTCGGTCTCGACGAACGCCACGTAGTCGTGCATGAACACCGCGTGGTAGTAGATGCCGACGCGTATCGCGAGCGCGATCCCGGCGAACAGAGTCAGCCAGAGCGCGGTCCGACGGCTCGAGCCGGGCTCGCGCTCCGTCATGGCACGTCCATCGTGAGCAGCGCCACCGCCGAGCACAGCACCATCAGGGCGTAGAGCGTGAGCACCGCTCCGCGATGGGAAAAGCCGAGACCGAGCAGGCGGTGGTGAATGTGCGCGCGATCGCCGGTCAGTACGCGGCCGACGACAGCGGTGAGGCTGATCCGTCCATCCGCGCTCGCGTCGCGAGCCACCAGGCGCCGTCCGACGGCGATCACGGTGTCGACCAACGGGAGGGCGAAGATGAGCAACGGCACTCCCACCGCAAGCGTCGTGGCGCCCTTCTGCCGACCGATGATCGCGGTGACGGCGAGCAGGAAACCGGCGAGCAGGCTGCCCGAGTCGCCCAGGAAAATCTTCGCCGGATGGAAGTTGTAGACGAGGAAGCCCAGGACCGCGCCCACCAGCGACACGAGCAGCATCGCGGCGGGTTGGTCGCCCCGGGCGAGCAACACGGTTGCGCACGTCGCGGCGGCGATCGCGATCAGTCCGGCGGCCAGCCCGTCGAGCCCGTCCATCAGGTTGAAGGCATTCGTCACGACGACGATCCAGAGGGCCGTCACCGGAAACGTCAGCCAGCCGAGCTCGTACGTGGTGCCCGACACCGTGACGCGCGTGATCGTCAGCCCTGCGGCGATGACGATCGTGGCCGCGGCGCATTCCACCAGGAGCTTCGTCGCCGGCCCGACCGGGTCGACGTCGTCCCAGACGCCGACCGCGAAGACGAGCGCCGCGCCCGAGATGATGGGCAGCAGGCTGCGCGGGTCGGGCCGTGGGCCGCCGGTCGCGTGCGCGTCGATGATGACGGCGACACCGAGCGTCACGGCCAGCGCCAGCGCGATGGCGACGCCGCCCATCCGCGGCACCGGGCTCGTGTGGATCTTGCGGCCACCCGGCGCGTCCATGAGACCCAGCCGATGGCTGGCGCCGACGATCCGCGGCGTGATGACGAGCGCGCCGACGAGCGCGGTGAGGAAGAGCGTGAGGAAAACTACCATCGGCTCTGCATGAGCTGCTCGCAGTCGCGGACGATCGCAACGGCCGCTTCGGGCCGCGCGAAGGCCCGCGCGGCATCGGACATCGCCTGCCATGCCGCGGGGTCCCGAAGAACCGGCTCCATCAGCGCCGCCACGTTCTCGGGGCTCCAATCACGCTCGCGGATCCAGAGTGCGGCACCGCGTCCGCCAAAGGCCGCGGCGTTCGCGGCCTGGTGGTCGGCTGCCGCATCCGCCAGCGGCACGAGCAGCGATGGCACTCCCGCCATCGCCAGATCGGCCAGTGTCCCCGCTCCCGCGCGCGCGATGATCATATCGGCCCAGTCGTAGGCTTCGGCCACGTCCTCCAGGAACGGCAGGACGCGAGCATCGACGTGCAGATTTGAATACTGGTGCGCGAGCGCCTGCCGATCGGCAGAGCTCAGTTGGTGACGCACGGTCAGTTGCACTCCCGCTCTCTGGATCCGTGCGGCCAGCGCCGGAACGTGCTCGGCGAGAAAATCGTCGCCGCGCGATCCGCCGGTCACGAAGAGCCTGGCGGGACGATCGAGCGGCGGTGGCCTGCGATCGCGCAACAGCCGGCGCCGTGAGGCGACCAGCGGCAGCCCCGTGTTGATCGCAAGGCCGTCGGGAAACTCACGCGCGGCCTCGTCGAACATCACATACGCACGCTCGGCCACGCGGCTGAGCAGCCTGTTCGCCAGCCCCGGGAACGCGTTCGGTTCGACGATCGCCATGCGCAGACCGAGACTTCGTGCCGCGAGCAACGCGCCGCCCGACCCGTACCCGCCGGTGCCGATGACGAGCCTGGCGCCGAGGCGCCGCAGCAGCCCGCGCGCGCGCGCAACAGTGGGCACGACGCGCAGGGCGCCCATGACACGTCCGGCCGGGCTGACGCGCACGAGCGGGGTGGCGGGAACGATGTGCAGGGAATAGGCCGTGGACGGAATCAGGCGCGCCGCCGATCCGCCCTCGCCCGCGAGGAACGAGACCTCGACATCTCCACAGGTCTCTCGGTAGGCGTCCGCGATGGCAACCGCCGGCAGCACGTGACCGGCGGTATCGCCGACGGCCATCGCGATCCGTCGTGTCATAATCGACGCGCTAGCCTACCATGCGAGCCGCCGTCGTCGTGCTGGGCGACCTCGGACGCAGCCCGCGCATGCTGTTCCACGCCCGCGCGCTCGCTGCCGACCACGTCGAGGTCGATCTCGTCGGCACGTCCGGCGCGGAGCTACCGTCCTTCATCGGCGGCAATCCGCGCATCACGGTTCACACCATCCTGGACTCCACTTCGCGCGGGCACGCGGCGCGATCGCGTGCGGGGTACCTCGTGGCTGCCGCGCTGCGAGGCGTGCGGCTGCTGGCGTCGCTGACGGCGCTCCTGCTGTGGCGCCTGCCGAAGCCTGACGTAATCCTGGTGCAGAACCCTCCGGGCGCGCCGACGCTGGCGGTGGCGTGGCTCGCCGCACGGGTGCGATCGGCGCGGCTCGTCGTCGACTGGCACAACACGACGAGCGCGATGCTCGCGATGCGTCTCGGCGCCGGGCATCTCCTGGTCAGGGCCATCGGCGAGTACGAAGGTGCCTTCGGCCGCGCGGCCGACGTGAACCTCTTCGTCTCGTCGCACATGAAGGATGCGCTGGGCGCACGGTGGCGGTTCGGCGGGATTGTGTTTCGAGATCATCCGGCCGACACGTTCGCGCCGAGCGCCGGCGAGGCGCGCGAACGCACGCGCGCGGATCTCGTCACGCGCTTCGGCCGCTCGGCAGAACGAGAACCCGCGCTGCTTGTCAGCCCGACGAGCTGGACCGCGGACGAGAGGCTCGATTTGTTGTTCGACGCGCTCGTCGCGTACGACGCCGCGGTCGAGCACGACGGTGATGCGGGCGGGCTGCCGCCGGTTCTCGCGCTGATCACCGGCAGTGGGCCGATGAAAGCGGCGTTCGAGGATCGCGTGTCGCGTACGCCGCTCGCCCACGTGACGATCCGCACCGCCTGGCTGGAGCCCGACGACTATCCGCGCGCGATGGCCGCAGCCGACCTAGGGATGTGCTTCCACACATCGGCCTCCGGCCTGGACCTGCCCATGAAGATCGCCGACATGTTCGGCGCGGGCATCCCCGTGTGCGCGTTCGACTACGGGCCGTGCCTGCGAGAGGTCGTCCAGCCCGGCGTCAACGGCGCCCTGTTCATCACGGCGGAGGACTGTTGCGCGCGCCTCTCGGAGTTGTTGCGCGGCTTCCCCCACTCGAGCCACGCGCTTCGCGCGCTGGCCGACGGCGTCCGCCGATCCTCGGGCCCGACATGGGGCGAGGCCTGGACGTCCACCGTCCGCGCTGCGGTTCTTCGCATGTCAGGGCAGAACTGAAGCTCTGCCCAACTGGTATCCTCACTCGGCGCTCTCGCTCAGCGAACCCATCGCCGAGGCCTCGCGCGTCGAGTGCCGCCGGCTCGCCGCCTCTTCACGCAGCACGTCGTACCCGGCCCGCCGCGCCGCAATCGAATCGTACCGGTCGGCGCCCGTCTGAATTCCGACGCGCCGATAGAGCACGCGCAGATCGGCTGGCGACGTGACGTCGCGGTCCTCTGCCACCTCGACGGCATGCTGCAGCTCGTGGCCGAGCAGCGCGACGAGCGCCGTCTGCGCCACCGCGCGGTTCAAGTCGACGACCAGGTAGCGCGACTCGCCGTGCACCGCCAGGAAATGCAGCCTGCCGCCGATGTGCTGCGGCAGATCCCAGCCGAGCCTGACGTAGACGATGACGTCCGACTGCTCGAGACGCGACACCAGACGCCTGAAGGTCGGCGACTTCGCCAGCCCCTTCGCCAGCACCCGATCGGCATCCTTCTCGAGCGGACGAACGTGAGGATCGTGTGCGGACAGTCCGACGGCGTTCAACGTCTGCGACTGTCCGGCGGCCAGCAGCCCTATCAACAACGACATGACGACGAACATGAGTCCCCCTTCGCGGTATGAACGGAGCGGCGCCGGGGGATTCGCCGCGGTGACGACGATGACGGTCGCTATGACGTGGGAACGAACCCGTCACACGACACGTTCGGGTTGAAATCCACGAAAGCGCCGTGCGGGTTGTCGCGCCAGGCCCAGATGTGTAGAGCCTCCAGCAGGGCGTAAAATGGATGGAGCACGACGTACTCCACGCCGAGCAGGAACCTCATCGCGCTTTCCCGCTGCCTGCTGACACACGCGAGGAACGGAGCGTAGGCGGCGCGCCGCGCGGCGTCGTGATAACCGTCTTCCCCATCGAGCCCGAGCGGAAACATCGGGCTCAGCGACAACGACGTCGCGAACAGAACGACACAGGCCACTCTCATGACACGACTCCAGGCGGCTTTGGCGATCCAAGCGACCGGGGGGTCAACGCTGGACTGTGGTCAGTCTAGAAAAAGGCCGGAAACCGGGCATCGGGGACAGTCCCCTATTTTGCGCGCGCGACTCCCCTATTGACGGCGCGGATCGGTCGATGATGACGTGTCCATGATGCTGCTCGAGCGCGAGGACGCGCTTCGGGAGCTGTCGCGCGCGCTGACGGCGTCGCGGACCCTCGGCCAGTTCGCCTCCGTCTCAGGAGAGGCCGGCGTCGGCAAGACGGCGCTGGTCGCGGCCTTCGTGGCGCGGGAGCCCGGCGTCGTGCCGTTCCTCTGGGGCGCGTGCGACGCGCTCGCCACGCCACGGCCCCTCGGTCCTCTCCTCGACATGGCCCACGACGTGGGCGGCGACCTGCCGGCGCTGGTCGCGGCCGAGGCGGCGCGGCACCAGTTGTTCGCGGCGTTCGTTGCGGGCCTGGGCCGCCGCAAGACTCCCGCGCTGGTCGTCTTCGAGGACGTGCACTGGGCCGATGCGGCCACGCTCGATCTACTGCGCTACGTCGGCCGGCGCGCGACGCGCATCCGCGCGCTGATCGTCCTCACCTGGCGATCCGACGAGGTGGGCGCGGATCACCCCCTGAACCTGGTGCTCGGCGAGCTGCCGCCCGGATCCACGCATCGGCTCGTCTTGCGGCCGCTGTCGCTCGAATCGGTCGCTCAAATGGCAGGAGGCTCGCGCGACGCGAAGAAAGTGTTCGCGCTCACCGGCGGCAACCCGTTCTACGTCACCGAGCTGTTGCGAGCTGACGGCGACACCGTGCCGGCCAGCGTGCGCGAGGCGATTCTCGCGCGGCGCGCGGCGCTGCCCATCGAGTCGCGCCACCTCCTCGATCTCGTCTCAGTCGTCCCCGGGCGGACCGAGATCGAGATCGTGCGCGCACGCGTGGCGTCGGCCGACGAAGGACTGAAGAGCGCAGTCGACGTGGGGCTGCTCACCTTCGACGGGCGGGCCGTCGCCTACCGGCACGAACTCGCGCGGCTGGCGGTGCTCGAGTCGCTGCCGCGGCAGCGCGCGCAGGAGCTCCACCGCCAGGTGCTCCTCGAGCTGGCCGCGTCCTTCGATGGCGCGAGCGTGCTGGCAAGGCTGGTGCACCATGCGGCCGGTGCCGCCCAGCGTGATGCGGTGCAGAGTTCCGCGGCGGCAGCCGCGCGGCACGCATCGGCCATGGGAGCACACGCCGAGGCCGCGGCGCACTATCGGACGGCGCTCGCGTGGGCGGAAGGGGTGGAGCCGGCGGCCCGCGCCGAGATTCTGGACCTGCTGGCGTACGAGTGCTACATCGTCGGCGACATGACGGCCGCGCGCGACGCGAGACTCGAGGCGCTGGCGCTCTGGCGATCGCTCGACCGGGTGGCGGAGATCGGCCGCGACGTGCGCTGGCTGTCGCGGCTGGCCTGGTTCCTCGGCGACTTCGACGGCGCGCGAGAGCGTGCGCTAGAAGCGCTGGAAGTCGTGCTGCCCCTTGGCGACGGCGAGGATCTGGCGTGGACGCTCAGCAACTGCGCGCAGCTCCACATGCTGGCGCACGAACACGAGCCGTGCCTCGCCTTCGGCGAGCGGGCGATTGCCATGGCACGTGCGATCGGCGCGGTGGATGCCCTCAGCCACGCGCTCAACAACGTCGGCACCAGTCAGGCGGTGGCCGGTGATCCCGTCGGGTGGCGGCTGCTCGAGGAGAGCCTGACGCTCGCGCTCGAGCACAACCTGCACGAGCACGCGGCCCGGGCATTCACCAACCTTGCGACCGTGGCTGTGCGCGACCGCGACTACGACGCCGCGAGGAAATGGCTCGATCGCGGCCTGCAGTACACCACCGAGCGCGACATGGACTCATGGGGGCTTTACCTGCTGGCCTCGCACGCGCGCCTGCAGGCCGAGACCGGCCAATGGGGCGAGGCCGAGTCCGAGGCGCAGTCGGTCATCGCGAGCCCGCGCGCCACGGCGGTGGCCAGGATTCCGGCGTTGACGGTGCTCGGCCTGCTTCACGCGCGGCAGCGGCAGCCGGACGCTCGCGCACTGCTCGACGAAGCGCTGGCCCTGGCGGTTCCCACCGGCGAGTCGCAGCGTCTCGTGCCGGTCCGTGCGGCGCGCGCCGAACTGGAGTGGCTGCTGGGCAACGCCGACGCCGTGCGCGCCGAAGCCGACGCCGGTCTGGCCGCTCTGACGCCGACCGACTCCTATTGGTATCGCGAGCGGCTGTCGTACCTGAAGTGGCGTGCCGACGCCAGCCCCGGGCGGCCGGGGAAACGATCGGGGGGGGCGGCGAAGGGGCCGCATGGCATGAGCATGCGCGGCCAGTGGCATGCGGCTGCCGACGCGTGGGAGCGGCAGAGCTGTCCGTACGAACGCGCCGAAGCGCTGGCGGACGGCGACATCCCGGCGATGGAAGAGGCGCTACAGGTGTTCCTCACGCTCGGCGCCGCGGCGGCCGCCGACCGCGTGCGACAGGAGCTCCGGCGCGCCGGCGTCACGCGCTTTCCCCGTGGCCCGCGCGCGAGCACGCGCGCCCATCCCGGCGGGTTGACGCAACGCGAGGTCGAGATCCTCGCCCTCCTCGCCCGCGGCCTGAGCAACCCCGCGATCGGCGAGCAGCTCTTCGTGTCGGCGAAGACGGTGGAACATCATGTCTCGTCGATCCTCGCGAAGCTCGAGGTCGCCACACGCGACGAGGCCGTTGAGGAGGCACGTCGTCGCGGGTGGCTCGACCCTCCGCGAGCGTAGCGAGCGCCCTATTCGTCCCTGAGCGTCCTGATCGGGTCGATCCTCGTCGCCCGCCAGGCCGGAATCAGGCTCGCCGACAACCCCACCACCAGGACGAGCGAGCTGACAGCCGCGAACGTCAGCGGATCCGTCCCGCTGATGCCGACGAAGAAGCTCGCCAGCGTCCGCGTGATCGCGGCGGCGCCGGCGAGGCCAATCGCGACGCCGAGCACCGTTGGCCGCAGGCCGCTCATCAGCATCAGCCGCAGCACCTCCGACGCCTGCGCCCCCAATGCGAGGCGGATCCCAATCTCCCGCACGCGCTGGCGGACGGCATACGCGAGGACGCTGTAGATGCCAACCGACGCGAGCAGCAGCGCCAGTCCCGCGAAACCCGCCAGCAGCAGCATCGTGAACCGACGCCGCTCGATCGATCCCGACGTGACCTCGTCCATCGTCCGCACGTTCACGACCGGCTGTTCGGGATCGATCTCGTGAATCGCCTTCACGAGCGACCCCGCCAGCATCGCCGGCGATCCGCTCGTCCGGAGAACAACGCTCATGAATCCGTTCGGGGCCTGATCGAACGCGAGATACATCACCTGCACGGGCGTGCTGACGTCCAGGCCGTCCAGCTTGACGTCCTTCACGACGCCGACGACCTCGAAAATCAGATCGGGAAAGAAGATTGCCTTCACGCGCGCGCCGAGCGGGCTCTCGTTTGGCCAGAAGTGCCGTGCCATCGATTCGCTGATCAGCATGACCGGCGGCCGCCCCTTGATGTCGGTGTCCGCGATGTCGCGGCCCGAGACAAGTCCGATCCTGAACGTCTTCAGGAACCCGGGACTGATGAGCATGCCCTCGACCGACGGTTGTTGCGACTTCGATGGCGCCGGCCGCCCCTCGATGGAAATCGGCCAGTGGCCTGAGCCGCCTTCGAGCGGGACGCTGCTCGACAGGCTCGCAGTCTCGACGCCTGGCAGTACGCGGGCACGTTCGAGGACCTGCTTGTAGAACTGGGATTGCTTCTCCGGCGTCGGATATCGCGTGCCCGGAAGCAGCACGCCGCCAGTGAGCACGTTGTTGACGTCCATCCCTGTGTCGAGGCCTTGGAGGTAGAACAGGCTCCGGATCATCAGGCCGGCGCCGACGAGCAGCATCAGCGAGAGCGCGACCTCGGCGACCACGAGTACGTTGCGCGTGCGATGGCCGCCAGCGTCCGTGTCCGTCCGGCTCAGCCCCTGCTTCAGCGCATCGCTCACGTTGGTCCGCGTGAGGCGCCACGCGGCCCCGATGCCCGACAGGATGCCGCACAGCAGCGAGACCGCCAGCGTGAAGCCAAGCACCGGCAGATCCAGCCGAATCGCCACGTCATCCGGCAGCGTCTTGCCGAGATACGCGACGATGAGCTGCACTGCCGCCTGCGCCACGATCAGACCGGCCGCGCCCCCCAGCAGGCCGAGCACGGCCGTCTCGCAGAGCACCTGGCGGAGCACGCGCGCCCCACTTGCGCCCAGCGCCAGGCGCAAGCCGATTTCCTTCTTGCGGCCCATCGTCCGCGCGAGCACGAGGTTCGCGACGTTGGCGCACGCGATCAGCAGGACGAAGGCCACAGCCCCGAGCAGCACGAGCAGCGCGGGCTTGATGTCTTCCACGAGGCCCTCGTGGAGCGGGATGAGCACGGCGCCCCAGCCCTTGTCGTCCTCGGGGTACGCCTGCTCGAGCCGTCGCGAGATCCCGGTCATCTCGGCCTGCGCAGCGACCATGTCGACGCCGGGCTTGAGACGCGCCACCACGACGCAGTTGTGATTGTTGCGGAGCGCGGCATCCTCGGCCGACCACGCCACCGGCGTCCACAACTCGGCCCAGCTCGGAACGCGGAACGGGGACGGCATCACGCCGACCACGGTGAACGGCTCGCCGTTGAGCGAGATCTTGCGGCCCACGACGCCGGGGTCGGCGCCGAAGCGGCGCGTCCACAACCGCTCGGTGAGGACGACGACGTGGTTGTGCCCGGGCGCGTCTTCGTCGGGCCGGAGGGTGCGGCCGAGGAGCGGCTGGGCGCTGAGCGTCTGGAAGAATGCCGCGGAGACGCCCGCGGCCCTCAGCGACTCGGGCTCGCCGCCGCCGGTGATGTTGAACGGTCGGAACTGCATCAGCCCCATCCGCTCGAAGGAGCGGGCCTGGCGCTGCCAGTCCAGGAAGTTCGCCGGCGACACCGTGAAGCGGGTCATGCCGGGGAACGCATCTGGCGGAGGCGTGTGCCAGACGAACGTGAGGCGATCCGCGTCGGGGAACGGGAGCGGACGCAGCAGTACGGCGTGTACCACGCTGAAGATGGCGGTGTTGGCGCCAATGCCAAGCGCCAGCACGACAATGGCCGCCACGGAATACCCGGGCCGCTGACGCAGCACGCGCATGGCGTAGCGCAGGTCGCGAAGCAGGGTCTCGAGCGCGGGCAGGCCGCGGCGGTCACGATGCTGCTCGCGCGTCCGCTCCAGCCCGCCGATCTTCAGCAGGGCCTGGCGCCGCGCTTCCCCCGCGCTCAACCCGCGCCGCAGGCCATCGTCGACGTGCAGCTGGAGGTGGCTTTCGAGCTCGGCGTCGAAATCGCGGTCGCGCCGCTCGCCCGTGAACACGCCGCCGAGTCGAACGATCCAGGCACGTAGGCTTCTCATTGGCCTTTCGCTCCCAACTTCACATATTGGAAACCAATAGGTCAAGACGAGCGTGCGAAGCCTCAGGTTCCATGCTGCCAGGCCCACCGGCCGCAGATTTCAATCTGTGAAATCTGTGTAATCTGTGGATCAGGGACGACGCCCGGCCGCGAAACGCTGGGCCGAGCGCGCGCGGGTGCGGGCGATCCACTCCTCCCGGTCACGCGGCTGGGCTGACGTCACGAGCGAGTCGACGAGCGTGCGGGCGACGGCGGCGATGTCCTCGACCGCGCGGTCGAAGGCTTCGGCGTTGGCCTGAGATGGCTTGGTGAACCCGGCCAGCTTGCGGACGAATTGCAGCGATGCCGCGCGGACTTCCTCGTCAGTGGCGGGAGGGTCGAAATTGAACAGCGGGCGGATGTTGCGGCACATGGCTCCATTCTACGGCCGCACAGCGACCGGCGACTCGCAAGTGCCGTTCGCCGCCTCAACATCCAGGATCCGCAGTGGCCGCTCGGGAAACAGCCGCATCATCAGGGGCAGGGAAACGTTGTAGACCGGGGCCCCGGCCGTAGTGCGCCCTTCGGCGGCGCCCTTGTGCGCGTGGCCGTGAAAGATCGCGGTCACGCCGAGCCGGCTGAGCGGCTCCTCGAGGCGACTGCTTCCGAGATAGGGATAGATTTCGGGCGGCTCGCCCATCACGGTCCCGACCACCGGCGCGTAGTGCAGCAGCACGATTCGCGAGGGGGTCCGCAGACGGGCGAGCGCGGATTCCAGCTTCAAGGCTTCCTGGACGGCCTCGTGTACGAAGCGCTTGACGACCTCTTCGCCCCATGGCCCGAGGGCACCGCGGCCGAACCCGCCGCAGAAACCTTTCACGCCCGCGAAACCGACCCCCTTCACCTCGCAGCTGTCGCCGTCGAGGACGACGATGCCGCCCTCGCGCAGCGCGTCGCGTACCTTTTCCGTCGCATTGGCTTCGCAGTCGTGATTGCCGAGCACCGCGAGCATCGGCACCTTGATGCCGGCCACCAGCTCCCGCGTGAGCGCTTGCGCCTCCTCGAGCGTCCCATAGTCGGTGAGGTCACCGAGCAGCAGGAGGACATCGAGGCGCGCATCTTCGACTGCCTGGAGAACCGGCTTCAGCACGTCACGTGACTCGCGGCCATAGTGCAAGTCGCCGATGGCGCCAATGCGGACCGTCATGGGCTTACCTCAGCCTCGAGGAACGCGCGATGGTATCTGTTTTGCGTTCGCGATCGGGCATGCCTGACCTTCAGTTGGCGTACCGAGAGCCTGCTGAGTTCTATCAAGCAGTGCTCACCTGTCTCCAGGGCGCGCGAGTTCCGTTTCTCGTGGGCGGGACCTACGCAATGGAGCGGCTTGCGGGCCTCACCCGCCAGACGAAAGATCTCGACCTGTTCGTGCTGCGCGAGGACTGGCCGCTCATCGCCGTTGCGCTCCAGCGCGCCGGGATCGCGTCGCACATCAAGTTCGCCCACTGGTTGGGGAAGGCCCAGCGCGACGAGCTGTTCGTGGATCTGATCTTCGCGAGCGGCAACGGGCTCGCGAACGTGGATGACGAGTGGATCGCGAATGGACGCGCGGACAGCATCTTCGGCATGGACGTCCGGATTTGCCCGCCCGAGGAAATGATCTGGTCGAAGTCGTTCGTCATGGAGCGCGAACGTTTCGACGGGGCCGACGTGCTGCACATCCTGCGGCACTCCGCGCAATCGATTGACTGGGCGCGACTGCTGCGGCGCTTCGATCGGCATGCCGGGGTGCTCCTGGCACACCTTGTATTGTTCTTGTACGTGTATCCGGACGCGCACTCGCTGATTCCCGAGTGGGTGCTGACCGACCTCTGGGCCACGCGGCTCGTCGCGCCGCCTGGCGCCGATCGTGTCTGCCGAGGCACGGCGCTCTCGCGCACTCAGTACCTCGTCGACATCCATGCCTGGGGTTATACGGACGTTCGCATCGAACCACACGGAGGGATGACCGAGGACGAGGTGACGGCCTGGACCGCGCCGGTCGAGCTGGCTGCCGTGCCTTCGCCCGTGTAGCTTTTCCACTATTACCCGTCTCTGACGCATTTGGGCCTTGCCGGCTGGATCATGTGCAACCGGCATTCCACGCTGCGCCAACGGCGGCGCAGCGCTATTCCCGCTGGATGGCCTCAACCGGCGTCAGACGCGCGGCTCGAAGGGCCGGATACGTGCCCGCCAGCAGGCCAACGACGACCGCGGCCCCCGCGCTGACCGCGGCGGTCTGCCAGGTCATCGCCGCGAAGATCGGGACCTCGGTCGCCGCGCGGATGATCGCCGTCACCGCGACGGCGCCCACCATGCCCAGCGCCGCGCCGGCCAGCGCACCCACCGTCGTGATCGAGACGGACTCGACCAGGAACTGCAGCAACACGTCGCGATGACGTGCGCCCACGGCCTTGCGGATGCCGATCTCCCTGGTGCGCTCCAGCATCGACGCCAGCAGCACGTTCGTGATGCCGATTCCGCCGACGAGCAGCGAGATGGCCGTGAAGGCGCCCATCAGCATCTTGAACACGAGGATCCCCTTCGCGATCTGCTGCAGACGCGCCGTGCCGGTCGCCTCGATGCGCACCGCGCCGCGCCAGTCATCGCGGCGCCCGGCAAAATCCGCGAGCGCGCGTTTCGCGGAGGGCACGTCCTCGACGCGCGGTGCGCGCACCAGCAGGCTGCGTACCCTCGGGCCCGGCGCGGGCACCATGGCGCGGTCGGCGTCGCCGTAGGGGACGACGATGAGGAACTCGCGCTCGCCGGCAAACGGCTCGAGCCGGCCAACGATGGTGTGCGTGGTCGATCCCAGCGTCACCGTGCGCACGATGCCGCCCGCGGACTGCGCTGCAAGCGTCTGAGAGAGTCGAGCGGACACGATCGCCACGGGCTCGCCTTTCTGCATCTCGTCAGCGGAGAGAGTGCGGCCGTCGGCAAGCGGCGGGAGCATCGGTGGTCCGTCCGTCGAGCGCACCGCCCGGACGCGTGCGGCGCGGGCGCTGTGCCCTGGTTGCTGCACCAGACCGGTGCCTTCCATCTGCAGCAGCACCGAAGCCGCGGGATCCATGGCCGCCGACACACGGTCGGCGTCTTCCGGCGTGAAGAGCGGGAACGATTGCCGCGGCACCCGCAGCCCGTCGATCACGTCCTCGGTGATCGGCTGCGCGAGCACCAGGTTCATCCCCTCGCGCTCCACCTGTTCGCGGGCGAACCGCTGCGCGCCGTCGCCGAGCGCGAGCACCGCTGCCAGCGACGCGGCGCCCATGACGATGCCCAGCATCGAGAGCGACGTGCGAAGCGGATGCGCGCGCAGGCTGTCGAGCGCGGACGTGGCGACGTGCGTGAGCGGCGACATCAGGACTCCAGACGAAGCGCGACGGATCGGAGTTCCGCCGGCCGATCCGGCCGCCTCAAAGTGGACACGCGCGGCCCTCTCGACCCACACTTGGCTGTGCCCGCCTCCATCGATTGCGACGTCGTCCTCTTCGATATGGACGGCACGCTCGTGGACTCCACGCCGGTGGTCGAACGGATCTGGGGCCGCTGGGCCGCAAAGCACGGCGTCGATCTCCCGCGCCTGCTGCAAATCTCGCACGGGCGGCCCACTATCGAGACGCTGTCGATCGTCGCGCCGCACATGGCCACCGCTGAGGAAGCGGCGCGCCTCGACAGCGAAGAGTCGGACGAGCCCGATGGACTGAGCCCCGTGCAGGGCGCGCTGGAACTCATCGCCTCGCTGCCGGCCGATCGCTGGGGCGTGGTCACGTCCGCGGGTCGGCGCCTGGCCGTCAGCCGGCTCACCGCGGCGGGATTACCCGTGCCACGCGTGCTCGTGACCTCCGACGACGTCGACCGCGGGAAGCCCGACCCCGCGTCGTATCTCGAAGCGGCCCGGCAGTTCGCCGTGCCCGCGGATCGTACCGTCGTCTTCGAGGACACCTCGGTCGGCATCGCCGCCGGCCGTGCCGCCGGGGCCACGGTGATTGGCGTCATGACGACGTTCCCGACACTCGAGGGCTGCGACTACTCGATACAGGACCTCAGGGCGATCCGGCGCGTCACCGGCCACGGGCCCATCCGTCTCCTGGTCGATAGTCTGGACCAGTCGGCGCGCTGATCGCGCAGCCGTTTCTCGAGGTGAAGCCGCCCCGGAGGCTGTAAGATCCCAACTCCCGTGAACAGCCTCTCCCAACTTTTCGACAACAACCGCCGCTGGGCCCGCCGCATCGTCGATCACGACCCGGACTTCTTTCGGTCGCTGGCGGAGCAGCAGTTGCCGAAATATCTGTGGATCGGTTGCGCGGACAGCCGCGTGCCGGCCAACGAGATCGTCGGCCTGAGGCCGGGCGAGCTGTTCGTCCACCGGAATGTCGCCAACGTGGTCGTGCACACTGATCTGAACTGCCTGTCGGTGCTGCAGTACGCGATCGACGTGCTCAAGGTCGAGCACGTCGTCGTGTGCGGCCACTACGGCTGCGGCGGGGTACGCGCGGCGTATTTCCGATCGTCGCTGGGCCTCATCGACAACTGGCTTCGCCACGTGCAGGACGTGCGCGAGCGGCACGAGCGGCAGCTGGACGAGCTGAAGGCTGACGAGGCGCAGATCGACCGACTCTGCGAGCTGAACGTCGTCGATCAGGTGCGCAACGTGTGCAGCACGACCATCGTGCAGGAGGCGTGGACCCGCGGCCAGGCCGTCGCGATCCACGGGTGGATCTACGACATCCACGACGGCCTGCTGCGAGATCTGCGGTGCACGTCGACGAGTCTCGACGAGGTCGCCGCCGCCTACGCCCGCGGCGTTGCGGAACATCGTTAAAGGACGGCTGGCAGCTGGTAGCGGGCAGCTGGCAGCTGGTAGCTGGTAGCTGGCAGCCCTCATGAGAGACTCCGTGGCTCCGTGGCGAGAGTCCTCCATCGGCTCCGCGGCCGTGTCTCCGCGGCTAGTCGCGCTTCGCGCTCGGATCTCCCGTCGGCGGCGGCGCGTGATCGGTCGTGGCCGGCGGGCCGAGCAGCTCGATCAGGATCGGCTTCAACGCATCCGCCCACACCTGGTAGCCCTTGAGTGTCAGGTGCAGCTTGTCGCGCTCGTTCGCGACCCCGTCGAGGAGCGTGCCAGTGCTGTCGGCCAGCTTGTCGTTCACGTCGAGATACCGCACCGTCCTTCCATCGGCGAGCTTCGCGAGATTCTCGTTGATGCGCGCGATTTCGGGGAGCACGGCCATGGTGTCGTTGCGCGGGAAGATGCCAGTCAGGATCACCGTCGCGCCCGGCGCCTTCTGACGGCACGCGGCGAGGATGGCGGTGACACCGCGCGTGATGTCGGCCACCTTGGCGCCATCGCCGGCAATCGCCCCGACGTTGTTCGTGCCGCCCAGCAGCACGATGACTCTTGGGTTCACGCCGTCGAGCTCGCCATTCTGGAGGCGCCACAGGATGTGCTGCGTCTTGTCGCCGCCCCACCCGAAGTTGCCCGCGTTCCAGCCGTAGAAGTTGCTCTTCCAGTTGGCGAGCAGGTCGGGATAGTCCGTAGCGCCCCAGCGCCTGACAATCGAGTCGCCGAGGAAGTAAACGTCGATGCCGCCGGCCTTCGCCTTCTCGACCAGCTGCGCGTGCGCGGTCATCGAGTTCTGATCGGCCCGCGCCACGGGCACGTCGGCCGGCTCCGGCGCCGCCGCGGTCGACGCCGGTGGCGCGGTGTGGTCGATGAACTTGTCGGCCCACGGGATGAAGTACCGCCAGTTCGGCAGATCGGTGTGCCCGCCGTCGTGTTGGCGCCAGGCGAGCTGGCCATCGAGCAGGCCCGTGTTCACCGGCGGCATCTTCGCCGTGCGGTAGTCCTCGGCGACGCCCATGTCCCTGGCGCCGAGCAGGCGGAAGACGGGCTGCGACGCGACGGCAGCCATGTAGCTGCCTTCCTGGTCGAGCCACTTCGCGTCGCCTTTTTCGGGGATGCCGTAGCTGATGAAGGTCGGCCGTGGGGCACACAGCGCGATCAACTCGTGCGCGTCGACGGGAAGATCGCCGGCGTTCATGCTGCCGAACTTCGACTGCGACGTCCCGTACTTCAGGAAGTTGCCGGCCATCCAGTGGTATTCCCCGCTGCCGGTGAGGTTCTCGACCGCTTCGCCGAAGTTACGGCGGTGCAATTTGGCGCCGCCCTCGCCGGACGATCCGACCAGCACGACAGCAAATCGGCTGTCGAAGGCCATCGTGACGAGCGCGGCCTTGCCGTAGCGCGAGACGCCCTCGATGCCGACGTGCCGGCTGTCGACGCTCGCATCGGTCTTCAGGTAGTCGAGCGCGCGCGAGGCGCCCCACGCCCAGGCGCGCAGCGCGCCCCAGTCGTCTGGCTTGCGGAACTGGCCCTTGTTCACCAGGCCGATGATGCCCTTCGTGAGGCCGGCGCCGTTGTCGGCCTGCACGCTCGTCGGATTGAGCAGCGCGTACCCCCAGCCAGCCGCGATCAACTGATCGGTGCCCGGTGGATCGCTGCCCGGCGGCGGCGGTGGGAACGTGAAGCCGCCCTTGACCGGCGCTTCGACGCCACGCGCGGCGTCGAGCGATGCGCTGCCCCAGCGAAACATGATCATCAGCGGCACGGGGCCCTTCGCGTCGGCCGGCGTCACCACCGTCATCTGGATATCGACGCTCACGGTGGGATATGCCGAGTTGTCGACGTGCCCGACCAGTTGCCGGCCCTTCACGGCGTTGGTGCCCGCCACCCACTCGGCCGAGTCGGTGACGCTCCACGCCACCTTCGGCACGCTCTTCGGCACGCGGCCTACCACCTCACGCTCGAAGTCCTCGACGATCTCGGGGCGTCGCTTCGTCCACCACTGCTTCTCCGTCGTGACCGTCTTCCCGTTCTTCAGCGTCAGCGGATCGGGCAGGTCGGGATACGGATTGGCGAGCGCTTCGTCGGTGTTCGCGTGATTGGACGCCGACTCGTTGCCGCTCGGCCCCGGCCGCAGGGCTGTGATGCCGAGCTGCTCCATCATGTTCCGGTGGTCCGCCTCGGTGGCGTTCTTGACGTCCGGGGGCTGCTGCGCCAAGACGACGAGGCCGGAGAGCGTGATGAGGAGAGCGAGGACGGCCCTGGACATGCGGAGAATCCTACCGTGCGGCGGCGCCTTTCGCCACGGAGCCGCGGAGCCTCGGAGCGCACGGAGATCTCATGGTTTCGCCACGGAGCCGTGGAGACACGGAACACAATCTTGTTTCGCCGCGGAGCGAACGCGAAGTTCGAGCGCCGCGGCGCCGCCGGTCAGACCACCGTCACACCCCGGCCCAATCCGTCGTAGGCTTGGGCGCACAGGAGCCCTTGATGCGCCTTCCCTTCGCGCGAGTTCTTGCCCCCGCCCTGTTCCTTGCCTTCGCCGTCGCCGCCGAGCCCGCCTCCGCACAGACATTTCGCGGCGGCATCCTTGGCACGATCACCGATCAGACCGACGCGGCCATGCCGGGCGTGGTGGTCACCGCCACCAACGTGGGCACGGCACTAAGTCGATCGGTGACGACCGACGCGAGCGGCAACTACTACTTCTCCGAGCTGCCGCTCGGCGAGTACACCGTGTCGGCTGCTTTACAAGGATTCGCGACGGAGACAGCCAAGGGCGTGAAGGTGGCCGCTTCCGCCAGCCAGCGCGTGAACCTCCAGCTCCATCCCGGGGGTGTGCAGGAGTCGGTGGAGGTGACGGCCCGCAGCCCGCTGGTGGACACGACGCGCAACGTCCAGGGCGGCACCATCGAAGGCGCCACCGCCTCGGAGATTCCGGTCAACGGCCGCGACTTCACGAAGCTGCTGACGATGGTTCCTGGCGCGACGGCCGATGCGAGCGGCATCTATGACTCGCCTGGCTCCTTCGGCCTCTTCAGCATCAACGGCAACCGGGGGAGGTCGAACAACTACCTGCTCGACGGCACGGACATGAACGACGGCTACCGCAACTTGCCGGCGATCAACGAGGGGGGCGTGTTCGGCACGCCCGCCACGGTGCTGCCGATCGACGCGGTGGCAGAGTTCCCTGTCCTCTCCGGCGCGGAAGCCGAGTACGGTCGCAACGCCGGCGCCATCGTGAACATCGTCACCAAATCCGGCACGAACAGGTTGACGGGCAGCGCCTTCGAGTACTTCCGCGACGCCTCCCTGGGCTCGCGCAACTTCTTCAACAAGCCGCCGACGCCGAAGAACGACTTCCGCAACAACCAGTTCGGCGGCAGTTTCGGCGGCCCGATCCGCAAGGACCGCACGTTCTTCTTCGCGGCCTACGAAGGGCAGCGCGAACACGGCGGGTTGCCCGGCCCTGCGCGCGTCCCGACGCAAGCGGAGCTGAACCAGGCCATCGCCAATAACGGCGGCCTCGTCAATCCAGTGACGCAGGGCATCCTCAATCAGCATCCCTGGCCCGCACCGAATCAGGATCCCGACGAGAACGGCAACAACCTGCAGGCGACGACGCTGTTCAGCAACCGGGTGGACAGCCTGATCGGCAAGGTCGATCAGCACGTGGGCCAGGTCGATCTGCTGACCGTCCGGTACTTCTACGGCGACAGCGATCAGAGCTTTCCGCTGGGGCTGCTCGGCGGCGGGTTCCTTCCCGGGTACAACACCGTCACGCCCACCAACGTGCAGCTGCTCTCGGGGTCGTTCACGCATCTGCTGTCGCAGAAGCTGCTGCTGGAAGTCCGCGGTGGCTACAACCGGTTCGACGAGTCGTTTCATCCCGAAGACGGCGACTTCGATCCGCGATCGATAGGCCTGAACACGGTGACCAACCCGCAGGACTTCGGATTGCCGCTGATTCGCGTCTCCGGATTCGCGAACACCGGCGCCAACCTGTCGCTGCCCCGCGGGCGCGTGGACAGCAACTACCAGGCCTTCGCCAACGTGTCGTACAACGCGGGGCGGCACAACGTGAAGGCGGGCTACGAATTTCGCCGGACGAGCGTGGATGGCTACTTCGATGCCGGCTATCGCGGGCGTCTGGACTTCGACAGCCTGGACGACTTCATCGCCGGGCGGCTGTCCGGCGGGCGCCAGGCGAAGGGCGACTCATCGCGGTTCACGTTCCAGAACAACCACGCGTTCTACCTGCAGGACACCTTTCAGGCGCGCCGCGGCGTCTCGCTCAACTGGGGCCTGCGCTGGGACTACTACGGTGTGATCGGCGCGGACAACAACCGGTTCAGCGTCTTCGACACCTCCGCCGCGAAGGTCACGCCGGTCAGCCAGCTCTACGATCGCGACATGAACAACCTCTCGCCGCGAGTCAGCGCCGCGTGGGATCTGACCGGCGAGGGCAAGCACGTGTTGCGCGCCGGTTACGGGCTTTACTACGACGCGTTGTCGCAGGACTTCTTCGTCGGGCAGCTTCCATGGAACACGTTCAATCCGGGGCCCGCATACAACGACGTGCTCTTCAGCTTCCGCCCCGTGTCGGAGCTGACGCCGGGCGGCGCCGTTTTCGAAGACTCGAGCTTCAGCGCCTCCGATGTCTTCACCGTGGACAAGCACCTGCGGACGCCCTACGTGCAGATCTACAACGTGAACCTGCAGGAGGAGCTCGGCTCGCGCGCGGCGTTGCAGATCGGCTACGTCGGTTCGCTCGGCAAGTCGCTGTTCCGCTATCGCGACATCAATCAGCTCGAGACGTCGGGGGATGCGCCCTACCCGGATTTCGTGTACATCAACCAGTTCGAGTCCACCGCGCACTCGCGGTTCAACTCGCTGCAAGCCTCGCTGCGCGTGCGCGATTGGCACGGGCTGACCTCGACGGTCAACTACACGCTGTCGAAGTCGATGGACACGGCCAGCGACGGGCAGGACTTCGTGCCCAACGCGACGCAGCCGGACGACAGCCGGAATCCGGAAGCCGAGTGGGCCCCGTCGAACTTCGACTCGCGGCACCGCTTCACGTGGTTCTTCACCTGGGACATCACGCAGGTCACGGGTGGCAACGCGCTGAAGTCCGGATGGTCGGTGAACGGCGTGGTGACGCTCGCGAGCGGCCAGCCGGTCAACATCAACTACCTGTTCGAGGACGACTACAACGGCAGCGGCGAGTACTTCGGGCGTCCGGACTTGGTGGGCGACCCCTCCTCCGGCACCGGCGGCCCTGAGAAGTTCCTGAATCTGGCGGCGTTTGCGGCGCCGTGCACGCCCGATGGCTCGGGCAGCTGCGCCGGTGGACAGCATTTCGGCAGCCTGCCGCGCAACGCGTACTACGGTCCGTCGTACAAGAACGTCGACCTGTCGCTCGTGAAGAACACCAGCCTCGGCGACCGCGCACGGCTCCAGGTGCGGCTGGACACGTTCAATCTGTTCAACCACGCGAACTTCAGCAACCCGCTGCTGCCGAACTACGCAATCGACTTCCTGCAGAACGGGATCGATCCGGCGACCAATCGCGGCATCGGCTACCTGCCGCTGACGGCGACGCCGGACGTGGGCGGTGGCAACCCGTTCCTGGGCGGCGGTGGGCCGCGCGCGTTCCAGCTGGCGGCGCGGGTGAGTTTCTAGGTCCATGGGGCCATGGGGCCATGGGTGCGGCTGAGCATGACGACCTGGCACTGCTGTGGCAAGATGTGGCCGATCGTCCTTCCAACGAGGTGACGCGATGCTGACCGTGTTCGCGGCTGCCGTGCTGCTGCAATCCCCGCCCGCGCAACCCGTCAAGCCGGAAGATCCCGGCTCAATGGCTCCCCAGACGGTGTGGAGCGGCTGCCTGCAGGCTGGCAGCACGCCCTCCACCTACCGGCTCAACCTCGATTCGGGAAGCGCCGCGGCGGGCCCGAACGATCCGGTCAGCCTCGGCGATCCCTTCGTGCAGCTCGTGGGCAACCTGGCGAAGCTCGGTGTCGCCGACCACGTCGGAAAGCACGTCACGGTGAAGGGGAAGGCATTGTCGCCCGAAGAAGCCGCGCATCTCGCCGCGCTCAGGCCCGATCAGCAGGAGGCCAACGCGACGGCCGCCGGGACGGGCGGCCGGTCCGATCGGCATCTGCGCTACGTGCGCGTGCAGACGATCGCCGACTCCGCGGGGGCGTGCAAGTAGTCGGAGCCTCCGCGCGGCGGGTATATCCTCCGCAGATGCCCTCTGCCAGCGCCAGGTTCATTGCCGCCGTCGTCCAGGCCTCACCCGTCGTGTTCGATCAAGTGGCGACGCTCGCCAGGGTGAAAGCGCTTGCAGGCGAGGCCGCGCGAAAGGGCGCGCGGCTGGTGCTCTTTCCCGAGGCGTTTGTCTCGGCGTATCCGCGCGGGCTGGACTTCGGCGCCGTCGTCGGAGCGCGGACCGAATCAGGACGCGACGATTTCAGGCGCTACTGGGACAGCAGCGTCGAGGTGCCCGGTGCCGCCGTCGAGTCGCTGGCGGAGACGGCGCGGCTCCATGCCATCTACCTCGTGATCGGCGTCGTCGAGCGCGACGGCGGCACGCTCTACTGCACCGTGCTGTTCTTCGGGCCCGACGGCGCGTATCTCGGCAAGCACCGGAAAGTGATGCCGACAGCCTCCGAGCGGTTGGTCTGGGGCTTCGGCGACGGCTCCACGCTGCCGGTGTTCGACACTCCGCTCGGCAGGCTCGGCGCCGTCATCTGCTGGGAGAACTACCTGCCGCTGCTGCGCGCGACGATGTACGCGAAGGGCATCCAGATCTACTGCGCGCCAACGGCGGACCCGCGCGACTCGTGGTTCGCGTCCATGCAGCACATCGCCGTGGAAGGCCGGTGCTTCGTCCTGGCGTGCAACCAGTTCAACCGCCGACGCGACTTTCCCGACGACTACCCCGCGCGCTTCCCGGGCGATGCGGACGCCGTGATCAATCGCGGCGGCAGCTGCATCGTCGATCCCTTCGGCACGTTCCTGGCTGGGCCGTACCTGGAAGGCGAGGCCATTCTGACCGCCGAGATCGATCCCGCGCAAGTAGTCCGCGGCAAGTTCGACCTCGACGTCGTCGGCCACTACGCGCGGCCGGATATCTTTCAGCTGCGTGTGGACGAACGCGCGAAGCCACCAGTCATCCTCGGCGACTGAGTTCGCTGCGCGTACCAAGCACCTGTGGAGCGGAACTTCAGTTCTGCTCGTCACGTGCACTGTCGCTGACGCACAGGCTGAAGTCCTGTGCCACAAGCGTCTCCGTGTTCTCCGTGGCGATCCCAGGAAATCTCCGAGTTCTCCGCGTCTCCGCGGCGAGAATCTCCGCGGCGGATGGCGATCAGCGCTGCCAGTCAATCTTCGGCGACCAGTACGCGTTGATGCCGAGCGCGGACCAGCGGCGCGCCTGGCCCCCGAGTCGCGCGCGGAAATCGTCCCAGTGGCGGGCCGGCTGCGCGGTCCAGGCGACTTCAGCCACGACGGCGACCCGCGGGAACAGCATGAACTCGAGATCGCGGATGTTGTCCGGCGTCTCGGACCAGATCGCGGTCTCTATGCCCATGATGTCCGACTCCGGCACCTTGAGGTGCGTCGCCGGGTCCCAGTCGTACGGCACGTTCACGTCCACATTGCCCGCCCAGTTCAGTCCGAGCACGGCGTTGTCGTCGTACTTCATGTCCAGGTAGATTTTGTTTGCCGGCGACAGGATCAGCTTCGTTCCGGGCGGAGGCGCCATCGACGCGTCGGGCCGCCAGTACTGGATGACTGTCGAAGGCAGCAGCTTCGAGTGGATGATCTCGTCCCACGCGATCACCGTCTTCCCGTGCTTCGCGACGATGCCCTGCGCGCGCTCCATGAAGGTGGCGTACTGCGCGGGCGTCATCTTCTTCACCTCGTCGCCGCCGATGTGCAGGTACGGCCCCGGCGTCATCGCCGCCAGCTCGCCAAGCACGTCGTCCAGGAACTTGAAGGTGATTTCCTTGTCGAAACAGAAGTTGCTGAAGCCCACGTCGATGCCGGTGTAGAGCGGCGGCGCGACGCCGTTGCAGTTCAGCTCGGGGTACGACGCCTGCGCCGCGTTGCTGTGGCTCGGCATGTCGATCTCGGGAATCACGAGAATGAACCGGTCGCGCGCGTAGGCAACGACGTCCGCGTACTGCGCTTTCGTGTAGAAGCCGCCAGGACCGCCCTTGACCTCGGTGCTCCCGCCGTACGTCGCCAGGTTGGGCCACGAGTCGATCTGGATTCGCCATCCCTGATCGTCGGAAAGGTGCAGGTGCAGCCGGTTGAACTTGTACATCGCTACCAGATCGATGTAGCGCTTCACCTCGTCGACGCTGAAGAAGTGCCGCGAGACGTCGAGAAAGGCGCCGCGCCACCCGAAGCGCGGCTTGTCGCTGATTTGCGCGGACGGTACGAAGACGTCGAAGGGACGCGGGCCTCGATACTCGATCGACCACGGGAGCAGTTGCCGCAGCGTCTGCACGCCGTAGAACACGCCCGCGGGCGTGGACGAAATGATGCGGATGCCCGTGGGCGAAACGGTGAGCTGATAGCCTTCATCGCCCTGCGGCGACCCGCTGGCGATCTCGAGCCTGATGACGCCGGATGCCGCTGTGCCCGTGCCATCGCGGACCGGCAGCGACGCTTCGAGCGCGGGCGCCACCAGCTCGGCAATCCATTTCCCGATGCGCTGCAGGTCCGGCTGACCGGGCGATACCTCGATGACGGTGCTCTTCGTGATCTGGAACCGCTCGGCGGCGTTGACGGTGGCGGATGTCGGCCACGGGATGATCGACGGCTGATTCATTGCGGGCTTCTCGCTCGTGGCGGGCGCAGGCGCGGCAGCGGCCGCCGGCGGCGGCGCCTTTGGGTGCGCGCAGCCCGCGACGGCCGGTGAGGTCGCCAGCGCCATGACGACGAGCGCGCGCGAAGGGCTGAGCCAGGTCGAACCGATCATCTGCCGCATGCGATCCTCCGGAGGCACGCCCGCCGCCGGACGTGCGTCAGACAGCTTACACAAGTCCGCGTCCACTCGGCCCGGGACCAGCGCCCGCCCGGAATCGCGACGCCGTGATATTTCTTACGCTGAGTGAGCGACTCGATCACCGGACCCGACGGATTTCCACTCGAGGGCGGCGACCGGCTGCGCGTGACGCACGAGTCGCTCAACGGGTTTCTCGCCGCGGAAGCGGCCCGCGAGGCCTCACACGCACGGCCCGACGACACGCGGTGGAAGAAGCTGCCGAAGCGGGCGGCGATCGATCATCTCGAGGCAATTTTGCGGCGGCTGGTGTGGCTGCGCTGCCATGACACGGAGCTCGCGCACGCCCATGTCGACCGGCTTCGCCTGATCCGACTCCTTCGTGTCCTCTACACGATGACGCTTCCTTGCACGGAGCGCGACCTCTGCACACTGCTCGACCTCACGGCACCATTGCTTCCGATCATGTCGCCCGAGGGGCCCGTGGAGTACGTGCTCGAGTACACCCGCTCGAAGGATCTGACGCCGGCGCTCGCCACGTCGCTTCACGGATTCGATGCCGCACTCCAGAACGAGAAGCTCGGACCGTCAGCCTCCCTGCAGTCGCTGCGGCAGACACTCCACGTGCTGCTCTGGCTCGACGAGTGGGAAGGGCTCGATCCGTCGCGTTGCTGGAGCGAGTGCGTCCGCCGCGACCTGCGCGCCATGACCGGCGAGCGGCAGGCCCGCTGGCGCCGGCTGCTCCATCACATCCGCGGCAACGCGCCGAAGCGGATGCCCGCCGGCTGGGCGCGGGACGCCGGGACGCTGCTCGCAGCCGTCGGCGGCGACGACTTCAAGGAACAATTCGCCCTGTGGTGGGCACCGTTCCGATCGGGACAGCCGCTGCCGCTGTCAGTCGCCGGCAGCCACGTCCTGAAAGGCTTGCTCTGGTACGCCTCGCTGACACGCGACAGCGAGACAAGGGAGATCGCCCTCTGGCTGCTCGACGTGACATGGAAGCAGAAACGAAATGTCGAGAAGTCGATGGTGGCACTCGAGGTGTTCGGCGTCACGCGCGACGAGCTCGAGGCGCGCCAGCTCGTGAAGCTCGACAACCCGCGGCCGGCGCGCGCGTTTCTCGAGAAGCTTCTGAGCGCCCGTGTCCTCTCGCCATTGAATCGCGTGGCCATCGCCGAGGGGGACGACCTGGTGATCGTCCAGGGTGAGCTGCACTATTACCGGCTGCACCGATCGACGGGCCGCATCGAGCGTGCGACCGACAACACGGCGCTGGAACTGGACTGGCACGCGCTACCCGACCAGATGCGACTGACGGTGCACGAGACGTGCGACTCGCCGCAACAACTGATGCTGCGCGCGCACCTCCTCATGCACGACGCTGTGTTCGGACGATATTTCAGGATCGTGCCCTGATGGCCGAACTGAAGTTCGGCCCTACGTACGGTGGGATTCCTCCCAGGCCGAGACTGAAGCGCTGACTTAGTTCGAGTCCTTCCGGTCAGGGAGGGCGAACGTCCTGAGGCTCGTCAGAAACGCGATAAGCGCCTCCTGATCGGCCGGCGCAAGCGCCTTGAACGCGTCGCGCGATTCCTGCGCCTCGCTCCGGCCCGGCTGCCCGGCCGCTGGCGGTGCGTCTTCGCCGTGCAGCAGCACCGCTTCCTTCAGCGTACCGGCGCGGTTGTCGTGGAGCCACGGTCCCGTGTTGCCGACCCCCCACAGCTCCGGCGTCAGGAACGTGTCGGCGGGGATCATCACCGGCTTGCCGCCCCACTTCAGCGGCGCGAGGTCCGACGTGATCGTGTCGCTCGGCCCGGCAGGATCGGCCAGCAGACGGCCCATCGCGTGTCGCTTGAGATCGCCGTACAGCCGGACGGTGGCGCCGCCCTTCGCGTCGGCCTCGAGTCGCGGCTCGAACGCATCGGTCAGCACGTCGAAGGCGAACGGCCGCTTCGGGTCGTAGTTCGGATCGTGCGAGGCAATGGTGTGGTCGTAGTAGTTGCCGTTGCCCCGCGCGGTCGGTTCCTCGTACTTCGTGTGTCCCAGGTGCATTTCCGGCGTGTGACACGTGGCGCAGCCGGCCGACATGAACGCCGCGCGCCCCTTCCCGACAATCGCCGTCTGCTCGGCAGTCGGCGCCTGAACATGGCCCAGCGCGGCGAGCCGCGAGAGCTCGATCGGCGTCTCGAGCGCTGCCATGTAGACAGTCATCGCCGTGACATCGCCCACCGACAGCTCGCGGACGACGCCATCGCCGTCGAGGTCGGGGTTCTTCGCGCTGGCCGGGACGCGCCACACCATTTCCTCCGGCTGCATCCCCATCGCGCGCATCGAGACGACTGCGCTGAACGTGCGGAGGTTGGTGACGTCGCCCTTCCAGTCCATGGGCCTGATGACCAGATCGGGATCCACGCCCTGTACCTTCGACACGTCGAACGTGACGGTGCCGTCTGCGGCAGCCGTGGCGGCGATCGATCCGAACTTCGTTTCGTTCGCCACCAGGTCGCGCATCACGGGCTTGCCCGGCGCCGCCTTCGCGGCCGCGGCCGCATCGTCGCGCAGGGCCTGCAGTGACTCGGTCATCTCCTCGGCGAGCATCTGGATGATGCCGTCCCCGTAGAGCGAGGTGGCCGAGCGCGCGTTGAAAGGCCCCTTGCCATCGGCCTCCGGATCACGCGACACGCTGCTGTGTGCGAGCCCGGCCGACGAGGGGAACGGCGAGTTGTGGCATTCACCGCATGTCTGCGCGGCCGGTCCGGTCGGCCCGATGGGAACGAAGCGGTTCACTTTCATCCCGCCTGGACCCACGGCCACGCCGACGCCGTCGAGACCGTTGAACGGCGTGTGAAACAGATCGCCGCCGAAGTCGATGAACTCTGCCGCCTTGTATTTGCCTGAGGCGATGTCGGCGGATTCGAGATGCGCCTTCAGAGGAAACGCGGGCTTCTCGCCCAACGCGATCGCCTGCAGCTTCTTCGCCGGTGCCGCGGCGGGCGCCGGCGCAGGGCCGGACGCGCCACGGCATCCGGCCAGTGCCAGCGCAGAACACAACATCAGACCTGCGGAGCCTGCCTGCCGTCGAAGCAAAGTGATCATTGTGGGAGCGGGCTGATTATGGCTCAAGCTGAGCCGGTGTCAACCAGTGATAGCATCCAAAGGTTGCCCACACGACGGTTCCCAGACGCGCTGACGCTGCTGCTGTCCTGCCTCGCGCTCGCGACCATCCTCACTTACGTTCTCCCCGCGGGCGAGTACGACCGACGTCAGGATCCCGCCACGGGCCGCACCGTCGTCGTTCCGGGGACGTACCACGTCGTCGCCAGCCAGCCCGTGGATCCGTTCGCGGCGCTCTCGGCCATCCCGCGCGGCATCTCGCAGGCGGCCAGCGTCATCGCGCTGGTGTTCCTCGTCGGCGCGGGCCTGACTGTGGTGGACCGCACAGGCGCGCTGCGCGAAGGCATCGACTGGCTGGTCGCGCACCTGCACGGCCGCGAAGCGCTCGCGCTGCCGATGGTGGCCATCGTTTTTGCCGCCGGCGGCGTCGTCGAGGGGATGTCGGAAGAGATCATTGCGCTCGTGCCCGCGCTGCTCCTGCTGACCACGCGGCTCGGGTACCCGCCGATCACGGCGGTCGCGATCAGCACGGGCGCGGCGTTCGTCGGCGGGGCCTACAGCCCGATGAACCCCTTCCAGGTCGGGATCGCCCAGAAGCTCGCGGGCGTGCCGCTTATCTCGGGATGGGGCTACCGCCTGGCGTTCCTCATACCGGCGCTCGCCGTCTGGATCGGCGTCACGCTGTGGCACGCGCGTCGCGAGCGGGTGGAGCCGGCGCTGCTCGCGACGATGGGCCCGCCGCGCATCGCGCCGCGCTCCGCCGCAGCGCTCGTGCTCATCGTCATCATCTACTCGGTCTACGTCTTCGGCGTGCTGAAGCTCGGGTGGGAATTCGATCAGATGTCGGCCCTGTTCCTGATCCTCGGCATCGGAGCGGGCCTGCTCGGCGGGCTCGGCCTCACGGGCACCGCCGCGGCACTCGCCGACGGCTTCCGCTCGATGGCCTACGCCGGCATGCTCATCGGCTTCGCGCGTGGCATCTTCGTCGTGCTGAACGACGGCCGCGTGATCGACACGCTCGTCCACGGCCTGCTGTTGCCGGTGGAGCGGCTGCCTAACGTCCTCGCCGCGGCCGGCATGGTGATCGCGCAGGCGCTGATTCACGTCCCCGTGCCGAGCACGTCCGGGCAGGCCGTGCTGACGATGCCCGTGCTGGTGCCGCTCTCGGATCTGCTTGGCATCTCGCGGCAGGTCACCGTGCTCGCCTATCAGCTCGGCGGCGGCCTGTGCGAGCTCATCACGCCGACCAACGGCGCGCTGATGGCGGTGCTGGCCGCCTCGGGCGTCAGCTACGACAAGTGGATCAAATTCTGCGCGCCCATCTACCTCGCGCTGATGTTCCTGGCCTTTCTCGCCGTGGGCCTCGGCGCGGCAATCGGGCTGCGGTAGCCAACGAATCCGCTCTGCGAGGCGTCTAAGAACGAGGCAGCTGACGGCTGAGAGCGGGCAGCTAATAGCTGCTGACAGCCGCTCGCTGAGAGCTGCCAGCTTTATTTGATCCGGTATGCATGACCTTCTAAGCGATGCGCGCCTGGCCCTGCGCGGCTGGCGCCGCGCGCCCGGGTTCACGGCGATCGCCATCGCCTCCATCGCACTCGGCATCGGCGCCAACACGGCCATCTTCACCCTCGTCGATCAGGTCCTCCTTCGAGTACTGCCCGTAAAGGCGCCCCATCAGCTCGTCCAGGTGACGCTCGACGGCAACCACTACGGCAACAACTGGGGCGACCTCAGCGAGCTGTCCTATCCGTGGTACGCCGCGCTCGGCGACCAGCCGGTCTTCGACGGCGTCTTCGGCCGCTTCGGGTACAAAATCAACGTCGGCAGTGCCGGCCACACCGAGGAAGCGCGCGGCGAGATCGTCACCGGCACTTACTTCCCCGTGCTCGGCGTCAGGCCGGCGCTCGGCCGGCTCCTGTCCCCGGACGACGATCGACAGCGCCTCGGCCATCCCGTGGCCGTCCTGAGCCACGCCTACTGGACGTCGCGCTTCGGCGCCGATCCATCCGTCGTCAATCGATCGATCCTCGTGAACGGCCAGCCGTACACCGTCGTCGGCGTGGCGCAGCCCGGCTTCGAGGGCATCGAGCTCGGGCGTGCCACCGACATCTTCGTCCCCATCGCGATGAAGAAGCAGATCACGCCGGGCTGGGACGGACTGGACGAACGGCTGTGGCGGTGGGTGCGCGTGTTCGGGCGGCTGAAGCCGGGCGAGTCGATGGCGTCGGCGCAGGCGGGGCTTGCCGCCTGGACCGCCGCGCAGGTCACGACGGACCTGGCGACGACGGGTTTCGCCAACGCGGGCGCGAGCGTGCGCAAGGAGTACGAGAGGAATCGCGTCGTGCTCGAGCCGGCCGCGCAGGGCCACTCCAACTTCCGGCGCGAGCTGACCACGCCGCTGCTCGTGCTCATGAGCATCGCCGCGGGTGTGCTCGTGATCGCGTGCGCCAACGTAGCGAACCTGCTGCTGGCGCGCGCGGCCGGACGGCAGCGCGAGATGGCGATGCGCCTGGCGATTGGCGCCAGCCGCGCGCAGCTCGTCCGGCAGCTGCTGATCGAAAGCCTGCTGCTCGCGGGCGCCGGCGGCCTCGCCGGATTGCTGATCTCGCTGGCGGGCGCGCCGCTCGTGCTCGGCATGCTCGTCCCGCCCGACGCGCCGATGCCGGTGTCCACGCTTCCCGACTTCCGAATCCTCGGCTTCGCCTTCGTCGTGTCCACGCTGACGGGTGTCGTCTTCGGGCTGGCGCCGGCCTTCCAGTCCACCAGCCTCGAGGTCACGTCCGCGCTGAAGGCCGAATCGGGATCCGTGCTCGGCGGCCGCGCGCGGCTGCGCAAGGCGCTCGTTGCCTCGCAGGTGGCCGTCTCACTGCTCCTGCTGCTCGCCTCAGGGCTCTTCATCCGGACGCTGCACAACCTGACCCAGGTGAATCTCGGGATCAAGACGAGCCGCCTGTTCGCCTTCGAGGTGAACCCGCCGCGCGCCGGCTACACGAACGAGCGCACGCGGCAGTTCGCGCACTCGCTGCTGGACCGGCTGACGACGACGCCGGGGATCGCATCGGCTGGGATAGCCAGCGAGCGCATCCTGCAGAGCAACCAGTGGATGAGCGGGTTCAGCGTCGAAGGCACCTCCACCGTGTCCGACGAGCGGAACAGCGCGCGCTGCAACAGCGTCAGCCCGGCCTACTTCAAGACGATGGGGGTGGGCCTGCTCGAGGGGCGCGACTTCGATCAAAGGGACGAGTTCGCCGTGGAACCCGCCGGCACGAACGGCCCCTCGTTCCGGTCGGCGATCGTCAACGAGACCTTCGCGAAGCAGTTCTTCCCGAAGGGCGGCGCCGTCGGCCGCCACATCGGCTTCGGCATGGACCCCGGGACCAGGCTGGATATCGAAATCGTGGGGGTCGTCGGCGACTTCAAATACTACGACGTGCGCACCGAGGCCGGACGCCAGGTGTTCTTCCCGTTCTTCGAGCAGGTGGACGGCTTCGTCGTCTACACGAGGACGAGCCAGGGCCTCGATGCGGCCTACGCTGCGGCGCGGCGCACGGTGCAGCAGATCGATTCCAACGTACCGATCACGGGCCTCCGCAGCATCGACAGCGACGTGGACAGCACGCTGAGCGGCGAGCGGATGATGGCCACGATGTCCACGCTGTTCGGCACGCTCGCCACACTGCTGGCGGTGGTGGGGCTGTATGGCGTGATGTCGTTCACCGTGGCGCGGCGGACCCGCGAGATCGGCGTGCGCATGGCGCTCGGCGCGCGGTCGATGGACGTGGCCTGGATGGTGATGCGCGAAGCGCTCGCGATTGCGGCCCTCGGCGCGCTGCTCGGCGCGCCGCTGGCGTGGTGGCTGAGCCGCTACGTCGAGAGCCAGCTGTTCGGCGTCACGCCGACCGACGCGGCCACCTTCGGCCTCGTCGTGCTGGCCCTGGCCGTTGTCGCCGTCGCCGCAGGCCTGGTGCCCTCGCGCCGCGCGTCCAAAGTGGAGCCCATGACGGCACTACGGTACGAGTAGGCGGAAATCAGCACCAGCTACCAGCTGGCAGCTGCCAGCTACACGTAACCGGAAGCCCGCCAGTTGCACCCGGGCGTTGTGCCCATGCATAATCGCGGCGCGTGACGCCGACACACGACGTGATCCTCGTCGGCGGTGGCGGCGCAGGCCTGCGCGCGGCCATCGCGATGGCCGAGGTCAACCCCCAACTCAGAATCGCCGTTGTCTCGAAGGTCTACCCGATGCGGAGCCATACCGTGTCGGCCGAGGGCGGCGCCGCCGGCGTGGTCGGCGCGGACGACAGCCTCGACGAGCACGCCTACGACACCGTCTCCGGCGGCGACTGGCTGGCCGATCAGGATGCCGTGGAGGCGTTCGTGCAGGAGGCCCCGCGCGAGCTGCTGCAACTCGAGCACTGGGGCTGCCCGTGGAGCCGTGAGGCCGACGGGCGCGTGGCCGTCCGGCCCTTCGGCGGCATGAAGAAGATGCGCACGTGGTTCGCCGCCGACAAGACCGGCTTCCACATGCTGCACACGCTCTTCCAGACCTCCCTCAAGTACACGAGCGTGTTCCGTTACGACGAGTGGTTCGTCACGCGGCTGCTCGTGGACGACGGTCGCGTCCACGGCGTCGTCGCGATCGACATGAAGTCGGGCCGGGTGGACACGATCACCGCGCACGCGACGATCCTCTGCACCGGCGGCTGCGGCCGCGTCTTCCCCTTCACGACGAACGCCAGCATCAAAAACGGCGACGGCATGGCCCTCGCCTACCGCGCCGGCGCGCCGCTGAAGGACATGGAGTTCATCCAGTACCACCCGACGGGGCTCCCCTTCACTGGCATCTTGATCACGGAAGCTGCGCGCGCCGAGGGCGGCTACCTGGTCAACAAGGACGGCTACCGGTATCTGCAGGACTACGACCTCGGCAAGCCCTCGCCGACGCCGGTGCTGCGCAGCATGGAGCTCGGGCCGCGCGATCGGCTCTCTCAGGCCTTCGTGCACGAAGTCGAGAAAGGGCGCGCCATCGACACGCCTTACGGCCCCGTCGTCCACCTGGACGTGCGGCACCTGGGCGCGAAGAAGATCAATTCGAAGATCCCCTTCGTGCGCGAGCTCTGCCTGAAGTATCAGAACATCGATCCGATCACCGAGATGATCCCGGTGCGGCCGGTGGTGCACTACATGATGGGCGGCGTGCACACGGACATCAACGGCGCGACGCCGCTCGCCGGCCTGTACGCCGCCGGTGAAGTCGCATGCGTGAGCATCAACGGCGCGAACCGACTCGGGTCCAACTCGCTGCCCGAGCTGCTGGTGTTCGGCGCGCGCGCGGGCAAGGTGGCCGCCGAGTACGCGTCGAGCCGCAGCGACGGACCGTCTTCCGCCGTCTTCGCGCAGGCAAAAGACGAAGAGCGCCAGTTGCAGGCTGCTTTCCGCGGCGGGTCGGGCAAAGGCGAGAAACTGGCGCCAATCCGCGACGAGATGCAGAAAGCCATGGAAGAAGGCGTCGGCATCTACCGCACCGGCGCGTCCCTCACGGGGGCCGCGACGACGCTGCGGACGCTGCAGGAGCGGTTCCGCAACGTCTCCATCGACGACCACAGCCAGACGTTCAACACCGAGCGCATCTCGGCCGTCGAGCTCGGGTTCATGCTCGACGTGGCCGAAGCGATCGCCAACGCCGCCGTCACGCGCGAGGAGTCGCGAGGCGCACACCAGCGCACCGACTTCCCGGGCAGGAACGATGGGAAGTACCTGGCGCACTCGCTGGTCTCGAGAAACGCGGATGGTTCATCGACGGTCGGTTACCTGCCGGTGACAATCACACGGTGGCCGCCCGGGGAGCGCGTCTACGGGAGGTAGGACCGCATGGCGGATCGGATCACGCTGCAGGTCGCACGGTACCGTCCGGAAGAGCAGTCGGCCCCCACGTTCCAGGAGTACGAGGTCCCGGTCCAGAAGGACTGGGTCATCCTCGACGCGCTGAACCACGTCAAGGACCGCATCGACGGCTCGCTGTCGTTCCGCTGGTCGTGCCGGATGGGCGTCTGCGGCAGCTGCGGCATGACCGTCAACGGCGTGCCGAAGCTGACCTGCGCCACGTTCCTCACCGACTACGCACCAGGGCCGGTGCGCGTCGAGCCGCTCCGCAACTTTCCCGTCATCCGCGATCTGATCGTGGACCTAGGCGACTTCATGCGCAAGCTGGTGAGCGTGAAGCCGTGGCTGGTGCGCAAGGAGGAGAAGCCGATCAGCGAGGGCGAGTACCGTCAGTCGCCGGCCGAGCTCGACGCATACAAGCAGTTCAGCATGTGCATCAACTGCATGCTCTGCTACTCGGCCTGCCCCATTTACGGCCTCGACCCGAAGTTCGTCGGCCCGGCGGCGCTCGCGCTGGCGCAGCGCTACAACCTCGACTCGCGCGACCAGGGCGGCCCTGAGCGGATGGAGGAGCTCTCGACGCACGAGGGCGTGTGGGGCTGCACCTTCGTTGGCGAGTGCACCAAGGTGTGCCCGAAGAACGTCGACCCGGCGGGCGCCATCCAGCGCTACAAGCTCGAGGCCGCGCTCGACTGGGTGAAAGGCGTCGTGATGCCGTGGGGGGGACGATGAACGAGGCGACGACGCCATTCCACTCGAAGTGGTACCGGGAGCGGACGTCCACCTACTGGTGGATGAGCAGCTGGCCCTACTTCCTCTTCATCGTCCGCGAAGTGAGCAGCGTCTTCGTGGCGTGGACGGTCGTGTTCCTGCTGAAGCTGGTGAACGGCGTCAGCCACGGCGCCGACTGGTATCAGGCGTTCCTCCACTGGGCGAGTCAGCCATGGGTGATCGCCCTCAACGTCGCGTCGCTGCTCTTCGTCCTGTTCCATGCCGTGACGTGGTTCAACCTGGCGCCGGCGGCGCTGGTGGTCAACGTGGGCGGCCGGCGCGTGCCGGGCGCGCTCATCGTGGGTGGCAACTACGGGGCGTGGGTGGCCGCGTCGGCGCTGATCGCGTGGGCGCTACTCGGGAGTTAGGACGAGGGACGAAGGCGATGTCCACACGAACGAACGAGCCGCTGGCCTGGCTGCTGTTCAGCGCGGGCGGCGTGATGGCGGCGATGACCTTGCCTGCGCTGCTGCTGATCCTCGGCGTGGCGGTGCCGCTCGGCTGGATCGCCGCACCGACGTACGAGCGGCTCGCGTGGCTGCTCGCCAACCCGATTGTCCGCCTCGCGCTGTTCGTGGTGTGCGCCACGTCGCTCCTGCACTGGGCGCACCGCTTCCGCTACACGCTCTACGACGGCCTGCAGCTGAAGCACCTCCACGAAGGGATCAACTTCGCATGCTACGGTGGCGCGATTCTGGGATCCGCCGTCGCGGCGTACCTGCTGCTGCTGTAATTGGGGTCGGGATACATTTCACTTCTTGCCACATCGCTAAGAACGACGGGATTGGCAAGAAGTGAAATGTATCCCGACCCAATTGGTCACTTCAGCCCGTCGATCAAATACAGATCCGAGATATTGCGCCAGTAGCTAAATGCGTATGATTTCCCGTCGGGCGTCACGACTATCGCTGTCAGCGGGGTGGCACCTGCCCGGTCGTCCGTCGCCAAGCGCCATAGGGGAGTGCGCCGGCCAGTCGCAATCTCGATGATGAATACGTCGCTCGCGAGCCCGCTAGCTCGGCGGCAGATCAACGATCGGCCATCCAACGTCCACGCGATTGGCGACTCAGCCGTCTCGAGCCCTTTGCAGGGCGTCGCATCACCGCCGCCTAATGGGTAGATCAGTGCCGGCCCATCGCTCCGACCGGCGAACATACGCTCTCCATCCGGCGACACACCGGCATAGGTCGCGTCCAACGGCCCCACGGCGCGCGGCTCGCCGCCGCGAATGTCCTGGACGAACAGGCGCAACGGATCCTGGTTCTGGATCGCGCTGAAAAGAACGTGTCGGCTGTCGGGGAACCAGCTCCCAACCTCCCTGTAGTTGAACCCGGCTCGCGTGAGATCCCGGGCTTCGCCCGCGCCGGTCGGCAGCGCCATGAGTCGCGTGCCTGACGAGTTTGATGCAAGGGCCCACTTGCCGTCCGGCGACAATGAATACGCGTGCCCCTCTCCCAGGCGGATCGCTGGTGAACCGTCGGTCAACCGGAGGTAGATGAACTGGTCCGTTGCGCCCCCTGGCTGCATTTCGTTGAAGAGCGCGCGGCTGCCGTCAGGCGACAGGTCCGCAACCTGCGACAGGCCGAGCCACGTGAGTGGCAGCTCCGCGGACGCTCCCGGCGGGCGCGCGATCATCTCGGATCGGACGTCGTGCTGGGAGACGAGCACCCGTCCGTCTCGAGAGATATCCTGCAAGTCGACCTGGCCGAGCACGCTCGTCACGAGACGCTCGCGCCCATCGAGGGTTGCCGCGTAGAGCGACTTCAAGTCGTTGCCGCCGGCCGCGGTGAACCAGACTTCACGCCCGTCCGGGCGCCAGGCCACACCCCAGATATCGGCCCAGGTCTTCGACAGGACCCTCTTCGCTCCCGTGCGATCCACGGCAACGAGCCGCCCGCCACCATCTGGCGTCGCGGCTGGATGCTCGGCAAAGGCGACGCTGTCGCCGGCCGGAGACACTCTGAGATTGCTGATGCTGTCGTTGGTTCGGTATATGACCTGTCCGAGCGGGAACTCGATGCGCTGTTCACGGCCGCTCAGCCGCACGACGGCCGGATCGGTGCCGTCGGGGAGCCAGTCCGCGAAGGAGACATGCTCGACGCTCGCGCGCGTCGCGCCGCCGGCGAGCGGTACTCGGCCAAGGGTGGAGTTTCCGAACATGTTGTCAACGTCAAGGCTCACGGCCAGTTCGCTGGCCGATGAGACCGCCTGCAGCACCGCGTGTCCCAATCCGAGCGGGCGCGATTCACGGCTGTCGAGCCGGGCCGTGAAGATCTCACTCGGCTGGCCGCGCCACGCTGCGCTGTAAACGACGGTCTGACCGTCCGGCGCGAATCGCGCCGCGCTGACGGTGCCACGGTCGAACGTCAGCCGCCGATACGTGGGAGACTCGGTCGCCGGCGCCTTCCTGAGCGATCCGACCGCCACGGCACCGGCGAGCGCGCCGGCGCCGACGAGCGCTCCGTACGTCGCAAGCCGTCGATGGTTCGCAGTCCGGACGGGCGGGACGGCTCCGCTCCGCGCGCCGCTCGAAAGCGTGGAGACCGACTCGAGGTTGAACGCGATGTCGCGCGCGGACTGGAAGCGCTGGTCGGGACTCTTTTCCAGGCAGTGCGCGACGATGCGCCCGAGCGCCGGCGGAAGGCCCTCAGCCGCTTCATCGAGCGCCGGCGGATCCTCGCGCAGGATCGCGTGCATCGTGTCCGCCGCCGATTCCCCCTTGAAGGCGCGCCGGCCGGCGAGCATCTCGTAGAGCACCGCGCCGAACGAGAAGATGTCCGAGCGCGAGTCGGCGGGCTTGCCCTGCACTTGTTCGGGCGACATGTAGCCGACAGTGCCCAGCACCGTACCCGGTTCCGTCCCGCGCGCCAGCGCGGTCGTCTCGTCCGTGCCCAGGGCCGCGTTCTGCCTGGCCAGGCCGAAGTCGAGGATCTTCACGCGCCCGTCGCGCGTCACGAACAGATTGTCGGGCTTGAGATCGCGATGGGTGACCCCGCGGTCGTGAGCAGCGCCGAGTCCCTGCGCGATCTGGATCGCGTAGTCGATGGTCTTGCGAACCGGGAGCGCCCCGTCGCTGAGCAGGGCTCTCAGCGTGTGGCCGTCTAGCAGTTCCATGACGATGTACGTCACGCCGCCGGAAGTCCCGAAGTCGAAGATCGAGAGGATGTTCGGGTGCGACGTCGAGGCGAGGGTCTTCGCCTCCTGCTCGAGCCGCTCCAGGGCGGTGAGATCAGCCGCCAATGCCTCTGGGAGCACCTTGATCGCGACGTCACGACGCAGCTTGGCATCGCGCGCGCGGTAGACCTCGCCCATCCCGCCGGCACCGAGCGGCGCGACGATCTCGTATGGCCCGAGCTTCGTTCCAGCAGACAGGCTCATTCAGCGATCGACCCCGTCGAGCATCCACACGCTGCCGCTGATGGATCGCATCGCCAGCACCATCCGGTGCGGGCCGATGCCGATCTCCGTCTGGTTCATCAACGGCGAGATGAACAGACTTGGCGAATCGAAGCGCGTCAGCGCGAAGGGCGCCCCGATGGGGGTGCCGCGATCCGGATCGAAGCGCTGCGCGGTCAGGTTGAAGAAGCCGGCAGGCCCCTTCGCAATGAAGTAGAGCATGCGGCCGTCGGGCGTCCACCTGGGTTTGTCGACCCAGGGCGATTCTGTCGCGATGTACGTCCAGCGGTCCGGGGGTGCGCCACCCTCGGCAGGGA
>Ga0207701_10000084_pt1 | contig 81751 bp, 69 predicted proteins | sample KBSSwiSSwithPhiX_FD_184294 | JGI IMG/M metagenome (GOLD analysis project Ga0207701, IMG submission 184294) | Switchgrass rhizosphere bulk soil microbial communities from Kellogg Biological Station, Michigan, USA, with PhiX - S5 (SPAdes) (version 2) | ecosystem: Environmental > Terrestrial >...
GGCATGGGCCGCGTTTGTGACCGAGGCGTCGCTCAAGTTCTTCGAGTTTGCGTTCCTGTTCGTTCCGCTGCAGCTCGGGGTGTCGGAAGGTTCTTATGCGCTCGTGTTTGGCGTCATGGGGCTGCCGCTGGCGGCTGGATTTGCGCTGGCATTTCTGCGACGAGCCCGCAGCCTGATGATTGCGACGGTCGGACTTGGCACGCTGAGCGTGCTGACAGGGCGTGCGGCGGGGCAGCAAGCAAAGGGGCCGACCTGAGGGTCGGCCCCTACGACCTATTGATTGCTGCGTACCTTATTGATTGCCGCCACGCCCGGCGCCGCCGCCACGCGGGGGCGGAGGCCCTGCGGCGGTCTGCTCCTTGATCAGTTTTTCGCGGGTCGTCTTCATCTCCGCAACGAACTTCTTGTAGCCCGCTGCATCGATGTAGGGGTTCTCCTTCGGGTTCGCCTGCAGCTTCTTGTACTTGCCGGTGAGATTGAAGAACCAGCTGTGCGCGCCGAGGAACACGTCACACGGCATTTTCTCCAGCTTGGCAATGGTGTCGGCCCACTGGTCGGCGGCCTTCGGGTTCTGCTGGTTGTAGACGATTCGCGCATCGTCCGGCAGTCCGGCGCCGACGATGACGACGTTATAGGTACGGCCGCCATCACGCACGGGGAACGTCCAGGTGGTCGTGCCGAGTGTGTGGCCTGGCGTCAGGTGTGCCGTCAACGTCATGCCGCCGAGCTCCACCTTGTCGCCATCGTGAATGATCTTGTCGATCGGATGCTCCTTCCCGCCCGCCTTCATGTTCTGCAGCGCCGGTACGTCTTCCGCCATGAACATGGTCTGCGCGCCGGTCATCTGCTTGAACGCGGCGTCTCCCATCTGGTGATCGGGATGCGCGTGGCTCGCGAGCAGGATTTTCGTGTCCTCCATCTTGAACCCGAGCGATTCGATGGCTTTCTTCATCAGCGGCAGCGTCTCTTCGAAGTCGCTGTTGATGACGATGTTGCCCTGAGGCGTCGTGATCAGATACGACGACAGCGTCACCGTGCCGATGTAGTAGAGATTGCCGACGATCTTATGCGCCGGAAATCCGACGCGGTCCTGCGACCGCTGCTCGGTCTGCGGATCCTCGTTCATGATCTCCGGGGTCGCCTTGTCGACGACCGGCGGAGGCGGACCACCGCGGCCGCCCTGCCCCTGCGCGGGCAGCTTCGTGGCGGCGACGCCCATCACGAGAAGAAGAACAATTACGAACTTGGAAACGTTCATTGATCACTCCCGGCGGGTCCGAAAGGACCCGCCCTCCACTGCCGGCGGGTCCAAGAGGATCCGCCCTCCACTAATTGATTGAAGCCGAGGACCCGCCCTGCACTACCTGGTTGAAGTCGAGGGCGCGTCCTTCGACGCGTCATATACGATCCGGCCGCCCACGATCGTCAGCACGGACTTGATGTCCTTGATCTGCTCGGCGGGAACCGTCAAGTAGTCCTTGTCGGTCACGACGAGATCCGCGAAGTGGCCGGGCTGAATCGACCCGAGGTCGTTCTCGCGGAAGAACAGGTATGCGTTGCTCCGCGTGTGCGCGATGAGCGCCGCTTCACGGCCGACGGTGTGGGTATTGACGACCGTGCCACCGACCATCTTGCCCGTGACGGCGAAATAGAGCGTCTGGAACGGACGGAACTGGTTGACCTCGAACGCGTCGGTGCCAAGTCCCCACATGATGCCGCTGTCCTGGATTTCACGCAGAGGCGGCATGGCGAAGCCCTTGTCGCCCTGCATCTTGTGCAGCAGGCCGCCTGAGACGATTGGCCGCGGATTCACGGCGATGAACATGTTCAGCTTCTTCATGCGTTCGATCTGCGGCGGGGTGACGCCTTCCATGTGCATGAACGCCCAGCGCAGCGGCCGGACATCGACCTGCTTGCTGATCTTCTCGACCTGATCGATCTGCGCATCGATCGCCTTCTCCGTGACCGTGTGCAGCTGCACCGGAATACCGGCCTTGGCAACCGCCAGCCCGAAGCGGCCCCAGGCGTCCCAGACCTCCGGGGGTGCAATCGGTTCCGGACCGGGCGCGACCACGTCGCCGCCGCCGCCGCCCGGGAAACGCTCGCCATAATTGGAGTAGTCCATCCACTCGTCGCCGTCGTGATAGCGAAGCCTTGGGAGCTGGGCGATCTGGCTATCGAGGGTGGCGCCGCGTCCGCCTCCCTCGACGGTCCGGAAGCAGAAGAAACGCATGCTCGCGGTGCCCTCACGCTGGAACTCGCGATACAGGTCCTCCCACATGCACTGGCCACCGGACGCGGTCAGCCCCGCGATCGCGAAGTCCCTCAGCATCAACTTCTGGTTGTTCTTGATGACGTCCATCGGCAAGTCGGCCTTGCCGCCGTTCTCGGTCTTGAGGAAGCCGGCCTTGTTGAACAGCATGTTTCGGCCGGCCACGCGCGTGATGCCCGTCGGACGGCCGCTGGCGTCGCGCTCGATCCACGGCTCGGTCATCTTGTCGAGACCGAGCTGCTCGATCGCCTTGCTATTCAGGTACTGCGCCCAGCGCGTGAACTGCAGGAACACGGGGTTGTTCGGCGCAACCTTGTCCAGTTCCTCACGCGTGAACTCGCGCTTGTCGTCGCTGAACTGATCCGGTGACCAGCCGCCCAGGTTGTAGACCCACCCGCCGTTCGGCGTCGCCTTCGCTTTGGCGGCAATGGCATCGAGGACCTTCTTGCGAGTGTCCATGCCGTCGAACCGAAGTTCCATCGTCCAGTAGGCGCCTTCCTCCTGGAAGTGCGCATGATTGTCGATGAAGCCGGGCACCATCGACTTGCCGCGCAGGTCGATGCGCTGCGTATTCGGTCCCGCTAGACGCGTGATGTCGGCATTGCTGCCGACCGCGATGATGCGCGCGCCGCGCACCGCGACCGCCTGTGCAATCTGGAAGGTGTCGTTGACGGTTATGATTTTTCCGTTCGTAAGAATGATGTCCGCGGGGGTCTGCTGCGCCTGCAGCGATAACGACAGCCCGACGACTCCACTGAACAGCAGCAGCCAAGCAAACTTCTTCATCACATTCCTCCACGCCGGTCGAGCCCGTGTTTCCGGTGCCGGGATTATATTATTGGTCCTTCAAACCGGAGGCTAACGTGATGCGGACGCGTATTTTGGCCGGTTCCCTCGGATTCTCAATCGTCGCGCTCATGATGGTGACGGCAGCCCACGTGGGCGGGCAGGGGGCCGCCGCGCTGACGGGCGTCGTCTCGTCGCAGGCCGAAGGCACCTTGGAAGGCGTTGTCGTCAGCGCCAGACGCACCGGTTCCACGATGACGGTCAGCGTCATGACCGACGCCCAGGGTCGCTACGCGTTCCCAGCGGCCCGGCTGGAGCCTGGCGCGTACACACTCCGCATTCGGGCAACGGGGTATGACCTCGAAGGTCCGCCAAGCGTGGACGTTGCGGCGGGACGGACCGCGCAGCTCGATCTGAAGCTCGCGAAGACGAAGGATCTCGCCGCTCAGCTCACCAACGGCGAATGGTTCATGAGCTGGCCGGGCACCACGGAGATGAAGAACGGTCTGCTCAATTGCACGCAGTGCCACACGCTCGAACGCGTCGCGCGCAGCAGGCACAACGCGGAGCAGTGGATGCCGGTGCTCCAGCGGATGGGACGCTACGCACAGGGAAGCACGCCGGAACGGCCGCAGCTTCGCCCGAACGAGCATGGCGGCGGCAATAACAACCCCATCATGCAGCAAAGCATGAGCGGCCGCGAAGGCGAGGATCCGGTGATGAAGGACCGCGTCGGCGCGGCGGCGAAGTACCTGGCGACCATCAATCTCAGCGACGGACGCACGACGTGGACGTATCCGCTGAAGGCGTATCCGCGCCCGTCGGGAAAGGCGACGCGCGTGGTCATCACCGAATACGATCTGCCGCGCAAAGAGACGCTGCCGCACGATGCCGCGGCCGATTCGCAGGGCAACGTGTGGTACGCCGACTTCGGCACGCACATGCTCGGCATGCTGGAGCCGAAGACCGGCAAGGTCACCGAATACCCACTGCCGCTTACCAAGCCCGGCGCGCCGCAGGGCTCGCTCGACCTCGTGCTCGACAAGCAGGAAAACATCTGGATGGGCACGATGTATCAGGGCAGTCTCGCGAAATTCGATCGGAAGACGAAGTCGTTTCAAACCTGGGGCTCGCCCGATTTCAAGAATCGCGATGAAGCACGTATCGCCATGGTGATGCCCATCAACGCCGACGTCGACGGCCAGGTCTGGATCGGCGGCGACAATGAATATCAGGTGGACGTGAAGACCGGCGAGTGGAAGACCGTCGACTACGGTGTCGGCGTGCAGGACAAGGCGCTCGTCAAGGAGCTCAGCTCGTACGGCGTCGCCTCCGACTCGAAGAACAATTTCTACGGCATGAACCTGAATGGCACCTTCATCATCAAGATCGATGGAAAGACCAAGAAGGTGACGCCCTATCCGACGCCCACGCCGAATGCGGGCCCGCGCCGTGGACACATGGACGGCCAGGATCGCCTGTGGTTCGCCGAATTCCGTGGAAACAAGATCGGGATGTTCGACACCAGGACCGAGAAGTTCCAGGAGTGGTCGGTGCCGACACCGTGGACCAACGTCTACGACGCCATCGCTGACAAAGCGGGCTTCGCGTGGGCTGGCGGCATGAACAACGATCGCATCGTTCGCGTGAACACGAAGAGCGGCGACGTCGTGGAATATCTGCTTCCGCGGATGACGAACGTTCGGCGCGTCAACGTGGACAACGGCAGCAACCCGCCGGCGTTCTGGGTGGGAAACAATCTCGGCGCGTCGCTCATCAGAGTCGAGCCGCTCGAGTAACATGAAGGCCTTTCGGCAACCACGAGGTCACGAAGAATTTGTAGCGACCTTCGTGGTAATCCCCTAAGGCAGGCGAGTCGTCGCGACGTCGCTCGTGAATTCGAAGCGGTGACGGCGTTGGTCGCGGCAGACCGAGCAACGACGCGGCGGCTGTCGCTGCTCCTCGAAACATCGCTGCTGCGCATTGCCGTCCCACAGAAAAATGTCACCGCAGTCCGCGCAGACAAGATCGACGTCCTCGAATGGAAACCTCGCGTGCATTGACATTGCTCTGGTGAGGCCACGACGAGTTTCGGCCGCTCATGCAACAGGGCTGTGACGCGGCTGCGTCTGCCGTGCGAAATGCGCATTGCGGTTAGAATGCCCGCGCATCGGTTCGGTTCCGTCGAAGGCCGCGTGATTCGGTTTGGCGCAAATATTAGGTTCTAGCCCAGCTCCAACGAGGTGACGAACATGCGTATGCGTCTGTCACTCGTACTCGCCGTCGTGGTTGCGCTCGGGACGGGCGCGATCATGATCGCCCAGGAAGGCGGCGGCCCGCGAAAGACCCCAATCGCGGGGTGTCCACCTGTATCGCGCGACTTCTGGCCATGTGCAAAGGCGAAGGCCGCGGCCTTCAAGCCGGCGCGCAATCCCGACGGCACGCCGAACATGAACGGTGCATGGAATCCGGCGACGGCGAACGGAAGTCAGAACATCGAGAACTATCCCGGTGACGCCTTCCTGAACCCGCAGATCACGCTGATCGTTGATCCGCCCGACGGCAGGGTTCCGTATCTGCCGCAGTGGGCCAACAAGCGGCAGGACAACTGGGATCACTACATCGATCCGCTCGGCACGTGTTACCTGACGGGCGTCCCGCGACAGGTGTTCGCGCCGCGCGGTATCCAGATCATCCAGGCGCCAAACATGTTCGCGTTCGTCGGCGAATTCGCCCATCAGTACCGGACGATTCCGACCGACAATAGCGCGCATATCGGCGATTCGATTCGTCTGTTCATGGGGGATGCGCGCGGCCACTGGGAGGGCAACACGCTCGTCGTCGACACGACGAACCTCACCGATCGGACGTGGCTCAGCATCTCAGGTCATTTTCACAGCGACGCGCTGCGCGTGGCCGAACGCTTCACACTGGTCGACGCCGACACCATCCTCTACGAGACCACGTTGACCGATCCGAAGGTGTACCGGCAGCCGTGGACGATGGCGATGCCACTGGTGCGGTTCGAGAAAGGACACGAAGTGTGGGAGGAGCCCTGCTTCGAAAGCGATCACGACCTTCCGTATCTGCTTCGCGAACACAAGCTGTGGCTCGGTCTCAATCCTCCAAACTGAAGGCGGACCTGAAGGTCCGCCTCTACGATCGATTAGGCATGCTGACGCTCGCGGTTGCCGCGCTGCTCCTGGCGACGGCGCTGCCCACATCGGCGCAAACCGCGACTGCCGCGCGTGGCGGGCTGCCGCGGATGTGGGACGGCAAACCGGATCTCAACGGCGTGTGGCAGGCGCTGACAACCGCCAACTTCGATCTGCAGGATCACGCCGCCAGCTTAGGTGTACCGGCAGGGCAGGGGGTCGTCGAAGGCAACGACATTCCCTATCAGGCGTGGGCACTGGCGAAAAAGCAGGAGAACTTCAAGAACCGCGCGACGGCCGACCCCGAGCAGAAGTGCTTCCTGCTCGGCGTGCCCAGGACGATGTACGCGCCATTTCCGTTTCAGATCATCCACTCGCCCGCCTATATCGCGGTGTTCAGCGAGTACGCGCACACGACGCGAAGCATCTTCATGAACAGCGAGCATCCGGAGGGCCCGATCGAATGGTTCATGGGTGACTCACGCGGCCGCTGGGAAGGCGACACCCTCGTGGTCGATGTGAAGTTCTTCACCGATCAGACCTGGCTGGATCGCGCCGGCAATTTCCACAGCGAAGACCTGCACGTCGTCGAGCGCTACACGATGACCTCACCGGATCACATCCAGTACGAAGCGACGCTCGAGGATCCGAAGGTGTTCACCAGGCCATGGAAGATCAGCCTGGTGCTGTACCGCCGCAAGGAAAGAAGCGTACGCGTGTTGGAATACGAATGCTACGCGTACGCGCAGGAAGAACAGGCCCGGCGTGGGGAGCTCGGGCCCAGGTAGACTGCTACTTTGCGCCCTCGCCGCCGGGGGTATCCGACGCGCCGAGGAAGAAGTTGCGACCGTCGGCGAAGGTCAACGTCTTGCCGTTGGCGCGCGGCGCGCCGCTCTTCGAGCGGTAACCCTCTACGATGACCTCGATACCGGTCGGAAAGTCCGTTTTCCGCAGACCGCGGCGCAGCAGCGTCGTCGGCGACCCGGCTTCGATCCCCCAGTTGGTTACCTTGCCGTCCGGCTCCTTCACGTCGATATAAATCCAGCCGTGCGGATTGAACCACTCCATCTTCGTCAGCGTGCCGCGCAGTGTGACCGGCTGCTTTTCGTCGAATTCGGCGGCGAACGAATGGTGTGCCTGTACGGGGAGCGCCGCGAGCAGAAGTGCCCCAGCGAGCATCGAGGCGGATCTCGTTCTCATCGCAATACCTCCGCGAGGGCAGAACAATAACACCCGTTCGGAGTAGCTGCAAGGGCGCACGGCCGGGTGTATGCTCCACTTCGCTTGCGGGGTCCTTGGCCGCTCATACAGGAGTGACAGGCATGGCTAGTTCGCGACAGGCATTCGTTTTCACCGCGGTAGTGGCCGCTACCTGTCTGGTGGTCCAGATCGGTATTGCTGCCCAGGTGGCGCCGCCTCCGGCCGCGGCGGAGAAGGTTCCGCTCAGCGACGAGGTCTTCAAGAGCGTCCAGATCCTCAAAGGGATTCCCGTGGACACGTTCTTCGAGGCGATGGGGATGTTTGCCTCGTCGATGGGAAACGACTGCACGTTCTGTCACGTCAAGGAAGCGTACTTCGACAAAACGGCGTTCGCCCAGGTCACGCCGCGCATGCAGCGCGCCCGTCAGATGCTGACGATGATGAACGACCTCAACGAGCGGTACTTTGCCGGCCGGACGCGCGTCACCTGTTTCACGTGCCACCGCGGCAGTCAGGCTCCTGTGGCCGAACCCGATCTGTCGATTCAATACGGCGAGCCGTTCGAGGATCCCAACGCGCGAGACTTCGCCGTCGAGACACGCGTCACCGCGGACCAGCTGTTCGACAAGTACCTGCAGGCGTTGGGCGGCGCGGATCGGATCGCGCGTCTCACGAGCTACGTCGCGCGCGGCCAGTACGAGGGGTTTGACACCGCCTTTGAGAAGCGCCCGGTTGAGATCTACGCAAAGGCACCGAATCAGCAGACGATGGTCGTGCAACTCGCCACCGGACGGAGCACGCGCGTGTTCGACGGGCGCAGTGGATGGATGGCCGGCGGCGATCAGCCGGTGCCGTTGTTGACGCTCACGGAAGGCAATCTCGATCGTGCACGACTGGAGGCGGTCGTCGCGTTTCCAGCTGGCATCAAGCAGTCATTCCCGCGGTGGCGCGTTGGTCGCACGGCGATCGACGGCAACGAGGTCTACATCGTGCAGGGGATGGGCGCCGCGCAGGCGCTCGCAAACTTCTACTTCGATCAGGCGGGACTCCTCGTCCGATTCGTGCGGTGGACGCGCACGCCCGTCGGCTTCATTCCGACGCAAGTGGATTTCGCCGATTACCGCGACGTCGGCGGCGTGAAGGTGCCGTTCGATCGCAAGGTGACGCAGACCTACATGCAGGCGCACGTCGTACTGACCGACGTCCAGCCGAACGCCGCAATCGAGGCGTCGCGGTTCGCGAAGCCGGCACCGGTGGCTCCTGTGACCAAGTAATTCCGCGCCGCCAGCCTGGCGGTCGATCGACACACGTGAGGAGGTTTCGATGATCGGGAGTCGAATCGTGCTGCTCGTGGTCGCATCATCGTTGGGGGTTCTCCTGCTGCCTGCGGCGGCGTCGGCTCAGAGCAGCATCGCCGGCGTCGTCAAAGACACGTCCGGCGCCGTGCTACCGGGCGTCCAGGTGGATGTCAGAAGTCCAGCACTCATCGAGCAGGTTCGCACCGCGATTACCGACACCCAGGGCGTCTTTCGGATCATCGACCTGCGTCCTGGTACCTACACGGTCACCTTCACATTGCAGGGGTTCTCGACGTTCGAGCGATCGGGCGTGGAACTGCCCGCGTCGTTCACGGCAACGGTCAATGCCGAGATGAAGCTCGGCTCGATCTCCGAGACGATCACGGTCTCCGGTGAAGCGCCGCTCGTGGACGTGCACACGGCGACGCAGTCGCAGCAGACCATCACCAGCGAGGTGCGAAACGCGATTCCGCTCTCCAGCAACGCCGCGGCCTTTGCCGCGCTCATTCCGGCGGCGACGCAGGTGGCATCCGATCGCGACGTCGGCGGCATCCGTGGCGAGAATTCGCAGGCGTTCAGCATCCACGGCAGTCATACCGCCGACATGATCATGCTGCGCGACGGCCTGGACTACGACCAGTTCTTCTCGGGCGGCAACAAGGCGAGCAGCATGAACCCCGCGGCCGTTGCCGAAACCACCGTGCAGACGGCGAGCTCCGCGGCGGCGGAAAGCGGTGGCGTGCAGATCAACGCGATCCCGCGCGAGGGCGGCAACACGTTCCACGGGACGTTCCAGTCCAACTACGGAAGCGCGAAGCTGCAGAGCGACAACCTCAACGCCGCGTTGCGCGCACGCGGCGCGACCGCAGGATCGGACATCAAAACGCTGTACGACGCGGAGGGCGGCATCGGCGGTCCGATCCGTGAGAACAAACTGTGGTTCTTCGTCAGCCTCCGGCGGTGGATTACGACCAGCAACCTCGCGGGTCTCTACCACAACAAGCTCCAGAGTCCGCAGGGGACGTTGTTCTATGCGCAGGATCTCAGCCGGCCAGGCTACGAAGACAACTTCTACATCGACGAATCGCTCCGTCTGACGTGGCAGGCTACAGCCAAGCACAAGATCAACATGCTGTTCAGCAACGAAGACAACTGCCAGTGTCATCAGGGACAGCGCGCCGGCACCTTGGCCCCCGAAGCGGCGGGTGACAACCACTTCTCACCCGCGCCTCGGGGGCAGGTCAAGTGGACCTTTCCGGCAACCAGCCGCCTGCTGTTCGATGCCGGAACCTCCGCGCTGTGGGGCAAGGTGATGCGGCGTCCGACGGGAGGCACCGACGCCGACTACGTGATCACCGATCTCGACAGGAATTTCACCTACGGGCATCACGCGCGCGATTACGCGAATCCGCCGAGCACCGGAGGCAACCTTCCGTACGCGGTGGTCACGCAGACGGCCAACATGTCGTACGTCACGGGATCGCGCACGACCAATGCCGGCGTGAGCTTCCGCGAGGCGTTCCAGCAGCGCAACCACTTCATCAATCACAGCCTCACCTACACGTTCCGCGGCGCGACACCAGTCCAGCTCACGGAATGGATATCGCCGTTCCATTCGGAAACGAGGCAGCACGCGGTCGGTCTCTACGTGCAGCAGCAGTGGACGACCGGGAAGCTGACGCTCGATGGCGGTCTGCGCTACGACTACTTCAGAGGCTTCATCCCCGCGATGACGCTGCCCGGGGGACGGTTCCTGCCGCAGGGCGCGAGCTTCCCCGAGGTGGACGACGCGCTCAACTACAAGGACCTCAGTCCGCGGCTCGGTGTGGCATTCGATCTGTTCGGCAACGGCAGGACCGCGGTGAAGGCGTCGCTCGGCCGCTACGTCAACATCATCTCGAACCAGGACGTGAACTTCCGCAATCAGGCTCCCGTCCTCCAGATGGTGACCAACACGGCGCGCAACTGGAACGACGCGAACGGAAACTACATCCCCGACTGCGATCTGACGAACCTGAACGCCAATGGCGAGTGCGAGCCGGTGGCGAACCGCAACTTCGGCACGACCGTTCCGGGCACGACCTACGACGATGAGGTCACGCACGGCTTTGGCCACCGTGGCTACAACTGGCAGGGCTCGGTCGGCGTCGCTCACCAGCTGACGCGTGGTATCGGCGTTGAAGTCGCCTACTTCCGGACCTCGTTCGGCAATTTCGTGGTGACCGACAACGTGCTCGTGACGCCAGCGGATTTCGATGTGTTCAGCATCACGGCGCCGGCCGATTCGCGTCTGCCTGGCGGCGGCGGCCAGGCGGTCGGCGGCCTCTACGATCTCAAGCCAGCGAAGTTCGGTCTCGTGCAGAATGTGGTCAGGAACGCGAAGAGCTTCGGCAAACAGACAGAGAAGTACAACGGCGTGGAGATGAACGTGCGCGGCCGTCTTCCGCGCGCGGGCATGCTGATCGGCGGCGTGAGCGTCGGCCGTACGGCGACCAACAACTGCGAAGTGCTTCGCAACCTGCCCGAAGCCGCGATTGTCGGAACCACGATTACACCGCTCGACAACTGCAGCATCGCGCCGCCGTGGGGCGCGGGGACGCAGTACCGCCTGTCCGGGGTATTTTCACTGCCCGGCGACGTGCGCGTCAGCGGCACCTATCAGAACATCGGCGGCGTTCCGACGACGGCGAGCTACGTCGTCAACAATGCGATGGTCGCGGGATCACTAGGACGCGCGCTGTCGGGAGGCGGCAATGCGACGCGCACGCTCGATCTGATTCGCCCCAATTCGTGGTATCCCGAAGGCCGCGGCAACCAGATCGATTTCCGTGTCAGCCGCCGGTTTGCGTTCGGCGGGACGCGGATCGAGCCGCAGTTCAACATCTTCAACCTGACGAATGCGAACGACGTCGTGTCGATGACGACACGCTATGGCGCCGCGTGGCAAAACGTCACGGGCGTATTGCCGCCGCGGATGGTGAAGCTCGGCGTGCAGGTGGACTTCTAAGAGTGGTGCGACCATGAGACAGACACTGATCGTCCTTTTGTTGGCCTCGGCGGGCGTTTACGCGCAGAGCGGCATTCCACAGGCGGGGCAGCCGCAGGGCCGCGTGCAACAGGTGCAGACCGGCGGCAGTCCGCTCGTCACTGGTTCCGAGGCCGAAGGGCCGATCCCGAGGCTGCCGGACGGGCACGTGGATCTCACCGGGCCGTGGGTGGGCGGCGGTTCGAACGCCGACATCGAAAAGGACGGTGGGTTGAAGCCGGGCGAGCTGCCGTTGCTGCCGTGGGCGAAAGAGCTGCGTGACAGGCGCAAGGAGCAGGACGAGCCCTATACGGCGTGCCTGCCGATGAGCGTGCCGCGGGTGAATCCGTACCCGTGGAAGTTCGCGATGTCATACACGAACAAGGGGCTGACGCACATCTACATCCTGCACGAGACTGGGGATGCCGGCGCTCACCGCGTCGTCTACATGGATGGGCGGAAACACCCCGACGATCTGCTGCCGACCTGGTGGGGCCATTCGATCGGACGTTGGGAAGGCGACACGCTCGTCATCGATACCGTCGGTTATAACGACAAGTTCTGGTTCGACAGCCGCGGCACGCCGCACACCGACAAGCTGCACACGATCGAACGGTGGACGCGCACCAACTACGGCACGCTCGTCAACGAGTTCACGCTCGAAGACCCAGGCGCGTTGTCGAAACCCGTTCAGCTGAAGTTCACGGCGAAGCTGCTGAAGCCAAACCTGAAGGTTGGCGGCGGCGAACTGATGGAATTCATCTGTCTCGAGGACAACGAGTACGGCAGCGCCGCCGGATTCAAGCCGGGCAGCGGGACGACCAACAAATAGCGCGGATTCGCCCGTAGAGGCCGACCTTTAGGTCGGCCTAATTCCCGCCTTCGCCGCCGCCGGTCACGACCTTCGGCGGCTTCGGCATCGTCTTCATCTTCTCGATGTACTCCGGGAGCGTGGTGGCCGCGCCGCCGAGGCGCGGCTCGTACGGTGTGCCGAATCGATCGGTCAGGTTCCGATCGAGGCCGGGCAGCGGACTCTTGCCAGGCAGGAAGTGCGGCACATGTCCCCGCGCGAGCGCGGTTTCGGTCGCCTCCTCACAGGGATACGGCGACATGTTCATGGCCGGATCGTTGACCCACATCATCGTGCTGCGGGCGTAGGGCTCGGTCATCATCACCGGGTCGTAGATGATCACCGTCGCCTGGAGGTAATTGCCCATCCTCCTCCAGCGCGTGCGCACGGTCGCCTGATCGCTCTGCATCAACCCCGAGCGCCGCAGGTATGACTCCTTGACGTGCGTGGTCGTGACGACAAGCGTGTCGCCGTCCCACTCGCCGGTCGAAAATCCACTCCAGGTGTGCAGCGCGTTGGCCGGCGGATGCGGCCGCCCGTCCATCCAGATCGTCGATTCCTGCTCCTGCATGTTGAGATGACCGTGATAGGCGATCACTTTCTGTGTCGCCTGATCGATCTCGGCCCAGATGCGGAGTGCTGACAGCGGCCCTTCGAGGGAGTAGGCCCATGCATGCGGACGGCAGGCCCACTCGGTGACGTCAAAGTCCTCGGGCGACCAGCTTTGCGCGCGCGAGCGCGCGGCATCGGTGACGGGCACGCCGGCGATGTCACCGGTCATGCCGCTTCCGTCCTGGTTCCGTGGCAGCGGACGCCACGTCCCCATCAGATCCGTCTGCGCCAGCGCAGGACTGGTCCAGAGCACGACGAGTAACGCTGCAAGCGCACCACTCGCACCCATTGCACCCCTCGCACTCATTGCACCCATTGCGCCTCTCGCACCAATGTTAACGCCGCTCTTGTATCGCACGGCCATCCCGGATGATTTCGACGGTCGCGCGAATCATCTTCCATCCTTCGTCGAGCCGCCTGACCATCTCCATCCCGTTGGCGACCGTGATGCCGCACGCGACGTTGTGGCGTTTGCATCCGGCGAGAATCGTCTGACGCGCGGTTTCGACTTCGGGGGAGTTTACCGGTACGCCCATGGAGTGCCGCAGGTCGTTGGCGTTGCCGATGAACGTGGCTCCGATGCCGGGCGTCGAAAGGATCGCGTCGATGTTCTTCAAACCTTCGACCGATTCGATCATCGCGATGGCGAGGAGATCGCCTTCCGGATTGAGCGGCCACAGGTCGGCGTGCCGCTCGTATTCCTCCGTGGTGAGGCCCCAGATCCACGTGGCGAGCGTTGGCGCGGCACCGCGCTTGCCGGCCGGCTCGAAGTACTTCGACCCGCGCAGCTGCGGATACCGCATGCTCTGCACCGCCGCCAGTGCCTGTTCCCGCGTGTCGACGCCGTTGAAGATGACGCCCATCAGCCCGATGTCGAGCGCCTGCTTGACCACCCACGCGCCCTCGTCCGCTTCAGGCGGAAAGCGGGCGAAGAGCGCGACATTCGGCGCCACGCTCCCTTTCTTGACGGCCGTTGCCTTGTCGATCATGCCGATGTTGAACATGTGCAGCCCCGAAATGTCGAGAGGCGTGTGCTCCATGTCGACGTAGACGTAATCGATGGGGGCGCGGGCCAGCGTCCGTGCGTTCTCGAGCGAGAGGTCGCCGGTGTTGACGCCGACGAACGCTTTGCCCTGAGAGAGTTTTTCGATAACTGGGTTGAGATGCGCCGGGCCTCGCTGTGCGGCAGGTCCTGACGACATCAGAACAGCGAAGGCTGTGACTGCGGCAATCAACGCAAGCAATCGGCGCATCGGATCCTCTTTTCCTACGTCGTCGTTTACAAACCGAAAATCACGATCTTCGCGCTGGCCGCGGAGACAGGGAATACGCCGGATCTGGTTCCGGCAACGAACGCCACGTTCTGCCGCCCTGCGATCAGGTAGGTGATCACGCCGCCACCCGCTGAACCGGGCAACTCCGCCCGCCAGAGGACATTGCCGTTGGCGGCATCGAAGGCGTACGCGTGCTTGTCCATGTCGCCGGCGAACACGACACCACCTTTGGTCGGCGTGATCCCCGACAGGACGGGCGCGCCCGCGCGGAAGCGCCATTTCACCTGTCCGGTATCGGCATCGGTCGCCATCACCCATCCTGCCCAGTTGGGATCGCGCCGGCCGAATTGAGCGGCCACGTCAGTCCCGGTCCATGTCTGACCCGGCTTCCTCGCAAGCTGCGACGGATCGAGCGTGACCGTGACGCACCAGTCGACGGTGCCGTCGTAGAACAGATTCGTGTCCGGGCTGTACGCCGGTCCATTCCACGAGCTCCCGCCAGCCGCACCGGGGCAAAAGCGTGTCGGCGTCGTCGAGAGTGGCGCAGTGTCGTTCAATCGTGTCGTGATCGGAGTCGCGTAGAGCCTGGCGCTCTTTTCCAGGTCGTAGACGTGGAGAAGACCGTCCTTGGGCGCGCCAGCAACGACCCGCTTACCCGCCTTGGTGGTGACGAGAACTGGAGCGGCTCCGAGATCCCAGTCGTGAAAATCGGCGGGCACGAGCGAGTAGTGGCTTCGATAGACGCCAGTCTTCGCGTCGAGCACAAGGATGGAATTCGTGTACAGGTTGGTGCCTTTCCGCACGTCCGTTGCGAAGTCCGGACCGGGATTGCCGACAGGGACGTAGAGCAGTCCGCGATCGGGATCGAGCGTGTAGCTTGTCCACGTACCGCCACCTGTAATCGGAACTCCCTCCGCGTTGCCCCATGTGCTGCGTGCCTGCTTCTGCATCGTCTCGTTGCCAGGCTGTGGCGCATCCGTCGGCACCGTATAGGTCTCCCAGATGCGTTTGCCTGTCGCGGCATCGAGCGCGTAGACACGCCCTTTCACGCCATACCGTTCGCTTCCGGCGGTGCCGATGAAGATCATCCCGTTCCAGGCGATGGGGGCGGCGGGAGTGCTCTCGCCTTTCTCTGGATCGGCGAGGTGCGTGGTCCACACCTTCTTGCCGGTCGCGGCGTCGTAGGAGACGACGTCGCCGTCTCCGGTCCCGCGAAACAGTCGTCCGTCGAGATAGGCAGCGCCGCGATTCACGCGTTGACCTGGCGCTGGACTCTCTTCCCGCACGCGCCATTTCTCCTGGCACGTCGCGGCATCGATGGCCAGGATTTCTCGATCGGCGGTCAGGTACATCGTGCGGCCGATGACGATCGGCCCCGCCTGAAAGTTGACGTCCACGTTGAGGTCGTAGACGCACACCTGTTTCAAGCGAGAGACGTTGCTCTTGTTGATTTGATCGAGTGGGGCGTAGCGCTCGGAGGTGACGGTCCGGTTGTAACTCGGCCAGTCTGTGACAGGGGTCTCCGCGCCGCGTAGTGCGGCGATGGAACCAACCAGGATCACCGCGAGCCATGATGTCCGCAGTCCCATCGCCTACCTCCTAGAACGATTCGAACGACTCAGAACGATCCGAACGATCCGAACGACCCGAACGAATCGAACGATCCGAACATTCAGAACACGAATCGGATAGCGATCTGCATTTCTCGTGCGTCGGTAGACGTCGCGAAGATCTTCCCCGCCGTCGGGATGCGGTTTCCGGCATCGTCGAAGATCGCTTCTCCGTCGGGATCGTTGAACGGAATATCGAAGTTCGCGCGATTCAACAGGTTGAACACCTCGAGCCGCAGCTGCACGCTTCGGCGGCCTGACAGCGTCGTGCTCTTCACGATCGCGAGGTCGACGGTCGCGAACCCGGGCCCTTCGATGATGTTGCGTCCCGCGCGGCCACGAAAGCCCGCGCCAGGGAACACGAACGCCTCGGGGTTGAACCACATATCCGCAGTGCGGCCGCCGGCCGGTTTCGTCGAAACACCCGACGCGATGTCCGGACGGTTCACGTTATCGGTGCTGCCGTCGCGATCCGAGTCGCCGGGAATCACCGGCGAGAACGGAACGCCGCTCGCGAACGTGCCGACGACGCTCACCTGCCACCCCTGAACAACCGCGGGTCCCGTGAAGGGAAGCAGATACGTCGAATCGAGCACGAGGTTGTGCCGGACGTCGAAGTCGGATCGGCCCCAATCGAGTTCGAGGTTATACGGATCGAACGCGCGGCCCTGTCCGTTTCTGAACTCCTGGCGTCCGCCCGATCCCGATCGGTTGTCCCACGAGTGACCGAAGGTATAGGAGCCCTGGAACTGCAGGCCACGGCTTTGTCGCTTTACCCAGCCGAGGCTCACGCCGTTGTACCGCGAATGGAATCCCTGAAGGCTCATGCGCAGGGTGCCGAAGTTAGGATTCCGCCGCACAGGGTTGGCGGGGAAGAACTCGCGTCCGTTGACCACTTGTGGGATCGCGAGGTTGACATCCGCCGATCCCATCAGGTCCGTACCCTTCGATCCCATGTAGGCGATCGTCACCGCGCTGTCCCACGGCAGTTGGTGCTGTACGTTCACGTTGTATTGCTGCATGTAGCTCGGGTCGAGGTCGTACTGCATCATCTCGTTCTCCGGAACGCCGCCGGAGGCGAGTGAGGCGAGCGTCACGGGCAGAGCCGGCCGCGTGATGACCGCGCGGTCCACGAACGGCAACGCGCGGAAGATCGGGCTCCGGTACTGATAGAACAGCGGCTCTTCGTAGAAGATGCCGTAGCCGCCGCGCACGGCTGTCGTCCCGCGTCCGCCGACGTTCCACGCAAACCCGAGTCGCGGTGCAAACTGCTTCTTCGTCGGATTGAGAAACAGTGGATCGCCGACGGTCACCGCCGGGTCCATGATGTTACGCAGGTTCGAGACCTTGCCGTCTCGCTCGTGCGGCGTCGTCGTCATTTCGTAGCGCACGCCCGCGTTGACCGTCACCTGGCCCGACAGTTTGATGTCGTCCTGCAGCCACGCGCCAATCAGGTTCTGGCGGTAGTGCCGCTCGAAATCCGATCCCGGTTTCGCGATCTCGAACTGCTGTGTGACCCCGCTGAGGAAATCAGACACGCTGCGGAAGCGCAGGCGACCGCGGCTGCGGCTGTCGGAAAGCCCGTCATAGCGGAAGTTCTGCCAGTCGATGCCGGTCTTCATCGCGTGACGGCCGCGGACGTAGAAGAGTTGATCCGTGAGCTGATACAGATCCTGGCCGAACTGCTTCGGGTTGGTGCGGTCGGTGCCGATGTCGGTCAGACCAGTGACATTCAGTTCGCCGAATCCCTTGCCTGGCACGAACGCGAGATCCGTGCGCGGGTTCAGCGGGTTGACGTCCTCGAACGGATGCGAACGGTTGAAGCCGCCGCGTAGTTCATTGATCAGCGCCGACGTGAACAACTGCCGCTGCTCGATCGTGAGCAGATGCTTCGTGTTCGCGACGACGTTCGGCCACTCCGGATAATTCACGGGTTCGTCCTGAATCGAGTCGTCGTATAGATAGCGGCCGAAGATCGAGCTGTTCCCGCTGAATGTCTGGTCGAGGCGGATCATGCCGAAGTCCTGGTTCGACTTGCGGTTCATGACGCCCGTGTATTCCGCCAGTCCGGTTGGCGCGCCCGCGCTCGTGCGAATCAGCGGACCGTTCGCGACTGGATAGAGCGATAGATACGGCAGGATGGCCGCGGGAATCGTGATTGGCGCCTGACCAGGAAGAATCCCTCGACGGGCGTTTTCGTCGAGCACGGTCGCGACCTGAGTGATCCCCTTGTGCTCGCGAAGTCCCTCGTAGCTGCCGAAGAAGAACGTCCGATCCTTGAGAATCGGGCCGCCGAACGAGCCGCCGAACTGATTGCGCCGGAAGTCCGGTTTCTCATCGTCGAAGTAATTCTTTCCATCGAGCCTGTCGTCGCGGAAGAACTCGAAGGCCGAGCCCGTGAAACTATTGGTGCCCGACTTGGTGACGACATTGAACACGCCGCCGCCGGCGCGGCCATACTCCGCGCTCATCGCATTAGTGACGACGCGGAACTCCTTGATGGTCTCGACACCCGTCATCACGCCATTGGCGCTTGCCGGCGTGTTATTGAGCGCGTCGTTGTAGGCAGTGCCGTCGAGCGTGAACATGTTCTGGCTCGGACGCGAGCCGGCCACCGACATCTTCGTACCCTGGCCGACATTGGAACCCTGCACGCTCGAGCGGCTCATCACCACGCCGGGCTGCAGCAGTACCAGTTGTGTGATGTCGCGACCGTTGAGCGGCATCGAGCCGAGCTGCGCTTCGGTGACAACGTTGGAGATCGTGCCGGTAGTTGTTTCCACCAGCGGCGCCGCGCCTTCGACCGTGATCGATTCGGAGACGTTGCCGAGCGACAGCCTCGCGTCAACGACCGCTTGCTGGCCAACGGTGACGGTGATCCCCGAACGCACCATCGTCTGAAATCCGGAAATCTGCGCCGTCACCTCGTAATGGCCCGGCGCGAGCAGCGGCACGCGATAGCGTCCACCGTCGTCGGTCACGATGGTCCGGGACTGTGAGGTATCAGTGTTCTTGACGGTGACGGTGACACCCGGGAGCACCGCGCCCGACGCGTCAGTGATGGTGCCGAGAATGGTCCCAGTGGTGTCCTGCGCGAGCGCCACCGATGCGGAGAGAGCAAGAAAAACAACCGCGAAACGAACCGCCTGCCAGATTCGAATCATCGCGCCCCCCTGAATGGGTTGAATGGCTGGCCCGGCGTTATACACCGATTCTTCGGCCGGTGCCACCGGGTCCCCGGTGCCTGCGCTACACTAGCGCCCGCCTGGAGGTGTCACATGCGTCAGCGGGTCGCCTCGATTCCTCGATTCCTGTTGTTCAGCCTTACGTTGATAGTGGCGCTCATCATCGCCGCGTCCGTCGCCACCCGCCTGGGGGGTACGCCGCCGGTGGCACAGGCCGCCGTCCCTGGATCAGGCAGTCTGACGGGCACGGTCCAGGCATCGACGCCGTTCAAAGCGGCGCAAGTGCTTATCAGGAACGTCGATAAGCGCGTTCTTTACATGGTTTACACAAACGGCGGGAAGTTCCGATCGGTCGCGCTCTTTCCCGGCAACTACGAGGTGAGCGCCCGCGCGGGGACGCAGCAGTCCGACGTGCAGAAACTGGTCGTGAAGGCTGGCGACAACGCCCCGGTCACCCTATCGCTGCACGCCGCGGCGAGCGACGGACGACGGACCATCGTCGGCGCGCTCGAAGGTGAGAACAACGCCGATCGCACCGTGACGCAGGAAGCCAGCTACGACGAAATCTTTCCACCCGGACCGGGCCGCGACATCGCGGAACGGACCTGCATGATCTGCCACGGCGAGAACTTCCTCTCCACGCAGCCGGCGACGATCGGCACGTGGAATCTGAGGCTCGATCGCATGCAAGGGCGCAACCTGTTCGACAAGACGGCGGCGTCCTACGCCGAAGGCCTCCTATCGTTTCGGGCGTCGGCGCTGCGATTCTCGCGCGAGGATCGCGAAACGCTGGTCCAGTATCTGGCCAAGAACCTCGGGCCCGACAAGCCGCCGCGCGCCGTGCGCGTCGACCAGGAGATGCCGGTCGACGAGGCGAAGCTCGGTAAGGCCGAGTACATCGAGTACTACCTGACGCCCGATCCTCCCGGGCAGGGCATCCACGCACCGGAATTCAGCAAGCTCACGGGCGGCTTCACCGGCAGACGCGCTGGCCAGGACGTTCGCTTCGATCAGGAGGGCAACGTCTGGCTGACCGACCGTGGCTACCCGCACCGGCTGGTCAAACTCGACCCGCGTACGGGCGAGCAGAAGTCGTTCATGCTGCCGAATGGTTCGATCAACGGCATCCACGAGGTGAACATCGATCGCAGCGGCAACATCTGGCTGCCCGAACATGGTGGGCAGACGCCGTCCGCTGTGAAGCACCTGCTTCGTTTCAACCCGAAGACCGAAAAGTTCGAGGAGCAAATTCCTCTCGATCCAGACAACGTCGTCCGCAACACGATCAAATGGACGCAGTCGCTCGCGTTTGATTCGAAAGACAACATCTATGTTGGCTGGATCATGGGCGGCGCGCTCAGCAAGTACGACCGTGCCACGAAGAAGATGTCAGTGTTTCCGGTGCCGGCGCACAACGCGATCGTCTACGGCGTCATCGCCGATCGGAACGACAACATCTGGATGGCGCTGTGGGATTCGGGGAACATCGCGAAATTCGACACGACCACGAACGAATGGACCATCTTCACGGCGCCGACCTATCCGAGCCACGTTCGGCGGCTGAATGTGGACGCGCAGAACAACATCTGGTTCGGGATCTGGTCAGCCGGGAATCGCCCAGGAAAGCTGGCCAAGCTCGATCAGACGACGGGCAGGATCACCGAGTACACGATCCCGCGGCGCAACGCGAACCCGTACGATGTGATGCAGGATGCCGAGGGCAACATCTGGAGCGCCGACGTCGGCGGGAGCTGGGCGTCGTTGTGGAAATTCAACCCGCGCGACCAGACGTTCACGCTGTATCCGAAGCCGCAGAAGAGCGCGGACACGCCGAAGATTCAAGTGACGAAAGACGGCGCGGTCTGGTACTCGCCGCGCGGAAGTCTGGACGCCCCCGCCTTCGGAGTGCTCTATCCGGACATGGACAAGATCACGACGCTCGGCGCGTACTATCAGAACGGCCCGCCGGGGTACCCGTTCAAGGCACCAACGTCGACTTCTGTCCGGCCGGGAGCTGCTGATCGAACGCGGTAAGCAGTGCTGCATCGTCGGCGTGCTGCGCCATCACGCCGACGAGATCGATGAGATCGCGCTCTCCGAACACCTTTAACGCGCGCGCGTATGTGTCGGCCGTCACATAGTGACGGCCGAACAGCTCGCGGCCGAATTCGATCACCACCGTTTCCTTTTCGCCGATTCCCGTCGCCGGCTTGTTCGTTCGAATCACATCGATGACCGCAGACGAAACGCCGTCGCGCTGCGCGGCGAGCTCGGTCATCGTCCAGTCATACTGCTGGTTGTGCGCGCGGGCGCTGACGAGCGCTGCGACGTGGATGAGCGGACGACCAACACTGGCCTCGAGCGATTTGAGCCCGCCCGCGTGGCGTCCGATCTGACCAGGCCCAGTGCCTTCGGGCGCGAGACCGCGACTGTACAACGCCGGTGGGGTTGCGGCCGCTGGCGCGGGCGTTCGAATCAGCGGAAGACGACTTCGCGAGTCGGGATGAATATCTGAAGGAGGCGTGAACGGCAGCGGAAGAAACTGCTTCCAGCCGGGAGGAAGCTGCTGGTTCACCGCCGTCAGCCGCGTGGCCGTCGCGGCGTACCCGCCCATCAGCGATACGACATCGACCAGCGTCGCTTCGCCAAACGTGGTCAACGCACGCGAATAGGTTTCAGGCGTCACCCGGTGCGCCGCGATTTCACGCGCCAGCGCGATGACGGTGGTCTCCTTGTCAGGAATTCCTGCAAGCGGCTTCCGGTTGCGCACCACATCAACGACTGCAGGATCGAGTCCGACGGCAATCGCTTCCATCTCGTGGAGCGACCATTCATACGGCTGGTCGTGCTCCCGGGCCGTCGCCAGGATCGCGAGCTCGCTGAGCGCGCGACCCACCTTGTTTTCCCACCGGACGTCAACGCCGGATCGATGCGATCGGATGGCGGCGGCGCTGTCGGTCGAACCGAGTCGGGACTGCGCGCTAAGCGACGCGGGCAGCAGCAGCGCCAGGATCAGGACGACGTGCTTCATCGGCCTTCCTCCGTGTGGCGCTGATTCTATCTGCAATTCGCGCCGCGTCGCGGCCGACGCCGTGGATTGCCGAGGATGACGCCGCATACAGAAACTTGAGGCCGACGAAATACAGCCCTGGCTCGCTCGTGACCACACCGGCATCGTGCTGCGCGTCGCCATTGGCGTCGAAGACCGGCAGGTCGATCCAGGAGAAACCCGAATGGAAGCCCGTGCACCAGATGACGTTCGAGACGTCGAGCACGCGGCCGTCCTCGAGAACTGGCAGACCATTCTCGATGCGGGCGACGCGCGGCACACGCTTGACCCCGGCCGCAGCAAGGTCCTGTGGTTTCGTGCGCACGAGCGGTTCCCCGCGGTGCAGCATCTTTGCGCGGACCTTCCGGCCTATCGGCGTCTTCACGGTCAGAATTCGGTGGAACACCACTCGCAGCACCAGTCGGACAAGCAGGAGACGGGCGGCCAGCCCGTCGACGCGGAACGGCACGTGACCGGTGTCCGGTCCAGACAGCCACGTCTCATGCCCGCGAACCACGTCAAGTGCGATTTCCGCGCCTGAATTCCCCGCGCCGACGACGACGATGCCACCCGGCTGCAGTTGCGAAGGATTGCGGTACTCGAACGTGTGGAGCTGCACGATGCGCGGATTGAGCTCGCTTGCGAATGCTGGTATGCGCGGCCGCTGCCAGCCCGCCATCGCGACGACGACGTTGTCCGCCTCCAACTGCTGGTCGCCGGCGACAACGAGAAACCGATCGCCGAGCCGCGAGAGACGCTCGACACGCATACCGGACCGCACCGGCAGGCCAAAGTGGCGTGCGTACGTTTCGAGGTAGTCGCCCATTGCGTCCTTGGTCGGGAATGAGTGGCCGTCCGCTGGAAACCGCATACCGTCGAGACCCGAGAAGCGCGCGGGTGTGAAGAGTCGCAGCGAATCCCATCGGTTGCGCCAGGCGTCGCCGATGCGCGCGCTCGCGTCGAGGATTACGAACTGCACGCCCTTCCGCTGCAGGTGATAGCCGACCGAGAGGCCCGCCTGTCCGCCGCCGATCACCACCGTGTTGATGCGCTCTCTGTTCATGTCGTCCCCCTTTACCCGCCGTCTGAAGGTAACGATACGGCGGCCACCACCGCGCGCGCATCGGCCGGAATACGCACGGCGATCATTTTTCGATGTGGGTATTTCTATGTATGGACTCAGACGAGGTTGCGGCTGTACGCGTACGCGGTCGCGGCGGAACGCGACGGCAAGTCCAGCTTCGTCAGGATGTTGCTGACGTGCCGTGCCACGGTCTTTTCGCTGATGGCCAGCTCCGTGGCAATGGCGCGGTTCGTCTTGCCGGCGGCGATTAGACGCAGGACCTCGACTTCGCGGCCGGTCAACGGCCCGCGCGCGTCGGGCGACGGCGCGGTGATGAGTGATGCCAGGCGTGCCGCATCCGGTCTGGCGCCGAGGCGTTCGAATGTCTCGGCCGCTGCCTCGAATTCCAGCTGCGCCCCTTCCTGGTCGCCGAGCTGACGGTACGCCAATCCTGTCAACTCACGGCTGCGCGCGATTTCGTACGGCGCCTCGAGCTCGCGCCAGATGGCGCAGGCGTCGCGGAGCAGCGTCATTGCGGCGCCGGCATTACCGCTCGCGAGGGCAACTGCACCGGCGGCTTCAGAGCTGGATGCCCGCAGAAACGGTGCGCTGACCGCGCTCGCGACACGTGTCAGTTCCTCAGCAGCGCCGCGGGCTGCGGCCGTGTCCTTCGTCGCGAGCAGGATTTCCACCGCTGCGCGAAGCGTCTCGGCACGGACAGCGGGGCTTCGCTTCTCCTGCAGTTCATGACGAATCGCGACGGCGGCCGCTTCCAGTTGCCCCTGTGCGAGCCGGAGCAGCGCGAGCCCCGGGTGCGGATTGCGACCCGCCTGGCTTGCGCGTCGATACAGTTCGTCGGCCTTCGGAAAATCTCCACGCAGCCGGTATAGCTCAGCCGCGCGATACGGTGAGATTCCGGCATCGCGTGCAGGGCTGCGTTCGTGAAGGCGCGCGCATGCCTGTTCGGCCTCCTCGAGCGCTTCATCCCACGCGCCTTGCAACTGCAGCATCTCGGAGCGGCGGATGAGACATTCGCCGCGGAAGAGGATGTCGGGCTGCGCGTCACACCAGGCGGTCAGCGCCGTGGTCCATTCCTTTGCGCGACGAAGGTCGAACACGTCATGACAGGCGCTGAGCACGCTGCAATAGACGACACCTGAAATGACCGGATCGACTTCGCCGCAGGTGACGCTGACCATCACTTCGTCCAGAATCGCGAAGCCTTCCGCCGTCCTGTTCTGGAAGAGCAGCACACGTCCCTGCCCATGGCGTGCGAGCGCCAGCACGTTGCGATCCTTGAAGCGGGTGCCAACGTCGGCTGCCTGCGCGAACAACGTGCCGGCTCCAGCCGGGTCGTTGGTGCGCACCTTCATGAACGCTTCGGCGCAGAGCAGAAATCCGCGCTCAGCGCAGTCGATCGCGCATTCGTCAACCAGCCGTCGTGCGCGCGCGACCCATCCGGCCGCCTGTGACTGCAGCGCCGGACGCTCGAACATCGTGAACGCCAGACGCACCGCGTTCCGCGCCGCGGGAATCGGGTCGCCTCGTTGGAGGAAACCATTGTGCGCACGCGTGAGCGCGTCGATGGAGACGGTATCCTCGCCGACGAGAAACGCGGCAGCCGCCAGGCGCTCGAGATCCTCAGGGTCGAGCGGCGTTTCGCGATCGGCTTGCGCGAGCGACGTGCTCGCGTCCGCCCATGCCTGCCGCTCGAACGCGTCTCTGCCGCGCGCGAGCGTTCCGACGTCGCTCATGCTCGTAGCATTTCATAAATTGCGTACGTTGAGGCTTCCCGTGCTCGGGGTCGGACCTTGATACAAGCCGTCACCGGGGTCTGATCCGAGACGGTTGACATATTCCGTTATGGGAATATAATCAACCGCTGTGCCCCGCGCTGCAACGACATCGGACATCTTCAACGCCATCGCTGAAGCTCAGCGCCGCGACATCCTCGTCTACCTCGCACCCCAGGAACGTCACGTCAGCGACATCGTCGCGAACTTCAATATCAGTCAGCCGTCAATCTCGAAGCACCTCAAGGTGCTGCGTGACGTCGGCCTCGTGAGCTTCCGGCGCGACGGACGCCAGATGTTCTACCGCGCCAACGCCGACGCCATTCGCCCGCTGCACGAGTGGACCGGGATATTCCAGCAGTACTGGCGTCATCAGTTGACGCGCGTCAAAGAGCGGGCCGAACGCAAGACGAGGCCATAAAGGAGGAACACTGTGGCTGTTACCGCACTCGACAATCTCACACTGGATCTCACGGAGGAGATCCGCATTCACGCGTCGCTCGACGCCACGTTCGAGGCGCTGCTCGAGGAGATGGGACCACACAACACGGGCATCGGCGGCGTGCCGATGCCGATGGTGATCGAGGCGCGACCGGGTGGCCGGTGGTACCGCGATCTCGGAGACGACAACGGACATTTCTGGGGGCACGTGCAGGCCATCAAGCGTCCGACGCTGCTCGAGATTACGGGACCGCTGTTCATGTCGATGCCCGTCGTATCGAACCTGCAGTACCGGTTGAAGGAAGTCGATGGCGGCACGCTGATCTCGTTCCGGCATTCGGCGCTTGGCTTCATCCCCGACGATTTTCGGCAAGGCATGATGCGCGGCTGGGCGGCGCTCCACGATCGCATTCGAAAACAGGCGGAAGCCCGCCAATAGGTTGCAGAAGGAGAAACGACAATGTCAGCTATTGAAATGTTGCTGCAGGAACTGGAACAGGAAGCGCAGACGACGCGCCGAGTGCTCGAGCGGGTACCGGGCGACCGCCTGACGTGGAAGCCGCACGACAGGTCCATGTCGCTCGGTCAGCTCGCGTTGCACATCGCCTCGGTGCCCGGCGCAATAGCCGAGATCACGCAGATCTCGCCATTCCCGGTTCCGAGGTTCGAGCAGCCGACCGCGCAGAGCGCCGCGGAGCTGATGCCCGCCCTCGAGCAGAGCCTTGCCAAGGCGCGGAGCATTCTTCGGAAACTGGACGACGCGGACCTCGCGAAGATCTGGTGCGTGATGGACGGCGACCGGCAAGTGATGGCCCTTCCCGTCGGGGCGGCGCTCCGGGCGCTGATGTTGAACCACTGGTATCACCACCGCGGTCAGCTTTCCGTCTATCTCCGGCAGGTAGGCGTTCCGGTGCCGTCGATCTACGGTCCCAGCGCTGACGAAAATCCATTCTCTGTGCGGCAGGCGGTCGCGACCGCCTGATCGTTCGGATCGTTCGGTTCGTTCGGATCGTTCAAGTCGTTCAGGTGGTTCTGAAGTAAGAACGTCGAACGGTCCGAACGTCCCGAACGTTTCGAACGATCCGGATCGTGTAGATTTACCCGGACATGACCGCGACCGGGAAATCGCTCGTTGCCCTGAAGACCGGCCCTTCCACAACCGAGCTCCGCGAATTCGACCTGCCCGAGATCCCGGCTGACGCCGCACTGCTGAAAATCGAAATCGCCGGCGTCTGCGGCACCGACGTCAGCCAGTACAAACTTCCGCTCCGTGGTGCGCCGCTCATCATGGGCCATGAGAACGTTGGCTATCTCGCCAGGGTCGGTCGGGACTTCGAGCGGTTGAAGGGCTTCAAGGAGGGGGACCTCGTCTTTCTGGAGCACTACCTTCCGTGCGGCCACTGCGAGTGGGATCACATGGGCGAGTATCGGCACTGCGCCGCGACCGAGTGGTTCTACGATCCGACGGCAATCCGCTACGGGTACACCGCGATCGACATCAAGCCGTCGCTGTGGGGTGGCTTCAGCCACTATGTGTATCTCCCGTTGAATGCCGTGCTGCACCAAGTTCCTCGCGGTTTGTCCCCCGAAGAAGCCGGAATCGCCACGCCGATGTCGAACGGCGTGCAGTGGACGCTGATCGATGGCGGAGTCGGCTACGGTTCGTCGGTCCTCATTCAGGGCCCGGGTCAGCAGGGGATGTGCTGTGCGATGGCCGCCAGCCAGGCTGGTGCGGGGCTCATCATCGTGACCGGCACCTCACGTGATGCGCGGCGGCTGGAGGTCGCGACGTCGATGGGGGCGGACGCGGTCATCGATGTGCAGAAGGAGGACGCGCTTGCGCGCATCCTCGAGCTGACCGACGGGCGCGGCGTAGATGTCGTCGTCGACTGCACGAGCGGCGCGGGGACGGCTCCCGTGCTGCTTGGCATCGAAGCGGCCAAACGGCGCGACGGCACGATGGTGATCCAGGGAGAGGGGAACGCGACGTTCCCCGACTTTCCGATCGGCCGTCTGACACGCAAAGGGATGACGCTCAAGAGCGCGCGCGGTCATTCGTACCGGGCGGTTGAACTCGGACTTCAGCAGCTCGCGTCACATCGCTTCCCGCTCGAACTGCTCACGACACATCGTTTCGGCCTTTCTGAAGTGGACTACGCCATCAAGTCCGTCGGTGGCGAGGGCGCACCGGGCGCCATTCACGTATCGGTGATGCCGTGGAAGTAACCGCGGCTCGGCCATCGCCAGGATTGCTCGATCGGGAACGCATCGTTGCCGGACCCGGATTCAACCGGTGGCTCGTACCGCCGGCGGCGCTGGCGATTCACCTCTGCATCGGCATGGCCTACGGCTTCAGCGTGTTCTGGCTGCCGCTGTCCCGCGCGCTCGGTGCAACGCAGCCGGTCGCCTGTCCCGACCTGACGCTCGGCCGCGCGTTGTTTACGACGACCTGTGATTGGCGCGTGTCCGATCTCGGCTGGATGTACACGCTCTTCTTCGTGTTCCTTGGCTCGTCGGCGGCGCTCTGGGGCGGTTGGCTCGAACGCGCTGGTCCGCGCAAGGCCGGCGTCGTCTCTGCCGTCTGCTGGTGCGGGGGCATCGTCATCGCCGCGATGGGCGTCATCGTTCACCAGCTCTGGATCATGTGGCTGGGTGGCGGAGTGATTGGCGGCGTGGGCCTGGGCCTTGGCTACATCTCGCCGGTGTCGACGCTTGTCAAATGGTTCCCGGACCGCCGCGGTATGGCGACCGGCATGGCGATCATGGGTTTTGGCGGCGGCGCGATGATCGGCGCACCGCTGGCGAATTCGCTGATGACGTACTTCCGTACGCCGACCTCAGTCGGCGTCTGGGAAACGTTCCTTGTTCTCGCCGCGGTCTATTTCGTGTTCATGATGGGTGGGGCGTTTTCATATCGGGTTCCCGACTCCGCGCGGGGCGCCGCGCCGGGCAAGCCGGCCACCGCGGACACGTCCGTTCATCACCACGATGCGATCAAAGCGAAGCAGTTCTGGTTGATCTGGGCGGTGCTGTGTCTGAATGTGAGCGCCGGCATCGGGGTGATCGGCATGGCGTCGCCGATGCTGCAGGAAATTTTCGGCGCCTCGGCGGCGGTCGCCGCGGGGTTCACGGGCCTGATTTCGCTCTTCAACATCGGCGGGCGGTTCTTCTGGGCATCGCTCTCGGATCACATCGGCCGCAAAGCGACCTACGCGACGTTCTTTCTGCTCGGCATCGCGCTCTACGCATCCGCGCCATCGCTGGCTCGCGCTGGGAGTCAGGCGGCGTTCGTGCTGGCCATCTGCGTCATCGTGTCGATGTATGGCGGCGGCTTCGCGACCATACCGGCGTACCTTGCCGATACGTTCGGGACACAGTATGTCGGCGCCATTCACGGCCGACTCCTGACCGCATGGTCGACCGCTGGCCTCATCGGTCCGGTGCTTGTGAACTACATCCGCGAGGCGCAGATTGCGGCCGGTGTACCGCGGCAGCAGGTGTACGACTTCACGCTGTACATCCTCGCCGGCCTCCTGGTCGTTGGCTTTGTCGCGAACGCGTTGGTAAAGCCGCTTGCCGCTTGCTGGTTTGCAAGCGGAGAGCAAATCCCAAACCCCACACCCCAGATCCCAAGCCTCAAAGTACCGAACGTTGGGATTCGGGATGTGGGATTTGGGACGTGGGATTTCCGCGCGGCACTCGCCTGGACGGCGGTGGGTGTGCCTCTGGCATGGGGCACGTGGGTAACGGTCGCTCAGGCCGTCGTGCTGTTCACGGGTGGCCGCTGACGCCGTGGATCCTGCGGTGCTCGACGATCTCGCCGCCGCCAGCCGCATCCTGGTCGACCAGGGTGTGTTCGATGCGGCCGGTCACGTGTCGATGCGACATCCCGAGCGCGCGGATCGATTTCTCATGTCGCGCTCACTCGCGCCGCAGCTGGTGACCGCGGACGACATCATGGAGTTCACGCTCGACTGTGTGCCGTCCGCGAACGACGGTCGCAAGCCGTTCCTCGAGCGGTTTCTGCATGGCGGCATTTATCAGAAGCGGGCGGACGTGATGGCGATCGCGCATGGCCATTCGGCAGCGGTGATTCCGTTCGGGCTCGTGAACACGCCAATGCGCGCGACTTACCACAATGCGGCGTTCCTGGCGGCGGGTGTTCCCGTGTTCGACATCCGCGATCGGTTCGGGGCAACCGACATCGTGATCAGGAGCGCGGAACGAGGCGCGGCGCTCGCCGATGCGCTCGGCGACAAGGCGGTCCTGCTCCTGCGCGCACATGGGTTCGTCGCCGTTGCGCCGGATCTCCAGTCGGCTGTCTTTCGCGCCATTTTCACGGAAGTGAGCGCGCGCGTCCAGCTGCAGGCGGCAGCGCTCGGCGGTCCGATGGCGGTCCTCGACGAGGAAGAAGGCCGGAAGGCCGACGCGATTAATCTCGCGACCGTCGATCGCTCGTGGGAACTCTGGAAAAAGCGGGTTATTTAGCGCGGCATCTTATCAGCCGGATCACCCGGCGTGGAGGTCACCATGAGAATCGCGATAGGGGCAGTGGCCATGGTCCTGACGATAGCCGCGTCGGTATCGGCACAGGAAAACGAGCCGATGCCGAAAGACACATCCAACCCCAAACAGGCGTTCTACATGTCCGCCGCGGACCTCGCCGCGACTGCCGCGAAGCTTCCCACGCGTCCCAGTGCCAACACGACGATCCTCGAGCGATACGACGCCTCGTCTATCACGGGCCTCGGCTACCGCATGGCCATCGACCGGCGGATGCAGCCACAGAATGGAAACGCCCACAACACGGAAGCCGAGATGTGGTTCGTGCTCGACGGCACCGGCACCGTGACGACCGGAGGAAAACTGGTGCCGATTATGAGAGAGGGTAAGCAGGTCGGCCGGCGCATCGAAGGCGGAACGGTGCACAAAGTGTCGAAGGGTGATGTCCTGTTCTTCCCGGAGAGCGTGCCCCACCAGGCGACGGAGGGCAACCTCACGTTCTTGACGTTCGAGGTGCCGCGTCCGCGTGTCGAACCACGCTGACGAGTAAGTGAATTGTTCAGGGGGTGGACCCTGACGGAGACGCACGAACGTCGTCTCCGTCGGGGTCATCGATGTAGTCGCCGCTACTTCCAGGCGGAGTAGACCAACTTGCCCACGAGGAGCGCGGGATTGGCGCCCTGCCGCGGACGGAACTTCTGCACGCCGCCGCGGCCGACCGCCGCGAGGTACAGGTTCTGTTCCTGGTCCACGCTGATGCCGTGCACGCCGAAGAGCGCACCCGGCCACGCACCCAGCCCGCCCCACGCGTAAATCAGGTGCCCCTGGCGATCGAGCTGCGCCAGCTGTTGGCTGACCTGGTCGAACACCCAGACCTTGCGATCCGCGTCGAGATAGACGAAGTGCAGATCGAGGCCGGTCGTCCCAGGTTGCATCGACCACATGCGGATGAACTTGCCGTCCTTGTCGAAGACCTGGATGCGACGGTTACCGCGATCGTTGACGTACACCTCCTGCGTGGCGATGTCGACGCCGACACCATGCACGTTGTTGAAGTAGTTCGGCCGGGTCTCGATCTTCCCGTTCGGGCCGGTGTTGGTTCCCTTCTCGCCCCAGGCCGTCACGTAGTTGTCGTTCTTGTCGAACTTCACGACGCGCGTGTTGATGTAGCCGTCCGAGTTGTACCAGCTGCCATCGGTGTTGAACGCCATGAACGTCGGCCGGTAGAAGTGTGTGGAGTCGGACCCGGGCACGTTCGGCGTGCCGATGGTCTTCACCAGCTGCTTGCCGTCATGGGTGAACTTGAAGATCGCGTGGCGATAGTCGTCGACGATGTAGACGTGCTTCTCTGGATCGTAGGGGCTGATGTAGACCGAATGCGGACGGCGCAGGATCTTGTCCCATTGCGACCAGTTCTCGATGATGTCGCCGTTGCGGTTGATGACGAGGATGCAGTTCTCCCACAGGAAGTCCTTCCCGTTGACTCCGCGATCCGAGTCGTCACCCGGTTCCTGCGTGCCCGGCTTGAAGAGCGCTCCCGGCGGGCTCGCGTTGGTCGCGTTGCGCCACATCCCTGCCACGGGGAAGGCTAGATTCGGAGCAACGTTCGGCGCCTCGATAGGCGGCGCGCCTCGGCCCTGAGGCGGAATGATCGGAAGCGACCCGCGTTGGATGTAATAGATACGGTCCGGGCTTTCCGCGAACACACCCTGACCGGCGCCGAAGGTCCACTTCTCCTTACCGGGGAGCGTGCTGAGGTCCTTCGGCCAATTTGGGACGACCTCGTACGGTCCCGTCGATTCGAGGGAACCGAGGTCGTTGGACACGGCGGCATGGCTCGCCGGACCGCTTGACTGCGCCTGTACCGGAACAGTCCGATTCGCGGCGAAGTACCCCACGAAGAGCGCCGCGATAATCGCAATTGGCATCGTGTACTGACGCATCGAAACCTCCTTCTGTGTTGCTTGCAACGAATTGTATCCTCGACACGCACCTTGAAGGTTGACTGCCTTCGATCAGACTGGAGCGGCGTAGAATGGCGCCCGTCATGAGCAATTTACGACGGCTCGTCAACGTCGGCGCATTGCTGCTGCTGGCCGCGCCAGCGGCTGGTCAGGATGCCGCGCCCCAGGCTGACGGCGCAGCCCTCTTCAAGACCTACTGCGCCATGTGCCATGACGGCCCGGCCGCCGATGCACAGGCACCGCGCCTCGACACGCTGCGGCGGTTGAGCGCCGAGCAGGTGCTGGCGGCACTCGAACGCGGTTCGATGCGCGCGCGCGCCGCCGAGCGGAGCCGCGCACAGCGTCGGACGCTAGCGGCGTACGTTTCGGGCAAACCACTGGCGGCTTCTGACGCCGCCATGCCGAAATCCGCATTCTGCAGTGATGCGACCGCGCCACCGGCCAAGGCATTTGCCCGGCCGTCCTGGAACGGCTGGGGGCTGGGAATCGGGAATACACGGTTTCAAGCAGCGCACGCCGCCGGCATCACAGCAGAGGAAGTGCCGCGGCTCACGTTGAAATGGGCCTTCGGGTTCCCCGGCGCAAGCTCCGCGGGCACGCAGCCGGTCATCGTCGCGGGCCGCGTGTACGTCGCGACCGCCGAAGGCGAGCTCTACGCCCTGGATGCGAAGAGCGGCTGCGTGTACTGGACGCTCGAGGTCGAGGCGGCAGTTCGCAGCGCGATCACGCTCGACGAGCGGCCCGACGGAATGCTCGTCGCGTACTTCGGCGATCAGAGCGCCACCGTCTATGCGGTGGATGCGAAGGTGGGCAAAGTCCTCTGGAAAGTCGAGGTGGACGATCATCCGCACGCGGCGATCACGGCGGCGCCGCAGCTCCACAACGGCCGCCTGTACGTGCCGGTCTCCTCCCGCGAAGAGTCGCAGGTGGGCGATCCGCGGTACCCGTGCTGCTCATTCCGCGGGAGTGTCGTCGCGCTCGAGGCGAAAACGGGCAAGCGCCTCTGGAAGACATACACGGTTGTGGAGAAGGCGGTGCCGATCACGAAGAACAGCGTCGGTACGCAGCTGTACGGGCCGGCGGGCGGGGCGATCTGGAACACGCCGACGATCGACACGAAGCGGAACGTGCTCTACGTGGGCACCGGCAACAACTTCGCGCCGCCTGCGACCGCATTGTCGGATTCACTGCTGGCGCTCGATCTCAACACCGGTCGCGTCCGTTGGTCGCGGCAGATCACCGAGAACGACATCTGGAACGGGAGCTGCCGCGCGCCAAATCGCGAAGCTGCGGTGTGCCCCGACAAGGACGCGCCCGATTTCGATTTCACCGGCTCGTCGTTCCTCGTCGACGTCGGCGGAGGCCGTCAGCTGATCGTGGTCGGCAACAAGTCGGGTGTCATCTTCGGCTTCGATCCCGATGCCGCCGGCAAGATCGTCTGGGAGCGTCGCGTTGCGCAAGGGTCGTCGTCGGGCGGCGTGTTCTGGGGATCGGCGACCGACGGCGTGAACATCTACGCTGCCAACGCGGATTTCATCGCGGACAACCCGGGGGCAAGCGGCGGGATGAATGCGGTGGACCTGCGCACGGGCCGTGTCGTCTGGAGCGCGGCGGGCGCGGGCTGCGCCAACAGGAATCCGTGCAAGCCGTCCCAGAACGCCGCGGTGACGGCAATTCCTGATCTCGTGTTCTCGGGGACGATGGACGGCCGCCTGCGCGCTTATTCGACGCGCGACGGCACGGTGCGCTGGGAGTACGACACCGCGCGCGAGTTCGCCACGGTCAATCATGTGCAGGCCAACGGCGGGTCGATGAGCAACGGCGGCGCCGCAGTGGTCGGCGGCATGCTGTTCGTCAATTCGGGCTACTCGCACCACGGCGGCATCCTTCCCGGCAACGTGTTGCTTGCGTTTTCCGTGGAGTAGCGTATGCAGCATTCTGCACGGCTGATCGCCTCGACGCTCGCGTCGGCGGCGATGTTCAGCGGTGTTGTCGGTTCACAGCAGCCCGCTCCCGTCGCCCGTACCGTGCTCAGGGGCGCCACGGTCATCGATGTCATCGCGAACACGACGGTACCCGGCGCCGTGATCGTGATCGAAGGCGACAGAATGGCTGCGTTCGGCGGGCCAACGACGCCGATTCCAGCCGGCGCGGCCATCGTGGACCTGCCTGGCAAATTCATTATTCCAGGCCTGTTCGATTCCCACACGCACTATCAACCGTTCCTCGGCGAGCTGTTTCTCAACTTCGGCGTGACGAGCGTCATGGGGCTGGGCGTGCGGCCCGTCGTGGGAGAGGCGTACTGGAAGAACTCGCACTCGCCGGATTTCCGTGCGCCGCGGCTCTTCGGCACCGGTCGAACGAACCTGAACACGTTCATCAACCCATCGATGACGCGCGAACAGATCCGCGCCGGCGTACAGGAATGGCTCAAAGGCGAACCTGATTTTGCGAACCTGCCGCAGTTCGGCGCCGACAACCGACAGATGTGGACCTGGACCGCGGAGGCGGTTCACGATGCGGGCCTGTTCGTGTTCGGGCACACGGATCTCGCGCCGGAGTCGATCAAGGCGGGACACGACGGCGTCGAACACATTTGGGGATTCGCGCAGGCGCTGATGACGCCGCAGGAGCTCGAGAACTACCAGCGCGGCCAATATCTGCACTGGGGACTGTTTCTCAAGGACACCGCGCGGATCGATCAGATGATTCGCGACGCGGTGCAGCGCGGCGTCTATCTCAATCCGACGATGGGGTACGAGCTGGGCTCGCAGAGCTCGCTGGCGCGCAAGCACGAAGAACTCATGTACGACCTGTTCAGAAACGGCGCGCTGATGGCGTACTACCCCGAGAATCTGGCCCAGGGATCGCTGCTCAAGTTCCGGGCCATCCGCAATTTCTCCGTGCGCCACGAGAACCTGGTGCCGCTGTCGAAGCTGTCGGCGGAGGAGATCGAGGCATTCAACGAGGCGTACCGTCTGTCGGGCGAGTTCATCAGGCGCTGGGTGCAGGCGGGCGGCAAGATCATGGGTGGCACCGATGATCCGTTCCCGGGTGCCACGGGCTTCAATCAGCACATGGAAATGGCGATGCTCGTCGAGGTCGGGCTCACGCCGATGCAGGCGCTCAAGGCGATGACGATCTGGGGAGCGGAGGTGATGACCGCGAGGCGCAAGACGCCGACGACGCCTCCAATCGGTTTCATCGGAGCAGGTGCGTTGGCCGACCTCGTCGTGCTGGGGGCGAACCCGCTCGACAACATCGACAACACGCGCCGGATCGAACGTGTGATGAAGGGCGGCAGGTTCATTCGTCTCGGCTACAGTCCCGAGTACACGAGGCCGCAAGCGCCGATCAAGGCGATCCCCTCGACGCCTGAACCGGAGATCAGCGGCATCACGCCGAACGCCGTCGCCGAAGGCAGTTCGGACTTCGAGATGACCGTGGAGGGCGTCGGGTTCATCGGCGAGTCGGTCGTGCGCGTCGACGGCGTGTCGGTGCCGACGACGTTCGTGAACATCCGCACCTTGAAGGCGACAATTCCAGCGAGCGTGGTTGCCCGCGCGCTGCCGAACCGGTTCAACGAGCCCGGACCGTACCAGCTCAATGGCGTCTACGGCGACCGCACGGTGAAGGTCACGGTGTTCAACCGGCCGCCTGACGGAGGAACGTCGAACAGCGTGTCGCTGCGCGTCCAGGCGAAATGGCTGCGCGGTGAAAACCGGTAGATCGCATGCGACATGGTTAGTGGTTGGTGGTTAGTGGTTCGTGGCGGGTTCGACGATCGTCGCGGCGGCTAACGCAGCTGGCGTGAATGGACGTCAGTAGACGGTCTAATCAAATAGTTGTGAGGCGGTCGACACGATTACCAAGCGATTCAAGAGGGAGTGCATGAACACCTTTGCAAAGATCACGTTGTCGGTATTCGGGGTGGCGACCGCCCTGATGAGCGGAAGCGCCGAAGCTCAGAGCCCCCTCGCGGCCCAGATCGACCGCAGGGCCGCCGAGCTTGAAAGCAAGGTCGTCGCATGGCGGCGTGACATTCATCAGAATCCGGAGCTTGGAAACCGAGAAGTGCGAACCGCAAAGCTCGTTGCAGAGCATTTGCGAAGCCTTGGCATCAAAGTCGAGACTGGCGTCGGGCACACCGGGGTGGTTGGAATACTGACCGGCCGAAGGCCGGGTCCAGTGGTGGCGCTGCGCGCGGAGATGGACGCATTGCCGGTTACTGAACAAGTGAACGTTCCGTTCGCGTCGAAGGTGAAGACGCAATACAACGGACAGGAAGTCGGCGTGATGCATGCCTGCGGACACGACAATCACGTGGCGATTCTGATGGGAGTCGCCGAGATATTCGCGGGAATGAGAGATGAGCTACCGGGAACGGTGAAATTCATCTTCCAGCCAGCTGAGGAAGGCGCACCGGACGGCGAAGAAGGCGGAGCGGAACTGATGGTCCGTGAAGGCGTGCTGCAGAATCCACAGCCTTCTGCCATCTTCGGGTTGCACGTGATGAGTTCAGCCAACGTAGGGGAGATTAAGTACCGATCAGGTAGCACCTTGGCCGCCATGGACCGGTTCGTGATTACGGTCAAGGGGAGACAGACGCACGGAGCGATTCCCTGGGGCGGCATTGACCCGATTGTTATTGCATCGCAGGTCGTGCTCGGCGTGCAGACGATTGTCAGTCGCCAGATCGACGTAACAAAGGCACCGGCAATCATCACGATCGGCAGAATTCAAGGCGGCGTCCGCAGCAACATCATTCCCGATGAAGTTCAATTGGAAGGAACCATTCGCACGTTCGATCAGAGGATGCGGGTCGATGTCCACCGGCGGATTCAACAGACGGCGCAATCGATTGCGCAAAGCGGCGGCGCCGACGCCAAAGTGGAGATCTTTCAGGGGTACCCGGTGACAGTCAATGACCCCGCTCTTACCGAACGAATGGTCCCAACGTTGACGCGTGTGGCGGGGGCGAACAAAGTCGCGGTCGGACCACTGGTGACCGCAGCCGAAGACTTCTCGTATTTTGCGAACGCGGTGCCAGGCCTTTTCATTTTCCTCGGGAGCGTGAGTCCAGGCGTAGCGCCAGAGACGTCGCCAGCGAATCACTCGCCACTCTATGCTGTAGACGAGGCCGTGCTGCCCCTTGGCATGCGCGCGATGGCGAACCTGGCGGTCGATTACCTGTTTGGCAAGTGACGACGTGCCGGCTCACCAACGTCGGACACTTGACAACGGACGGCGGCGAAAGTCTACCGGCGCTTGTGCGTACCGAAGACACCAACCGAGCGCTCGCCACGATTTGTCGACACACGTGCGCGTAGCTCTTCGAAGCGCGGCCCCCTTCGACGTTGTTGCATAATCTCGGCGCCATGCCTCGTCCAGTTTTCGCGGCAATAGTGCTGGTGGTCGCTGCCCTTCCGGCGGCGGCACAGTCGCACGCGGTGACGGTCGTCCGCGATGTCGACTACGTAACAAATGCCGACCATCCCGACGGCAAGGATCGCCTCGACATCTACGTCCCCACCGGCGCCCGCAGCGCCCCGGTGATCTTCTCGATCCATGGTGGCGCGCTCGAGGCCGGCGATCGGCGCGAGGAGCGGTTCGTCGGCCAGCGGTTCGCCGGCGCCGGCTATGTCACGGTGGTCATCAGCTACCGTCTGTCGCCGGACGTCTCGCACCCGGCGCACATCCAGGACGTGGCGGCCGCTTTCGCATGGGTCACCCGCAACATCGCGCGGCATGGCGGCGATCCCGGTCGCATCCTCGTCACGGGTCACTCCGCGGGCGCGTATCTGGCGATGCTGCTCGCCGCCGATCCGCGTTGGCTCGCCGCCCACCAGCTGTCGCTGCGCGCGATCGCGGGGGTTGCGCCCGTAAGCGGCTTCTACTGGGTCGACCGGGAGGGTGTCGCACCCGATCGCCCCACCTACGTCTGGGGGACGGACCGACGGGCCTGGATCGATGCCTCACCGGCGCACTATCTTCGCTCCGGCATACCGCCGGTGCTGCTCCTCGACACCGACGGTGATGAACCGTGGCGGCAGCGGCAGAAGGCCGACTTCGCCGAAGCGCTTCGGGCGGCCGGACATAAGGATGTGACGGGTTACAAGGTGAGAGGCCGGACGCACATGAGCGTCTGGACGGAGATGAACGACGGCGAGGGCGAGGAAACCTCCTCACAGATACTCCGCTTCGCGAAGCGTGTGTTCGCGGCTCCCTAAGGCTGGACGGCAGAGGCGACCCATCGTGCATATCAAGCAGCAGCTCGTCGACGCGATTCGAATGCTGGAGCGTGCCGGTTATATCGACCACAACGGCCACTGCAGCGCGCGTCGCGATGAGGACAGCTTCTACATCAACTCAGGTGCGTCGGTTCGTGGCGCGCTGACGACGGACGATCTCGTCACAGTCGACCTCGCCGGCAATCTTGTCGAAGGAACCGCGCGGCCGCCGCTCGAGTATCACATCCACTCGGAAGCCTACCGCGCGCGGCCGGACGTCAACGCGGTGATGCACACGCATCCACAGTGGTCCACGTTTCTCACGATGACGGGCGTGAAGTATCAGCCGGTGTATGCGCAGGGCGTGCTGCTCGGCGACATTCCGCTGATGGATTCTCCGCTCTCGATCAACACGAAGCCGATGGGCGAGAAGATGGCCGAGATACTCGACCGTGGTCCCGCCGTCCTCCTGAAAGCCCACGGGGTTGTCGTCGTCGGAGCCGACGTCATCGAATGCTTCGCGCTCGCGGCCTACGTCGAAGAGAACGCCTATCGTCAGTACATGGCGATGCAGATCGGCACGCCGTACGTCTTCAGTGACGCGGAGCAGAAGGCATCACGTGAGAAGCTCTGGACGCCGAGCCTGTTCAAGAAGACGTGGGATCACTATCGGTCCAAACTGCCTTAGCACTACTCGGCCTCGTCAAGGAACGGTCAGCTGACTCGATGCTGCATCAGTTAACAACCTGTGCGCGCGTACAGCCTGCTACGTCTCCCCAAAAACTGACGGAATCCGATGCTGTGAGTCGGACATGAGTGGTAGTAAGAGAGCGACCGCCAGCGGGTGGATCGGCTCGGCGCTCGAGTTCTACGACTTTTTCATCTACGCCACAGCCGCGTCGCTGATATTTCCACAACTCTTCTTCCCCTCGGGAAACCCCACGGTCGCCGTCGTCGCATCGCTGGCAACCTACGGTGCCGGCTACGTCGCCCGCCCCATTGGCGCCTTCGTCCTCGGGTACTGGGGCGACACGCACGGTCGCAAGACCGTGCTCCTCGTCTGCATATTTCTGATGGGTTTCTCGACGATGGTCGTCGGGGTTCTGCCGACATACCAGCAGGTAGGGGTGCTTGCGCCTGTATGTCTGGTAATCCTGCGTCTCATCCAGGGCTTTGCCGTGGCCGGAGAGATCTCCGGCGCCAGCTCGATGATCCTCGAGCACGCACCGTCTGGGCGGCGCGGCTACTACGCCAGTTTTACCCTACAGGGCGTACAGGCAGGGCAGATCTTTGCCGCCGCGGTGTTCCTGCCACTTGCGCACTACCTGCCGAAGGAGGATTTCAACGCCTGGGGCTGGCGCATCCCCTTCCTCCTTAGCTTCGTCGTCATCGTCGCGGGATACATCATTCGGCGCAAGGTCGACGAAACGCCCGTCTTCGTCAAGCAGCACGAGATCTCAACGTCGCCGATCATCGACGCTTTCAGGTACAGCTGGGCTGACATGTTCCGTGTCGTCTGCATGGCTCTCATGAATGTCATCCCAGTGGTCACCACGATTTTCGGCGCGGCCTACGCGGTTCAGCCGGCGTACAGAATCGGCTTCGACAGCGATGTCTATCTGTGGATTCCCGTCGTCGGCAACATCGTAGCGGTGGTCGTGATTCCCTTCGTCGGCAACCTGTCCGACTCGATCGGTCGCAGGCCGCCTGTCATCGTCGGCGCGCTTCTGTCAGGGTTGTTGTCGTTCAGCTATCTCTACGCCATCAACATCAAGAACGTGCCGCTGGCAATCGCGTTGTCGCTGCTCATGTGGGGTGTTGTCTACCAAGGCTACAACGCAGTTTTCCCGAGCTTCTACCCGGAACTCTTCGCGACGCGCACGCGCGTCACCGCGGTGGCCATTTCCCAAAACGTCGGAACGATGATCACGGCCCTGCTCCCGGCGCTCTACGCGACTGTGGCGCCCCCGGGTTCGACCGACGTTCCGATCAAGATCGGGACAATAACGTTCGGCGTGACGATCGTTTCTGCTATCGCAGCTTGGAGCGCGCGAGAGACCTACCGGATCCGCCTGAACGACCTCGGTGATCCGAACGCTGTCCCTATGCCGAAATCGGAGTACGACCGGATGCGGGCCCGGTCCAGTGCCGTAGCAACGCTCTAGTTCCACCGACAGACCGAAAGACGCGGACAACTCGGGCACTCGGGCGTAGTGAATACGCGGCCAGGCGTTTTCGAGGAGAATGCCGGTCGACAGCAAGTGGCGATAGACGTGGCATCCACAGTCCTCGAGCCTCCGGTAAGTCGGGGAGCGGCCGGCACGCGCGCCCTGGGGCTTCCTCTGGCCTTCACGCTCGGTCTGGCTGCACTTCTGGTTCTCGATTCCGTACGACAGAACACGGCGCTGACGTGGACATTCGCGGGCGTCGCAGCGGTGCTGCTTACGTGGAATGCAGCAGTGCTCGGGGCCGCGGTGCGGCGCGGGCGCACGTTGAGCGTCGAGATCGTGCTGCGCAAGCAGCATTATCTGCAGGCGTGCATTCAGGGATCGCTGCTCGTCTACTGGGGTTGGTACTGGCGCCAGGTCTACGACTCGGCGTATTTGATCGCCGCGCAACTGCTGTTCGCCTACGCGTTCGACATGCTTCTCAGCTGGTCGCGACGCGACGTGTACGCGCTCGGGTTCGGGCCCTTTCCGGTGGTCTTCAGCATGAACCTGTTCCTCTGGTTCAGACCGGATTGGTTCTACTTCCAGTTCCTCATGGTGGCGTTCGGTTTTGCGGCCAAGGAGCTGCTTCGGTGGGACAAGGACGGAAGGTCCGCTCACATCTTCAATCCTTCGTCTTTTCCACTCGCCATCTTCTCGCTCGCGTTGATCGTCACTGGTACGACCGATCTGACGTGGGGACAGGACATCGCGACCACGCTGTTCTATCCGCCCCACATGTACCTGGCGCTCTTTCTCCTCGCGCTTCCCGGCCAGTTCCTGTTCGGCGTAACGACGATGACGATGTCGGCGGTCCTGACGACGTATCTGTTCGGGCTGCTGTACTACGCGACGACCGGAATCTACTTTTTCTACGATTCCTATATCCCGATCGCCGTCTTTCTCGGGATGCATCTGCTGTTCACTGATCCGGCGACCGCGCCTCGCACCGATCTCGGACGTGTGATGTTTGGCGTGCTGTACGGCATCAGCACCATCGCGTTGTATGCATTGCTCGGAAACCTTGGCCTGCCGACCTTCTACGACAAGCTTCTACAGATCCCAATCCTGAACGTCTCGATCAAAGTCATCGACCGCCTCGCGCGCTCGAACGCATTGCAGCGCATCGACCCGACCGCGATCGTGCGGTCGCTCGCGCCGCGGCGGCGGCATCTGGCCTATGTGGCCGTGTGGGCGGTGGTGTTCGCGGTGATGAGCGCCGTGCAGGGCGTCGGCGACAGCCATCCGGGGCAGTGGCTGCCGTTTTGGCAACAGGCGTGCGCGGACGGGCGGCCGTATGCCTGCCCGTACCTCGAGAGCATCATGTCGAGTGACTGCGACCGCGGCTCACCGTGGGCGTGCGAGGAACTCGCGATCCTGCAGGACCGTCCCGATCGGTATCGTCCACACACGCTAGCCAGCGCGACGGCCGAGGATTACCCGATCATTCTGCGGGGAGCGAAGGGTCCGCTGCGAGATGTGAGTCGCGCCGGGCTCGAAGCCCTCGCCTGCCGCGAGGGCTGGCCCGGCACGTGTGATCGGTGATGTGGTAGGCGGACCTGAACGTCCGCCTCTACTTCACCTTTTGATCATTTGGCGTCAACTCGTACGGCGCGCCGGTCCCTGAGGAGCCGAGAAACAGCTTGCGGCCGTCGAGGAACGTCAGGTCGCGACCGTTCGCCCGTTTCAACCCGTTCTTGGCCTGATAGCCATCGACCGTAACCTGCGTCCCCGGCTTCAGCGAATCCTTCGTGAAGCCGCGCCGGAAGAGCACGTTCGGTGTTCCCGCTTCGAACGCCCAGTTCTCGACGGTGCCGTCGGGTTTCTTCACGTCCATGTGAAGCCACACGTGCGGATTGGTCCACTCCATCTTCGTGACCGTGCCGGTGAAGTGGACCGGCTTCTTCGCGTCGAACTCCGCGGCAAACGCGTGGTGCGCCCGCAGCGGCGCCGCCGTTCCCACGAGCCACGCACCCACCACCATCATCACAACCGTCAGCTTGGTCGGCATCGTGTCAGCCTCCTGCGCGTTACTTTCCGTACCACTCGAACAGCCGCTCGCCGGGCGGCACCTTGCGCGTAATATCGACCGCGATCGTCTCGCCTTCCCAGTGCTTCACCAGCTGCTGCTTGCGAAGGTGTCCGTAGAGGAACTCTTCGGTGAAGTCGATGCAGGGATAGTCGAGGAGCTGGATGTTCGGCTCCAGCCGTCGATAGATCGGCATTGCAATCGTCCACGGCCGTGTGAACACGTTCGGATCCTCGATCGTCGCTTCGTACCGCAGGGCGTCCGGCGACATCGGCGTGAAGCGTTCGACCACATGCAGCGCTTCGCTGTGGAAGTTTCCTGCCCTGTCGAGCCACGTCTTGTCATTGAAGTGCGTAACGTCGACGACCAGCGTGTCGCCCTCCCAGCGCCCGACGGAGTGACCCATCCAGGTATCGTCCGGCGGCCCCGCAACCTGATCGAGGTGAATCGTGCGGGCTGCGTTCGAGAACGTGTAGATCATCTGAATCTTCGCGGAGCTCTGGACGATCTGAAACGGGTAAGGCATATAGGTCGCGCGCGGAATGCCCGGCAAATAGCATTTGAGCTCGGGATCACGATCGATCCAGTTGGCGGCATTCTCAGCCTTCTTCATGGCCGCCGCAGGCGTGTATGGAATCTGCCCGTCGCCCTGAACGACGCCGAGCGAACCCGGCACGATCGCCGCGGCGCCGAGCGCGAGCACCGGCGCGGCCGGCACGTCGGCATACGCGTACGGATAGACGCCGCGTTGCGTGACGGCACCGGCACGGGCCCCGTGTGTCTGCAGATCCCAGTTGGCTTCGTTATTGACCTGCCAGACACCACTCAAATTCGGCTTGCCGTCAGCGGTGCGCGCCGGGCGAGTCCCCTGGCCGACGACGGCGCGCGTCGTCGACACCGTGACGAGAGCGGTGACCACAGCCGTGACCAGAATGGTCGCGATGAGCGAGCGTCTGGACATTAGCCACCTCCTGTCAACGCATCCACGCCACCTTCGGTGCCGAAATCGGTTGCCGAGTCCTTCGTCGCCGGATTGGGACCTTTTCCGGCCGCGAAATCCGTTTCTTCGGCGCGGGTCCCCGACAGCAGCGCGGGCAGGCCATAGTTGCCTTCATGGCACCGCGGCTCGTAGTAAATCCGGTTGGCCTGCTCGTCCTGCCGACTCATTTCCTGTTTGACAGTCCACGGCCTGGTCCACGTGGTTGGATCCTCGATCGTCACGGTGTACTCAAGCGTTTTCGCATCGACGCGCGTCCATCGTTCGACGAGATGCAGGTTCTCGCGCGCGCCCATGAAATCGCTCTTCGGCGAGAAGTTCGTGACGTCGACGACGAGCGTGTTGCCTTCCCAGTGGCCGCGTGAGTCGCCGAACCGTTGCCGGATTGAAGACGACACGTGCGGCACCTGATCCAGGGTGATGACGCGCTGCCATCCCTGCCCCTGGCCCACGTCATAGAAAATCGACACGCTTCCTGGCGCCTGCACGATACGGCGATAGCCGGTGAAGTCTGGCAGCACTGCGGCCATGCAGCGCTCCGTCATGCTGCGGTCCTCGGGACCGTCGGATCGATTGAGCCGGCCGGTGTTGTAGAACGGCGGCAGCTCGTGGTACCGCGGCGATGGCGGTCCGTACTTGCCGCCGGCGCAGGCGGTATCGCCGTTCTTGCAGGTTTCGGTCGCCTGCAGCAGCGCGAGGCGGAACTGGCGATCGGTGTCGGCTCGCTGCTTCGCTTCGGGCGTCAGCGCAGGAATGCGACCGTCCGGCGGATCGACGACGAGCGACGTTCGCTTCCCGGTGTGCTTGATGGACTGGAATACCGCGTTGTACGCGCCGGCGACGTCGCGTTCGGTGCCGACCTCCACCCGCTGGTTTCGCCGCAGGATCGCCGCGCGCTGACGATCGAGTTCGGCGCGCTCCTGGTCGGTGAACTCAGCTTTGTTGGCGTATTTGGCGGACCTTTGCAGCGGCGTCTGATAGTCGTCGGCCCAGATGCCCTGCAGGTCCGGGTCGCCCCAGACAGTCTTGAGCCCCTGGCCTGTGCTCGCGCTGCGGGCCGGCGCGACCTTCAGCAGAACGATGACGGCGAGGACCATCCCGACGACAGCGAGGACCTCGAGGAGTCGTTTCCCCATCTCGACCTCCGGGTTGGCAACACCTTACTGGCGTGTGCTTCGTACACCCGGGCAGGATTGCTGTCAAGAACTAGATGGGGGATACGCTTTCTGCGATGCCCAGACTCCAGCCGAAAACCCTCGTCGCCGCCGGAGTCGCAATGGCGGCAGTCGCCTGCTGGTCTGTGTGGCGCAAGGACGACGCTTCGCAATTGGTTGCCGGACCAATATCGGTCAGCTACGACCAGGAAGCGACCAGGTTGACGGCAATCGTCAGCCTTCAGAACAGCAGCGATCGCCCCATTGTTGCGTCCATCACGAACAACGTGTTCATCGACTCACAGAAGCAGCCGTTGACGGATCGGCAGCCACAGCCGTGGCGGATCGAGCTCGGATCGAAGCGATCGAATCCTGTGACATTTACCCTGCAAGGCAAGTCCGCCGCCGACGCGTGGAATGGTGTTCGGCTGATGGAAGTCACCATTGATGCTGTTTATGACGATGGGCAACCCGCGAAGCTGAATTGCCATTTCAGCTTCATGGGTCGCTTTTATCCAGAGGTCAAACAGATCGGGATTGTCTCCAATGTCACGTCGCCGCGTCTGTGCCAAGGCGGTTAAATCGGACTCCGTCGCTCGTGATGCCGATTATTGCTGCTTCACGTACGTGAAGCGGACGGTTCGACGCTGGACATTTTCCGTCGATACGACGCGGCCGCTCAGCTGCGTCGTGCTCTGCAGCGTGCGGCTCAAGATTGCTTCGTGCGGCAGCATCGTTCCGATTTCGAGCGTGACGCGATCGACCTTCTCGGACCCCGTGATTCGCACGCCTGCGTCCGATGCGCCGGGGGAGAGGTAGTTCTGCAGAACGGCGAGCGATTCCTGCTCGATGTTCGAGCGCGATTCAAATGTGGCGCACTCGATCGTTGCCTCGTCGCGAGCACAGGCTGCGCGGTCGAACGTCCGCTGCCGTACCGTCGATCGCACAGGGAGTCCGTTGAGCACCGTAGACATGGCGGTAGACGCTGCAGGAGTCGAGTCGAGTGGGAGGGCGATCCACTTGCCGACGAGATGATCCCAGTCGTCCTGCACCATCGATCGCAGACCCGCACCAGACGCCATGATCGTCAGGAGCTCTTTCAGCGCTGATGGCGATTGCGCCGTCGGTGCCTTCGCGAGCGGTTCGTACATCTGGCCCACCAGCTCCTGCACGCGCTCGGTCTGCTCGATTCGAACAACGTGACCGTCGGGACTGACGATGATTCGTGGAACCCACCATGGCAGCAGCGCGCCCAGCGCATCGGTCATGTCGCCGGCTGCGGCAATCGCTTTCTGATTGTCGAACTGGATCAGGAGACCCTCGGGATGCGGTGACACGCGCATGCGGTGCGTCATGCGAAGCACCGCGAGTTGCTGCGTCGCGAGACCGTCGCTCACTTCGCGGACGTACTCGGTCTCGACGAGAGCGACAATTCCTGCCGGCCAATTAAAGGCCGGCACTCGTCTGGGTGCTGAGTCTTGCGGGAGCGCCGTCAGAAGCAGAGCCGCAAGGAGTTTCCTCACAGGGGTGGTACGTCATAGCTAGCTTCGTGCCATGAGGGCGAAATAGCAGGGCCTTCTCTTCCCCTCCCCCCGTTCCCTTCTCGCCGTGGGCGTGCCTCTTCCGGCCGACAAAAGTCTCCAGCGGAGGCTCAGATGACGACCTTAGTCATGATGCCAGGTGGAAAGAATTCCTCCGGTTTCATGTGCCGATGCGCGATGCCCTGTTGATACGTGTAGAGCGCCATCTGCTCCCAGGTCGCCCGGTTCTCCTCGATCCCATACGGAAACAGATCGCCGCCGAAGAGATCGCGCATGCGGCGCGCATAGGTCGCGAGCCACGGCACCGGATAGCGTGACACCGCCGGGTCGAGAATGCGCTCGATGGAACGTCGCTTCGATTCCAGAAACGCGTTATAGAGATTGCGCGGCGCCCACGGGTGCTCGTCCACAATCGATCGCTTCATCGCGATGATGTGCATGATGGGCCACACCTTCGTGCGCCGGTAGTAGGCCTCCTCCATCTCGACGTAATCGGGGAACAGGCGCACGACGTCAGGATGCCCTTCGAGAAAGCACGTGGGGGGACGGGCGATGATGGCGCAGTCGATCTCGTGCGCCGCGAGCAGCTCGCTCAGGCTCTTGTCGGCGATTCGCGTGATCGTCACGCCCGCCGGCAGGTTCAATTCCACCTTCTCTTCACGACCGGGCGCGTTGGCACCAGCCTGATACCAGTGCACATCGCTCAGCTTCACGCCCATCTCGTTCTGCATCCAGCCGCGCATGTAGACAGCCGCCGAATGCGCCCATTCGGGTGAGCCGACGCGTTTGCCGCGAAGATCCTCGACCCCTGTGATGCCGCTCTTTCTGTTCACGTAGAAGGACGAGAAGCGGAACAGACGCGAGCAGATCACCGGCAGTCCGATGATGTCGCTGTCTTCGCGGCTCACCTGCGTCGTGAACTTCGCGAACGAGAGCTCCGACAGATCGAACTCGCGGTTCGCGGTGAACCGCGCGAAGCATTCATGGTGGCCAAGCGTCAGCCACGTGTGGTCGATGCCCTCGGCGGTGACGAGGCCGAGGCGGAAGTCGCGGAAGTGGTCGTAGTCGGTCGTGGCGATTGAGAGTGGGAGTCGTGACATGTATTGGTGTGGCTATGCCGGCAACGTGGCTTCGATCGTGGCGCGCAGTTCCGGCGTGACCTCGGGGTCGAGTCCGAACCACAGTCGCCACGCGATGCACGCCTGATGCAGCAGCATGCCGAGACCATCCACCGTCGGATTGCCGCGGCGACGCGCCGCCGCCAGCAGCGGCGTCTCCAGGGGAATATAGACAAGGTCGGCGACCAGTGCGGTGGACGGCAATGCATCCAGACTCAGGTCGAGCGCCGGCTGGCCGATCATTCCCTGGCTCGTGCTGTTGACGAGGAGGGTCGCCCCACCAAGCGCGCGATGACGCTCTTGCCAGTCGAGCGCAGTTACCGATGGACCGAACTCGCGCGCGAGCGTATCCGCCCGTTCCCGCGTGCGGTTGACGAGACGGATTTCGCGGGCGCCGCGCTCAACGAGGCAGTAGACGACGGCCCTGGCTCCGCCGCCGGCGCCAATCACCACGGCCGGTCCCGCGTCGGCACGCCAGCCGGGCTGATGCTGAAGGATGTTTCGCGCGAAACCGTGGACGTCGTTGTTGGTGCCCCAGAGCGATCCATCCGGTCGCGCGACCACGCAGCTGATCGCCCCAATCCGCCGCGCCGCATCGTCGACGTCGTCAACGATCGTGAGCGCACGCTCCTTGTGCGGGATCGTGAGGTTGCAGCCGGCGAATCCGAGCGGCACGAGCGCGCGAAGCGCAGGCTCGAGACGTTCCGGCGGAATCGCGAGCGGAACGTAAGTACCGGCGAGTCCGTACTGCTTGAAGAAGTAATTGTGGAGGGCCGGTGATCGGGAATGCATCACCGGCCAGCCCATGACGCCTACTAGACGGAATGTGTCTGAGCCCACGCAGGTGTCAGGTATCAGGTTTCAGGGATGGTCCAACGTCAGCCTGGTACCTGGACCACGCCTGATACCTGATACCCGATACCTTCCGGATCAGTTCGTGGCATTCGACTGCGAAAGACGATGTCCTCCGATCCACACAGAGTGGATCTGCCGCGTGTTGCGGATGTCGGTCACCGGGTTCGCGTTCAGCACGAGCAGATCCGCCTGCCTGCCGGCGGCAATCGTCCCGAGCTGCTGCTGGATGTTCGCCGCCTTCGCCGCGCCGCCGGTTGCGGCAACGAGCGCCTGCATCGGTGTCAGCCCCGACTTCACCATCTCCTCGAGCTCGATGTGCTCGAAGTACCCCTGCCACTGACCTTCGTTCGTGCCGGTGTCGGTGCCGAGCGCGATCGTGACGCCCGCATCGGAGAGCGTCTTGAGGTTCTTCCGGCCCTGCTCGAGCCACGTCTTCGTCGTCTGCGCCGTCTGATCCTTCTTGATCTTCTCCTGATTGGCCGGATCCTTCAGCTTGGCCATCTCGGCGCTGTAGTACGAGTTCGGAATGTGGCGCGTGAAGAACGCGTCGGTGAAGTAGGGCGGTGTGCCTTCGTAGACGAACTGCGCGATATCACGCGTCAGCGTCGGGATGTACTCGACGTCGCGCGCCTTGATCGCGGCAATCGTCGCCTGATCGACCGGCTGATCGCGGATGCTGTGCGCCAGGACGTCGATCCCTTTGTCGAGCAGTCCTTTTGCGTCCTTCAGGTAGAGCATGTGTGCGGCCGCGCGGATGCCACGCTTGTGCGCCTCGTCGATCAGCGCGCCATACACCGCCGGCGTCATATCCATCGGGCCGCCGGTGATGTGCATCTTGACGATGTCTACTTTCATGTCCGCGTACTTGTTGGCCCACTCGCGCGCTTCCTGTTCCGTCTTCAGGTTTCGCAGACTCGCCGCGGCGATCAGCACGCGCGCACGGTCGAGTGCACTGGCGCCGCCCGGCCGTGATTCGTCCCGCAGCTTGATCCCGTCCGGAACATCATCCAACGGGAGGCCAAGGACCTGGACCGTCGTGATGCCATAGTCGGCGTACATCCGCAGCTGGGCGGCGAGCCGTTCGCGCGCCGTCCGTTTCGACGAATCGGCCTGCAGGTGACCGTGCGCGTTGACCAGGCCCGGCGTGATGAACTTACCGGACATATCAACGCGAGTCGCTCCCGCAGGGACCGTCACGTTGCGGCCGACCGCCTGGATGCGGCCGTCGGACACGACGATGGTCGCACCTGCCACCGGTGCGGCGCCGGTGCCATCGATGACCGTGGCGCCGGTGAACGCCACGACGCCTCCGGCCGGAGCCTGCGCCTGCGGGGCGTCGTACGACGCGGCCGCCCAAATCAGTCCAACGACCAGGAGAACCGCTGCGAGACGAGTGGCGTTACGAATCATGCATGACCTCATTTCGGAACGGAGGTAGGTAGGGACCGGTGTCAGCCGGCCCCTACAGCGGGCCAAGTCGGCCCCTACGATAACCCGGCGGTCGTCAGAAGGTATAGCGGAGGCCGATCTGCATCGACCGCGCCTCATCAGCAGTGATCGATCGGAGGAAGTCCGCGCTGTTCCGTGCGCCAATCGGGTTCGCGTAGTTGACGCGGTTCAGCGCGTTATAGATCTCCCAGAACACGCCGGCCGTCCGTTCGCCACTGATGCGATGCACGTACTGCAGGCGCAGATCGAGCAGCATCTTGTTGGCCCCCTTGATGCCGTTGCGGATGGCCATACCGGTCGAATCCACCTCCGACACGATCGGCCGCGTCAAGTCGTCGCGTCCTTTGACCGGGCGATCGAAGTTCGCGCCATCTCGGTCGCTGTTCCTGTCGATGCCGATCGTTTCATTGACCGGATTTCCCGAGTAGTACCGGTAGGTCGCGCCGATCCCGAAGTCACGCCACGCGTTCCAGTTGCCGCCGGCGCTGAACGCGTGCCTGTTGTCAAACGTCGCCAGGCCGTAGTCACGCCGCGCGTTCAGGTCGTCATTGACGCGCTTGTTGACGATGCCGAAGGTGCCGGCGCTGGTGGCTGCGACGTCGCGCGAGCGCGAGAGTGTGTAGCTCAGACGGCCGGACCACCGGTTGGCGAAGCGCTTGTCGAGCGACAACTCGAGCGCATCGTAGTCGCTGTTGAACACGGGATCGGTCACGTATTCCAGCACCCGCTGAAAGTTGGCGTTGCGCGCCTGCGCCGGAATGCGGCGGCCATCGGGATCGAATACGGATGGCCCCGGGCGGCCGATCGTGCCGTTAGCAAGCAGCCGCGGCTCATTGATGTCGATCAGGCCCGTCTGATCGCGGCCGCGCGAGCCGACATAGTCGGCGGTCACCGCCATGCCGTTCATAATCTGGCGCTCCACGCCGAAGTTCACCTGATAGAGATAGCCAAGCTTGCGGTTGCCGTACAGCCGCGGCTCGGTGTTGATGAAGCTGCCGGCATTGAGCTGGCTCTGCGCCGTGACGAGCTGTGCTCGGCACGCCGGACTGATCTTCGCGAGTCCCGGCCCGCCACTGACTGCGAGCAGACATGGATTGGTCGGTAGCACGCCGCGCGTGGCGCTGAGATCCTCGCCGGTATCGAACGTGAAGACGCTCGAGATCACCTTGCCCGCGTACAGGTCCGAGATGATTGACGTCGGTGGGAATTCATAGAACTTTCCGAACCCCGCCCGAACCACCGTTTTCTCAGTCGGCGAATACGCCACACCGAGCCGCGGTGCGAAGCCGTCTTTCGTGTTCGACGAGTTGTCGTCGTAGTCGTACCTGACCCCGAGGTTCAGCGTGAGCTGTCGCGTCAACTGCCACTTGTCCGAGACGTACGCGTTCATCCGCCACGTGCCGATGGGGATGAACATCTCGCCCAGCCGGACGCGGTAGCGCGTCGGATACGTCGACACCACTGCCGGATCGAATGGCGCGTTGTTCTGGAACTCGAACGTGCCGATCTGGTTTGTCGACACCACGCTCGTGCCTTTGTTCTGACTGCCGCCGACGCCGAATTTCAGCGTGTGACTGGTTGGCGTCCAGGTCAGTTGCTCGCTGTACACATTGGCGGTCAGCGCGTTGCCGTTCATCTCCACCCGCGGGCCGGCGCGGTAATCGGGATGCTGCTGCGCGGAGCCGAAATCAATCGGGTCGAGGCCGTTGAGCGCGGTCCACTGGTGCGAACCGAGATCCCACGGCACATCTTTGCCGCTTTCGCCGAAGATGCTGCGGTCGCCGATCCACAGGTTCTCCTGGGTCGTCCCGACCTTGACCTCGTTCACCAGTTTGTTGCCGAGAATCGAGGTCCACGAAAAGTTCGCAAGAATTTCCGGCGCGGCGAGTTCATATCGGAAACCTTGCTTGGTGTAGCGCTCCGCTTCCGCATTCTCACCATGACCGTCATTGGGTCCGTAGATGAGGCTGGCGTGCATGGTGTTCGACGGATTCATCTGGTAGTCACCGCGAACGAAGTAGTTCTTCAGGTGCACGTTGTACACGTCAGAAAACGACGTGGCCAGCGGTGCAGCGGGCGCAGGGAAACTCAGTCGCACCGCGTCGCGTGAGTGCGTGTACTCGTAGTTGAAGAACCAGAACGCCTTGTTGCGGATGATCGGTCCGCCGATGTTGCCACCCATCGACTTGGTTCCGCTGTCCGGGTTCTTCTCGCCTTCGAGCTTCAGAAAGTAGTTGGTCGCGTTCAGTTTCGAATCCTGCAGGAAATAGAAGCCGCGGCCGTGCAGCTGATTCGTGCCGCTCTTGGTGATGGCGTTGACGATGACGCCCGAGGCGCCGCCGTACTCCGCGCCGTATTCATGCGTCAGAATTTGGAACTCCGCCATCGAATCCACCGTCACACGTGACTGCGGGAACGTGCCGGTGCGGTCGTCCTTGTTGTACTGGCCGTCGACCAGGTACAGATTGCTGCCGCTCTCGCGTCCGTTCGCGTTGTAGGCGGATCCTTCGAACGATCCCGGTTGCAGGGCGGGTGTCAGTCCGGGCACGAGCTGCATCAGCGCAAACTGTTCGCGTCCCTGCATCGGGAGGTTCTCGATGTCGGTCTGCGACATGTTGGTGCCGATCTGCGTCTGAGTCGGTTCGATGAGCGGTGTCTCGCCGGTGACGACGACCTGATCGGTGAGGGTGCCTACCGGGAGCGTGAAGTTGATCGTCAGCGCCTGGCCGACGTTGATCGTGACCCCGGAGCGCGTCTGCGTCTGGAACCCGCCAAGCTCCGCCTTGATCGTGTAGCGGCCGGGCGTCACCGCGATCGCGACGAAGCGTCCGCGATCGTTCGAGACGATGGAACGTGTCAGGCCGGTGGTTTCCTCGGTGAGCGTGACGGTCACACCGGGCAACACGGCTTGTGAGGAGTCGACGACGGTTCCATTGAGCTCGGAGACCGCGCCTTGACCGAATGCGGGAACTGAGAGGAGTAACGAGAGGAGAAACCCGACGCCGACGGATACCGGGAGACGATGCATGCCTGCCCTCTCTTTCCGGAAGTCGAACGCTACTAGGGAAGGGTGTTTTTCAGGGCCCTTAACAGACACCCGCACGTCGGGTGCTGTCAATAGGGAATCGGAGGTCTTTCATGCTTTGTCGGTGGGTCCGAGCCACCTTTGGGCCGGGTAAACTACTCGCGAGACAGAGAGATGCTGAAGAAGGAACACAACGACCTGCTGACGCAGACTGGCCCGGAGACACCATTCGGGCGCATGTTCCGGTGCTACTGGATGCCCGCGCTCCTAGCTGAGGAATTGCCGGAGAACGACTGCCCGCCTGTTCGCGTCAAGCTGCTCTCGGAACGGCTGATTGCATTCCGCGACAGCGAAGGGCGTTACGGCCTGATGGACGAGTTCTGCGCCCACCGCGGCATCTCGCTCTGGTTCGGTCGCAACGAGGAATGCGGCCTCCGATGCCCCTATCACGGGTGGAAATACGACGTCGCCGGCCAGTGCGTCGATATGCCCAATGAGCCGGAGCACTCCGCGTTCGCGAAGAAGGTCAAGCTCAAATCGTACCCATTGGTCGAGCGCGGCGGTGTCCTCTGGACCTACATGGGGCCGGCCGAACAACAGCCGCCGCTGCCCGAATACGAATTCGCGACCGTGCCGGCCGCGCAGACCTATACGTCGAAGCGGTTCCAGGAGTGCAACTGGCTGCAGGCAATGGAAGGCGGCATCGATTCGAGCCACGTCTCCTTCCTTCACCGCGGAGACATCAATACCGACCCGCTGTTCAAAGGAGCGCGCGGCAACCAATACAACCTCGGCGATCTCCGGCCGGTGTTCGAGGTCGTGGAAAGCGCAGGCGGCCTGTTCATCGGCGCGCGCCGCAACGCCGAGAACGGCTATTACTACTGGCGCATCACGCAGTGGGTGATGCCGTCGTACACCATCATTCCTCCGCGCGGGACCCACTCGGTTCACGGCCACTTCTGGATCCCGATCGACGATGAGAACTGCTGGGCGTGGAGCTTCGACTACCACCCCACGCGTGCGCTCACAGAGGCGGAGTTGACGGCCATGCGGGCTGGTAAAGGCATCCACGCGAAGGTGGATAGCCAGTACCGACCGCTTGCCAACAAGGACAACGACTACCTGATGGATCGGGCGGCGCAGAAAGCGGGGAAGACCTACAGCGGCATCGAGGGGTTTGCGATGCAGGATGCGTCGCTGCAGGAAAGCATGGGCCCCATTATCGACCGCACGAAGGAGACGCTGGTCTCAACCGACAGCGGCATCATCATGGCGCGTCAGAAACTCCTGCATGCGATCAGGGCGTTCACCGAACAGGGCGTCGTGCCTCCTGGCGTCTCACTCGAACATCAGCGCGTGCGGTCGGCGGCCGTCGTTCTGCCACCGGACCAGCCGTTCAAGGACGCCGCACGTGAGGCCTTGATCGCGCATCCCGGCGTCGCTCCGGCGTCAGTATGAGCAAATCCCAAATCCCAAGTCCCAAGTCCCGAATCAACAAAGAAAAGATCGGCGATGCAGTCTGAATCCGCGCGGATGAGCTCGGCCGCGGAGGCGCGCTTCCGCATTCAGTCGCCACCGCCAACCAATCGCGCCGTCAAAGTGATCGATCTCGACGTGGCGAGTGATGCCGACGTCATGCGCCTGATGAACGAGATTCCACACGCTGATCTCGTGATGATGGTGGTCAGCGCGGGCGGGAACACGGAGGCCGTGAGCGCAATCGGGACGGTCTGCAGCGACCTGCGCGTCATGACCCACACGGTGGTCATCCGCGACGATTCGGCGAGCGAAGCGGCGACGTCGCAAACGCTCGGTGAGGTCCGCCCCTGGTCCCTGATGGTGGTCGTCGTCAACAGACGCGACTACGTGGACGATATTCTCAGGTCCTTCCGGTAATCTTCCTGCAGGCGTCAAGACCGGCGAAGCTCCGCGTGGGCGCAGCCATCAGGAATCTGTAGCCGTCGTCGATGACGCGCTGCGCGTTGCCTGGCTCCACGTGCGGATGCCCGCAGACGACGCGATGTTCGTTGCAGATGCGGCGGATGGCGGTCATCGCTTCGATGACCGCAGGATGATCGTACTCGCGGGGGTGACCAAGGTTCTGCGAGAGATCGCCTTCGCCGATCAGCACGACTCCGATCCCGGGCACCTCCTGCAGAATCCGCGGGAGGTTGTCGATCGCCTTCACGTCCTCGCACATGATGATGACGAGAATCTCGCCGTCGGGCACGAGCGGCCAGACGTCGGCCTTCTTGTAGTACTCCTGCGGCGTGATGCCCCAGTAGCGGGCCGCGTGCACCGGCTGGTCGCCGCGAATGCCCTCGGGCTCGTACGCCGGCGATCCGCTTGCGCGCGGATAACGACAGGCCGAAACCGCGTTATACGCCTGCTCGACCGTGCTGATGTGTGGCCACACGACGCCGTACGCGCCGATGTCGAGCACCTGTTTGGCGAGCCACTGGTTCATTTCACCGCCGTTCGGCGGGATGCGGATGATCGGTGTGACCGCTGGTGACACCGACCCGCGCTCGACGATCTGTTTTCGATTCAGCAGGTACTGCAGGCAGTCGCGCAGCGCTTTGATGTCATACGGGTTGTGCTCCGCTTCGAAGACGACGCCGTCGTACTTCGTCGTGGCGAACTCGATCGCACTCTCGATGGCTGGAGGCGAGAAGACCGTGATTGGTGTTTGCCCCTGCTCGAGGAGGGCGATGACGTGATTGAGACGCGGCGTCTGAGGCATCGCGAATAGTATTGACTGACGTGAACCCGAAGATCACTGCGCTTCAGCAGATGAAGCGCGACGGGCGCAAGATCGTCGGCGTCGTGGTGTACGACTACCAGCTGGCGACGATCGTCGATCGCGCCGGAGTGGACATCGTGTCGGTGGGTGATTCCATAGGCGTCAACCTGTGGGGCCAGGACCGCGAGGACGAGATCACGGTCGACCAGATCCTGTTGGCGTGCAAGGCAGTGCGGCGCGGCGTGACGCGCGGCCTCGTCAGCTGCGACATTCCTTCGTCCACGACCGATCTCGTTTCCGCTGCACGCCTGTTGGGCCGTGAAGGCGGCGCGGAGCTGGTCAAAGTTGAAGCGAGCGCGGAATCGGTTCGGACGATTGTCGATGCGGGAATGGCGGTTTGGGCGCAACTCAGTGGGCAGGGGGCGGGGGGCAGGGGACCGGAGGTCGCAGAACGGGTGCGAGAAGCGTTGGCGCTGGAGGCCGCAGGTGCTTCGCTCATCGATTTCCGTCATTCGGGTCCGATCGCCGGTCCGGCGGTCGCGGCCGCCGTCTCTATCCCAGTCATCGGCGGACTTGGCGGAGGACCATGGTTGGATGGCCGCGTCCGACTGGTCATGAATGCGATTGGATATACGGCGACGGCGCTGGACGATGACGGTGATCGGTATGCGAACGTCGGTCGTATTGTGCTGGATGCGATCACCACGTACGCGGCTGATGTGCGAGCCGGGCGGCAAGTAAGAGGTAAATAGGTGCCACGCGTACCCATCGACGGCGTTGAGACGCGCTTCGACGTGATTGGCTCTGGTCCACCGCTGCTGATGATGTCGCCGGGCGGCTTCGACGCGACCATCGAGAAGTGGCGCACGCAGGGCGTCTACACGCGGTTGAAGCTGCTCGATCATCTGCCTCGCCACTACACTTGCATCGTCTACGACCGTCGCGAGAGCGGCGAGTCGGGCGGCCGCGTCGAACACATCACGTGGGGACAGTACGTCGATCAGGCAAAGGGACTGCTCGATCACCTTCGCATTCCTCGTGCCCACGTCATGGGCGCGTGCATGGGATGCTCGCCGGCCGTCGCCTTTGGTGTTGCGCATCCGGAGGCGACGATGAGCCTGGTGCTCTACTGGCCAGTTGGCGGTGCCCACTATCGAGTGCAGGGGCATGCGCGCGTCGCCGAGCACCTGGCCTACGTCGAAGGCCACGGCCTCCACGGCGTCGTGTCGCTGGTGACGGCGGAACGCAAGACCTACAACCAGGATCCGCGGGGAGGATTCTGGGCTTCGGTCATTCAGCGCGATCCGGTGTTCGCCACCGAATACATTCGCCACAAGATCGGTTCGTACACCAAGCTTGTCGCGGCCACGCGCGACACGCTCTTCGATCGCGACACCTCGCCAGGCGCCGAACCCGAGGAGTTATTTCGACTCGACGTTCCGGCGCTTGTCGTGCCCGGCCGCGACAAGTCGCACGCGACATCAGCCGCGCGGTATCTGGAGGAGTGCCTGCCGAGGGCGGAGTATTGGGATATCGCAGTCGACGATCAAACGGAGGAAACGGTACCGCGCCGCATCGTCGAGTTTCTCGGTCGAAGCGGCGGCGCATAAAGTTAGGGTGCGTATGATTACCGAAACGGTCACACCGCCGCCGACGACGCGCACACCATCGACAACGGCGTACCTGCTCAAGCTCCTTGCAGGTCCAGCCGCGTTTGCGCTCGTCCTCATGCTGCCGCTCGGCGCCTCGTATCAGGGCCAGGTTGCGCTGGCCACGTTCATCTGCGCGATCGTCTGGTGGATGACGGAACCGATGCCGTGGGCCGTGGCTGCCATGTTGCCGTTCCTGGTGTTCCCGGCCGCCGGCGTGATGGACATCGCCGACACGATGCGTTTGTACGGCCAGCCGATCTTCTTCTGGATCATGGGCACGACGCTAATGGGGTACGCGATCGAGAAGCATGGCCTGGCGCAACGCATTGCCCTCGGATTTCTTGCACTGCCTGGTATCGGTGGCCGGACGTCGCGACTGATGTTTGCCTACATGACGATCACCGGAGTGATTTCCATGTTCGTGTCCGATGCCGCGACGGTGGCGATGACGATACCGATCGGCATGTCGCTCGTGTGGCACGTGGGAACACTGGCTGGTGCGCAGCAGGGACGGACGAATTTCGCGGCGTTCATCACGCTCGGCACGTTCTACGCGGCCGTCGCCGGCGGAACGGCCACGATCATGGGCGTTCCGCACAATGCGATTGCGCTCTCCGTGCTGCAGCAGGCAACGGGCCGTCAGCTCGGGTTCTTCGAATGGATGAAGGCGGGTGTCCCGGTGTTCCTGGCGCTGCTCGTCGCGTTCTACGCCGTGCTGTGGTGGCTGGTGCCGCCGGAAACGCGCGAGATTCCGAATGCCGAGACGTTCCTGCGTGCTGAGCGTGCACGGCTGGGTCCGATCCGGCCCGACGAGCGTCGCGTACTGTTGGTGTTCGCGATGATGGTGATGCTGTTTACGCTGCCGACGTGTGTGGCGCTGCTGCTTGGCGGCCGCCACCCCGTCGCCACGATGGTCAACCGCGCGCTGTCAGTCTGGGTCGTGCCGCCCGCTGTCATGTTCCTTCTGTTCACGATCCGATCCGCCGATCATCCCGGCGACGCACTCGTGACCTGGAAGGACACGGCCCAGCATGCACCGTGGAATAGCATGTTCCTGGTCGGCGGCGCGGTTGCGATGACTGACGCGCTCACGCAGTTCGGCTTCGTGGAGGTGATGGGCAGAGTGATAAAGGATCTCGGTGTCGGGCAGGTCGCGTTACCGTTTATCGCCGCGTCGTTTGTCGGCATTACGACCAACTTCATCTCGGCAACCGCGCTCTATTGCAGCGTCTTTATTCCTGCGGCGGCGCAAATCGGATTCAATCCCGCGTCGATGGCGATTCTGATCGCGAACACGGCGGTCGGCGTCGTGTTTCCCTGGGCGGGGGCCACCTCGGCCACGGCGTTCGCGGCCGGCGAAGTCGGCCTCGACAAGATGATCCGCCTCGGCGTGATTGCGACGGTGCTGCTGATACTGGTGGTTGCCGTGATCCACCTTATGATGGCGCCTGTCCTCTGAGAAATGACCGCGGACCCTACCAAACGGCGGCACACGCTCGAAGACCACCTCCAGGGGCTCGATCCGATGCACTCGCACGACGATGGCGAGTCGGATCACGACCACGATCACGATGACCCCGGCGGGGAGTACGACCCGACGGCGTCGAGTCTCTGGGCGCAGGACAACATCGAGCTCGTTTCCGTGGGCATCGACATCGGCTCGGCCGGAACGCAGGTGATCTTCTCGCGCGTGCACTTGCGGCGTCTCGCCGAGGATTTGACGAGCCGCTATTTCGTGGTGCAGCGCGAGACCGTGTACCAATCGCCGGTCTCCCTTACGCCATACGTGAGCGAGGAGCGCATCGACGACAAAGCAGTTGGGGGAATCATCGACACGGCATATGCGTCGGCGGGCCTGCATCCCGACAACATCGATACAGGCGCGGTAATCCTGACCGGGGAAGCGTTGCGCCGCGAGAACGCCAAAGCGATTGCGGACGTGCTCGCGGAAGTGGGCGGTGAATTCGTCTGTGCCACCGCGGGGCATCACATGGAGTCGATGCTGGCCGCGTACGGCTCCGGCGCGGCGAAGACCTCGCACGATCGCGGCCTCCCGATTCTGAATATCGACATCGGCGGCGGCACCACCAAACTCGCGCTCGTCGAACACGGCAACGTCGTTCATACCGCGGCGCTGCACATCGGCGGCCGCCTGGCCGTGTTTGACGAGCAACGACGGCTGACGCGCCTCGATCCGGCCGGTAAGCGCCTGGCGACGCTGGCCGGCGTCGACTGGACGCTCGGCGCGAAGGTCACCGACGAGCAAATCGAACGCGTGACCAACTGGATGGCCGACGCACTTGTCGCGGCGCTGACCGAGCGCACGCCTTCGTCGAACGTCCAGAGCCTGTGGCTCACCGAACCGCTCGGCGTGATTGGCGGGATTTCAGGGGCCATGGTTTCCGGTGGCGTCGGCGAGTACGTGTACGAGCGTGAGACGCGCGATTTCGGCGATCTTGGCGTTTCTCTCGGCCGCGCCATACGGCAGCGTTTCGGACGTGGCCGGTTTCCGTTTTCGCTCCTGCCCCCGGGCGAGTGCATCCGCGCGACGGCGCTCGGCGCGTCCGAATACAGCGTGCAGCTGTCGGGCAACACGATTTACCTGTCGAATCCTGGCGAGTTGCTGCCGCGCAAGAACCTGCAGGTGCTGCAGCCCACGATCCGACTCGGCGCCGCGGTGGATGCGGCTGCTGTCGCTGACGCGATCCGGGATCACTTCGAACGTTTCGACCTCGTCGAAGGGGACAACGAAGTCGCGCTGGCGTTTCGCTGGCGCGGCGCTCCGTCCTACCACCGATTGGCGGGGCTCGCACGGGGAATCGTCGACGCGCTGCCTCGAACGATGGCGTCGTCCAAGCCTGTCTTCCTGATCTTCGACGGCGACGTCGCACAGACGATGGGCGCGCTGCTGAAAGAGGAGCTTGCCGTTGCATCCGAAGTACTGGCGCTCGACGGCATCGCTCTCTGGGATTTTGATTACATCGATCTGGGACGAGTGCGGATGCCGTCGTTCACAGTTCCGGTGACGATTAAGTCACTCGTCTTCAGTCAGGATCCGCGAATCCCGCATCCGCATCATCATCACGAGGGGCACGGCCATCACCACCACCACCACGAGCACGCCGAGCATCGCCACTCCTAGCGACGCCGGTCGCGTGTTCGACTGGAGCTGGCTCGTGATCGGCGCGTGCGTTGCGTTCACGGTCTATATCGCCGTGGTCCCGCTGACGTTTCTGCTGTGGCAAAGCTTCAGGACGCCACAGACCGCGACAACACCGGCGGTGTGGACGCTGGGCAACTATGTCGCCGCGTACGGCACGTCCGACACGTTTCGGCTGTTCTGGACCTCCATCCGTTTTGCGTCCGGCGCGTCGCTGTTCGCGTTCCTCGTCGGAACCGCGCTGGCGTGGATGAACGAGCGCACGAACACGCCGTTCAAAACCGTCTTCTTTGCACTGTCGCTGATACCACTGGTCATCCCGTCGATTCTCTTCACCGTCGCCTGGATCCTTCTCGCGAGCCCGCAGATCGGCATCGTCAACCAGCTGCTGCAGGGATGGTTCGGCCTGGAGCAGCCGCCGTTCGACATCTATTCGATGGCGGGAATGATTTGGGTTGACGGTCTGCACTATTCGCCGATGGCGTTTCTTTTGATGAGCGCCGCATTCAGGGCGATGGACCCCTCGCTCGAGGAGTCGGCGACGATGAGCGGCGCCAGCGTCTGGCAGGTGCTGTGGCGTGTGACGCTGAAGCTGACGTGGCCGGCGATCTTCGCGACGATCCTGATTCTGTTCGTCCGCTCAATCGAGTCGTTCGAGGTGCCGGCGCTGCTCGGATTGCCGGTCGGCATCGAGGTGTTCACCTCCTCGATCTACACGGCGGTGCACCGATATCCGAGCCAGGTCGGCCTCGCCTCCGCATACGGCGTCGCGCTGCTCGCGATCACGACCGTCGGCGTCTACGCCGTCTCGCGGCTGTCGAGCAAGGGCTCGAAATACGCGACGATGACAGGCAAAGGGTTCCGTCCGCGGCAGATTGATCTTGGCGCGTGGCGGTGGCTCACGGCGTCCGCCTTCACCGTGTATTTCGCGCTGATCGTCGTGCTGCCGTTCCTGGTGCTCCTGTGGTCGTCGTTCCAGCACTTCTACACCATTCCTTCGAGAGAGGCGTTGCGGAACCTGACGCTCGATCCGTATCGCTTCGTGTTCAGCTATCCGGATCTGGCGAGCACGGTGTGGAACAGCGTGCTGCTGTCATTCGGCGCGGCGACGGTCGTGATGCTGGTGACCTCGGTGATCTGCTGGATCGTGGTGAAGACGAAGCTGCCGGCGCGATGGGTGCTCGACAACATCGCGTCGCTGCCGCTGGTCTTTCCGGGGATCGTGCTCGGGCTGTCGATCATGATCTTCTATCTGAACGTCGACGTCGGCATCTACGGAACGATCTGGATCATGTTCATCGCCTACATCACGCGCTTCATGCCGTACGGGCTCCGCTACAACACGACGTCGATGCTGCAGATTCACAAGGAGCTCGAGGAGTCGGCGGCGATGTGCGGAGCGTCGTGGCTGACGACGTTCCGCCGGATTGTGTTGCCGTTGCTGAAGCCGGGGCTCGTCGCCGGGTGGATTTACGTGATGATCGTCTCCATCCGGGAGCTGTCGACGTCCATCCTGCTGTACAGTCCCGACACTCGTGTCGTCTCGATTGTCATCTGGGAGCTGTGGGAGAACGGGCAGTACGTCGAACTCTCGGCGCTGGGTGTGCTCTTCATTCTGTCGCTCTTCATGCTGGTGCTGATCGCGCGGTGGATCGGCGGCAGATACGGAATTCGGGAATAGCGTCGTGCTGAAGGTCGAGGGACTCTTTACGGAATACCCGAACGATCGCGGCGAGGTCGTCCGCGCGGCGCAGGACGTGACGTTCACCGTCGAGGAAGGGCGCCTCTTCACGCTGCTCGGACCAAGCGGCTGCGGCAAGACGACAACGCTGCGCTCCATTGCGGGGCTGGAGCGGCCGCGCGCGGGTGAGATTTCCGTCAACGGGCGTGTGGTGTTTTCGTCCGGGAAGCGGGTCTTCGTCGCGCCGAACCGCCGCGGTTTCGGCATGGTGTTTCAGTCGTATGCGATCTGGCCGCATATGACGGTGTACGAGAACGCGGCGTTTCCGCTCGAAGTCGGCGACCGGAGATATTCGCGCACACAGCTCCGCGAGAACGTGATGCGCGTGCTCACCGCGGTGCAGCTCGACGAGCTCGCCGACCGCGAGGCGACGAAACTCTCGGGCGGCCAGCAGCAGCGTCTCGCGCTTGCACGCGCGCTCGTCATGGAGCCGGCGCTGTTGCTGCTCGACGAGCCGCTGTCGAACCTGGACGCCAAGCTTCGCGAGCGGATGCGCTTCGAGCTCAAACGCCTGCAGCGCGAGTTGAAGATCACGACGGTGTATGTGACACACGACCAAAGTGAAGCGCTCGCGCTGTCGCACGAGATTGGCGTCATGAACCAGGGGCGCATCCAGCAAATCGCACGTCCACGCGACATCTACGAGCGTCCGGCCAATCAGTTCGTCGCCGATTTTGTCGGCAACACCAATTTCCTCGACGGTACCGTCGCGGGGCGTGACGGCTCCAACGGGTACGTCGTGCAGACAGAGATCGGAGACATGCACGTCACGTCCGCGCGCCAGATGAACCCTGGCGATCGCATTGCGGTGTCGATTCGTCCGGAAGATGTCGAATTGAGGGAGGCGCAGGCGTCGGGCGAGAACACCTGGCCCGGCACCGTGGAGCAGAAGGTGTTTCTTGGCGAGGCGATCGATTTTCGAGTGACGGTCGGCGCCCGGTCGCTGCTCTCGCGGCAGCATCCGACGCTGCGGACGCCCGTCGGAGGCGCCATCTTCGTTCATGTGAATCCGGAGAAGTGCGTTGTCTTCTCGACGTAGTGGGCCGGGTCCCGCGCCAACAACGCAGCCGGGCGGCGCCGACCCGGCGATTCGGACCGTGGGCGTCATCGGCGCCGGACGCATCGGACAGGCGATCATCGGCCATCTAACCCGTCACGGCTTTGTCGTCGCGGCGTGCGATGTTGATCCCACAAAGCGATCCGCGGTCGAAGAGCGCGGCGGCCGTTGGGCGACGCTGGAGCAACTGACAACCCGGGCCGACGCGATTCTCATCTGCGTCGGGTACGACCGCGAATTACGCGAGCTCATGGTCAACGGTCTTGCGACACAACCGGCACGCGGTACGATCCTGGCGGTGCTTTCCACCGTTCATCCGCGGACCGTCCAGGAGCTCGACGCGCGTGCCGGGCCTGCCGGGGTGGTCGTCGTCGATGCAACGCTGTGCAGAGGGGCTCGCGCGGCAGACGCCGGCACCCTGCTTTCGTTTGTCGCCGGCGAGCCCGACGCGGTTGAGCGGCTCAAACCCGTGGTGGCCGCCTATTCCGCCGATATCGTCTACACTGGCGCGACTGGAACGGCGCAGGCCGCCAAGGCGGCGAACAACCTCTTGATGTGGGCGTGCCTTATTGCCAATCATGAGGCGTTGGCGCTGGCCCGGCGATTCGGCGTCGACATCGATCTGCTCCGGGAGGCGCTGCTCAAAACGGGCGCCGAGAATGGCGTCCTGCGGAACTGGGGCACGAGCACCATGAAGTGGGCCGACGACGACCTCGCGGTCATCCACGAGATGGCGCAGGACGCCGGCATCGCGCTCCCGCAGGCGGACTTGAATCGCGAGTTGTGCCGGGCACTGCTACCGAAGAAGTTTCAACTGGACGAATACGGCGTGTGATGCACGCGCCGCGGATACATACACAGCAGACCACGGAGCATTTATGGCTAAAGAGGTGAAAGGCGCGGCCGTTGTCGACGAAGTCGTCGTCAGCGAATCGCACTATCACAGCAAGAAGGACCGTATCTTCGTTCGCGCGATCGCCGGACCGTACAACCTGAAAGACGAGCTCGCGCGGCTGCGGGCGATGCCGCGCGTCCGCAAGGGACGGCTGATTCGGTTCAACGACGGGCCGCAGACCTACAGTCGCCATTACATCGAGCCCAAGGACGGCATCACGCAGATGTTCCACATTCACCTCGAGGAGTACGCGCCCGGCGGGCACTCGCAGAAGCACGGGCACGTCAACGAGGCCGCGTTCTACATCCTCGACGGCGAAGGCTACGAAATTCACGACGGCGTTCGCTACGACTGGAAAGCGGGCGACGTCGCCATCGTGCACAACAACTGCGTGCACCAGCATTTCAATGCCAGCCCCACGAAGCCGGCGCGGGCGCTGGTGATGAAGACGAAGCCGATGTTCATGTTCATGAACATGCTGTTCCAGAAGATGGTCGAGCCGAGGCCGACGACGCCAGCGCCCGGAGCCGAAGGATTCCAGGCGCGTGAGTTCGAGCAGAACTTCAATCACAACGAGGAATAGCCATGGCATGGAGTGAATCGAAGGCGTGGAACAAGGGCACGCTGAATCAGAAGCTCTATCAGGGACTGCTCGACGATGCGACCGCGGCGCCGGCACGAAACGCCAAGCGGAAGAAGATCGTGCATCCTGAGGACATGCCCTGGGAGTTGGCGAGGCAGGGGCTGCTCAAGCACATCGTCAACGAGGCGATGAACACGAGGATGGAAACGGTCGACGCGTACATGCAGATCATTCCGCCCGGCAGCCGCTCCGGGAAGCATCGCCATCTTGCCGAGGAGTGTCTCTACGTGCTCGAGGGACACGGCTACGACCTGCAGCAGGACTGCGACGTCGAGATTACCGACACGTACCACTGGAAGCCGCAGGAGGAAATCAAGCGGTTCGAATGGGAGGCTGGCGACGTGATCTATGTGCCGCCCAATACCATTCATCAGCATTTCAACGCCAGCGCCGACAGGCCGGTCCGGCTGATTTCGATCATCAACCGCATCTTCAAGGCATGCGGGCTCAACGATCTCGAGCAGATTGAAGACGCACCGGAGTATGACCCGTCAGTTGAATTGAACGCCGAGCTGGTCGAGGCGTATCTGCGCGGGCGGGTGCCCGTCGGCAAGTAGGGGACGGCGTCAGCCGGCCTGGAACATATGGCAAAGGACGCCCTCGTCTCCGAAGATCTCGCTCAGAAGTTCGCCACAGAGAAGGAAACGCCGTACACGCGGTGGGTGCGTTCGGAAGGGCTGGACATCGTCAGCTCGTTCTACGTACCCGACCTCCACACCGTCGAACTGAAGCCATGGGTCCGACGCGGCGGCCGCGGCGTGTTCCTCAACCACGACGCCTCGCGGTCGTCGAACGATTGCTACGTCTGCGAAATCGCCCCGGGCGCGGAGCTCTCGCCGCAGCGCCAGCTCTACGAGGAAATGATTTACGTCCTCGACGGGCGCGGCTCGACGTCGGTCTGGAACGACGCGGGGAAGCGGACGACGTTCGAGTGGAAGGCGGGCGCGATGTTCGCGATTCCACTCAACACGTGGCATCAACATTTCAACGGGTCGGGGCTGCAGCCGGCGCGCTACGTCGCGGTCACCAATGCGCCCGTGATCATCAACGCGTTCGGCGATTTGAACTTCGTCTTCAACACCCAGTACGACTTCAAGGAGCGGTTCAACGGCGAGCCTGACTATTTCGCGAACAAGGGAGAACAGAAGGGGCTGCTGCTCGACACGAATTTCGTGGCCGACGCGATCAACCTGCCGCTGGTATCGGCGAAGGAGCGCGGCGCCGGCGGTTCGCACCTCCGGTTCAGCATGGCGCGCGGCCACATGAACAGCCACATCTCGCAGTTCGGCGTCGGGCGCTACAAGAAGGCGCACGCGCACGGCCCCGGCGCGCACGTCATCATCATGAGCGGCGAGGGCTACACGCTGATGTGGCCCGAAGGCGAGGAGCCGCGGCGCTACGAGTGGAAAGAAGGATCGATGATCGTGCCGCCGAACGCCTGGTTTCACCAGCATTTCAACACCGGCACGACGCCGGCGCGATACCTCGCGTTCAAGGCCGAAGGCGTGTCGATTCGCAATGCCCAGGGGGTGCCGAAGGCGTGGATTTCGAGGCGCGTCGGCGGCGATCAGATCGACTATGCTGACGAGTCGCCGCGTATCCGGCAGTGGTTTACCGAGGCGCTCGCCACGCGCGGGCTGGAGCCGCGCATGGACGATGCCTACGTAGCGGAGCTCGGCGAGTTGCCGGCGTCAGATCCGCAGGTGGTGTCGCGATGAGAAAACGTTCACCCGTCGCGCACGCCTTGATGGCGTGTGCGCTTGCCATCATCGGGGTCATCGTCGCGTCTGCGCAGGTCAAGCAAGGCGCGACGACCGCTGACGTCGCGAACTATACGGGCGCCGACCGGATGCAGAAGATCATCGCCGGCGCGAAGAAGGAAGGTTCCGTCAGCGTCTACACCTCGCTGCAGACGGCGGACATCGGCAAGCTGGGCGCCGCCTTCGAGAAGAAGTACGGCGTGAAGGTGATCCCGTGGCGTTCGGGCTCCGAGGCGATCGTCAACCGCACCATCCAGGAAGCGCGCGCGAACCGCTTCACCGTCGACGTGATCGAGACCAACGGACCCGAGCTCGAGTCGATCCACCGCGAAAACCTTCTGCAGGCGATCAAGAGTCCGTATCTTGCTGATTTGATCGCGCCGGCGATTCTCCCGCACGGCGAGTGGATGGGGACGCGGCTGAACGTCTTCGTCCAGGCGTACAACACGCGGCAGATCAAGAAACAGGATTTGCCGAAGACATGGGAGGAACTGGCCAACCCGAAGTGGAAGGGAAAGATCGGCATCGAGCAGGAAGACTCCGACTGGCTGGCTGGCACCTTCAGCGACCTGGGCGATGCGCGCGCCCGCAAGGTCTTCGGCGACATCGTCAAGACCAACGGAATGTCGGTCCGCAAGGGACACACGCTGCTGGCGCAGCTCGTCGTGTCCGGCGAAGTGCCGCTCGCGTTGACCGTCTACAACTACAAGGCCGAGCAGCTGAAAAAGCAGGGGGCGCCGATCGACTGGTTTGTCCTCGGCAACGCCATCGCGCGCCCCAACGGCATCGGCGTCGCGCGCAGGGCGCCGCATCCGCATGCCGCGGTGCTGTTCTACGACTTCGAGCTGAGCCCCGAAGGCCAGCAGATCATTGCAAACCTCGAGTTCGTTCCGACCAGCAAGAAGATCGACACGCCGCTCAACAAGGTGCCGATGAAGTTCGTCGACGCGAAAGTGGCGATCGACGAATACGACAAGTGGAAGGGACTGTACCGGCAGCTCTTTAACATCCGCGGTTCCTAGCGTGAAACGGTTCGCGGTCGTCGCGCTCTTCGTCGTCGGTGCGGTGTGCGTTTCGGCAGCGCAGGACCGCGCGGCCGCGGCGAAGAGAGAGGGCGGACTCACGCTCTACACGACGATCGCGGAAAAAGACCTTCCGACGCTCATCAAGCCATTCGAATCGAAATACGGCGTCAAGGTGACCGTCTGGCGCGCGGGGACATCGAACGTCCTCCAGCGCGCCGTTCAGGAGACCGCCGCGAAAAAGTACGACGTGGATGTCATCCACATCGGCTCACCGGAGATGGAGGCGCTGGCGCGCGAGCAGGTGCTCCTCTCGATCACGTCACCGGTGCAGAACGACCTGCAGCCGGGCTCGGTGCCTGCGCACCGGCAGTGGGCGGCAACGCTGTTGTCGGTGTGGGTGCAGGCGTACAACACAAAGCTGATTAAGAAAGAGAGCCTGCCCAGGACCTACCGGGATCTGCTCGACCCGAAGTGGAAAGGAAAGCTGGGAGTCGAAGGCAAGGACGAAGACTGGTTCGCATCCGTCGTCGACGTCACGGGCGGCGGCGAGACCGGCCTGAAGTTCTTCCGCGAACTCGTCGCGACCAATGGCCTCTCGGTCCGGCAGGGTCACACGCTGCTGAACAACCTGGTCATCTCCGGCGAGGTGCCGCTGGCGCTCAACATCTACAACTACATGCCCGAACAGGCGAGGAAGAAGGGTGCGCCGATTGACTGGTTCGCCATCGAGCCGGCAATTGCGCGATCCAATGGGGTCGGCGTCGCGCGACACGCGCCGCATCCCAACGCGGCGAGGCTCTTCTACGAGTACCTGCTCGGCGATGCGCAACAGTACTTCGTCAGCATGGACTACGTGCCCAGCAACACGAAAGTGGCCTCACCGCTGAAGGGAATCAGGATCGTTCAGACCAATCCTGCGCGCGCGCTCGACGAGTCCGACAAGTGGACCGGACTCTTTCAATCGACGGTGGTGAGACGTCGGTAAATCCCAAGCCCCAAATCCCAAACCCCAAATCCCAATGTTTCACGGGCATTGGGATTTGTTTTGATTTTGGGATTTGGGATTTTTGGGTTTTGGGATTTGGGACTTACGGCCAAGCCCGGTTATCGACGGTGTTCTCGTAGGTCGCTCCCGGCACCGTCATGTTCCACTTCACCGTCCAGTTGTATTCGTCGTCGAATCGCTCGCGCGTGTAGGGCTGCGGGGCCGCATGCAGGAGCCGCCAGGTCTGGAAGTCCTTCGCGTCGAGCAGACCTCCGGTTTCCGCGACGAAGTAGTGAATGAACGGCGTCGGGTCCTTCTCGAGCACCTCCACTGCGCGCGCTTGAGCACGGAACATCGCCGCCAGCGTCGGGCCATCGAGCTCGTCGCTTGCCGCTTCACTGCGCGTCGAGTGTGACTCGATGAGGACGCGGAGGCCCTGCTTCTGCGCGACGCTGATCCAGGGTTCCATCAGGCTGACCGCCGCGACCTTTCCCTGCCGGAGGGCTTCCAGCCGCTTCACCATCGTGCCCGCATTGGTCGTCTTGACGTGTTCCTGCGCAAGGAACCCTTCCATCATCTTGAGCGTGGTGAAGTGGGAGCCGTTGTTTGGCGTGACCGCGATGTCCTTGTTCTTCAGCATCTCCGGCGCATAGATGTTCGAGTCGCGGCTGGTGACGATCGCGAACTTCGACATCGAGGCGCCGAGCGCGACGATCCTGCGCCCGCGGCGTCCTTCACAGTTGGCTTCAACCGCGCGCTTCATGATCCCCCACTCGCACATCCGATACTGATCGATACCACCCTCGTTGTAGGCGGAGTCGAGCGGGCGGTCGAACACGGAGTCGAACTTCACCGTGTGCGAGGTGGTCACCTGCGCCATCCCCGGCGTGGTGACGAACTCGATGTCGAGCCCCTCGTCCTTGAAAAACCCCAGGTCGCGCGCAACCAGCACCGGCAGGTCATGAACCGCGTTCATGATGGCAACCTTGTGCTTTCTTTTCGTCATTTCCTGGACGGTGCTCATTTCTCCTCCTGATGTGACTCGTGCTCGGCGGCGACGACCTCATAGCCTAGGTTCTGAGCGACTCGAGATCAAGTTAGACTCTGGCGCATGAAGAAGTTGATAACGCTTGGCGCGGTGACCGTATTCCTCTATGCCGCATCTGCCGTGCACGCCGAAGAAGTGACGCTGATCGCTCCGGGCGGTATGCGATGCCCGGTCGATTTGATGAAACCGGGTTTCGAGAAAAAGACCGGACATGTAATGAAGCCGACCATTGGTGCCGGCGGCGCGACGCACCGGCAGGTCGTGCAGGGCGCCCCCTTCGACGTGCCTGTGGTCCAGCCACCCTATGACGATGTGATCAAGTCAGGAAACGTGGTCGCGAGCAGCGAGACGCCGCTGGCGAGTGTGCCGATCGTCGTCGTCGTGCGGAAGGGCGACAAGAAGCCGGATATCTCGAATGCCGACGCCGTGAAGCGGTTGCTGCTCGGGGTCAAGGCGATTTCTTACCCCGACGGTGCCGGCGGGCTCGGCGGCGCGGCGGGCGTGAGCTTCGACAACACGCAGAAGAAGCTCGGGATCTACGACCAGATTCAGCCGAAGGTGAAGCGCGTGCAGGGCGTCGCGTTGCTCGAGCTGCTGAAGCGCGGCGACATCGACGTCGCGGTGACGTTTGCCAGCGAAATTAACGATCCAGGAGTGGACGTGGTGGGCACGTTGCCGCGTGAGATCTCGACGCCGACCGCGCTCGTCGGCTTCGTCTCGTCGCACGCCAAATCGCCCGAGGCGGCGAAGGCGCTTCTCAGCTATCTGTCGGGACCCGAGGGGGCGACGGCGTATCGCACGTGCGCAATGACGCCGGGCAAATAAGTTCCGGCTCCGTCAAACCATCAGCGCATAACCGGGATCGAGCTTCTGGTACGACACCAGCAGCTGGTGAATGTCGTACGGGTGAGTGGGGCGGCCGCTGACGGCGTTCCTCAGTACCTGGAACAGGTGCTCGAGGCCATTTGCATTGTCGACGTCAATGTCCGCCATCCATTGCTCGGCCTGCGTGAAAAACGTCAGCTGCAGATTCGCGAAATGGTCCGTTGTCTTGAAGCTGCCGGCGTGCTCGAAGCCGTCCGGCGGATGATGAAGGGCGGCGCCCGCGTTGACGAACTGGTCGGTGTGCACCGCATTTTTTGCTTCTTCGCGCAGCGTCTTCTGGACGACGGCGAAAAACCGATCACCGCGTAGTTCCACGAGCCGTTGGACAAAGGACAGCGCCGTTCGGCCATCGTCGCTGAAGCGCGTTCTCCCAAGTTTCGCGACGATGTTCAGCAGGCCGGCGCGCCGAACGTCGTCGAGGCGCTCGTAGAGCGCGGCCCCTGAGAGCGTTTCGAAGCCGAGCACGTTGTCGCTCGCTTCGAGGACGCGCCTGGCGTCCTCGACAAGCTCGTCGTACGTTGGGAATTCAACCCTTTTTACTTTCGATGGATCGACTGGGAACGGAATCTCAACCGACGTGGTGCCTTCCGACTTGATGACGACAAAGCGCGAGACCGGAAGATACGAAGGCGGATCGACCTCGATTCGATACGTTCCGACAGGCTGCTGGTGCAGTCCGGCGATCACCGCCGACTTGCCAGCGGGCAACCGGGCTCGTACGGTTGCCGACGCGAGCGTCGTGTGTTGCAGGCGGACGTCGACACTTTCCTTCAGCGGGCGTCCTTCGATATCGGTGAGGACCAGTTTGAGTCGTCCGGCGGCGACAGGCATGCTGCGGACGATAGTCTAAGGATTGGAAATCCCAAATCCCAAATCCCAAGTCCCAAAACACGATCACGGGCCACAGAGACTCAGAGGAATCTTCGTCTCTGCGTCTCTGTGGCCCGTGATCGTGTTTTGGGACTTGGTGATGTGGTCGGATTCAGGGTCAACCGCGCGCTGCGACGGCCGCCGGGGTTGACACGCCGGCGCTCTGCAGGATGCGCAGCATCCGGCGCAACGGCTCGGCCGCGCCCCACAGGAGCTGATCGCCGACCGTAAAGGCGCCGAGGTATTCGCCGCCCATCGCGAGCTTGCGCAGGCGGCCGATCGCGACCGTCAGCGTCCCGGTCACTGCCGCCGGCGTAAGGTCGCGTAGCGATGCATCCTTCTCGTTCGGGACCACGCGGATCCATTCGTGCGCCGACGAGAGCATCGACTCGATCTCGGCGAGCGGCAGGTCGCGCCGCAGCTTGATGGTCAGCGCCTGGCTGTGGGAACGCATCGCGCCGATGCGAACGCAAAAACCGTCGATCGGAACCTGATTGTTCGATCGGCCGAGGATCTTGTTGCCTTCGGCCTGCGCCTTCCATTCCTCCTTGCTCTGTCCGTTGCCGAGATCCGTGTAGATCCACGGCAGCAGGCTGCCGGCCAGCGGATAGCCGAAGTGCGCCTTCGGAAGATCCGCGCTCCGCACCGCGTCGGCCACGGCGCGATCGATGTCGAGAATTGCGGATGCCGGATCGTCGAGCAATGACTTCGCGGACGCGTGCACGTAGCCCATTTGCGCGACCAGCTCACGCATGTTCTGCGCGCCGGCGCCTGACGCCGCCTGATAGGTCATCGGCGTCATCCACTCGACGAGGTTCTCGTGAAAGAGCGGCGCCGTGGCCATGAGCATCAGGCTGACCGTACAGTTTCCGCCGATGTAGTTCCGAATTCCGCTTTCGAGTGCGCGATCGATTACCTTGCGGTTCACCGGGTCGAGGATGATCACCGCGTCGTCGGACATACGCAGCGTCGACGCGGCATCGATCCAGTAGCCCTGCCACCCTGACTTGCGCAGCTTCGGGTAAATCTCTGATGTGTAATCGCCGCCCTGACAGGAAATCAGGACGTCCATGGCGGTGAGCTCGGACAGGTCCTTGGCGTCTTTCACCGGTGGGACGCGCTTGCCAATCGCCGGCGCAGCCGCGCCAGCCTGCGACGTCGAGAAGAACACCGGTTCAATGAGGTCGAAATCGCGCTCCTCGCGCATCCGCTGCACGAGGACCGACCCCACCATTCCACGCCAGCCAATGAGCCCTACGTTCATATCTGGGATCCAGTCTAACTCACGGGGATTTGGGATTTGGGATTTGGGATTCGGGGTTCGGGGTTCGGATACGTGGGGCTGGTTCCGCGGAGCACCGCTGCCGAGCGACACGCGGACGCGGCTAGAACCCAAAACGTACCGCGAGCTGAATCGTGCGAGCGCCGCCCGTGGCGCTTGCGCCGCTACCAGGTGCGCCGATCACGCCGCCCGTTCCCGTGATGCGGCCGAAGAGCGGCCCGGGGATGAACTGGCCCGTCGCCCCGATCACCGTGCCGAGCGACGTGTCGGGTTGCGAGAAGTTTGGATGATTGAAGACGTTGTGGACCTCTGCACGCAGCTGCACGCTGCGGCTTGCCGCCAGCCGCACCTGTTTCTGCAGCACGCCATCGGCGGACCACGTGCTGAAGCCGCGCAGTCCATTGCGACGCTCGTTGCCGTGCGTCACCTCGTTGCGCGATCCGAACGCGCTCGACGGTATCGCAAACGCTGCCGCGTTCAACCGGCGACCGCCGGGAGCCTTGCCGTCGCGGATCCATACGGACTCGCCCGGCATCACGTCCACGCGATACGTGTAGTTGATGGTGTCGATCGGATCCGTGTAGTTGTAGGTCACCGTCAATGGCGGCGCGCTTTGTACGTGCGCATTGACATCAATGCCCCATCCGCCGAGCAGGTGGCGAAGGACGCGCGGATTCGGCAGATTCCACGTGACCGACGAATTGAACGAGTGCCGCCGGTCGAAGCGTGAGACGCCGTAATAGAACGTTGGACGCGTCGCGTTGTCCGCGAGGTTGACCGTCGAATCGTCCGACCCTGAATCGGTTGCCCGTGCCAGCGTGTAGTTGGCCAGCGCTTGTACGCCGCGCGAGAGCCGCCGCACATACTGAACCTGCAGCGCGTCATAGTCGGAGCTGTCACCCCAGCCGCGATCGTTGCGGGTGACGTTGAGGCGCGCGCCGGGCATCGCTGGATTGACCGGCCGCTGCATATCGAACGCATAGAAATAGCGCCGCAGCAGTTGTCGTCCAGCATGACCCGTGTAAGTTGCCGTGAGCCGCTGTGCGCCCGCAAACGACTGCTCGAGGCTCGCTGACCACTCCCACGTCCGAGGCAGCGTATTGCCGGGAGCGACGATCGTGAAGTCCTGATTCAGATACGGCGGCTCGAGACTCAACGGCGCCGCTTCCGCCGATCGCGCGTCATCTGGCGGAAACGGCACGTTCGTCCGCCTGACCGATCGGTTGTACGGAAACATCCGCGCCGCGGTCGCCGTGGCGCCCGAACCGAGATCGAAGAAGAGACCGAACGAGCCGCGCGCGAGCGTCACCCGTTCACCAGCCTGGCGTAGTCGATAGGCGACGCCAGCGCGCGGCGCAAGCTTGGCCCAGCGCGTCGGGTAGAGTGGTGTGCCCGCCGTCGCGAGACGCAGTTCCGTCAGATCCGGAAATCCGGTGAGCGTATACAGCGGATGGTTCAACCCGGTCGGCGCCGGATTCACTTCCCAGCGGACGCCGTAATCGAACGTCAAACGGTTCGTCATCCGCATCGTGTCCTGCGCGAACGCCGAGAAGTTGACGATGCCAAGACGGACCCGATCGGAGGAGGAAATCGTCAGCAGATCGGCACGGTTGTCGAGCAGCGACTGCAGCAGATTGAATGTGACGACGCTCCGGTACTCGGTAGGCCCGTAGACTGGCGTCAGGCGACGGACGTCAACACCAAAACGATATCCGTGGCGTCGCGTATTCCATGACACGTTGTCGACGAGCTGTGCCTGGATCTGGCGATTCTCCACCGACGGTCCAATCGTGTAGTCCTGCACCTGACCGGGCAGCGAGACCGACGAACTCGAGCTCTCGGGCGCAAAGGACGGAACAAGATCCCAGACGTCGATCGGCGTGACCCCAAAACGATCCGTGAGCTCGCTGAGATTGTCCGAACCGTTGCGGCTGTAGTTGGCGGAGAGCTCGTTGAGCAGCCTCGCACGGACGACCGATCGTGTGTTCACCGTGAAGGTGCGCGCGTCGCTCGCGCTCGTCGTGCGCTGCGCGAGCGCGAACGAACGCCGATGCGAGAGCCCCTGGTTCCAGCGGCTCGTCAACAGCAAACGCTGCCCGTAATTGCGATCGATCTTGATGCTGTACGAGTTCGATTGCTGGACGCTCTCGGAGCCGTCATAAAAGGGCGCGGCGCCGAGACGACGACCCTGCGTATCGACGAACTCCGGTCCGTCCGGCATCGGATATGCGGCCATGAGGCGGCGCAGCACCAGCGACAGCGAGTCGTCGGCGCGGAGATCCTCCGCCGGCACGCGCATCAGCCGCGCCGGCTGCGGACTGCCCATCACGCGACCTTCGTAGGAGATGAAATAGAACATCCGATCGCGCTGCAGTGGGCCGCCGGTGACGCCCCCGAACTGGTTTTGCTGATACGGTCCGCGCTGCGCCTGCGGCGCGGCGTTGGTGAAGTAGTCCCGCGCATCGAGCTTCGACGAGCGGAAGTACTCGAATGCGGTGCCCGTGAATCGATTCGATCCGGACCGCGTGACGAGCTGCACCTGCGCTCCCGGCTGACGGCCGTATTGCGCAGAGTACGCCGACGTTTGCACCCGCACCTGCTCGATGGCGTCGAGCTGGACGAGATCGCTGCCGCCGGTGAATCCGCCGAGAGACATCGCATTCGCACCGGCCGCGTTGGTGTCGGTATCACCGGTTGTCACCGGTCTGAACGGAGCACCCACCTGGCGTCCTCCGCCGACTCGCGGTGCCGCGATGTTCGCCGACACTCCGTCAACCGTCACGGCGTTGGACGTCGTACGGTTCGCGTCTACGCTGAACTGCGCGTCAGAAGATGGACCGACACTGACGATTCCGGGTGCAAGCAGAATCACCGACTGAAGCGCGCGGTTGTCGATCGCCATGTTGTCCAGAAACTCGCGATCGATCACCGTTGCGCCGCCCGGCGATTCATCCACTGGTCCGGTGGCCGCGACCGCGATGGTTTCGGAAATGTGCGCGGGGGCCAGCACCAGATCCAGCTTCACGCGGCTTCCGGAATCGAGCGCCACTGCGGCACGTGTAGCCGGCTGAAACCCACTGAGTTCGGCGGTGATCGTGTAGGTTCCCGGGTTCAGAAACGAGAAGATGTAGCGGCCCGAACGGTCAGTCGCGATGGTGCGCCTGGCGCCGGTCGTGGGGGTGAGGAGCGTGATCGACGCACCGGGCACGACGGCGCCGGATTGATCCTTGACGACCCCCTCCAGTTCGGCGTCCTGACTGAAAGCGAGCGCTGGTGCGAGCAGGAGAAGCGCCAACGCAGACCCCCAGCATCGCATCGCACGCGTGCGGGTAGCCGGTCGTCTGACGTGACCCATCCGGGAAGCGACGAGAATTTAGCACGGTCACGCCTTGCGCCGTCGAGCTTTACGGATCGACGTTTCTGTCGGTAATCTTTACGGCACAAAAATGGCCGACGACGGGGCTCCGATCACCTCAGAACACCTAAAACAGGTACTCGATCGACTCGACGACGTGCTCGCCGAAGCGGCGCGCCTGAGAAAAGAAGTGGTCAGGCAGCTCACCGAACAACGCGCCGGCCAGCAGCAGCACGTGACCGCGCGAAAGCGGAAACGCGCGACCGCCCAGAGACGTTAGCCTCGAATCACCTTCATCACGGCTTCGCACAGTCGTGGAATGTCCTCCGGCGCGCGGAGGACCAGGTCGCAGTGCAGCCGCCGTGCCTCCGCCAGCTCATTTTCTTCTCGCACGATCGCGACAACGGGCGGCCGCTCGCGCCCGAGTCGTGCAATGGCGGCGTGCGGCGGTTCGCTCACGCCTTCAAACGCAATGCGCACGACGATCGCCGCGAGTGTGTAAGGCACATCACCAAGTCGTTCCACGTGCGGGACGACCACCGGCGTCACGTCGGCGAGGGCAATTGCCGATTCAAGCGCCTCGGCTACCTCTTTTCGCGCTTCGATGATCAGCACGACGGGCGGCATAACCAATCCACGTGGTCCAAACCCAGTGCCTCGGGTGCCCGCCACTGAGGTCATCCATGGAAACAGCAGCGATAACAGAGGATTGCGCGCCAGGCCCGACGGCAAGCTCTGACACAGCCGGGAAGTAGAAATTACGCGGGCTGGCGTATCGCTTGCACCACGAAGCCAGGTAGGGGCCGATCTTAAGGTCGGCTTCCACATAACTGGAGTCGGAGCAGTACTGACGTGGGAGAACGGCGGATTCCATTACCGTGTGAGCACGAAGAGACGATTGCAGCGTTCGACCGCGAGCGCGCGGAAGCGCACGAACTCAATCGGCGGTATCACGAAATCGTCGCCCGGTCGCGCCGCAACGATCGGCTGATCACGTCTGAAGACGACGCTCGCGATCAGTGATCCGCGGTGCTGCGGAGGCAACCCCAGCATTTCCGTATAAAATCTGCTCTTTGTGGTTGTCCAGAAATTCGGCGGCACCTCTGTCGCCGATCCCGAAGCAATTCATCGACTGATTCAGATTGTCCGCGGCGCGCGCGAGCGTGACGGACGGGGACCCGCCGTCGTCGTCTCCGCGATGAGCGGCGTCACCGATGCGCTGCTTGGCGTCGCCGCATCGGCTGGTGGAGGCCGCGTCGACGATGCGCTGGCGCGCCTCGATCAGCTGCGCGAGCGGCACATCGCTGCGGCCCATGCGCTCGCACCGAAAGACGCAAGAGGCCAACTGGGCCAGCAGATTGAGCAGCAATTCGACGACCTGACGGCGCTCGCGCGCGCGCTCGCGGTGCTGCGCGAGGTCTCGCCGCGGACGCTGGACGTGGTCGCCGCCGCCGGCGAGCTTCTGAGTTCCCGCATCGTCACCGCCGCCCTGGCCGGTGCGGACGTTCCTTCCGAATGGGTGGACGCCCGGCGCGCCATCATCACTACCGGCGATCACACGCGCGCTCTGCCGCTCGGGACCGAGACCGACGCCGCGCTGCGCGTATCGGTGCGCGCCGTGGTCGACGCCGGACGCGTTCCTGTGCTCGGTGGGTTCGTGGGCTCGACAATCGACGGGCACACCACGACGCTCGGGCGCGGCGGGTCGGACTACTCCGCGGCTATCGTCGGGGCCGGCATTGGCGCCCGCGAAATTCAGATCTGGACGGATGTGGACGGCATGCTGACCGCGGATCCGCGGGTCATCGCCGCGCCCAGACTCGTGCCGCAGCTCTCATTCGCCGAAGCCGCCGAACTGGCGTATTTCGGCGCGAAAGTCCTCCATCCGAGCACGATTCTTCCCGCAGTCGAGCGAAACATTCCGGTGCGCATCCTCAATTCCCGCAAAGCAAACGGGCCGGGAACCACGATTACCGCGGAACCACCGCCGGGGGCGACACCGCTGACCGCGCTCGCGTGCAAGCGGGACGTCACCGTCATCGACATCACGTCGAGCCGCATGCTGATGGCCTACGGCTTTCTACGCCGCGTGTTCGAAGTGTTCGAGCGCTACACGACGGCCGTCGATGTGGTTACCACGTCCGAGGTCACGGTGTCGGTCACCGTGGACGATCGCCGGCATCTCGAGCCCATCGTGGAGGAGCTCTCGGAGTTCTCGCAGGTGGCGGTAGACCATGAAATGGCGTTGCTCTGTGCCGTTGGCGATCGTCTGCGCAACGAACCGGCGATTGCCGCGCGTGCCGTCGGCGTGCTCGAGGAGGTCCCGCTTCGGATGATTTCGCAGGCCGCGTCGCGGCGGAACATCACGGTCATTCTTCGCCAGGCCGACCTGCTGCACGCGATGAACCGGCTGCACGAGGAGTTCTTCGGCACATGAAGGTTCTCATCGTCGGCTACGGCAAAATGGGACAGCTCGTCGAGCAGATGGCGCTTGCCCAGGGGATGGAAATCGCGTCTCGTATCGACGTGGGCAGCGGCGACTGGTCATCACCTGCGGACGTGGCAATTGACTTCTCGACCGCCGCGGCGCTCGGCGAGAACTTTGCGCGCTACACGGATCGGAAGCTGCCGGTGGTGATCGGGACAACCGGCTGGGGCGAACAGGTCCCGGCATACCGGCAGCAGGCGGAACGCGCCGGCCTCGGCGTGGTCACGTCCGCGAATTTTTCGATCGGCGTGAATCTTTTCGAGATGATGGTCGCAGGCGCGGCGCGGCTGATGCAGCCGCATCAGGCCTACGGCGCCTGGGTCCACGAGGCGCACCATGTGACAAAACGCGATGCCCCTTCCGGGACGGCGCTGCTTCTGCGTGACGCCATGACCGCAGCGGGATACGATCGGCCGATCGACGTCTCGTCGACGCGAGCCGGCGCGATTCCGGGAATACACACGGTCGGATTCGACAGCACGTCGGATACGATCGAGCTCACGCATACCGCGCGCGACCGTCGTGGCTTTGCATCCGGCGCCTTGCTGGCCGCGCAGTGGATCCAGGGGAAACGCGGCTGGTTTTCAATGGCAGACGTGCTGCGCACCGGGCTTTGAGGCTTATGAGAACTCCATTTCTCCTTCACGACGGCTCACCACAACGCTTTACAGGGGTCGGCACGGCGCTGGTCACGCCATTTCGACAAGACGGCTCCGTTGACGAGGCGGCGGTCCGCCGCCTGGCGCGTCGTCAGATCGACGGGGGCGTCCACTTTCTGTCACCTGTCGGAACAACCGGCGAAGCGCCGACGCTTTCACACGCGGAAAAACTCCGGATCATCGAACTGGTCGTCGAGGAGTCTTCGGGCCGTCTACCCGTCCTGGCGGGAGCCGGCGGGTACGACACTCGCGAAACGATCGCGCTCATTCGCGACATCGAGCAGATCGGCGCTGATGGCATCCTGTCCGTTACGCCGTACTACAACAAACCGACGCAGGAAGGCCTCTATCAACACTACAAGGCGATTGCTGAATCGACCTCGCTGCCGATCGTCGTCTACAACGTGCCGGGCCGGACGGGGGTCAACATCGAGGTCGCGACGATTGTCCGATTGGCGGCAATCCCGAACATCGTGGGCGTGAAGGAAGCGTCGGGGAACGTCGTCCAGATGTGCGAGATCTTCGCGGCGGCGCCGAGCGAGTTCATTCTGTTGAGCGGCGACGATCCGCTGACGGTGGCGGCGATGGCCGTCGGAGGCCGCGGCGTCATTTCGGTGGCCTCGAACGTCGCGCCGGCGGAAATGGCGCAGATCGTCGAGATGGCTGAAAAAGGCGACTACGCTGGCGCGCGCCGCCTGCACACGTGGCTGCTTCCGCTCTGTCAGGTCAACTTCGTCGAATCGAACCCGATCCCTGTGAAGGCCGCGATGGCCGCGATGGGGCTGCTCGAGGAGACGTATCGTCTGCCGCTTGTTCCGCCGAGCGCCGCTGCACGCGAGAAAGTGATGCGTGTGCTGCAGAACCTCAAGCTAGGGGTTCATGAGCACGCTCGCTGAACGGATTACGACCTTATTCGAGCAGGGCAGCAACGCGCCGCGAGATGACGCGCGCGACGCGTTCCTGCGTCTTCGCGACGAGCTGTCGCTCGGCAAGGTGCGCGCGGCGGAACCGGATCCGTCGTCGCCGACCGGCTGGCGCGTCAACGTCTGGGTGAAACAGGGGATTCTCCTCGGCTTCCGTTTCGGCGACATCGTCGACATGGGCGTGGCGAAAGGGCGCTGGCCGTTCTACGACAAGGACACGCTGCCGGTGAAGCGGATCGATCCGTCGAGCGGGGTACGCCTGGTGCCCGGCGGCTCGGCGGTCCGCGAAGGCGCATATCTCGGTGCCGGCGTGATCTGCATGCCGCCGATGTACATCAACGTCGGCGCATACGTCGGTGAGGGGACCCTCGTGGACTCGCACGCACTGGTCGGCTCCTGCGCGCAAATCGGCAGAAAGGTGCACCTGAGCGCGGCCGCGCAGATCGGCGGCGTGCTCGAACCCGTGGGCGCGATTCCCGTGATTGTCGAAGACGACGTGCTCGTCGGCGGCAATTGCGGCGTGTACGAAGGCGCCATTATTCGAAGGCGCGCGGTGCTCGCCTCGGGCACCATCATCACCGGCTCGACCCCCATCTACGATCTGCCGAACGGCCGCATCATCAAGCCGGAGGCCGGGCAACCGCTGATCGTGCCTGAGGGTGCCGTCGTCGTGCCCGGTGCGCGAGCCGTGACCGTGGGCGCCGGCAAGGAGTGGGGGCTGTCGCTGGCCACTCCCGTCGTCGTCAAGTATCGCGATGAGCGAACCGATGCTCGCACCGAGCTCGAACGATGGCTGCGGTAGCACCGTCGGTCGACACGCTCACGCGCGATCTCGTCGACATCGACTCCACCACCGGGCGCGAGCACGAAGTCGCGACGTGGCTCGTCGCATTTCTTCGTCATCGTGGCTACCGGGTCTCCGAGCAGCCGATCGGAGATGGTCGGTTCAACGTATTCGCACAGCTCGAGGCGCCGCCGCGCGTCGTCTTTTCGACGCACTTCGACTGCGTGCCGCCGTTTGCGCCGTCGCGCCAGGAGGGCGGCGTCATCTTCGGCCGGGGGGCTTGCGACGCCAAGGGAATCCTGGCCTCGCAGGTCGTGGCCGCCGATCGGCTGCGCGCCTCCGGGGAGTCGCGGATTGCGGTGCTCTTTGTCGCCGGCGAGGAACGCGGCAGCGACGGCGCGCGCGTCGCCAACGGCTACGCGCCGCAGGGTGTCAAGTTTCTGATTAACGGTGAGCCGACGGACAACCGGCTTGGCATCGCCACGCGCGGCGTGCTGCGCGTCAAGCTGCGAGCGACCGGCCGCGCCGCCCACTCGTCGTTCCCGGAACTGGGCGAGTCGGCTATCGACAAACTGCTCGACGCGCTGATGGTGCTCCGCGGGGTTGCGCTGCCCGAGGATCCGGTGCTCGGGCGAACCCATTACACGGTCGGCCTGATCGAAGGTGGCGTGGCTCCCAACGTCGTCTCACCACGCGCGTCGGCGGAGATTCTGTTCCGAATCGTGGGCGAAGGGGCGGCCGTGCGCGCCGCGCTCACCGTGATCGAGCCGCTCGTCACCATCGAGCCGGTGCTCGATATTCCGGCAGTCCGAATGCACACGCTGCCCGGCTTCGAGACCGCCGTCTTTCCATATACGACCGACATCCCGCTGCTGACGGGGTGGGGGACGCCGCTGCTGCTCGGGCCTGGCTCCATTCACGTCGCGCACGCCGACGATGAACATGTTTCGGTGGACGAGCTGCATCAGGCCGTCGAGCTCTACGAACGGATCGCGCGTCAGCTGTTGGAGTGTTAGGATGGGTTTTTGGCGGGTCGCACCGCGGCCCGGACCCTGTGCAACTTCAGCCTGCGAACCGCGTCAGGGCCGGAAGGCAGCAGCGCTAAACAGAC
>Ga0207701_10000085_pt1 | contig 81430 bp, 86 predicted proteins | sample KBSSwiSSwithPhiX_FD_184294 | JGI IMG/M metagenome (GOLD analysis project Ga0207701, IMG submission 184294) | Switchgrass rhizosphere bulk soil microbial communities from Kellogg Biological Station, Michigan, USA, with PhiX - S5 (SPAdes) (version 2) | ecosystem: Environmental > Terrestrial >...
CCACGGCCGTCGAGACCGGCAGCGCGCGCGGCACGCATCGGCGGCGCCGGTGCGTCCACGGCTGCGAGGACTGCCTCGACAGCGCGCGCGATCCGGCGCGAGCCAGGCATCACTGCGGCGGCCAGCCCTCGCCGGTCGAAGGCCTTCACTGTCGGGTGCTGTGCGCGGACGACCGGCCAGGCCACCACAGGCGCGCCGATCGTCACCGCTTCGTAAAGAGAAACGCCGCCGCCGGTGACGGCTACGCGGCACTGCGCGAACTCGCGGGCCAGGCCGGGCTGCGGCGCCAGCCAGGAGATGCCCTCGAGCGACTCACCCGCCGGCTGAGCGAAGCCGCCGGCGATCCGGATCGTCAACGTGGGCCTCGCCTCGCGCAGCGCGAGGGCAAGGGTGCGGGCCACGCTCCGGCGCGGGCCGCCGCCCAAGGCAATCAACACGGACGAGCCGTCATGCGGGCTGCGGCGCTCCTGTTCCAGCCTGCGGTCGAGCACGGCATACACCGCACCGGCCAGCAACTGCGTTGGCGCGTCCGGACCGCGGCGGATCCGGCCGGGATGCACCAGGCTGCCGTCGATAGCGAGATCGCTGCCGCAAAAGGCGGTGCCCAGGTCGTGAACGCTGGCAACCGGCACTCCGGCCTCTCGCGCGACGCGGCACCATGGGCGGGCAGCCACCGCGGACGGGTCGTCGAGGACCATCACCTCCGGGCGGACTCGCGCGACCAACGCCGCCGGCGTGCCCTCCAGCACGCGCATCCGAAGGCGCTTTGCAGTCGATCGCGCACTGACCGGCCCGCGCACCGACACCAGCGGCCGTTCGATCCCGAGAGCCCTCGACAACACGCGGGTGCGCACGAGATGACCGAATCCAAGGCGGGGCCCGGCGGCGACCCGGAAGAGGGCACGCACGCGGCGTGACGGTGTCGTCAGCATGTCCGCCCCGGCAGACTCGATCGGACGGCGGCGATCACACGATCTACTTCCCCGTCGGTCAACGCCGGTGACAGCGGCAGCGACAGCGTGCGATCGGAGATGAACTCGGCGTGCGGGAACGTGCCTCGTGTGAGCCTGAGACGCTCCGCATAGTAGGGATGCAGGTGCAAGGCCTTGAAGTGCACGCTGGTGACGATGCCGCGCGCCTGCAGCGCACGCTGGAGGTCGTTGCGGCTGATCCCGCATGCGTCCTGATCGACGAGCACGGTGAAGAGATGGCGGGCGTGCCGCGTGCCGGACTGGACCGGCGCGGGCAGCTGCAGCGGCGTGGCCGCAAGCGCGTCCTCGTAACGCCGCCAGATGGCATTGCGCCGCGCCAGATGCGCTTCGATCCGGGCGAGCTGGTGGAGGCCCAGCGCCGCCTGAATGTCCATCATGTTGTACTTGAACCCGGGCATCACGACGTCGTAATCCGCCCGGCCGCCCGGGGTGTAGCGGGCCCACGCGCCGCGGCTGAGGCCATGCAGCGAGGCTGTGCGAATCCAGTCCGCCTGCGGCGTCGATCGCAGCGTGACCATGCCGCCTTCCCCGGTCGTCAGGTTCTTGGTCGCGTAGAAGCTGAAACAGGTGAAGTGCGCCGTCGCACCGACCTTGCCGACGGTCGAGCGCGCTTCGACGGCATGCGCCGCGTCGTCGATCACCGTGAGGCCGTGGTGCGAGGCGATGGTGCCGATCGCCGCCGCGTCCGCCGGACGGCCGGCGTAGTGGACCGGAATGATCGCCTTGGTCCGGACGGTGATGGCGGCGTCGATCTTCCGCGCGTCGATGTTGCCGGTCAACGGATCGACGTCGACGAAAACCGGGGTCGCGCCGCAATGGATGATCGTGTTCGCGGTGGCGCAGAAGGTCAGCGGTGTGGTGATCACTTCATCACCGGCTCCGACGCGTGCCGCCAGAAGTGACAGGTGCAAGGCGGCGGTGCAGGAGTTCACCGCGATCGCGTGAGGCGCGCCGACATACGCGGCGAACGCCTCCTCGAACGCCCGGACCCGGGCGCCGGTCGTCAGCCACCCGGACTTCAGCACCGCCACGACCTCGTCGATCTCGGGCTCACCGATGGACGGCGGCGCAAACGGCACCGTCGCTCGACCTTGCTCGGGACGATCCTGAGCCGGCCGAGGGACCGAAGCCGCGGCGTCACCGGTGTGTGCGGTCGTGGCATTGCTTGTCGGCATGCGCGTCTCTCGCGTGGACGCCTGGACGGGGGCCCGGCCAGGCTGTCGGACGGCCGGCCGATCGCGCCAGCGGTTCCCGCGACTTTTCGAATGATTCGAGGTCGTTCGGCGCAGGTCCCCGCGCCACCGATCAGAAGTGCAAGTGAGATACCGCGATCCGTCAGCACGCCGGCGTGGCGACCAGCAGGGTGGACGCCGCCGCCCAGCGCCGCAACAGCGGCGACAACGTGCCGTCGAGCAAATCGCCGGTCGCGTCCCACTCGCCCGCGACCTGTGCCCGGATCAGCCCGTCGAGCGCATGCGTCGTGGCCGCCGCGAGCGCTCCCAACGTTCCTTCGCTGGTCGCATGGCTCGTCAGATCGATGCCGAGCCCGAGCGACGCGGCACCGGTGATCGCCAGCGCCGTCCCGATGCCCTCGGTGATTTGGGCCAGCTCGCGGTTCGCCACGTCCAGCTCGCCGAGCCGATACCGCATCGCGACGCCGTCGGATGCCTCGGCCAGCGCACCCAGCGCGGCGGCCGCTTCCGCCAGGCAGCGCGCGGCCAGGTCCGCCGGCGTCCCGGACTCGATCGCCACCTCGCCGAACGCCCTCGGGCTCGCCTCGACGACGTGCGGCTCGCGAAAGGCCGGTTCATCGACACCATCCAGACGGAGGCCCGTCACGATGCGGCCCTCACGGGCAAGGCGGGTGTCCACCTCCGACAGCACGTCACCGAGAGTTTTGGCCGACTTTGTGGCGATCAACGCCTGTCCGTCGAGCGTCAGCGTGGCGGAAGCAGCCTGATGCATGTCCGCAGGTGAGCGAGAAGCCTGCCAGCGTGCCCGGCCGGGACGCGTGCTGATTAAAGGTTCCGGCGAGGCCGACGATTACCTCCCTGAAAACAGGGTGCGGGCAGGACGCCTCACCCCGGCCGGCAAGGATGCCGGGCCGACATCAGGGAGGACACGGACACATGGCTTCATTCTCAGTCGTCAGCAACGTTGCGTCACAGAACGCCCAAGCCAATCTCTATGGGACGCAGGCCGGCCTGAACAAGGCTCTGACCCGCCTGTCGAGCGGCTTCCGCATCAACATGTCGGGCGACGACGCCGCCGGCCTCGCGGTGGCGAACGCGTATCGCTCGGACGTCGCGGTCATCAACCAGGGCATCCGCAACGCCAACGACGGCCTGTCCACGCTGCAGATCAAGGACGGCGCGCTGAACAACATCGCGACCCTGCTGGACCGCCTCTCGACGCTCGCCTCACAGTCGGCGTCCGGTTCCACCACCGACCCGAGCCGCCTGACGCTGCAGACCGAAGCGGACTCGGTCGTGCTCGAAATCGGCCGTGAAGCAACCGTGGCGGGCCTCGACACCCAGGCCGGCTTCTCCATCTTCGTCAGCAACGACGGCACCAACGGCGTCGTCTCGGGCTCGCTCGCGTCGGTCACCGTCGCCGGGCTCGGCATCAACGGCCTGGACATCAACGACATCACCGCGGCGAAGAGCGCGGTCAGCACGTTGACCACCGCCATCGCGACGCTCGGCACCGTCCAGGGTTCGGTCGGTGCGCTCCAGAACCGCCTGCAGTTCGCGGTGACCCTGGCGCAGTCGCAGAAGACCAGCAAGTCGGCCGCCGAGAGCCGTATCCGCGATGCGAACGTGGCGGAGGAATCGGCGAACATGACCCGGTTCAACATCCTGCAGCAGAGCGGTATCGCCGCCTTGTCGCAGGCCAACCAGTCGTCGGCCGCGGTGCTCTCACTGCTCCGGTAAGCACGATGAGGGGGCGGGGCCGGGCATACCGGCTCCGCCTCGCGCATACGCCTGACGGCGGCTGGCGCGGATCTCGCATCCGTCCCGGCCGCCGTCTTTTTCCATTTGGTATTCGCGGGAGCCGACCATGGGATCCCCCATCACGTTCAGCGGGTTCAACAGCATCGACTTCACTGCGGTCCTCGAGGCGGTGATGAAGCAGGAGAGCCAGCCGCTCACCACCCTCCAGACCCAGCAGAAAGCCCTCCAGAGCAAGGCGGCGACGTTCCGCACCCTCGCGACGAAACTCGCGACCTTCGAGAGCGCAGTCTCGGCGCTGAAGGACGACAACGCGCTGCTCGGGCGAACCGCGTCCAGCACCAATGATTCCGCGGTCAAGGTCTCCGCCGGCACCACCGCCGCGCCGGGCATCTACGACATCACGGTCCAGGAGCTGGCCCGCGCCCAGGTGACGGCGTCAATCACGACGGTCGCCGACGCCGACTCCACCACTGTGGCGTGGGGCGGTACGCTGAACATCGGCGGCGTTGCGGTCGCGATCGACGCGCCCGTCACCTTGAAAGGGCTCGCGGAACGGATCAACCAGACCAAGGACATCGGCGTCACCGCCACTGTCGTCAAGTCCGGCGTTGGCGCCTGGCAGCTGGTCCTGACCGGACGGGCAACCGGCACCGCCAGCCAGTTTTCCGTCACGAACGCGCTCACCGGTGGTACCGGGATCGGATTCGGGGACGCGAACGGCGATGGTGTCTCGGGTGATTCCGTCGCCGATAACGCGGTCCAGGCGACCGACGCGAGAGCGCTCGTCAACAACGTGCAGGTGGTCAGCAGCACGAATACGCTCGGCGATGCCATTTCCGGGGTCACGATCGACCTCCTGAAAAAGGATCCGGCCGCAACCACGACGATCACCGTCGCGGAAGACTCGAGCACCGCCAAGACGCGGATTCAGAGTGTCATCACCGCGTTCAACGATCTGATCAAGTTCGCGGACGACCAGAACACGGCGGCTGCCAACGGCGATGCCGCGAGCGTCGGCCGCGATCCCCTCCTGCGCGGCCTGCGCAACATGTTGCGATCGGTGTTCAGTGCCGATTATCAGGCCGGCGGTTCGCTGACATCCCTGGCGGCGGTCGGCATCGAATTCCAGCGCACGGGCAAGCTGTCGTTCAACTCGGCGAGGTTCGACAACGCGGTGGCCTCCGACTTCACGAACGTCCGGCACCTGTTCGCTGGCGACGGCACACAGCAAGGCGCGTTCGCGGCGATCACCGCGGCGGTGCAGACCTATACCAGGGCGGACGGCCTGCTCAGTGACAACGACGATCGGATCACCAGCCAGGTGTCGTCGCTGAACACCCGTATCGACGACCTGACGGCCCGGCTCGCGGTGCGCCGCGCAGCGCTGCAGCAGGAATACATCGCCGCCGACCTGGCGATGACGCAACTCAAGAACGACTCATCGTCGCTCGGCACGCTCGGCTCACAATATCGGCTCTTCTAGGGACCCGGAGCAACAGCCTTCATGTATCCACAGACCCGGGGCGCCGTCGCCTATCAGCACACCAGTGTGCAATCGAGTTCGCCCCTTGAGCTGGTCGTGCTCCTGTACGACGGTGCCCTGCGGCACCTGGTCGCGGCCCGGGACGCGACGCTCCGCAACGACCTGATGGCGCGCCGTGAGGCCTTCTCGAAAGTGATGGCGATCATCACCGAGCTGCAGAGCACGCTGAACATCGAGGCGGGCGGCGAGGTCGCGGCTTCGCTCGACGGGCTGTACACCTACATGACCGGTCGGCTGATCGAATCGACCGCGCGAAAGGACGTCGCCGGCATCGAAGAAGTCGAGCGCCTCATGCGGCCGCTGCGTGAGGCATGGTCGACGATCGCCGCCGAGCCCGTCACGGGGGCGCGCCGGTGACACGGCGCCACCTGGCTGACACGCTGGCTCGCTACAGGGCGGCGCTCGAAGCCGAGCTCGAACTGCTCCGTCACGTACAGCAACTGTCAGCGGATCAGCAGGACGCGACCAGGCGCCAGGACAGCGAGCGCCTGCACCACATTGCCGGCGAGCGCACGCGCCTGATGGACGGCCTCGTGCTCATTGAACACGACGTCCGCGCGGACCGTGCCACCCTGGCCGATCACCGCCTCGAGGCGGCGTGCCTGCCCGGCTTCGCCCAGGTCTCGACGCTTCATCGCACCGCGGCCGCTCTCGTCTCGCAGATCGCGGTCACGGATCAAGACACGATGGCCGCCCTGCAAGAGGCCGAAGTCGCCCGCCGCGCCGCCACTCAGGCGGTCGAAACCGGCGAGACAACGCTCAATGCGTACCGCCGCGTGATCGCGCCGTCCGCTCACGGGCCGGCGTTGGTTGACAGGAGAGGATAGGCAGGGATCGGTTCTAAGGTTCGACGGGTTCGACGGGTTCGACAGGTGCGCGTTCACGGGTTCTACGGGTTCTACGGTTCATCCCACCTCTTGCGGCAGCTAGCTGATTCGCTCCTCACGACAGACCTTGCGGCACCTCGGGCAGCCTGTACCCATCCCAACACCACGCCCGCCGAAGGCGGGCGGCGAGGCAGAGAGCGGAGAGCGCCGCTTGCGGGCACCAAGCGCGCGAGGGCTGAAGTGCTGCGAGGCACCCGCACGCAAACGCCCGCCGCAAGGCGGGCGGCTAGCAATGAAGCAGCGCCTATGAGGCTGGGCGGATGGAGAACCGTGCGACTGGAGAGAGGTGAACCGACGAACCCGCCGAACCCGTTGAACGCGCACCTGTCGAACCCGTCGAACCTGTCGAACCCTAGAACCGACACGGAGCGCTCCGCGCGCGCGGAGCCTTAAGCGGCGACTCTGCTCCTCGCCGCGCGCTGCCCGTACAACATCCCCGCGCGCCGCGCGAATCCGAGTCGCTCGTACAACCCGATCGCCGGCGCATTCGCGCCGTCGACCATCAGCGTCAGCGTGGTCGCGCCGGCGCGGGCGCAGCCGTCGACGACCGACTCCATCAGCACGCGACCGATTCCCTGCCGCCGGAGCTCCGGGGCGACGGCGATCTGCGCGACGTGCGCGGCGGTCGGAGCGATCCAGGTCACCAACGCGACCGCGCCGGGAGTCTCCGATCCCGGAGCGCAGACCACCCGGCTGAGGCTCGCATCGAATCGGCCGCAGCCCGGCGTGCGCAGGATCTGCCACGTGTAGCGGGCCCACTGCTCACGGCTGTGATCGGCGGCGAAGCACTCCGCTCCGGGCACGCCGTGATACGCCGCACTCAATACCCGAACGGCGCCGGCGAAGTCCCCGCTCGTCCAGCCACGCACGCGCGCATCCATGGCAGCGGGGTCGCCGGTCGGGAAGATGTCGCGGGTCAGGTAGAGGGATTCGCGCAGCGAGAACCGCTGTCGTTCAAGGGCACTGACGGTGCCGCGCCCGTTCGGATAGACGAAACACGAGAGGCTGCGCGCGACCACCGCTTCCGGCGAGGCCAGCACCGCGTCCAGCAGGCGGCGGATCACGGAGGGCCGCTCCCCCACCAGCGCCCCGATCTGGAGGACGTTGTCGTGGAGGATGTAGAACGTCCAGCCCGTCACGCGCTCGCGGTCGCAGGCGATCCATCCGGCGACGTGCCCGGCGATCCTCCCCTGCTCCACCGTCTCGAAGAGCTCGGCCGGATCCCAGGCGAGATCCGCGATCCACCGCGCGCGCTCCTGCGCGTAGAGACGCGCGACCTCTTCGGGCAGCGCGTCGCGCCAGTCGGTGCAGATCACCGGCGGTCCCGCCGCGTTGGCCTGGCGGCGCCCTCCGAGACCGGCGGCTCTCCAGCGGAACCCGGCCCGAGGGCCCCGGCGGCCTGGCGGTTCTCCTCGCAGATCTGGTCGTAGATCTCTTTGCGGTGCACGGCCACCGACAGCGGCGCGCGGACGCCGATGCGCACGCCTTCCTTGCCGCTGCTCAACACGACGATCTCGATGCCGTCGCCGACCACGACGGCTTCACCACGGCGGCGGCTGAAGACCAGCATGACGTCAGTCCAGCGTGACCGGGTGCCGCAGCGGGTAGAGGCTGTCCTGCGGCACGACTTGATAGCCGACCATCCCCGCCGGGTTGATCACCACCGGCGCGCGCAGGTTGGCGAACGCGGCCCCTTCGTCGTTCACGGTGAGGAGCGACAGCCAGAGGACGGTGTCCGACTCGGCGACGGCAAGCCGCTGCCGATCGCTCGCGCTCAGCACGCAGCGATAGGTCGGCAGCACGATGCGCGGCTCGATGGCCAGGAAGGACGCCGGCGGTCCGTCGACCGACATGAGCACCTGAAGCGGCGCCGCCTCGATCGATGCCAGGAGCACGAACCGGTGGCACTGCTCGAATCCGGGCAGGCCGGCGGGAAACGACAGCAGGTTGCGCGAGTCCGCCTCGAACTCGCCGAAGCGGGTCGAGAGCGTGATGCGATCCGTCGGGGTCTCGGCGCCGGCAGCGGCCATCAGAGGTAGTCCATCAGCGTCTTGCGGCCGGTGTTGCCGATTGCGCCGAGCGCGGCACGATACGCCGTATCGGCCTGCGACATCTTCGTAATCGCTTCCGCCATGTCGACCTTTTCGAGACCGTCGGCGCGTCCCTCGCTGGCGCGCCGCAGATCGGCGACCCGGCCCTGATGTATCTCGACAGCGTTCATCGACGTGCCGATCTGGGTCTGCGCGGCAGTGGCCCGGCCGAACGCGCGCTCGACCGCAGCCCCGGCGGCAGCCATCCCGGCGGCATTACCGGCGCGAATGTCCGCAATCGCCTGATCGAGCGCCGCGAAGATGTCCTGGGTGTCAGTGCCGCGCGCCACGGAGTCGCCGTTGACGCTGACGGTCACGGCAGTGTTCCTGTCGACATCCACCGCCATCGTCGACGCCGTGCCAGCGTAGCTCGAGACCGTGCCGCTGCTGTTCTTGGTATACGGCGCGGTGGTGGCGGCCATGCCGGAGAACAGGTAGTTGCCGTTGAACGAAGTGCCGTAGTCGGCGAACAAGGCGTCGCGTAGACCGCTGAGCTGATCGGCCAGGGCCGCTCGCTGCGTGTCCGTCACGTTCGTACCGCGTGCATTGAGGATCGTCGTCTTGGCGGTGGTCAGCTGGTCGAGCATGTCCGACAGCACCGAATCGACGATGGACAGCCGGGCGTTGGCGGTGTCGGCGGTCTGCGCGTAGCGATCGAGCGCGGCCATCTCGGCGTGCTCGTGGACGGACCCGGAGGAAGCCGACGGATCGTCGCTCGACTTGCTGATGCGCCGGCCGGACGAGACCTCGGCCTGCCGCTTCGCGAGATCCTCGGCGGTTCGCGCCAGATCCGATGCGCTGATGATGAACGACGAGTTGAAGGTGGTGCGCATAACCGTCCGGCCTCTACCCAGCCAGCGACATCAACGACTCGAGCGTCGAATCGATCGCCTGGAAGAAGCGCGCGTTGGCCTCGTAGGCACGCTGGAACTTCATCATGTTGGCGGCCTCCTCATCGAGCGACACACCCGACACCTGCTCGCGCATCAGCTCCATCTGCTGGACGATCTCGGCGCGGCTGGCGTGCTCGTCGCTCGCGGCGCGGCTGTCCGCCCCGACCTGATACACGAAGGTGCCCCAGCTGTCGGCGAAGGTGGCCGTGCCGCCGGCCATCACCCGCGCATCACGCAGGTTGGCGAGCTGGCGCGCGACGCCGTTGTCGCCAGGTGTCGCGGTCGCGCCGGTGGCGATCGTGCTCGGGTCGGCCGCGATGCTGGCGCTGATCGAGATGGCACTGGCCGCACCGGCCGCGGCGGCAAGCGGCGTGAAGAACGCGGTGCCGGTGGCGCCGTGCATGTCGTAGCCGGTCTGGTGGACAGCGTTGATCTGGTTGGTGACCGTGTAGGCGAGCGTGTCGAGCGTGTCGGCGTAGCCGGGCATCAGCACGTCGCGGGTCTTGAGCAGTCCGCCTATGGAGCCCCCGGTGACCTGGCTGGTCACGTCGGTGCCTCCGCTCAGCAGCGCCGCGAAGCCGTTCGGGGCCGTGGAGGTGACGTCGAGGGAATAGACGTTGTCGTCGAGGACCAGCGGGTGGCCGTTGCCGAACGTGACGTCGACACCGCCGTCAGCGCGCGGAATGGTGCTGATGTCGATCAGGCTCGAGAGAGACTTCAGCGCGACGCCGATCTCGTCGCGCAGTGTCTCGGTCGCGCCTTCCACGCCGGCGGCCACGCCGAACGACGCGTTCAGCTTGGCAATCCGCTGCGCCAGCGCGTTCACCTGGGTGACGCCGTCGCGCACGCTCGCGTCAGTGTCACGGCGGGCCTGGGCGAGCCGGCTCGCCATGTCGTGGAACTCGCTCGCCAGGGTCGTGCCCTGCGTGGCCACTTCCTGCCGCGTGATCGCCGAGGTGGGATCCGCCGCCAGCCGGCCGGCGGCATCGAAGAACTTGCCGAGGGCCGCGTCAATCGACTCTCCCGGCTTGCCGACGATCGTCTCGACGACGGCGAGGCTCTGCGAGATCGCCAGCTCGCGCTGCTCCGCCGGCCGCTCCTGCTGGAGCCGGCGTTCGAGCCGCATGTCGCGGGTCGCACGCAGGCCGGTGATCTCGACGCCGTTGCCGGGGCTCAGGAACTCGTCCGGCGGCAGCGCGGACAGCGTGACCTGCCGGCGGGCATAGCCCGGCGTGTTCACGTTGGCGATGTTCTGTCCGGCGACATCGAGGCCGTAGCGCTGCGCGTCGAGGGCGCGGGCGGCCATCGACAGGCTGCCGAAGAGTCCTGACATCTAGCCCCTCGCTTCCAGGGTGGTCGCCAGCCCCGCGGCCGTGAGTGCCGAGGGATGCAACGCCGGGCGGAGACCGTCACGCGCGTAGCCGGCCACCCCCGCGGGATCGAGCGCGATGCGGGTGAACTCGAGCATCGACGCACCCAGGCGCTTGCAGCGCAGCAGCGCCGCGCGCGCCGCCTCGACGGCGATGCGCGCGTCCTGATCGATGTCGGCAGGCGAGAGTCGGGCGACGCCGTCCAGCGCCGCCGCCAACTCAGGCTCCGCGGTGAGCAGGCGTTCGAGGTCGGCGCGGCTGAGTGCGTTGCCGACGGCCCGCAGCGCCAGCTCGAGACGGACGAGCGGAGTCCGGACGTCGGCGGCCATCACCGGTTCGAGCCCGGCTTGTTAGCGGTCATGCTGTCAATCAGGCTGTCGGCGATGGCCCCGGCATCCTTGCCGAGCTCGCCGGACGCGAGCAGCGCGCGCATCTTCTCCACCAGGTCGGCGCGCACGTCGGGCGTGTCGTTGGCCGCCTTCACCGCGTCGTTGGCGAGCGTGGCGTCAGCCGACACCTGGACGGTGTCACCCGACACGCCTTTGTTCGTCGCCGCCTGCTTGGCGGACTCAGTGGCCGCCTTCTCGAGCCGCTGCAGCGCCGCGTGGTCCAGACCGGGACGATTGCCGTCGATCTTCATTCCTCAGCTCCTGACAGGGTCGCGCGCGTGCCGGCCGACCCGCTCGGGTAATCGGCACGCGCCGCCGGTTCCTTGAATGCCGCGGCGAGCAACCGTCCGCCGGCCGCCGGATTGACCGCCTTGCCGTTCGCCAGCACCTCGAAATGCAGGTGCGGCCCGGTCGCCCGGCCACTCTGTCCCACTTTGCCCACCGGCGAGCCGTCCTCGAGCACCTGACCCGGAATCACCTCGATTGAGGAGAGGTGTGCATACCGTGTGCGCAGGCCCGGCGCATGCTCGACCACCACCGATTGACCGTAGTCCCCCTGGAGGCCGGCCGAGATGACCCGCCCGGCTCCGGCGGTCATGACCTCGCGACCGTAGGCCGCCCGGATGTCGACGCCGGCGTGAAACTTGGCCACGCCGGTGAACGGGTCCTGGCGCCAGCCGAAGGCCGATGTGACGTCCGCCGCCGCGGAACCGGTACCCGAGACCATCGCCTGCCCCGCCGTTCCCGAGGCCTGCGGCGCGCGCGGCATCCGTCCCGCCGGCAGCGGCCGGGGGACAACCGGCACGTGCACCGGCAGCCCCGGCGCCGCCAGCGAGCCCGCCGGGGCGGTTGCCGGAGTGGAGACGCCGATCGAGACCCCTGTGCCGGCTGTTTGCGCCGACGCCTTCGTCATCGCGTCGATCAGCGTGGGCGCGAGCCCGCCGCGCTGGCCGGCCAGGTATTCCGACAGCTTGGCGTCGATGGTCTCGAACATCGTGCCCGCCCCGAAGCCCGGCTCCTCCTGTTCGTCGCCGAGCATCGACTGGCGCATCTGCTTGAGCATCTGCAGCAGGAACATCGACTCGAACTGCCGCGCCGCCTGGGCGATGCGAGTGCGCTCCGCGTCCGAGACTGCGCTGGTCTCACCTGAGGCTGGGGCGATCGGACCGCCCGCGGCGATCACGCTGGCGGCGCTCACATGATCACCAGTTCGGCGCGCAGCGCGCCGGCCGCCTTCAGCGCCTGCATGATCGCGATGATGTCGCGCGGCGTCGCCCCGAGGCCGTTCAGCGCACGCACGACCGCGTCGAGCGTCACTCCCTCATCGAGTGCGACGAGCTGCGCCGCGCCCTCTGAAACGTCCACGTTCTGCTGCGGTACCACGGTCGTCTGACCCAGTCCCATGGGGTTCGGCTGCGAGACGTCGAACCTCGTCGAGATCCGGACCGAGAGGTTGCCGTGCGCGACCGCGGCCCGGCCGATCCGCACGTCGGACCCGATCACCACGGTGCCGGTGCGCTCGTTGATCACCACGCGCGCCGGTACGTCCACGTCGACCCGCAACGGCTCGATCCGCGCAATCAGGTCCGGCACGGAATCGCGATACACCGCCGGCACCTTGATCGACACGGTGCCCGGATCGACGGCCTTCGCCGCCGCGTCGCCGAGCTCGCCGCTGATCACGTCAGCGAGCCGATGGGCGGTGCCGTAGTCCGCTTCCCTGAGTGACAGCAGGATCTCGTCAGCCGCCTTGATCGCCGTGTGCTGGCTCGCTTCGACCAGGCCGCCGCCGGGAACTCGCCCTACGGTGAGGTGATTGACCTGCACACTGTTCCCGCTCCTGCCGCCGCCGAACCCGCCGATCGACAGCGCGCCCTGCGCCAGTGCGTAGGTCGCGCCATCCGGTCCGCGCAACGCCGTCGCCAGCAGGATGCCGCCCTGCAGGCTGCGCGCGTCCCCGACCGAGGCGGCGGTGACGTCCAGGCGCGCGCCCTGGCGGGCGAACGGCGGCAATTCCGCTGTCACCAATACCGCGGCGGTGTTCTCGATCTTGATCGACGAGCCGTCGACACCGACCCCGAGCTTCTCGAGCATGCTCGCCAGGGACTGCGCCGTGAACACGGTCTGACGCTTGTCCCCCGTCTTGTTCAAGCCGACCACCAGGCCGTAACCGATCAGTGGCGTGGCTTGATACCCGTCGAGCGAGGCCACGTCCTTGACGCGGGTCTGCGCCGCGGCCGGTGAGGCCGACACGATCAACGCGACGAGCGAGAGACCAATCAGCATCCGCATTACGTTCTCAGAAGACCTTGTTCAGCGCGCGAATCAGCCAGCCGGGCTGCAGGTTGTCCTTCATCAGCCCCTTGCCGAAGTACCGGATCCGCAACTGGCCGACCGAGCTCGAAAACGCCACGTTGTTCGGCTGGATGTCACTCGGCCGCAGCACTCCGGTCAGCACCGCGATCTGCCGGTCGCCGTTGATGTCGATCTCGCGGGCCCCTTCGAGCACCAGGTCGCCGTTCGGCAGGACCTCCACGACCCGCGCCGTCAGCTGGGCGGTCAGGGTGCTGGTCCGTGACGTCGTCCCGGCGCCCTTGAACGTCGTGTTCGCGGCCGCGCCGACGAGCGACGTCGAGTCGCCCGGAATCTTCTTCTCGAGGCCCATCAGCTGCGTGACGGACGCGTTGGCGCTGCTCTTCTTGTCCAGCGAGGAGTCCGCGGTACCGGCCGCCGACGTGTTCTCGATCACCCGGATCGTGACCAGATCGTTGACCCGGCGGGCCCGCAGATCGGTCGCCAGGCCGTTCATCCAGGAGATGTCCTTGCCCGTTGCGGCTGGTGTCGACGTCCGCGCTGCCTGAAGATAGCGGGCGTAGAGTTCGTCGTAATTGTCCGTCGCCGCCGGCTTCTCCTTGGTCTTCGCATCCTGCGCGCGCACGTCCACCGTGGTCAGGAGCGAACAGAGCGCGACCGCGGCCATCAACTTACGATTCATGCTGCACCTCGACGGACCCCTTCCGGGTGATCCGGCCCCGGAGCTGACGGCGGCTCGCCGCATTAACCAGCCGAATCACGTCACCGACGCTGCCGGACTGGAGCGCCGTCGCAGTGCCCACGGCCTCGACCCCGTCGACCGCGATCCACGTCGAGACGATCTCGCCGCTGCGCACGGCCGGACCGGTGCGGACCATGCGGGTCGTGATCACTTCGCTCGCCTGCACCGCTCTCGTCGTCATGTTGCCGACGATGTCGGCGGCAGCGGGGAGCGATTCGATCGGCAGCGGGCCCGGATCGCCGACCGCCGACTGCACGTCCGCGGCGGTGATTGCCGCCCCAGCCGCGATCGCGTGGGTCATTCGGAGCAGCGGCACCGTCGCGTGCACGACGCCGATCGCGTAGCCGACGGTCCGCCCACCCGTGATCAGGCGGAACCGCGCCGGTCGCCCGAACCGCGCGCCAGCCTGCGGCTCTGCGGCATCCACCGTGGCAATCCCCGGCGTCAGCGCCGCGACGCGCAGATCGATTTCTACGGAAGCGACGGCCCCGGCCCGGGCCCGCACCGCGGAGACAATCGCCGCCCGCACCGCGTCCTCCTCCGCTTGCGCGGGGTCGGCCACGAACAGTGCCGTGAGTCCCAGCAGCATCGCCCTAGCGGCCCAAGTTGTTGACTTGCCCAAGCATCTCATCGGCGGCCTTGATCACCCGGGAGTTCGCCTCGTAGGCGCGCTGCCCCAGAATCATGTTGACCATCTCTTCGACCACGCTGACGTTCGACTCCTCGAGAAAGCCCTGCGTGGTGCTGCCGATACCGTCGGTGCCCGGCACGCCGGTCGTCGCATCGCCGGAGGCGGTGGTGGCGGCGAAGAGATTGCCGCCCAGCGCGTGCATGCCGGCCGCGTTCTGGAACGTGGCGAGCTCGATGGTGCCGATCTGCTGCGACGCACTCTGGCCGACCAGGCTCACGGAGACCACGCCTTCCTTCGAGATGCTGACCGACGTCGCGTTGGGCGGCACGGTGATTTCCGGCTGCAGCGCCATGCCTTCGCTGTTCAGCAGCTTGCCGTCGGCGTCGAGGTGGAACTCGCCTGACCGGGTGTAGGCGGTGGTTCCGTCCGGCATGGCGATCTGAAAGAACCCGTTGCCCTGGATGGCGATGTCGAGCGAGCCGCCGGTCGACTTGAGGTTGCCCATCGTGAAATCGCGCGCGGTGGCGACCGCGCGCGTGCCGAGCCCGGTCTCGAGGCCGACGGGCGCTTCCGTCGAGGCCGAGGTCGGCGTGCCGGCAGTCCGCGTCGTTTCGTAGACCAGGTCCTCGAACTCCATCCGGGACTTCTTGAAACCGGTGGTGTTCACGTTGGCCAGGTTGTGGGCGACGTTGTCGATGTTCGCCTGCTGCGCGGCCATGCCGCTCGCCGCCGTGTAGAGTGCTCGCATCATTGCTTGTCCCTCAGGTCAACCGCTGCCCGCTGCAGCCGTGCTCGCCGGTGCCGATTCCCTGATCGCCCGACATCCCGAAACCCTGTCGCTCCCGACCCGCGAGCCCCCTCGCGCAATCGGGAGCGCCGCCGCTCTTACCGCCGTCCGAGCTCGGAAATCGCCCGGCCGTCGATGTCGTTCATCAGAATCGTCACGCCGCGCTGCAGCGCCTCGAAGGTGCGCGAGACCTCGGTCAGCGAGGCCATGCGCTCGACCAGCGAAACGTTCGACTGCTCGATCGCGCCGGTCACGACGGTCGGGTCCGCCACTGCGGTGGGCGTGCTGCCGGCACCGGCCCGAAACAGCGCGCCTTCCTCGCGGCTCAGCCCCGCGGCGTTCGCGAAATCGACGACCTGCGGCTTGCCGATGACCGTGTCCCCGGCCATCAACTGGCCGTCGTCGCCAATTCGGATCGGCCCGCCGCCCGCGGGCAGCTTCAGCGGCCCGCTCTCGCCCATGACCGGATCGCCCTGCTCGGTGACCAGCACGTTGTCCGAGCGGCGGGTGAAGTGGCCATTGCGCGTATACCGCGTCCCGTCGGCGGTGGAGATCACGAAGAATCCGCGGCCGTCGATGGCCAAATCGAGGTCCCGGCCGGTGGGCGTCAGGGCGCCGTTGTGCATGTCGATCGCGCGCGGGCCTTCGGCCACGTCGATCGCGGACTGGAGCGCGGTGCCGAACGCGGCGCCTGGCCGCTCGGCCGCCGCCGTCGTGCCGCGCTCGGCCTTGTAGCCGGCGGTCCCGATGTTGGCGAGATCGCCGGCGAGTCGATTGAGTTGTTCCGCGCGGGCCTGCAGCCCGCTCAGCGCGACGTATGCACCACTGGACATGAGCGTTCCTTATCTGGCCCCGAAGCCGTCGGCCGGCAGCTGCCCGGCGAGTCCGAGACGCAGCCGCACCTCCCCTTCGGAGACGCGTTCATCCGCGGCGATCTCGGCCACGCTGCGGCCCTTGCGGGCGGCTGACGCGACCCGGCGCGTGCTCGGACGACGAGACGGCTTGGGCTCCGGCGTGGCCAGCCGATCGAGCTCGCGGGCGATCGCGGCGAAGCCGTTCTCGGACGTGTCGGTGAGCAGTGAGAGCGCCTCGCCCTGGTGAGCCAGCCGTGCCTGGAGGCGATCCAGCGCGCGGGTGGTCACCACCAGCCGCCACGCGAGGAACAGCTGCACCAGCAGCACGCTCCCCACACCCGCCAGCTGCATCGTCGTCATTGGCATGCCTGTCTCCACTAGCCGGCGACGGTCTTGAGACGATCGGCAGCGCTGATCACTTCGACGATGCGCACGCCGTAGTTCCCGGCGACGACGACGACATCGGCGCGGGCCACCAGCCGTCCGTTGACGAGTACGTCCACTGGATCGTCCGGCGAGCGTCCCAGGTCGATGATCGAGCCGGGCGCGAGCCGCGTCAGCGCGGCCAAGGTCATTTCCGTTTCGCCGAAGCGCACCGTCAGCGGCAGCTCGATGTCGAGAATCAGGTCCAGGTTCGCCGGCGTGTTGGCGGCAGCGAACGCGGCCGCGGTACTCGGCGTCGCGGCGAGCGCGGCGCCGGCGTCCACCGCTGTCGCCGCGACGCTCGCCCAGCCGGCGACTTTGGTGTCGAACTGATTTCCGGCGTTGACGTTGATGCTCGTGGGTTCCATGTCCGGCGCGCTGCTCAGGATGGTCGCTCGTGCAAACCGCAGGCCCTCGAATCCCTCCTGCTGGCTGAGGGCGCCCATCGCCTGGCCGCACACCTCGATCAGCGTGTCCGCGATCGCCGCCTCGTCGGCGTCGGTGTCGAGCGCCATCACGAGGCGCGTGAGGATCTGCGCGCCAGCGGCGTCGAATCCCAGCACCAACTGTCCGCTGGAGGGCCCGGAGAAGGTCACCGACACAGGCCACCGGACCGGCGGAGCAGGCCCGGAAACATTGACCGAACCGGGCGCATCGAGGAGCGCGCCGATAACCGTGGCGAGCTCGCGCGCGGCGGCCTCGATGAGCGTCGCGGCGATCACCGTCCGTCTCCGGCGTGGTCGGCCTCGGCAGTCGACGTGAGCTCGACACCGGCGTGATTGCCGGTACGCACCGGCATGCCTTCGAACTGATCGATCTGCCCGATGCGGACCGTCAGCGGCCGGTGCACCGACAGGCCGAGCGAGATTACGTCACCTTCCCGCAGCTCCAGCAGCTCGCGCCCGGTCAGGCTGGTGCGCAGCAGGGCCGTGAGCGGAAGCGGCACGCGGGCCAGGTTGTCGATCAGGGAGATCCGCTCGGCCTCGGTCGGCTCTCGGCGGGTGCGGTACCAGTCGTGTGAGAAGGTCGCGCCGGAGGCCTCGATCATCGAGGTCGGAATGCACAGGTGCAGCATCCCGCTGGTGCCGCCGATCTTCATGTCGAAGACCAGGAGGATCATCGCTTCGTTCGGCGCGGCGACTTGAAGCATCTGCGGACGCGTCTCGCGCGCCTTGATCTGGAACCGCACTGGCACGATCGCTGCCCATGTTTCGCTGAGCCGCTCGAGAATCAGCTTGACCACCGCGTCGACGACGGTCTGTTCGATCTCGGTGAGGGCGCGATCCGCGCTGACCCGCCGGCCGCTGCCGCCAAGCATCCGGTCGATCATCGTGAACGCGATCGACGGATTGAGCTCGAGTGCCGCGACCCCGTCCATCGGCTGCAGCGACATCGCGTAGTACGCCGTCGGGTCCGGCAGCGCCATCAGGAACTCGGCGTACGTGAACTGCTCCACCGAGACGATCCCGACCTCCGTGACCGTGCGGAGATATGCGGACAGCGACGTGCCGAGATCGCGGGCGAAGCGGTCGTGCAGCAGATGCAGCGAGCGAATCTGTTCGCGGGAGGCGCGGTCCGGCCGGCGGAAATCGTAGCGGACGGCAGTGTCGCTGCCCTTCGCCGGCCGGGCGCCGGTGGCCGTGCCGCTCGAACCGAGCAGCGCGTCGATCTCGTCCTGATTGAGAATCTTGGCCATTAGTGCTGCCTTTCACCACTGCGCTGACGCAGCCGGGTGGCGAGGCGCCAGGTCCGCAAGGCGTGAGGAGGGAGAATACCGGGAGTATTCGACGGACGAGCAACGCCGCGGAGCGGGATGCCATCGGCGGCCGGCTGCCAGCGCAATGGTGAAAGTCAGCACTTACGCGGCCTTCTCCGCCAGACCGAGGGTCGCACGCAGCGTGGTGCGCAGACGCGAGATCGCCAGCGAGCGAAGCTGCGACACCCGCGATTCGCCGACCCCGATGACCTGCCCAATCTCGGCGAGCGTCATCTCCTGGTGGTAATACATCGCCAGAACGTGCTTCTCGCGGGGCGGCAGCTGCTCGATGGCGCGCGCCAGGTGCTCGCGCAACTCGGTCCGCTGCAATCGCACTTCGGGTCCCTCGTCCGGATCGAAACAGAGATCGAGGAGACCGGCGCCTTCCGCGGAGCCGTCGTCGAGCGGGCGGACAGCCCCGAGCTCCAGCGTGCGGAGCTGTTCGAGCGAGCGTCCGTAGGCGGCCGCCGTCATGTTCAACTCGGCGGCGATTTCTTCCTCCGTCGGCTCGCGGCGGAGCTGATGGCGCAGACGCCCCATGGCCAGGTCGAGCTCGCGACGCAACTTCCGCAGCGAACGGGGTGCCCAGTCCAGCTCACGGAGCGCATCGAGCATCGCGCCCTGCACGCGGCGACGCGCGAAGGCGTCGAACGGCACGCCGAGGGCGGCGCGGTAGCGGCTGGCCGCGTCCATCAGCCCGAGCACGCCGATGCTGATGAGATCAGGGATCTCGACCTGCGGTGGCAGCCGCTGCGCCAGGCGATGTGCCAGCGCCTTGACCAGTCCGATGTGTGCCACGACCAGGCGGTCGCGCTCCGTGTGATCGATCTCGCGTGGTGTCATGCGCATTGCGGTGTCCCGGGCGTCACAGGTGCGGTCGGCGCCGGCCGCACCAGCCGCAAGCCGGCGGCACGTCCGGCGGCCGCGCCGGCGAGCCGCGACGCGAGAATGCGGAAGCACCGGCTGGCCGGCGACTGCGGCAGGTGGTCGACGATCGGGCGCTGGACCAGCACCGACTCGCGGACCGCGGGGTCATGGGCGATGAAGCCGGCATACTGGATCCGCCGTTTCAGGAATCGGGTCGCGGCGACCTGGAGCTGCGTGAAGACCAGCTGCGCCTCGCTCGCGTCACGGGCGTTGTTCACGACCACCTCGATCTCCTGCGCGGGATCGGTGGTCGACATCAGCTTGATGAGGGCGTACGCGTCGACAACCGCGGTCGGCTCGAGGGCCGTCACGACCAGCGCCAGGTTGGCGAGGCGGATGGCTTCGACGACGTTGTCGGAGATGCCGGCGCCGGTGTCGATGATCACGTAATCGAAGTCGTCGGCGATCTCGTCCAGTGAATCGCCGAGGCGATCCCACTGGCCGTCGGTCAGCGCCGTCAGCTGCGGCATGCCGGAGCTGGCCGGGATGACCTGCACGCCGCACGGACCCGTGACGAGAACCTCGCGCAGTGTCTTCTCACCCACGAGCACGTGCCCAACGTGCGCCGGCGGAGCCAGCCCCATCATCACGTCGACGTTTCCGAGGCCGAAGTCGGCATCGAGGATCGCCACCCGGTTGCGCAGCCGCGCCAGCGCGACCGCGAGGTTCACGGCGACGCTCGTCTTGCCCACGCCACCTTTCCCGCTGGTGACGGCGATGCTGATCGGGCGGCGCGGGACCGCCGTGGTCGCTGTCATGCCGCGCTCTCCACACCCGCGTCGCCGAGCAGCGCCGCGGTGAGGTGGGCCGGCGTCGCGCGGAGCAGGTCGTCCGGCACTCGTTGCCCCACCCCGAGGTACGAAACCCGCAGCCCCGCATCACGCAGGACGGACGCCAGCGGCGCCGATGACTCCGCTTCGTCCACCTTCGTCAGGACGATGCGATCGAGCGCGGCATCGGCGTGGAGGGCAATCAGCCGGGCCACCTCGCGGGCGCTGCTCGCGGCGGGCACGACGAGGTGCGTTCGCACGCCGCGCGCCCCTTTCAAGACGGCGAGGACATCCCGCGCCGCGCCGTCCTTCGGCGAACGGCCCGCGGTATCGACGAGGACCGGCCCGGAGCCCGAGACGAGCGCCCGATCGAGATCGATCGCAGAGCGAGCGGCAGTGAACGGCGCGCCGATGATGTCGGCATAGAGACGGAGCTGTTCGACGGCGCCGACCCTGAACCCGTCGGCCGACACGAGCCGGAGCCGGGCGCCGCGTCGAGCCCGTTCCTGCGCCGCGATCTTGGCAACGGTCGTCGTCTTACCTGCGCCAGGCGGGCCCACGAAGACTTCGATCGCCGCGTAGCCGTCGTCAGGCGCGACGAACGGGGCCGCCCATTCGGTCACCGCGCGGCGGACGGCCTCGGCGGTTGCGCCCTGACGAAGCTTCGTGCCGGCGGCCGGCTTCACGCTACGCGCGACATCGGCGGCGAACCCGGCGGACTCGAGCCGTTCGGCGAGGCCACTGAGCGTGTCCGGCACAGTCGCGGCAGCGGGCTGTCGGGGCTCCTGCCGCGCCGGCCGGACCTCCGACACTTCGCGCTCGACGGCAGCGGCGACTTCGACTTCGCGACCGCCGACAATCCCGCGCCACCCTCGCGCCTGGACCATCTGGGTCGAGAGCACGAGGGCATCGGGACCGAGCGCTTCGCGGACCCGCGCCAGCGCGTCTCGCACTGTTTCGCCGCGGAATCGCTTCAGATGCATGTCACTCCAGCACCGTCACGGGGGTGACCCGGACGTGCGCAGGCACTTCGTTGTGGGAGAGCACTCCAATGTGCGGCAGCACCCGCGCGAACAGTCGCCAGAGGTGAGGCCGGAGCGCTGGTGTGCACAGAAGCACGGGCTGTGCCACGGCCGTCTCCAACGCGCGGGCGATGCGCGCCGCGAGTCCCTGCGCTTCTGTCGGGTCGAGCGCGAGCACCGCTCCCTGATCGGTCCGCACGATGGATCCGAGCAGGCGTTCCTCGAGCGACGGCGAGAACGCAATCGTCGGCAGCTCGCCGCGCTCGGTCTGATACTGGCGGCAGATCGCCCGTCCGAGTGAGGCGCGTACGCCTTCGGTCATCGCGTCGAGGTCCTTCGTCGAGGCTGCGATGTCGGCGACCGCTTCGAGGATGGTCGTTAGATCGCGCACCGGCACGCGCTCTCGAAGCAACTGCCGCAGCACCCGCTGGATCTCCCCGAGGGAGAGCACCTTGGGCACGAGCTCCTCGACCAGCTTCGGTGACGTCTGCGCGACACGGTCGACCATCTCCTTGGTCTGTTGGCGCGTCAGCAGGTCCGGCAGGAAGTTGCGGATGATCTCCGACAGGTGGGTCGACAGCGCAGTCGTTGGATCGACCACGGTGTAGCCCGCGGCGGCAGCGCGATCCCGATGCTCGACGGCAATCCACGTGGCCGGCAGGCCGAATGCCGGCTCGCGCGTGGCCGCGCCCTCGAGGGCCGCGGCCGCGGTGCCGGGATTGATCGCCAGTAGGCGATCCGGTGACAGCTCGCCGCGCGCCACCTCGACCCCTTTGAGCAGGATGGCATAGGTCCGCGGCCCGAGCTGCAGGTTGTCGGCGATGTGCACCGATGGCACGACCAGGCCGGTCTCGGTGGCGATCTGCTTGCGAATCGATTTGACCCGCGCGAGCAACGTGCCGCCCTGCTTCTCGTCGACCAGGGACACGAGCGCGTATCCGACCTCGATCCCGAGCGGCTCGACTGCGGTCATCCCGTCCGCGGCGTCGGTCGCGGGAGCCGGAGCGCTGGCCTCTTCCGCGTCGGCAGTGTCGCGCTGCCGGTTCGCATACGCCGCGGCGCCCATCACCGCGGCCACGACGAGGAAGGCGAGCTTCGGCAGTCCGGGAATCAGCGCCAGCGCGGTGAGCACTCCCGCGGCCACGCCCATCGGCCGGGTGCCGGCGAGGAGCTGCCCGGCCACTTCCTCGCCGAGGTTGGACTCGGAGGCCGCACGCGTGGTGATCAGGCCACCGGCCATCGAGACCAGCAGGGCGGGAATTGCCGTCACCAGGCCCTCACCGACCGTCAGGATGGTGAACGTCTGGGCCGCCGTCGACAGGTCCATGCCGTCCTGCAGGACGCCGATGACCAGCCCCGCGACGATGTTGACGCCGGTGATCAGCATCGCTGCCAGCGCGTCGCGCTGGGTGAAACGGATCGCGCCGTCCATCGCACCGTAGAAGTCCGCCTCACGGCGCACCGTCTCGCGCCGCCGCTTCGCCTCGTGCTCGTCGATCAGCCCGGCGTTCAGGTCGGCGTCGATGGCCATCTGCTTACCGGGCATCGCGTCGAGAGTGAACCGGGCGGTGACTTCGGAGATGCGGACCGCGCCGTGGTTGATGACGATGAACTGAATCGCGATCAGGACGAGGAACACCACCGCGCCGACCACGAAGTTGCCGCCGACCACGAACTGGCCGAACGACATGATTACGTGTCCCGCCGCTTCGACCCCGTCGGAGCCGTGCAGGAGGATCAAGCGGGTGCCGGCGACATTCAGCGACAGCCGCAACAACGTCAGTACCAGCAGCAGCGACGGGAACACCGAGAACTCGACCGGCTCACGGACGTAAATCGCCGTCAGCAGGAGGACCACCGCAAGACCGATGTCGATGGTCAGCAGGAAGTCGAGCAGCAGCGGCGGCAGCGGCACGATCATCAACCCGACGATGGCGACGACCGCGCCGGGGGCGATCAGGTTGGCCGCGCGACGGCCGGCGGTCTGCGGGCGGGCAGGCTTCTTCGGTGTAGCCATGGATCAGAGCACCAGCTGCTTGATGCGAATCAGGTACGCGAGGATCTCGGCGACCGCTTCGAACAGCGCGCCCGGGATCACGTCGCCGACCTCGGCCTCGGCGTAGAGTGCGCGGGCCAGGGTCACGTTCTCGACGATCGGCACGCCGTGCTCGCGCGCGACGTCCTTCATCTTCTGGGCCATCAGATCCTGGCCCTTGGCGACGACGAGCGGCGCGTGCATGCCGTTGCGGCGGTACTCGAGGGCCACCGCGAAGTGGGTCGGGTTGGTGATGACGACGGTCGCCTTCTTGGTCGCGGCGAGCATCCGGCGGCGGACCATCTCGCGCTGGACGCGACGCACCCGGGCCTTGATCTCCGGGTTGCCTTCCGAGTTCTTGAGGTCGTCCTTGACTTCCTGCTTGGTCATCATCAGGGACTTCGTCAGCTTGTGGCGCTGGAAGAAGTAGTCGGCGCCGGCAATCGCCATCAGGCCGATCGCCGCCTGCCTGATCAGGTGCGTCGCCACGTCCCACATCGAGGCCGCGGCATCGACTGGCGCGACGCGCGCCAGTTCGGCGCTGCCCGCGAGGTAGGCCCTGAGCGCGGACCAGCCGAGGATGCCGATCAGCGTGGCCGCGACCGACATCCGCAGCAGTTCCATGCCGCCCGTCGAGGGTCCCAGCCGCTTGAAGCCGGTGGCCGGATTGAGGCGGTTCAGGTCGAACTTCAGCGCCTCGGTGGCCACGTTCCAGCCGCCCTGCGCGGTGTGAAAGGCAATCACCGTGATGACGGCGGTCAGGGCGACGGGCGCAGCAATCACCCCGACGCTGCCAACCGCGCTGATCGCTACCGTCGTGACCTGGGCCTGATCGATTGGCGCCCGGGCCAGCGCGCCCATCCGCTCGATGCCCGCGGCCATGGTTTGTCCGAGGTGTTCCAGCGTGCTCGAGCCGATCCACCCGAGCGCGAGCGTCGCCGCGACGAGCGACGCCGCCTGCCCCGCTTCCTTGGTGCGCGCGACCCGGCCCTGCCGCAGCGCGTCCTGGCGCCGCCGCTGGGTAGGTTGTTCTGTGCGGTCATCAGACACGTGGCACCCGTCAGTGGAACGCGCGCATCAGACGGATCGCCGCTTCGAACGCGGGCGTCGTCGCACCGGTGACGACCCCGGGCAGGACCTGGATGCCCGCCGAGAGCGCCAGCATGCCGACCAGCAGCCGGACCGGCGTGCCAACGACCAGCAGGTTCAGTTGCGGCGCGGCCCGCGCGATGAGCCCCATGACGATCTCGACAAGCAGCAGCGCGGTCACTACCGGCGCAGCGAGCCGGGTGCCCGTGACGAGCACCAGTCCGAGCATGTGGGCCACGATCCCGCCGATCGGGCCGGACACGCCGACAGCGCCGATCGGCAGCGCCTCGTAGGAGCCGACCAGCGCCCGCACCAGGTTGTGGTGCCCGTTGATCCCGAGGAACGTGACCATCGCCAGGTTGCCGTAGAGCGCCGCGACGACGTTATTGCGCACGCCGCTCTGCGGATCGACGACCGCAGCGTAAGAGAAGCCAATCTGGAAACCGGCGAGGTGCCCTGCCAGTTCGGCCGCGGCGATGACGATCGCCACGGCCAGGCCGAGGGCGACACCGACCAGGACCTCCCCCGCCACCATCACCAGCAGCCCGACGGTCCCGACCGACTGCGGCGTCGGCACCACGGGCGCGATCACGATGGCGAGGATCAGCCCGAGACCGATCCGGACGGTGACCGGGATGTGCGCGCCGCCAAAGACCGGCGTCGAGATCACCAGCACGCCCGGCCGCACCACCAGCAGGCCGAACTTGGCGATCGCCGCGGTCGCGATCACCGGACGAACTCAGGGAGTTGCTGAATCAGGTGGGTCGCGAAGCCGCAGGTCATCCGCAGCATCCACGGGAACGTCAGCGCGAAGGTGACGAAGATCGCCAGCGCGCGCGGGATGAAGCCGAGCACGCTGTCCTGGATCGAGGTGACAGTCTGGAACATGCTGACCAGCACGCCGGCGAGGAGCCCGGCGAGCAGCATCGGCAGGCTGACCATGAGGGCCAGTTCGATCGCCTGGCGGGTGATGCCGACAACGAGGGATTCAGGCATGGGACCTCAGGCGAAGCTCTTGACGAGAGAGCCGACGACCAGCGCCCACCCGTCGATCATCACGAACAGCAGCAGCTTGAACGGCAGCGCGATCATCGCCGGCGGCAGCTGCAGCATGCCCATCGACAGCAGCGTGGTCGACACGACCAGATCGATCAGGATGAACGGGACGAACAGGAAGAAGCCCATCTGAAATCCCGTCTTGATCTCTGAGATCACGTAAGCCGGGATCACTACCGTCATGGGGATGTCGGCGGCTGTCGCCGGTCGAGGCGACTTCGACGCTTCCACGAACAGCGCGAGGTCCGTCTCCCGCGTCTGCTTCAGCATGAATTCGCGCATCGGCGGCGCCGCCCGGGTCATCGCCTCGCCGACGTCGATGGTCCCGGCGATCGCCGGCTGCACCGCCAACGTATTGATGCGCTCCGCCACCGGCGCCATGATGAACATGGTCAGGAACAGCGCCAGCCCGACGAGAATCTGGTTCGACGGCACCTCCTGGGTGCCGAGCGCCTGTCTCAGAAAGTGAAAGACGATGACGATCCTGGTGAAGGAGGTCATCGTGACGAGGATGGCCGGCAGGAAGCTGAGGAGCGTCATCAGCAGCACGAGCTGCAGTGGCGCGGACACGGAGCCCACCCCGTCGACCTTCAGGTCGACGCTCGAGCGTGCCTGGGCGAGCACGGGCGTGGCCATCAGCACGAGCGCGACGACGAGCAGGGCCCGGCACAGCGGCTTCTTCATGAACCTTGGGCCGGCGCCGAATGACGATCGACCGCCTGTTGAAACGAAGGCGGCGGCGTGGCGGACAACTCGGTGACGAGCGACACCTGCCCCGGCGTCAGGCCGAGCAGGAGACGACGCCCTTCCACCGAAACAACAATGAGCGAGCGGCGATCGCCGAGAGGGACGGCGGATTCGACGGCGATCAGCGCGCGCCCGCGCGCCCCAGGCATCCGCAGCTTCCCTTTGCGCGCCAGCCACGCCAGCGTGAACAGCAAGCCGAGCACGATCACCAGGCCGGCGATCGCGCGCAGGTTCCCGGCCGGAGACGGCAGCGGCTCGAGCGGCGCCTGATACGCCAGCAGGCCGACGAGCGTCATGCGCGGCGGCTCCGGCCGGGGACGGCCGCGAAGTCAGTCAGGCGCATGGCGGTCGAGGTGTCGATGATCGCCACCTCGCCGCGGGCGATGGTCACGCCGTTGACGTCGATCCGCAGATCCTCGCCGGCTGCCTGAGCCAACCGGAACACCATCTGCGGGGCCAGCTCGAGGCACTGGCGGACGCTGATCGTCGTCGTGCCGAGCACGACGGTGACCGGGCAGCGCAGGTCGCCGATCGCCTCGTAGGGCGATCGCAGCGCCGGTTCAGAACTGGACGACGAAATCAGTGAAGAGGACATCGTGCACTTCGCGCTTCAGGACCTTGGAGGCGCGCTCGGCGATCGCCTTCTTGAGCGCGTCCTTGCCTTCGGGGGTCACCAGCGTGGCCGATTGCTGGGTGGCGAGGAGCTCGAGGATTGCGGAGCGCGCCCGCGCCTGGTCGACGGGGCTCTCCTCGATCTCCTTGGCTTCGGCGGGCGTCTCGACGACGAGGCGCAGCGTCACGCGCAGGAAACGGGAGGCGTTGCTGTCGGCAAGGTTCACGAGGAAGGCCTCCATCGGCACGACACCGGTGGCTTCCACGTCCTTCTTCGTCGCCGCGTGAACGGTGGTGCCGTCCTCGATGGCGTGCGATTTCTTCCAGTAGAAGAATCCGCCGCCGCCGCCCAGAACGACCACCGCGGCGGCGACGATCATCATCTTGCCGCGGCCGCCCTGCTTCTTTGCGGCGGGTGCTGCCTTTGCGTCTGCCATGTGTGAGACCCCGGGCGCGGAATCGCGCACCGGGTAACGGAGCAAGGGAGGTACCTGTGCTCAGGCGGGAGAAGGCCCTGTAAATACAGGCATTTCGAGCCGGAAGGGGGATGCCGGGGCCGGTCCCCCGGCACGAAGTGACGGTGAACCGGCCGAGTGGCTACGCGTCGTCGAGGACGAAGGCCTGGTCGCCGGGCCGCCGGCGGCGTTTCCCGGACTGCTCGCGCTGGCCGTCCTGTCCCTGACCCTTGCGGCGCTCACCATCCTCGCGGACAACCAGCTCCTCGAGGTGCAGGCCTTGCGCTTCGAGGCCGGAGCGCAAGGCGGCGCCCTGCGCCTCGATTTGCGCCCGGACATCAGGCCGCTCCACCACGAGAGTGGCGGAGACATGCCCCTTGTCGACTCTCAGCTGAACGGAGACCTCGCCCATGTGATCGGGCCGCAGGCTCAATCGAGCTTCGCCGATGCCGTCGCGAACCTGAATCCGGATTGCCTTGACGAGCTGTTCAGCGACGGTCCCGTCGCGCGTGGCGGCCGGATCCGAGACCGCCGCGGCGAGTCCGATCGATGCCTGTTGCCCGCTCTGGGCGGGCTGCACCGCACCGCCCTCGACACGAAATGCTCCGTCCGGTGCAGGCGCGCTCACGGCGGCGCGTGAAGTCGGCACCTCCGCCGCCGGCAGTCCTACGGCTGACGCGAGCTGCCGGGCCTGCACGGTTGTCGAGGCCTTGCGTATGGCCCCCTCGGCTGACGCACTGTCATCGCCGCTCTGACCCTGTGAGGATGTCATCGCGAACGCAGCCGTGGGCTGGGTCGCAGCGACTCTGGCGGCAACTGCCGCACTCGGCCCCGAGGTCGCGAGGGTGGACTCGTTGGTGCCGTCCATCCGCCTGACGGCTCGAGTCGTATTGGGCCCACTGTCGGTGACCGTCGGAGCTTCAGACGGGGCCGCCGGCGGAGTCGCTTGCGCCTGCCCCGTCAACGCTCCCAGCGCGCGCGCGAGCGCGCGAGCGGCCGCGCTCGGCGGCGGCATGACGGCGGCCTTTGCGGCGCGTTCGTCGAGGCCGGCGCGGACGACGGGTAACGAGTCCGTTCGTTGCGGCAGTGCAGTAACCTGTGCCGACGCGGGATCGAACAGCGACGAGCCATCCGTCGCATCGGTGCCCGCCGCATTCTCAACTGCCGCAGGCGCGATCGGCGGCGCCTGCTCCAGTTCCTGTTGACGGGATGCGCGAGTCGAACCCGACGTTACGGTGGAGTCCACCTCCCCGTCGCCGTCGTCGGACTTGGAATCCTGCTCGTCCGCCGTCGGTTGAGACGGCCGCGCGATCGGCAGGCCGAAGATTGCGGCCATCGCGGACAGCAGATCGCTGTCGCTCGCCCCCTCCGTCCCGGCCCGCGCCGGTCGCGCCGAGTCCCCTTCAGAACTCGCGCGATCTGCGGTTGCACAATCGGGCGTGGCGGCCCTCGCCTCGGCCGCGCTGGCGGTATCGGCCTGCTCTTCGACGGTGGCGGCAGCCTTGTGCGTCGACGTCCTCGCGTGTGGCGCTGTCCTCACCGGTGCGGATGATTTACGTGAGACGAGACTCGGACGCACCCCGGCGCGAGCTGCCGGCGCTCTCGCAGTCTCGGGACGATTGCCGCCGTCGACGAGCGACTGGAAATGGGACGCGTGGCGCGCGCTGTCGCCGGGCGCCGCACTATCCTTCGAGGATGGTGCAGCGCCGGCGCCGACGAGCGTGGCCGAAGCGGGATCAACGCCGATGTTCACCGTTGATTACCGCTTCAGGTTGAGCGTGTCCTGCAGGATCTCGTCGGACACGGTGATCGTCTTGGAGTTCGCCTGGTAGCCGCGCTGCGCGATGATCATCTGCGTGAATTCCTGGGCGATGTCCACGTTCGACTGCTCGAGCGCGCTGCCGATCAGCGTGCCACGGCCGCCGCTTCCGGCCAGGCCGACGTTCGGAATGCCGGCGGCTTCACTCTCGGCGTAGCGATTGTTCCCCAGCTTCACCAGCCCGCGCGGATTGTTGAAGTTGGCGATCGCCAGCTGGGCGACCGTGACGGTCTGGCCCGCGCCGAAAGTCGCGACGATTGCACCGTCGCCGGTGATGCTGATCTTGTCCACCGCACCGGGCTCCGAGCCGTTCTGGATGATCGAGGAGGTCGCGGACGGCGACGCGAAGCCGGTCAGCGAGGCGACGTTGTTGGCGTCGATCAGATCCCAGTTCAGCGTCGATGGCGCCGCGCCGTCGGCCCATGCCGGCGTCGTGAAGGTGACATCAGCGGGGGGCGTGCCGCCTCCCGTTGCCGGGGACGCGATGGTAAACGACGACAGCTTGCCGGTCGCATCGAACTGCACCGCGCCGGAAGTGACGGAGAACGGTGCGCCAGGCGTGCCGCCCGTGACCTCGGCGCCGGGGACCGTGACCGCGTAGGTCCACGCGCCTGCGGCTGCTCCCTTCGTGTAGGTCACCGTGGCGATGTGGGGCGTGCCCAGGGCGTCGTACACCTGCACGGCGACGGTCGCGGTCGCGCCGGCGGTCGCGGTGGCATCAAGGTTGGTGTTGGTCCCGAAGCTGGTCGTCGCGCGCGGCGCCCGCAGCACGCCCGGCGGGACGACGATGTCGGTCGGCGCGCCGGTGGTGACGATCTTCCCCGTTGTCGGATCGACGCCGGTGAAGCCCTGCACCGCCTCGCCGTCCGGCGTGACGAGCTTCCCCTGATCGTCGAAGGTGAAGTCGCCGGCGCGCGTGTAGGAGTGGCCATCCGGCCCCTTGACGACGAACAGCCCGGCGCCCTGGATCGCGACGTTGGTGGCCTCGCGCGTATTCTCGATCGCCCCCTGGCTGAAGATCGGCGAGATCGAGCCGGTCACGACCCCGAGCCCGATCTGCATCGGGTTCGTGCTCGGGCCGCCGACGGTCTGGCTGACCAGGTCCATGAACGACACCGAGCTGGCCTTGTAACCAACCGTATTGATGTTCGCCAGATTGTTGCCGATGACACTGAGGTACGTGGCGTTGGCGTTGAGGCCGGACAGGCCTGCCGAGAACGAACCGAGAGCCATGAAAGCTTCCTTTTCTGAGACCTATTTGGACGTGGTCAGTTTGTCGACGCGGGCGTTCAAGTCGTCGATGCTGGTGGCGATCTGGGTCAACTTCTCGAGCGAGCTGAACTGCGCCAGCTGCGCGATGAACTCGCCGTCCGCCTGCGGCTTCGTCGGATCCTGATGCTGCAACTGCGTGACCAGCAGCTTCAGGAACGCATCCTTGCCCAAAGAGTCGCGTTTTACGTCCGTCGCAGTGGTGGTGTCGGCGCCGTTTGTCGTGCTGCCGATACCGGTGGTCGCATTCACGGTCATCTGACGTTCTCCTGCGAAGCGGCGCGGAGCGCGTGACGCACGCTCCCGAGCCAGTCCAGTTCCTTCTGTTCCCGCCGCCGTTCTGCCAGCATCCAGGCCTCGTGCAGACGGCCCCGCAACCGTTCGAGCACCCGCACGTCGCGATGCGTCGCGTGCAGCCTCGCGACTGCCGCGTCGACTGCCGCCTGCCGCTCCAGGACCATCGCCCCACGCCGCTCGATCTCGTGGCGCTGACGAGTGATCCAATTCCGATACCAGATGCTGAGTCCCGGATCGCTGACGGCCGCCGCGCCGCGCGCCAGCGTCGTGTCGAGGGCGGCCAATGAGTCCTGCAGCGCCCGCTCCGAGCGGTCCAACGCCGCGCGTGCGTCGCCGAGGGCTCGCGTCGCCACTTCCTCGGCGCGGAGCCGCATGTCCAGCGCCGCCGCCGCGCGAAACCTGAACCCTGCCATGGATGCCTCCCCGAGCTATATCGTTTGCAGCTCGGCGATCGATTCGGCGAGACCGACCCTCAGGTCGGCGGGCTGCTTCAGAAAGGCCTCAATCCGATCGCGCTTCGCCAGGGCCTCGTCGACGCGGGGATTGCTGCCGGCGAGATACGCGCCGACGCTGACGAGATCCTCCGTCTCCTTGATCGCCGACATCCAGTCGCGCACCTGGCCGGCCTTGACCCGATGCTCCACGCGCGTCACGTCCGGCATCGTCCGGCTGACGCTCGGCAGGATGTCGATCGCCGGGTAGTGATTGCGGTCGCCCAGCTCGCGCGAGAGCACGATGTGCCCGTCGAGAATGGCCCGGACGCCGTCCGCTACCGGCTCGGAGTGATCGTCCCCCTCGACGAGAACGGTGTAGAACCCGGTGATGCCGCCGCCCGTGCGGAGATTCCCGGCGCGCTCCAGCAGGCTGGGCAGCATGGCGAAGACCGACGGCGGATATCCCTTCGCCGTCGGCGGCTCCCCGGCGGCGAGGCCGACTTCGCGCTGCGCCATCGCGAAGCGCGTGACCGAATCCATCATCAGCAGCACGTGCTTGCCTTGATCGCGGAAGTACTCGGCGATGCTGGTCGCCACGAACGCCGCGCGCAGACGGACCAGCGGCGGGCTGTCGGACGTCGAGACGACGACAACGGAGCGCTTGAGGCCTTCCGGACCGAGGTCGTGTTCGAGGAAGCTGCGGACCTCACGGCCGCGTTCCCCGACCAGCGCGATGACGGCCACATCCGCTTCCGTGCCCTTGGCCATCATCCCGAGCAGCGTGCTCTTGCCGACCCCGCTCCCCCCGAACACCCCGATGCGCTGCCCTTTGCCGCAGGTCAGGAGCGCGTCGATCGCGCGCACGCCGGTACCGAGTGGCGCGGCGATGGGCTCGCGGGCGAGCGGATTGATCGTCGGCGGCTGCAGCGGATACTCGACCGTCGGGCCAAGGGATCCCTGACCATCGAGTGGCATGCCGAGGCCGTCGATGACGCGGCCGAGCAGCCCGTCGCCGACCGACGCCGAGGCCACCGTGCCGCGTGCCACCAGGCGGTCGCCGGGTCTGATGCCGGCGGTGCCTCCGAGAGGGACCGTCAGGAGGGCGCCGTCGCGAAACCCGACGACCTCCATCGGCAGCGGCGGCAAGCCGTCACGCTGGAGCAGGCACAGCTCGCCGACGCTGGCCCGCGGACCGTTCGACTCGACGACCAGGCCGACGGTCCGCACCACGCGGCCGCATAGCGGCAGCGGGTCGGTGCGCAAGACGATGTCCAGATAACGGCCGAGGGCGAAGCCGTCAGCCACGGCGATGCGTCTCGAGCGCGGCGAAGCTGCCGGCGCCGGCGTCGCCGTCGAGCATCGCCTGCGCCAGTTCCTGGAACTGCGCGTCGATCGTCGCGTCGACGAAGCCGAACGGAGACTCGACCAGGCAGCCGCCGCGTGTGACGTGGGGATCGGCGACGACCGAGACGTGCGCCGCCGCCCACTGCTCCACGCCTCGTCCAGCCAGACGCGCGTGATCTTCAGGGTGGAGGCGGATCGTCGCCTGCCGGGCGTCCCCCAGGCGATCGAGCGCGACACGGGTGAGAGCAGTGAAGAGCTCGTCGTCGGCGGCAATCTCGCGGCGTACGATCCGCTTTGCCAGGGCGAGCGCGAGCTGCACGAGCTGCCGTTCGGACTGGCGCAGCAACGTCTCGCGCAGCGAGGCGAGCTCGTCGAGCGTCTCCCCGAGGCGGCGCAGCATGGCATCGCCGCGGCGGTTGCCCGCTTCGACGCCGGCGCGCTCGCCCTGGGCGTAGCCCTTCGCGAAGGCATCACGTTCGAGCGCGGCGAAGTGCGCGTCGTGCTCGCGCGGATCGGGCGCTGGCGGGACCATCGGCGGCGCACCCACCGGCGGCGCTGCGGCGACGAGCGACGGTGCGAACAGCGGCTCGGCAAGCGGCGGCATCCCGGGCGCGGCGGAGGACCAGGGGAACCGTACGGCCTTCGCCGGATCGATGCGGCTGGCCCTAGGTGACATAGGGTTCGCCCGCCGCGGCGCCCGTCTGGAGCAGCCCCTCTTCCTCGAGCTTGCGGGCGACGGCCACGATGTCTTGCTGCGCCTTCTCGACCTCGCGCAGCCGGATTGCGCCGAGCACTTCCAGCTCTTCGCGAATGAGGTCGCCGGCCCGCTTCGACATGTTCTCGAAGAAGCGGTTGCGGATCTGCTCGGTGGTGCCCTTGAGCGAGATGGTCAGCACCTTCTTGTCGGCGCGCTGGATGATCTCGCGGATTGCCGCGTCATCGACCGCGGCGAGATCCTCGAACACGAACATCAGGTTGCGGATCGACACTGCCAAGTCCGGAGCGTCGCCTTCGATGGCTTCGAGGACGGGCGAGCTGATGCCGCGATCGAGCCGGTTCAGCAGCTCCGCCACCGCGCGTACCCCGCCATAAAGCTCGTGGGTCCCGCCGCCGAGAGACTTCAGCCGCTGCTCGATCACCGACGAGATGCGGGTGATCACCTCCGGCGAGATTTCGTCGAGGCTGGCCATCCGCGTGATCACGTCGACGCGGACATCGTCGGGCAGCAGGCCAACCAGCTGGGCGGCCTGCGCTGGCTTCAAGTGCGCGAGGATCAGCGCGATCGTCTGCGGATGCTCGGCCAGGATGAACTTGGAGAGCTGCTGCGGATCGGCCTTCTCGAGGGCGGTGAAGACGACCGTGGACTCGAAGGACTTCACGAGGCGATCGAGCAGCCGCTTGGCCATGTCGCTGCCCAGCGACTTGACCAGCAGCTTCTGCGCGTAGTCGATGCCGCCGCGGGCGACATACTCCGCCGCCTGCCACATGTTGTTGAACTCGTCGAGGACGTCTTCACCGGATTGCGCGTGGACGCTGCCCATGACCGCCACTTCGCGGGCGATCTGCTCGATCTCGTCCTCGTTGAGATATTTGAAGACCTGGCTGACCGACTCCTCGCCGAGCAGCAGTGTCAGCGTCGCGGCCTTGCGTACTCCGGTGAGCGGCACCGGGGCAACCGTCGTGGTCATGTCAGCGGTTCTCCTGCGAGATCCACATCCGCATCAGGCGCGCGGCGTGCTCCGGCTCTTTCGCGGTCAGTTGGGCAAGGCGTCGGGTCAGCACCGGCAGCTTCATCCGCTCCGCCGACTTCTCGTCGGCCGCGGCCTCGAGCTGGGCGGCGATCTCCCCTTCCAGATCGCGAACCGTGCGCGCCTGGTGCGGCGGGAGCGCCTGCGACTCGACCGGCACCGCAGTGACAGTGGCCCGCCGCATCAGCGGACGGACGAACGTGAAGACCGCGAGTGCGCCGAGCGCGAGGATTCCAAACAGACGGCCACCTTCGTAGGCCTGTGGTGCCATACGCTGCCACATCGACGGCTTGGCAGCGACTTCGACCGGGATTTCCTCGAACGGTACGTTCTCGATCGTCAGTTGGTCACCGCGCGCCGGGTCGAGTCCGACCGCGGCGGCGACGATCGACTGAATCTTCTGCACGTCCTCAGGCCTGCGGGCGCGCGTGGTGTGGGCCATGCTGCCGTCAGCGCTCTTCGCGTCGACGGACTCGTTGTCGAGAATCACCGCGACCGACAGGCGCGCGATCTCACCGCGCGGGCGAATCGTGTGGCGGACCACCTTGCTGATTTCGTAGTTCGTCGTCTCTGAACCGCGCGACAGCACCGGCACCGCGGGGCCCGCCGCGGCGCTCTGGCCGGCCGGGGGCACCGGTGTTGCCGGGGGCGTCATGCCGGATTCAGTGGACGCAGCGGCGGCTGCCGTGGCGACCGGCACCGGGCCTGGAAGATTGGCGCGCGATCCGGCGAGGCCCTGCGCGCTCGCACCGCCACCGGCAGCGTCACCCGTCGCCTGATGGCTGCGCACCACCGTTCCGTTCGGGTCCCACTTCTCCTCGGTGGCCTCTTCGGTCTGGGCGTCGAGGCGGACCGAAACGTTCACCCGCGCGCGATCGGCGCCGACCACCGGTTCCAGCAGCGAGGCCACTTTCGTCGTGAGGTCCCGCTCGATCTGCTGCTGCCGTTCCATCTGCGCGCCGCCGGCCGGCTGGTCGTCCCCCTCGGCGGGTTTCGCGAGAGGACGGCCGAAGCTGTCGAGGATCACCACCGCTTCGGGCCGGAGTCCTTCCACGCTCGACGCGACGAGGTTGGCGATGCCCTGCACCGTGCCGGCCGACAGCGGGCGGGTGCCGCGAAGCTTGAGGACGACCGATGCCTTGGCTGGCTGCTCCTTCGACGCAAAGAGTGACGTCTGGGCCATCGCGATGTGCACGCGCGCACCCGCGACCTCGCTGATCGTGCCAATCGTCCGGGCGATCTCGCCTTCGAGCGCACGGCGGTAATTGACCTTTTCGAGGAACTCGGTGGCGCCGAACGCGGTCCGGTCGAAGATTTCGAACCCGATCCGGCCCGACGCCGGCGTGCCGCCGGACGTGAACTCCAGGCGCAGCTCGTCGGCGCGCGCGGCCGGCACGCGAATCGAGCGGCCGCCGTTGTCCAGCTGATAGTCGATCTTCTGGGTCTTGAGCTTGGTGACGATGTCGTTGGCGGCTTCCGGATCGACATCCGCGAAGAGGAGCGTGTACTCCGTGCGATTGAGCCAGTAGGTAGAGGCGCCCATGACCAGCACCACCATGGCGAAGGCGGCAGCGAGGCTGGCCCGCTGGGGCGCGGACATGGCCCCGCCGAGCTCCTTCAGACGCGCGAGTTGACGGGAGAAATCCACGGACGGTGCTGCTTCCTACGGGCTAGACGGGGAGGCGCATGACGTCCTGATAGGCCTGCACCAGTTTGTTGCGGACCTGGACGGTGAGCTGCAGCATCACGTCGGCCTGCTGCAGAGCGATCATCGCTTCGTGCACGTCGCCGGTGCCGTCCAGCATCTGGCCGACCGCGCTATTGGCCTGCTGATCCGAGACGTTGGTGGCGTCGAGCATCTTCGTGAGCGAGCTCGAGAACGCCGCACCCGACCCGGGCGCCGGCGTGGCCGCCGCGCTGGTGGACGACGAGAGAGCGGAGACAGCCTGGCTGGCGATGGCCTCGATCGGCATGATGGGCGGTCCTCAGTCGCGACAGACTTAACGGGACAGCTCGAGCGCGCGCTGCAGCATGTCGCGAACGAGATTGATGGCGGTCAGGTTGGCCTGATACGCGCGGGCCGCCGAGAGCATGTCGACCATCTCCTCCGCCGGCTCGACGTTCGGCAGGGCGACGAACCCGTCCTTGTCGGCATCGGGATGGGACGGCTCGTAGCGCCTCTTGAACGGTGCTTGATCCTCGACGACCGCGGCCACCCGCACGCCGGTGGCGCCGGCTTCCTGCAGCGTGCCCTCGAACGGCGTGACCTCGCCGCTCGACAGGACGACGTCGCGGCGGCGATAGGGGCCGCCCGCGCCGCTGCGGGTCGATTCCGAGTTCGCCAGGTTCGAGACGGCGACTTCGATGCGGGTCCGCTCGGCGTTGAGACCGCTCGCGCTCGCGGCGATGGCGGCACTGAGGCTGGGCATGATCAGCGTCCTTCACTGAGCGCGTACCGCACCATGCGGAAGCGCGCGGCGAGCGCAGTCTGCGCCCGGGCGAAATCACCAGCCGCGCCGCTCATCGTCAGCAGCTCGCGGTCGATCTGCACGTTGTTGCCGTCGCGGCGCGGCGCCAGGCCCTCGACTTCTTGGCTCGAGACCGCCTCGCTGACGGTGCCTTCGAGGTGCCCACCCGAGGTGCCGGTGAGCGACAGCGTCCCGCCCATCTGCCGTTCGAGCGCGGCGGTGAAGTCGACGGCCCGCGCGTGGTAGCCGGGCGTGTTGACGTTGGCGAGATTGCCGGCCGCGACGACCTGCTTGGCGGCGGCGATCGACATCTGCCGGCGCAGCGCGTCGATGATGGCGGAATCGCGAATGTCAGCCACGGGCGGAGTCCTCAAGAAAAACGGGCGCGTGTCGATTGCTGTGAGTGCGCGGGTCAGACGATCCGCGGCCGCAGGCGTTTGAGCAAGAAGGGTGCCCGTGAGTCTTGCGACGCGCGGGCCGCAGCTCTATTCAGAGATCGTCGCGACGCGGCTGCGCCTGCGACCGCTGCACCGACAGCGCTGACCGGTACACCGACGGACCGTCTCGCGCGAGTGTTCTGTCTGTGATCAGGGAGCGCCGTGCTGCGGCGCACGGCGTGGCTGGTGCTACGGGCGGCGGCGGGTCAGCTCGGTGGTGAGATCGCGGATAGCCTGCTCGATCGATGAGAGCCGGGCCTCCAACGCGCCGAGGCGGTCCTGCGCGGCGTGCGCGGTTTCGGTCTCGCGTGTGTCGATACGGCGCAGCAATGCGCGGTTTTCGGCTTCGAGCGCGAGGCGATCCTCGACGCGCGCGAGCAGCACGTCGATCTGCCCGAGCGAGAACGGCTTTGTGAGATAGTCATACGCGCCGAGCCGCACCGCGGCGATCGCCGAATCGAGCGACGCGTAGCCGGTGATGATCACGACCTGCGTGGACGGACTCGCGGCCCGCGCCGCCTGCAGCACGGCGAGCCCGTCAACCCCCGGCAGCGACAAATCAGTGAGGATCAATCCGAACTGGCCGCCGCTGCGTTGAAGCAGTGAGACGGCTGCGAGCCCGTCGCCGACGGTCGCCGTCCGATAGCCGCGGGCGCGAAGGTGCTCGCTCAGCAGCTCACGCAGCTCCGGTTCATCGTCTATGACGAGAATCTCGAACGTTTTCGCCGCCGCGTCGCTCCGTGGCACAGCCATTGCTGAAACGCTCTCCCGAAGTATCCCCTCCAGGAATCGGCACGCGGCGGCCTGACTTGAATCGACCGCTGCACTGAGGAGACGAGTCCGAGTATGACCCAACCCACTGCCCCGTCGGTGCTCGTCGTCGAGGATGAAGAAGATCTCCGACAGATGGTGGGAGACTCGTTGCAGGCGGCCGGCTTTGAGCCCGTCCTCGTCGCCACGGCCGCGGAGGCCATCAGCCGTCTGGACGGATTCGCGTACGACGCGCTGGTCGTGGATTTGCGCCTCCCGGACGCCGACGGCATGGATGTCCTGCGGGCGGCGCTGGATCGCTATCCGGCAATCCTCGGGCTCGTGATCACCGGTTTCGGCGGTGTCGAGGACGCGGTCGCGGCGATCAAGCACGGCGCGATTGATTTTCTGATCAAGCCGTTCCAGCTTGGCCGGCTCGCCCACATTCTGAGTGCCGGGTTCGACCAGGTGCGGCTTCGCGCGGAGAACGCCGAACTCCGCGCGCAATTACAGGATCGTTATCGCTTCGACAGTATCGTCGGTCAGAGCAACGCGATGCGGCAGGTTTTCGCCACGCTCGAGCTCGTGGCGCCGATGAACAGCACGGTTTTGATCTCCGGCGAGACAGGAACCGGCAAAGAGCTCATCGCCCGAACCATTCACCACAACAGTCCGCGCGCGGATCAGCGCTTCGTGGCGTTCAACGCCGCGGCCATCCCCGAAACGTTGGCCGAGGCCGAGCTCTTCGGGCACACGAAGGGCGCGTTCACGGGCGCGATCAACAGCCGCGTCGGACGGTTCGAGATGGCCCACCGCGGCACGCTGTTCATCGACGAAGTGGGCTTGATGCCGCTGCCCCTCCAGTCGAAGCTGCTGCGGACGCTGCAGGAGCGCGAGATCGAGCGCATCGGCGAATCACGGCCGATCAAGTTCGACGCGCGGATCATCGCCGCCAGCAACAACGACCTGCGCAGGATGGTCAAGGAGGGGACGTTCCGCGAGGACCTGTTCTACCGCCTGAACGTCATTCCGGTCACGCTGCCGCCGCTTCGCGACCGGCGGGAAGACGTACCGCTGCTCGCCCGGCACTTCGTCCAGAAGTCATGCCGCTCGAACAACCTGCCGCCGAAGACGCTGTCGCAGGACGCGGTGCGGGCCTTGATGAATTTTTCGTGGCCGGGCAACATCCGGCAACTGGAGAATGCGGTCGAGCACGCGGTCGCGATGTCCGGCCCGGAGACCGCGATCGCCGCGTCAACGTTGCCGGAAGAATTGCTGGCGCAGGCGCAGACCGCGATCATGCCGACGGTGTCGATCCCGGACGAAGGGATCAACTTCACCTCCATCGTGTCGCAGCTCGAGCGGGAGCTGATCCTGCGGGTGCTCGAGAAGACGCACGGCAACAAGCGTCAGGCCGCGCGGCTCCTCAACTTGAGCCGCACAACGTTCATCGACAAGCTGCAGCGCCTGCATCTGGCCGACGATACGGCCGCCGCATCATAGCGGCGCGGCGTACGACGGCAGCGTGAGTTGAAATCCGGTACGGTCCAGCCACTCGAGATCGCCGCCCGCCTGCCGCGCGATGAGGCGCGAGGCGGTCAGCCCGAGGCCCGCCGATTGCTCCCGGGTCGTCACGAACGGCTCGAAGATCCCCGGATCGCTGGCGGCCCCTGCCCCGCTGTCGCTGACGACCACTGCCACCTGGCCGCCCGCGAGTCCGATCGACACCGTTATCGTCTTGGCGCCCGTGGCTCCGGCGAGTGCCTGTTCGGCGTTGACGATCAGATTCAGGATCGCTTGCAGGATCGACGGCGCGTCGGCCCGCGTCAGCGCCGCACCATCGGCGGGACGCTCCAGGACCGCGGTGATGGCCGCCCGCTTGTGCTCGTAGCGACGTAACTGCACGGCCTGTTCGCAGAGTGCCCCGACGTCGATCGTCCGCACGGCTGGGGGTGCCGCCCGCGCCAGCTCGGACACGGACTGCAGGAGCAGGTGACCGCGATTGGCGTGCTTGAGGATCGTCTCGACCCGCGCCGCCGCGGCCGGCGGTACGGCCGCCGCGCCGAGCAACTCGGCGGACCCGGCGATCATCTGGAGCACGTTGTTCATCTCGTGCACGGCGGTGCGCACCGTGTGCTGGACCAGCGTGGCCCGGTTCAGGAGCACGAGCGTATCGTCGGGAATCGCTGAGATGTCGTGATCGATGCCGTCGCGAACCATGGGGGCGCCGCATTCTAGCGTGATTTCACGATCGGCCCGCGGGGCGGCCTCAAGTTCCCGAGGGTCCGGCCGATTTGCATGATTGACCGTCGTTCTCCGTCCGAAGTCACTTGAGCACCCGTGCATGAACCCAACTGACGTCAGTTCCGAGGCGCCACCCGCCGGTCCGTTCGCGGACTGGATGCGTACCAACAGCACCAACATCCCGATGCTCCCGGAGGTCGCGACCCGCGTTATCGCGCTCGCCGGCAGCCCTGACATCACCATCTCGCGGCTCGCACAGGTCATCTCGAAGGATCAGGTCCTCACCACCCGGCTGCTCAGCCTTGCCAACTCCGCGTACTACGGCGCCGCGGTTGACGTCAGCACGGTCCCGGAAGCGATCATGCGCGTCGGCGCGGTCGCGGTCCGGAATCTGGCGGTCACGCTCTGCATCAGCGCGCGCATGCAGGACCGGAACGTCTATGGGACACACGGGCAGCGGCTGGTCGATCACGGGATCGGCACCGCCTATCTCGCCCGGCTGGTCGCCGAAGACGTCGACGCCAACCCGGAGACCGCGTTCCTGTGCGGCCTGCTGCACGACATCGGCAAGATGGTGATCCTGAAGTGGCATCACGATCACGGCAAACGGACCGGCGCCGGCCTGCCGGCCGCCGAACTCGACGAGCTGCTCGAGCGCTGGCACCCGATGACCGCCGGCCGCGCCTTCCGCCGCTGGGGGCTCCCGGCCGACCTCGACGAGCCGGTGCTCTGCCATCACGACTACACCGAGGCCAAGACCGACAGGCGGATGGCGGCGGTGGTGTACCTCGCGAATCGCCTCAGCCATCGCTACGGGTTCGGCTGCGATCCGGACGGCTTCGATCCGATGGGTGATGCAGTGTGCGCGGAACTCGGACTCGACGCGGAGTGGCTGACCGAGCTCGATCAGCGGGCGCCCGGACTCTTTGCGGTCGCGCGGATGGCGCTCTCGTAAAGGAAGCCGCCCGGGGGCTGACGGCTTCCGCGCGAGGCTTCAGGCTGCAGACTTCGGGCTCCAGGCGTGTTTCAGCTCGGCGCAGTCGGGTTGAAGCCGCAGCGTTCGTGCCTCCCGGTCGACAGCAACATGCGATGCCCCGGAACCGGCGGCCTGTAGCCTGTAGCCGACAACTCGTCGCGTAGCCCGCAGCCTGTGACCGTCAGATCCTCGGCAGCGTGACCTCGAGCTGCTTGAGATACTTCCCCTTCTTGTCGGCGTACGAGACTTCGCACGGCTCGTCGCTCTGGAAGAAGAGCACCTGCGCGATCCCCTCGTTGGCGTAGATCTTCGCCGGCAGCGGCGTGGTGTTGGAGATCTCCAGCGTCGCGGTCCCCTCCCACTCCGGCTCGAACGGCGTCACGTTGACGATGATGCCGCAGCGCGCGTAGGTCGACTTCCCGAGACACACCGTCAGCACGTCCCGCGGAATGCGGAAGTATTCGACCGTCCGGGCGAGAGCGAACGAGTTTGGCGGCACGATGCAGGTGTTCGACTTGATGTCGACGAACGACAGCGGGTCGAAGTTCTTCGGATCGATCAGAGTGTTGTTGATGTTCGTGAACACCTTGAACTCGTCGGCGACGCGGATGTCGTAGCCGTACGACGACAGGCCGAACGAGACCACGCCCTCCCGGACCTGACGGTCCTCGAACGGCTCGATCATGCCGTGGTCACGGGCCATCGTACGGATCCAGGAGTCGGGCTTGATGGACATAAAGTCGTCGGGTCTCGGGAGTCAGTCTGGAGTGGATGGTGCGCGGCGCGGCGCCGCGGTGCCGGCACGCCGGCACGCGAGAACGTCGATCACCGGCGAAACAACGACAGCAGCAGCGTGAGCAGCAGGCTGAGCACGATCGACGTGACCAGCGGAAAGTAGACCGTCGCGTTGCCGCGTCGGTAGACGAGGTCGCCGGGCAGCCGGCCGAAAGGCACCCCGAACATCATCAGGGCGCCGATCGCCGCGACGATCAGACCGCCCACCAGCAGCAGCTTGCCCATGTCGGTGATCGGGCTGGACACCGGCGATCAGCCGGCCAGCTCCATGCCGCGGAAAAAGTAGCCCAGCTCGAACGCTGCCGTTTCGGGCGCGTCGGACCCGTGCGTGGCGTTGTTCTCGATTGAAGCGCCGAACTCCTTGCGGAGCGTGCCGGCTTCCGCCTTGGCGGGATCGGTCGCGCCCATCAGCCCGCGCCACTTCTTGATCGCATCCTCGGCCTCCAGCGCCAGGGCCACGACCGGACCGCGGGCCATGAACTGCGTCAGGCTGCCGAAGAATGGGCGGGCCCGGTGGACGGCATAGAAGCCCTCCGCCTCGACCTGGGACAGATGGAGCATGCGCATGGCACGGATCTGGAATCCGGACTCTTCGATGCGTTGGATGATGCGGCCGGTGTACCCTGCCGCGACGGCGTCCGGCTTGATGATGGCTAATGTCTGTTGCATAACCGAGCGATTATAGTCATTGTCGAACATCTCACGCGAACCTGAGGGACCGCGATCCGAGGCGACAGGACCCACTATGGATAACCCGACCAGCACTCCTCCGGCCCATCTCCCCCACCACATTTCCGACGAGCATCTGGGCGCCGTCGAAGGCGATCGCGCCACCGACACCCAGGAAGGCAACCGCAACGCGGCGCGCCTCCACGAAGACGAGGATCCGGAAGACGCGGTCGCGACCGCTGAAGACGTGATCGGCGCGAACATCGACGAAACGCAAGGATAAGGGAGGAACGGCGATCAATGCCCGGCGGTTGTGATGACCGCCGGCTTGAGCAGATACCGGGCGTACCAGTCCAGATACCGCTCGAGCCGATCCTTCTTGTAGCTCGGGGTGGTCAGCGAGTGGAACTGCCCCGGGTAGATCACCAGCTGCGCGTCGACGCCCAGGCTGCGGAGCGCCTGGTACATCTGCTCACTCCCGAGCAGCGGCACGTTGAAGTCCTTCTCGCCTCCCATGAACAACGTCGGGGTGCGAATCCGATCGGCGTGGAAGAACGGGTAGGACAGCTTGGTCCAAAGCTCCTGGGACGTCCACGGCGGCCCGAGCTCCTGCTCGTACTGCTGGATGTACATGTCCGTGCCGTACATCGAGATCTGGTTCGAGCTGCCGGCGCCGCTGATCGCCACCTTGAAGCGGTCGTCCGTAGCGATGGTGTAGTTGGTGAGGATCCCGCCGTAGCTCCACCCGCCAATGCCGAGCCGCTCCGGATCCGCGAGGCCGATGCGGACGACGTGCTCGACCGCGCCGAGGAGATCCTGGACCTCCTTGTTGCCCCAGTCGGCGAAAATCGCCTTCTGGTAGGCGCTGCCCCGGCCGCTGCTGCCGCGATAGTTCACTGCGACGACAACGTAGCCGTTCGCGGCGAACAACTCGCGCTCGAAGTTGAAGGCGAGCTCGTCCTGCCCGTTCGGACCGCCGTGGATCCGGAGCAGGGTCGGGTACTTCCGCCCGTCGACCGTATTGGCCGGCTTCACCAGGACCCCGTGCACGTCGGTGCCGTCGCTGCTCTTCGCCTCGAACGGCTCCGTCGTCGCAAACCAGAGACCCGTCGTCCACTCGTCGTTCTGGTGCGTGAGCCGGCGCAGCGCGCCGTTCTCGATCGCGAAGACTTCCGCTACCTGGGTCGGCGTCGACACCAGTGCGGCGAAGGCGCCGTCCTTGCCGCCGGTCAGCGAGGTGACGACGCGCGGTCCTGACAGCACCTCCTGGACCGGCCCACCGGCAACCGGGACGCGGGCCACGCGCTCGGTCCGATCGTCGATCACGACGAACGTCAATGAGCGCCCATCAGCCGACCAGACAGGAGTGCTGATCGGACGATCCAGCGCTTCGGTCAACAGCCGCGGCGTGCCGCCGGCAACCGGGATCAGCGCCAGGCGCGGCAGGTTGTAGGCCGAGAATTTGGGCTCGTCGCCGACCTGGTAGGCGACGGACTGACCGTCCGGGCTCCACGACACCGGTCCCCGCTCATCCGCCGACGTCGTGGTCAGACGAACCGGTTCAGCGCCGGGCCGGGCGTCGATGACGAAGAGGTCACGGTTGGGCGTCTTGTCGACGTCCTTTTCACCATGACGGCGCACGAACGCGATCCGCCGGCTGTCCGGTGACCACGCTGGCGCATCCTCGTCAAAGCTACCGGCGGTGAGGATCTCGGCTTTCCTGGAGGCGACATCGAAGAGATAGAGGTGCGAGCGCTCGCCACGCAGGTAGCCATCGACATCGGCCTTGAACTGATAGCGATCGATCACGATCGGCCGCGGCGTCTTCGGCTGATCGCTCTTCGTCGTGTCGGTATCCGGCGGGGGATCGCTCGGGTCCGGATCGGCGACGACCAGGATCAGGCGCGTGCTGTCCGGCGACCAGGCGTAGTCGGAGATGCTCCCCTTGACGTCCGTCACCTTGACGGCTTCACCGCCGGCGCGCTCCAGCAGCCACACCTGGGCGTGCTTGGCACCCTGGCGCGAGGAGAGGAACGCGAGGTAGCGGTTGTCGGGGCTCCAGCGCGGGCGGGACTCGCCTTCCGGAGACGAGGTGACCTGGACCTGCCGGGTGCCGTCCCAGCTCACCATCCAGATGTCGGTGTCGTTCTTGTCCGTCTGGCGGATGGCGCGGGTGACCGTGTACGCCACCCATGCGCCGTCGGGAGAGCGCTGCGGGTCGCGCACCTCCCGCAGGTTGTAGAGATCGTCGACGGTGAGGAGCCGCCGCGGCTGCGCGCCGGCGGTCGCGGCTCCCAGGAGAATGGCGGCAGCAGCCAGCAACGGCAGTCCGCGGTGAAGCCCCGCCGGCGTTCGACGCATCGATCCTCCGCTTACTTCAAAGACTCCATGACCTCGTCGAGCACGTGCCGCCCCGGACGGACGCGCTCCATCGGCAGGGTGGCCAACGGCTCATCGACCATGTTCAGGAGGGTGAGAAAGTCTTCCTTGTCGGGCTCGACGTACAGCACGCCGGTGGCGTACTCGCCGCGGCTGGCGGTCTCGTGAAGCAACCGCATGGCCGAGAGCTTGTCCGTCGGGTTGTAGTCCTCCGACACCTTCTTCAAGTACAGCTTCGAACCGTCGTGCAGCGACACTTCCCTGGTCGTGCCGGCGTCGTACTCGACAGTGATGTCGTCGAAGAACGGCACGAAGCTGACCTCGCCGAGCGGCTCGTCGTGATCCTTCACGTAGGCGTAGCTCTTGGTCGAGCCTTCGTGATCGTTGAACGTCACGCACGGCGAGAGCACGTCGATCATGCTCGTGCCGCGATGGCTCAGCGCCGCCTTGAGGATCGACAGCAGCTGCTTCTTGTCGCCCGAGAACGAGCGGGCCACGAACGTTGCCCCGAGCTCGATGGCCAGCGCGCAGGTGTCGATCGGCTGCAGGTCGTTGACGACGCCGTTCTTGAGCGTGGATCCGATGTCGGCGGTGGGCGAGAACTGCCCCTTCGTGAGCCCGTAGCAGCCGTTGTCCTCGATGATGTAGACGATCGGCAGGTTGCGGCGCATCAGGTGGACGAACTGGCCGATGCCAATCGCGCCGGTGTCGCCGTCGCCGCTGACCCCGATCGCGGTGAGCGTCCGGTTGGCCAGCATCGCGCCGGTGCCGACCGACGGCATCCGTCCGTGGACCGTGTTGAAGCCGTGCGCGGCACCGAGAAAGTAGGCCGGGCTCTTGCTCGAGCAGCCGATTCCGGAGAGCTTGATGACCCGGCGCGGATCGACACCCATCTCGAAAAAGGCGTCGACGATCCGCTCCGAGATCGCATTGTGGCCGCAGCCGGCGCACAGGGTCGTCTTGCCGCCGCGGTACGGCACCACGTCGAGGCCGATGCGATTCAGCTTCCGGGCAGGCTCTGGGGTCGTGGTCGTCGTCATCAGTAATGGCTCCCTACACGACGCCGCTGGCGAGGCCGTGTTCCGCCGTCAGACCTTCCTGCGCGAGCACCTCGTCGGTGATCGAGCGGGCATCGATCGGCAGCCCGTTGTAGTGCAGCACGCTGCGCAGCTTCAATGACTGCGCCGGCGCGAGATCGAGGCGCATCAGCGACAGCATCTGCGCGTCGCGGTTCTGCTCGACCACATAGACCCGGTCGTAGCGGTCGATGAAGGCCGACAGCTCCTCCGTGAACGGATACGCGCGCAGCCGCAGATAGCCGGTAGGCTGGCCGCCCTCCTGCGCGATCTGCGCCCGGCACTCGTCGATCGCCCAGTGGCTCGATCCGTAGCCGACGATGCCAATGCGGGCACCGGCCGGATCCTCGACCGTGGGCCGCGGCACGTACTGCTTGGCCGTCTCGAACTTGCGGGCCAGCCGGTCGACGTTGTGCACGTAGTCGTCCGGCCGCTCGCTGTAGAGCCCGCGCTCGTTGTGGCCGGAACCGCGCGTGAAGTAGGCGGGCATCCCGGTGCCGGGAATGGTGCGATACGGGATGCCGTCGCCATCGACGTCCTTGTAGCGGCCCCACTCGCCGAGCCGCGTCAGCGTCTCCTCATCGAGGACCTTGCCGCGATCCAGCGGCCCCTCGGGGTAGGCGAACGGCTTCGACATCCAGGTGTTCATCCCAAGGTCGAGATCGCTCAGCACGAAGACCAGCGTTTGGAATCGCTCGGCCAGGTCGAACGCCTCCATCGCCATGGTGTAGCACTCTTCAGGCGACGAGGGCAGCAGCATTATCTGGCGCGTGTCGCCGTGCGACAGGAGGGCGGTCGAGAGGATGTCCCCCTGCGCGGTGCGCGTCGGCAGCCCGGTCGACGGCCCGACGCGCTGGATGTTCCACACCACGCCGGGCACCTCGGCGTAATAGGCCAGACCGGCGAACTCGCTCATCAGCGAGATGCCGGGTCCCGAGGTCGAGGTCATCGCCCGCGCCCCCGCCCACCCGGCGCCGATGACCATCCCGATCGAGGCGATCTCGTCTTCGGCCTGGACGATCGCGTAGGTGGCCTTGCCCGTCTCCTTGTCGATCCGGTACTTCTTCATGAAGGCGATGAGCGCCTCCGGCAGCGACGAGGAAGGCGTGATCGGATACCAGGCGACCACGCTGACGCCGGCCATCATGCAGCCGAGCGCTCCGGCGACGTTCCCTTCCACGAGGATCATGCCGGTCGTCCGATCGGACGGCTCGATCCAGTAGGGATCGCGCTTGACCAGGTGATCGAGCGCGTACTTGTCGCCCGCTTCGAGCGCCGCGAGATTGAGCTCGATCGCGCGCGTCTTCTTCCCCAGCTGGCGCCGCAGCGCGTGCTCCATCTGCCCCAGGTCGACATGCAGCAGGCGCGACAGCACGCCGTCATAGATCATGTTCTTGACGAGACGCCGGAGCTTGGCGTCCTTGCACACCTCCGCCACGATCTTGTCGAACGGGACCGGGTAGAACACCAGGTCGTCGCGCAGCGCGCTGAGCTTCAACGGCTCGTCGTACAGCACCGCCGCGCCGGGCTCCAGCGACAGCACGTCCTCACGCGCCGTCTCGGGGTTCATCGCGACCAGGAAGTCGAGCTCTTTCTTGCGGCTGATGTAGCCGTGCTGGTTGGCGCGAATGATGTACCAGGTCGGCAGGCCCGCGATGTTCGACGGGAACATGTTCTTGCCCGAGACCGGCACCCCCATCTGGAAGATCGACCGGAGCAGCACCAGATTGGCGGTCTGGCTGCCGGATCCGTTGACGGTGGCGACTTGGATACTGAAATCGTTGACGATGCGACGGGGCGCGGACGGGACGTCTGTGTCCCGAACCGCAACATCGCTCGGAGACATGGGCTGTCCTTCCGCGACGGGAGCAGATGCTGAATGAATACAGTCGAAACCGGAATTATAGCATCCGGCTGCCGGGCCGCTGGCGCGCGCGCCCGGCACGGATGGGCCGGCGCAGCGCCGAGCCAATCCGCCAGCTAACTCTCTGGACTAGGCGCCCAGCGCCGTCTTCACCGCTCCGCCGATGTCGGACGGGCTCTTGACGACGTGGACTCCGGCGGCGGCGAGCGCGGCCATCTTCTCGGCCGCCGTGCCCTTGCCGCCGGCGATGATGGCCCCGGCGTGCCCCATTCGCCGTCCAGGGGGCGCGGTCTGGCCGGCGATGAAGCCGACCACCGGCTTCTTGAAGTGGGCCTTGACGTAGGCGGCCGCTTCTTCCTCGGCGCTGCCGCCGATTTCCCCGATCAGAACCACCGCCTCGGTGGCCGGGTCCGCCGCGAACAGCGCCAGGGCGTCGATGAAGCTGGTGCCGATCAGCGGGTCGCCGCCGATCCCGATGCAGGTGGTCTGGCCCAGCCCCAGCCGGGTGAGCTGGTGAATTGCCTCGTAGGTCAACGTGCCGCTCTTGGAGACGATCCCGACCCGCCCTTCCTTGCAGATGTGGCCCGGAATGATTCCCGCCTTGGCCTGGCCTGCGGTGATGAGACCGGGACAGTTGGGGCCGATCAGCCGCGTCTTCGAGGCCCGCACGACGGTGAGCGCGCGCATCATGTCCAGCGTCGGGATGCCTTCGGTGATGCAGACCGCGAGCGCCAGTCCGGCGTCGGCCGCTTCCATGACGGCGTCAGCGGCTCCCGGCGGCGGGACGAAGATCACCGTCGCGTTCGCGCCGGTCTTCTCCACCGCCTCGGCGACGGTGTTGAACACCGGCCAGCCCTCGTGGGTCGTGCCCCCCTTGCCCGGCGTCACGCCGCCGACCACCGTCGTGCCGTACGCGGCCGCCTGCTTGGCGTGGAACGTACCTTCGCGGCCGGTGAGGCCCTGAACGAGGAGACGCGTGCTGCGATCAATCAATACGGCCATAAACGTTGATTCTTGTCGCTACCAGCTACCAGCTTCCGGCTTTCAGCTTCGCTCCGCGCTACTTGGCCAGCGCGACGACCTTCTCCGCCGCTTCGCTCATCGTGTCGGCGGTCGTGAAGTTCAGGCCGCTCTCGGCCAGCATCTGCTTGCCAAGCTCGACGTTCGTGCCTTCCATCCGGATCACGATCGGCACCGGCACACCGAGCTCTCGCACCGCGGCGATGACGCCGGCGGCCAGCACGTCGCAGCGCAGGATGCCGCCGAAGATGTTGATCAGCACCGCCTTCACGCTGTTGTCCGACATCAGGATCTTGAAGGCGTTGCGGATCTGCTCGGCATTGGCGCCGCCGCCGACGTCGAGGAAGTTCGCCGGTGATCCGCCGGCGAGCTTGATGATGTCCATGGTCGCCATCGCCAGGCCGGCGCCGTTGACCATGCACCCCACGGTGCCATCGAGCTTGATGTAGTTCAGCGAGAACTTCGAGGCTTCGACCTCGAGCGGATCTTCCTCGGCGATGTCGCGCAGCGCCTTGAGGTCCGGGTGGCGATACAGCGCGTTGTCGTCGAAGTTCATCTTCGCGTCGAGCGCCAGCAGGCTGCCGTCACCGGTCACGATCAGCGGGTTGATCTCGAGCAGCGAGGCGTCCGACGCGTTGAAGGCGTCCCACACCGCGGTCATGAACTTCACCGCCTGCCCGACCTGCTTGCCTTCGAGGCCGAGCGCGAACGCCAGCTTGCGGGCCTGGTACGCGGCCAGGCCGACGCCGGGGTGAATCGCTTCCTTGAAGATCCGCTCCGGTGTTTCCTCGGCAACCTTCTCGATCTCGACGCCCCCCTCCGGACTGACCATCATCACCGCGCGCTCGGTCGCGCGATCGATCACCAGCCCCAGGTACAGCTCGCGGGCGATGTCGAGCCCCTGCTCCACCAGGAGCCGCGCGACCTTCTGCCCGGCCGGGCCGGTCTGGTAGGTGACCAGCGTCATCCCCAGCATCTTCGCGGCGGCCTCCGCCGCTGCCTGGGGGCCCTTGACCACCTTCACGCCGCCACCCTTGCCGCGGCCGCCGGCGTGAATCTGCGCTTTGACGACGACCGTGCCGCCGCCCAGCCGCTCGGCCGCCGCCTGCGCGGACGCCGCGTCCACGACCATCTCGCCCGCGGGGACCGGCACGCCATGCTGCGCGAGGATTGCCTTCGCCTGATACTCGTGAATCTTCATGCGTCTCCGACCGCTTGCCCGCGCCGCGGACCGAGTGCGGCTGCCGGCGCGGTCCTCCACCGACCGCGCAACCGAACCATCATGTGCCGGGTGGCGCGGCGAATCAAGACCGCTGTCGCAGCATCAGCAAGCGCACCGTTGACATGCCGGCGGCAGATGACAGGCATCACGCTGACGCGTGGCACAGTTGCGCATAACAAAAAGCCGCAAGTACAATCGTGCGGATCGTCGGCCCTCGACGGAGCGCACATCCACCATGCCGTCCAATTTCCGCCGCGTGTTCACGTCCTCGGTCGGCACCAAGCTGCTGATCGGGCTGACGGGACTGGCGCTGTTCGTGTATCTCGTCCTCCATCTGGTCGGCAACGCCCTGGTGTTTCTCGGTCAGGACACGTTCAACGAGTACTCGCACACGCTCACCTCGAACCCGCTGATCGCGCCGATCGAAATCGGCCTCCTGCTGATCTTCCTGCTGCACGTCTACAAGGCCGTCACGATGTGGTTCGCCAACCAGCGGGCGCGGCCGGCCGGCTATCAGCGAAAGCGTCCCGCGGGCCACACCAGCCGCAAGAGCCTGTCGTCGTCGACCATGATCCTGAGCGGGTCGATCGTGTTGCTGTTCATCCTGGTCCACGTCAAGCAGTTCAAGTACGGCGCCTACTACGCGTCGGCCGCCAACCCGGCGGTCCGGGATCTGTATCGCACCGAGGTGGACGTCTTCCATCAGCCGCTGTGGGTCGCCTTTTACGTCATCTGCACGGCGCTGGTCGCCCTGCACCTGCGCCACGGCATCTCGAGCGGCTTCCAGTCAATCGGGTTCGATCACCCCATTTACACCCGGCGCCTGGTGACGTGGGGCATCGTCGGAGCGATCGTCGTCGGCGGCGGGCTGGCGGTCATTCCGCTGCTCGTGTATCTCACGACCTGAGGCGGCACACAGAGCGCACGGGAGCGCGGCACGTCAATATATGGCACTCGACTCCAAGATCCCCGGCGGGCCACTCGCGGACAAGTGGGATCGCTACCGGTTCGAATCGAAGCTGGTCAACCCGGCCAACCGCCGCAAGTACACCGTGCTGATCGTGGGCACCGGACTGGCCGGCGCCTCGGCCGCGTCGTCTCTGGGCGAGCTCGGGTACAACGTCCTCAGCTTCTGCATCCAGGACAGCCCGCGGCGCGCGCACAGCATCGCCGCGCAGGGCGGGATCAATGCGGCGAAGAACTATCGCAACGACGGGGACAGCATCCAGCGGCTGTTCTACGACACGGTCAAGGGAGGCGACTACCGGTCGCGCGAGGCCAATGTCTATCGCCTGGCCCAGCTGAGCGTCAACATCATCGACCAGTGCGTCGCCCAGGGCGTGCCGTTCGCGCGTGAGTACGGGGGCCTGCTCGATAACCGCTCATTCGGCGGCGCGCAGGTGTCGCGGACTTTCTATGCGCGCGGCCAGACCGGCCAGCAGCTGCTCATCGGGGCTTACCAGTCGATGATGCGGCAGGTCGCGCGGGGCACCGTCACCTCCTTCGCCAACCGCGAGATGCTCGACGTCGTCCTGGTCAACGGGCAGGCGCGGGGCATCATCGTGCGCAACCTCCTGACCGGCGCAATCGAGCGCCACGTCGGCCACGCGGTCCTGCTGTGCACGGGCGGCTACGGCACCGCGTATTACCTGTCGACCAACGCGGTGAACTCGAACGTCACCGCGGCATGGCGCGCCCACAAGCGCGGCGCCTTCTTCGCCAATCCCTGCTACACGCAGATTCACCCGACCTGCATTCCGGTCTCCGGCACCCACCAGTCCAAGCTGACGCTGATGAGCGAGAGCCTGCGGAACGACGGCCGCGTCTGGGTGCCGAAGAAGAAGGGGGACACACGCCCGCCGGATCAGATCGCCGAGGCTGACCGCGACTACTACCTCGAACGACGGTATCCGAGCTTCGGCAACCTCGTGCCCCGCGACGTCGCCTCGCGCAACGCGAAGGCGGTGTGCGACGACGGCCGCGGCGTGGGGGACAGCGGGCTGGCCGTGTATCTCGACTTCGCGGACGCCATCAAGCGCCTCGGCGTCGAGGCGATCAAGACGCGGTACGGCAACCTGTTCGACATGTACACGAAGATCACCGACGAGGATCCCTATCGCGTGCCGATGCGGATCTACCCGGCGATCCACTACACGATGGGCGGGTTGTGGGTTGACTACAACCTGATGAGCACCATCCCGGGACTCCATGTGCTGGGAGAGGCGAACTTCTCCGACCACGGCGCCAACCGGCTGGGCGCGAGCGCGTTGATGCAAGGGCTGGCCGACGGGTATTTCGTGATCCCGTACACGCTGGCGAATTACCTCGCGGGCAGTGCCTTCCCCGCGGTGACCGCCGACCATGACGCCTTCCGCGAGGCCGAGGCAGATGTCCAGGGCCGCATCGACAAGCTGCTCTCGATCAAGGGTTCGAAGACCCCCCGTGAGCTGCACCGTGAGGTCGGCGCCATCCTGTGGGACGACGTCGGCATGGCCCGGAACGAAGCCGGGCTCCGCCGCGCGCTCGAGCAGATCCCTCGCCTGCGTGACGAGTTCTGGCAGAACGTGTCGGTCCCCGGACCCAAGAACAACTTGAACAAGAACCTCGAGTACGCCGGCCGAGTCGCCGACTACCTGGAGTTCGCCGAGTTGCTCACGCTAGACGCGCTGCATCGCACCGAGTCATGCGGCGGCCACTTCCGTGAGGAGAGCCAGACGCCCGACGGTGAAGCGCTCCGCGACGACGAGCACTTCAGCTACGTCGCCGCCTGGCAGTTCAATGGCGTCGGCCAGCAGCCCACGCTGCACGCCGATCCGCTGGAGTTCGAATACGTGAAACCGACCCAGCGGAGCTACAAATAGCTTCCGGCTTCCAGCTTCCAGCTTTCTGGTCGCTGGTTAGCATCGACTGACTGGAATGCGCGGAGTTCGCGTGGGGTTCTGGAAGACGGGGGGCAACCGCGGCCTGACGTCTCCTCCTCAAGCGCCTTCGATGGGGCTGCGGCGAAGCGCGGGAACGAGAAGCGCAAGCGGGAAGCTGGTAGCTGGTAGCTGGTAGCTGGAAACCAAGCATGAGAATTCATCTGAAGGTCTGGCGTCAGCCGACCCCCACGCAAGCGGGACAGCTCGTGCCGTACACGGCCGAGGACGTGTCCCCCGACATGTCATTCCTGGAGATGCTCGACGTCGTCAACGAGTCGTTGATTGCGAAGGGCGAGGATCCGATCGCGTTCGATTCGGACTGCCGTGAAGGCATCTGCGGCACCTGCGGCTTCATGGTCAACGGCGTCGCCCACGGCCCCGATCCAGGGACGACGGTGTGCCAGCTGCACATGCGGCGCTTCAAGGACGGCGACACGATCATCCTCGAGCCGTGGCGCGCCAAGGCCTTCCCGGTGATCAAGGATCTCGTCGTCGACCGCAGCGCGTTCGACCGGATCATCCAGGCCGGCGGCTACACCTCGATCAACGTCGGCGGTGCGCCGGATGCCAACGCCATCCTGATCTCGACCAACACCGTCGAGCAGGCGATGGACTCGGCCGCGTGCATCGCGTGCGGGGCCTGCGTGGCGGCCTGCAAGAACGCCTCGGCGGCGCTCTTCACCTCGGCCAAGATCAGTCATCTGGCGCTGCTGCCCCAGGGCAAGATCGAACGGCAGACGCGAGTGGTGGCGATGGTCGAGCGGCACGACGCCGAAGGGTTCGGCAGCTGCTCCAATGAAGGCGAGTGCGAGGCGGTCTGTCCGAAGGGGATCTCGATCACCAACATCGCCCGGATGAACCGGGAGTACTTCCGGGCGATGCTGGTTTCCAGACCGTAACAGGGACTCGGGACAGTCCCTGTCTCTGCCCGCGTCAGACCTTGATCACGTCCGTCAATTCCTTGACTGCCGCGGCCGATTTCTTCAGCGCGGCATCTTCCTCCGGCGTCAGCGTGATCTGAATGATCTGCTCGACGCCGCGCGCGCCCAGCTTCACCGGGACGCCGACGAAGAGATCCTGCACGCCGTACTCGCCCTGGAGGAAGATCGAGCAGGGCATGATCTTCTTCTTGTCCTTCAGAATCGCGTCGACCATTTCCGCTGCCGCGGCGCCCGGCGCGTACCAGGCGCTGGTGCCCACCAGCTTGGTGATCTCCGCGCCGCCGTCGGCCGTGCGCTTGCTGATCGCCTCGATCCGCTCCTTGGAGAGCAGGTCGGTGATCGGAATGCCCGCGACGGTCGAGTAGCGCGGCAGCGGCACCATGGTGTCGCCGTGGCCGCCGAGCACGAAGGCGTGCACGTTCTCGACCGACACGTTCAGCTCCATCGCGATGAACGTGCGCATGCGGGCCGAATCCAGCACACCGGCCATGCCGATGACCCGCTCACGCGGGAACTTGCTCAAGCGGTAGACCGCCTGGCACATCGCGTCGAGCGGATTGGCCACCGGCACGATGATCGTGTTCGGCGAGTACTTGACGATCTGCTCGGTCACCGACTGCATGATCTTGTAGTTGGTCTGCAGCAGGTCGTCGCGGCTCATGCCCGGCTTGCGGGGCATGCCGGAGGTGATGACCACCACGTCCGAGTCGGCCGTCGCCTTCCAGCCCTCCTCGGTCGCGCCGTAGCCGACGAGGCGCGAGTCGGACCCGTCGATCGGGCACGCTTCGAGCAAGTCGAGCGCGATGCCAGCCGACTTCGTTTCCGCGATGTCGATGATCACGACGTCGGCCAGTTCCTTGACGGCGATGGCCCTGGCCACCGTGGCGCCGACGTTGCCGGCTCCTCCCACTACGGTCACTTTACGGTTCATGAATCTCAGCTCCCAGCTTCCAGCCTTCAGCTACCAGCGTCTGAAACTGCCGGCTCACATCTCTTCGCCTCGTGGATCGTTCCGCCGCCCGGCGCGTGGGGCAACCGGGCGGAGGCCGAAGCTGGGAGCTGGAAGCTGACAGCTGACTGCTCACATATTCGCGATCATGTTGTCGCCGAACGCGGACGTGCTGAGCTCCGTTGCGCCGTCCATCAGCCGGGCGAAATCGTAGGTGACGCGCTTGGACGCGATCGCGCCGTCCATGCCCTTCACGATGAGGTCCGCCGCTTCCGTCCAGCCCAGGTGGCGCAGCATCATCTCACCGGACAGAACTACCGAGCCGGGATTGACCTTGTCCTGATTGGCGTACTTGGGGGCCGTCCCGTGCGTGGCCTCGAACACCGCGTGCCCGGTGACGTAGTTGATGTTGCCGCCCGGAGCGATGCCGATGCCACCGACCTGCGCCGCGAGCGCGTCGGACAGGTAGTCCCCATTCAGATTGGGTGTGGCGATGACGTCGAACTCGTCGGGCCGGGTCAGGACTTGCTGGAGCGTGATGTCGGCAATTGCGTCCTTGATCACCAGGCCGGCGCCCGGCTTGCCCGCGGGAATCCGGCACCACGGACCGCCGTCGATCTCCTCGGCGCCGAAGAAGTTCTTGGCGACATCGTAGCCCCAGTCGCGGAACGCCCCCTCGGTGAACTTCATGATGTTGCCCTTGTGCACGAGGGTGACGCTCTTGCGCTTGGCGGCGATCGCATAGCTGATCGCACTGTGCACAAGCCGCTCACTTCCGAGATAGCTGAGCGGCTTCAGCCCGACCCCGACCTGCACGCCCACCTCACGGGCTGGCGCACCGATCGACTCCAGGCTGGCCTGCCAGTCGCTGGCGGCCTGCTGCGTGCCAAACCGGATCTTCGTGAACTCCTTCGGGAATTCGCGGGCGAAGAAGTCGAGCACCTTCTGGGCTTCCGGCGTGCCGGCGGCGTACTCGATGCCGGCGTAGATGTCCTCGGTGTTCTCGCGGAAGATCACCATGTCGACCTTTTCCGGATGCTTCACCGGCGAGGGCACGCCGTTGTACCAGCGAACCGGGCGCAGGCAGACGTAGAGATCGAGTAACTGGCGCAGCGCGACGTTGAGTGACCGGATGCCGCCGCCGACGGGCGTCGTGAGCGGCCCCTTGATGCCGACCAGATAGTGGCGGAACGCTTCGACGGTGTCGTCAGGCAACCAGTTGTTGAACCGTTTGAAGCTCTTCTCGCCTGCGAACACCTCGAGCCACTCGATCCGGCGCGTGCCGCCGTAGGCCTTCTGGACCGCGGCGTCGAAGACCCGCACACTTGCGCGCCAGATGTCCGGACCGGTGCCGTCTCCCTCGATGAACGGAATAATCGGATCGTCGGGGACCACCAGGCGGCCGTCCTTCTTGGTGATCGCGGTTCCGCGCGTGGGCGGCGTGAGGTGCGTGAAGCTAGGCATAAGCGGTGCTTTAGGTCACATCACCGGCGGGCACGCGCCGGATCTTCACAGAAACTGTGGAAAAGGTTGTGGAAATCGTTGCCGAAACGCCCGCGAATCCGCGTCATTCCTGCGCTCGGACCGCTTTGCACCATGATGGTGCGAGGCGGCGTCTCGTGCCGCGAGCGCGACTGCAGATTATACTTGGTCGAGCGAACCTGCGCGTCCGGTGATTGATCGGACTGAGCCTCGCCACGAACCTGTCCGGCCCCGCGCCGGATGCACATTTACCGAACCAGCACTCCTCATTCCATGCACATCGTCATCGCCGATCAACTGCCGGCCTCCGCGGTCGGACTGCTCAAGGGCCTCGAAGGCTGCACCGTGGACGCCGCCGCCGGCCGATCCGCCGCCGATCTCGCCGTCGACCTCGCGCAGGCTGACGCGCTCGTCGTCCGCAGCGCGACCACCGTCACCGAGACGCTGATGGCCGCCGCGCCCAACCTTCGGGTGATTGCCCGCGCCGGGACCGGCGTCGACAACGTGGACGTGCCCGCAGCCACCGCCCGCGGGATCGTGGTGATGAACGCGCCAGGTGCGAACAGCGTCAGCGTGGCCGAGCACGCGCTCGCGCTGATGCTGTCGCTGGCGCGTTCGGTGCCCGCGGCAGACGCGGCCATGAAGAAAGGTGTGTGGGACAAGAAGCGCCTGACCGGCATCGAGCTCCGCGGGAAGACTCTCGGCCTGGTGGGACTCGGTCGCATCGGCCAGGAAGTCGCGGCGCGCTGCCGCTCGTTCGGCATGGACATCGTGGCCCACGATCCCTTCATCTCGGAGCAGGTCGCCGGGACGTTGGGTGTCGAGCTCCTCGACCTCGATGCGCTGTGTGCGCGTGCGGACTACATCAGCCTGCACATCCCCGCGACTCCGGAGACGCGGCACGTGTTCGACGCCGAGCGGCTGGCCAAGTGCAAGCCGACGGCACGGATCATCAACACCGCGCGCGGCGAGCTGATCGACGAGGCCGCGCTGGCCGCGGCGATCAAGGCCGGCACGATCGCCGGCGCCGGCCTCGACGTGTTCGAAACCGAGCCGCCGAAGGACAGCGTGCTGACCGGGCTGCCGCAGGTCGTGGCCACCCCGCACATCGCGGCCTCGACCGTCGAAGCGCAGGAGCAGGTCGGGCTCGAGACGGCCGCCGCGGTGCGGGACTTTCTGCTCGATGGCGTGATTCGCAATGCCGTCAACTTCCCCGCCGTGCCGACTGAAGAAATGGCCAAGGTCCGCCCGTTCATGGTCCTCGCCGAGCGGATGGGCGCGCTGGCCTCACAGCTCGCCGACGGCCGGACGCACTCGATCGGTATCCGCCACTACGGTCCGCTGGTGAGCGCCAATGCCGGCCTGCTGGCCAGCTCGATGATCGCCGGCGTGCTGCGGCCGATGCTGTCGTCGACGGTGACGGTCGTCAACGCGCGCGCGCTGGCCGAAGGACGGGGGATCGAGATCGTCGAGTCGAAGAGCTCGCGCCCGCGCGACTTCGCCAATCTCCTGTCCATCAAGCTGCAGACCAGCGAAGGCGAGCGGTGGATTGAAGGCACGGTCTTCGAGCCGGGCAGCCCGCGCCTGTCGATGCTCGAAGGGGTGGACGTCGAGGCGCCACTCGAGGGCGTCGTCCTGGTGCTGCAGAACAACGACCAGCCGGGCGTCATCGGTGGCGTGGGCAGTGTTCTCGGCAAGTACGGGATCAACATCGCCAGCTTCGCGCTCGGCCGCGATGCGAGCGGAGCGGTCGGTGTCGTCGCCCTGGACTCGGCCGCCGACGCGCCGCCGCTGCTGGCCGCGGTCCAGGAGATTCGCGCCCTGCCCGCGGTCCGCAGCGCCCGTCTCGCCACGATCACGCCGCGCACCTGACCACATTCCGCCAGACCGCCGCCGGACCACCGCTGTGGTACCATGCGGCGGTCATCCCATGACCCCTTTACGCGCGACGACGTATGCCGGAGTCGCGTCGGTGCTGGTCACCTGGCTGGCCAGCGCGAGCGGCGTGTCGGCTCCGCCCGATCCTTCTCCGCCGCAGTCCCGCCCCGGTGTGTCCGCCACGCAGGCGCTCGCGGACGACGTGCAGGCGCAGACGGCGCGTCTGCACGGACGGCTTGCCACGGCGCCCGCGCCGCGGACACCAGTGCGTAATCCGTTTGCATTCGCGGCACGTGCGGAGCGGCCGGCGGTCGACCGAAGCGCACGCGCAGCAACAATCGCCATCGCACCGGTCCCGCCCCCCGAACCACCCTTGCAGCTGGTTGGCATCGCCGAACAGGAGACTGCCGGCGTCACCGCGCGCACGGCGCTCATCACCGCTGATTCGGACGAGCTGTTCATGCTCACCGTGGGCGCCACGCTCGGGGGCCGCTACCGCGTCACCGCGATCGGCAGCGACGCGGTCGAGCTCTCCGATCTCGTGACCGGCGGCACGCGCCGTCTCGCACTCCGCTGACAGCTCCACTCGCCTCGCGTGACGTCATGTTCACGCGCGCGCACTTGTCTCGCGATCGCGTCGCGCGATCGCCCGAGGCGCGTGTGCAGTTGTGGTAATATTTGCCGTGCCCCCTGTTCTTCACTCCGGGCAGCCCACTGATCGCACTTCCCCTCTCGCTGTCGCTCTCATCCCCGCCCGGTATCACTCGACTCGCTTGCCGGGCAAGGCGCTCGCGGACATCGGCGGCCGGCCGATGATCGAGCACGTCTATCGACGCACGTCCGACGCCCGCTCGATCGCTCGGGTCATCGTGGCGACCGACGATCGCCGCATCGCCGACGCGGTGCGGGCGTTCGGCGGTGAGGTGCAGATGACGTCGGAGGCGCATCCGAGCGGCACCGACCGGCTGGCGGAGGTCGCGGCCTCGCTGACCTGCGACGTGATCGTCAACGTCCAGGGAGACGAGCCGCTGATCGCGCCGGAGATGATCGACGAAGCGGTCGCGCCGTTCGCCCTCGATCCCGCGCTCGAGATGAGCACGCTGCGCAAGCGGATCGAGGCCGAGGCCGATCGGCATAATCCGAACATCACGAAGGTCGTCGTCGACGAGGACGGCTTCGCCCTTTACTTTTCCCGCGCCCCGATTCCGTTCACGCGCGACGGCTGCCCGCCGGCGCCGGCGTGGCGGCACATTGGCCTGTACGTCTATCGGCGCGACACGCTGCTCCGCCTCGCCGCGCTGCCGCCGGTCGCGATCGAACGCGCCGAGGCGCTCGAACAGCTGCGCGCGCTGGCCCACGGGATCGCCATTCAGTGCGTCGAAACCACCCGGGACGCGATCGGCGTCGACACGCCGTCAGATCTCGAGCACGTGCGGGCGCTGGTCGCCGCGCACCCGGTCGTATCCGCAACCTAGGAGCACAAGTAGACGGATGAGCGAGACGCCCCGCGATCCCCAGCCCACGCCGGACCCCGTCAGGCCGGTCAAATACATCCTGGTCACCGGCGGCGTCGTGTCGTCGCTCGGTAAAGGTCTCGCCGCGGCGTCGATCGGGGCGCTGCTCGAAGGCCACGGCTATCGCGTCGCCCTCCAGAAGTTCGATCCCTACATCAACGTCGATCCGGGCACGATGAGCCCGTATCAGCACGGCGAGGTCTACGTCACGGACGACGGCGCGGAAACCGACCTGGACCTGGGGCACTACGAGCGGTTCACGAACCAGGTAACCACCCGCAACAACAACTGGACTACCGGCAAGATCTATCTCTCGGTGATCAACCGCGAGCGGCGCGGGGACTATCTCGGCCGCACGGTGCAGGTCATCCCGCACATCACCAACGAGATCAAAAACAGCATCCGCGCGGTCGCGAACAATGTCGACATCGTGCTGGTCGAGATCGGCGGAACTGTCGGCGACATCGAGAGCCTGCCGTTTGTCGAGGCGATCCGGCAGCTGCGCCAGGACGTGGGCCGCGACAACACGCTCTACATCCACCTGACGCTGGTGCCGTTCATCGGCGCCGCCGGCGAGCTGAAGACCAAGCCGACGCAGCACAGCGTCCGCGACCTGCGCGCGATCGGGATCCAGCCGGACATCCTGCTGTGCCGGACCGACCGGTATCTCGATCAGGAGATCAAGCGCAAGATCGCGCTCTTCTGTGACGTCGAGGAGGAAGCGGTGATCACCGCGAAGGACGTCAGCAGCATCTACGAGGTGCCGCTGGTCCTGGCCGAAGAAGGGCTCGACCGTATCGTCCTCAACCGCCTGCAGCTGCCGGCGAGCCAGGCGCGGATGGAGGCGTGGTCCGACCTCGTTGACCGGATCAAACATCCCTCCGACGAGCTGACCATCCACGTGGTCGGCAAGTACGTCGGTTACGAGGACTCCTACAAGAGCCTGAACGAAGCCCTGTACCACGGCGGCTTCAAGCACCGCCTGCGGGTGAACATCCGCTGGGTCGAGGCCGAAGCGCTCGAGCAGCCGGGTGGTGAGGCGCTGCTTGACGGAGCGGACGGCGTGCTGGTCCCGGGCGGGTTCGGCGACCGCGGCACGCGCGGCATGATGCGGGCGGCGGAGATTGCCCGCGATCGTGGCATTCCCTACTTCGGGATCTGCTACGGGTTCCAGTGGGCCACCGTCGAATACGCGCGGCACGTCTGCGGCCTGACCGAGGCGGACTCGACGGAATGCGCGCCGGAGACCCCGGTCAAGCTGATTTACAAGCTGCGCGACCTGCTGGGCGTTGACGATCTGGGCGGCACGATGCGCCTGGGCACGTACGCGTGCGCCCTGAAGCCCGGATCGCTCTCCCGCGAGCTGTACGGAGAAGACGTGATCCAGGAGCGCCACCGGCATCGCTACGAGTTCAACTGTCTCTACGAGCAGGCCCTGGCCGACAACGGCATGGAGGTGGTCGGGCGCTCGCTGGATGGCAAGTTCGTCGAGATCGTCGAAGTGCCGAGCCATCCGTGGTACGTCGCCGTGCAGTTCCATCCGGAGTTCAAGTCGAAGCCGCTGAAGCCGCACCCGCTCTTCGCCGGATTCATCGGCGCGAGCTATCGTCACAAGATCGCCGCCGCTCAGCAGCCCGCCGCGTCCGTGGTAGGTTAGCGGCGTGACGCCGATCCAGTTCGCAGGGCTGACGGTCGGGGGCGGATCGCCGCTCCTGCTGATCGCCGGCCCCTGCGTGATCGAGAGCGAGACCCACGCCGTCGGCCTCGCCCTCGCCCTGCGCGACAGCGCCAAACGGGCCGGTGTGCAGTACGTCTTCAAGGCTTCGTTCGACAAGGCCAATCGCACCTCGGCCCGATCGTTCCGCGGCCCAGGCATCGACGAAGGGCTGCGGATCCTCCGGCGCGTCCGCGAAGCCGCCGGGGTACCGATCCTCACCGACATTCACGAACCGTGGCAGGCGGCGCGTGCCGCGGAGGTCGCCGACGTCCTCCAGATTCCCGCCTTCCTCGTCCGCCAGACCGATCTCGTGGTCGCGGCGGCGGCGACCGGACGAGTCGTCAACCTGAAGAAGGGACAGTTCCTCGCACCGGACGACATGCGCCACGCGATCGAGAAGGTCACCGGCGCGGGCAACCGCCAGGTGATCGTGACCGAGCGCGGTACCAGCTTCGGCTACCACAATCTCGTGGTGGACATGCGGACCTTCCCCATCCTGCGCCGCCTCGGCTTCCCGGTGGTCTACGACGTCACTCACAGCCTGCAGCTCCCCGGCGCCGGAGACGGTGTCACCGCGGGCCAAGCTGAGTTCATCGAGTCGATGGCATCGGCCGGGGTGGCCGCCGGAGTGGACGGCGTGTTCATGGAAGTGCACGAGCGCCCGTCAGAGGCAAAGAGCGACGCGCAAAATGCGCTGCGCCTGGATTTGGTGGATGGGCTGCTCCACCGCCTCGTACGCATTCACGCCATCGCCCACGAGACCGCGACGGCCGCGGCAGGCACACCGGCATGACCGTCAGCGCCAAGCCTTCATCGCCGGCGCTCGATCTGGCGCGGCGCGTGCTGCGCATCGAAGCGGACGCGATCGCGAGTCTCATCGACCGGCTCGGTGACGAGTTCCAGGCCGCACTCGATCTGCTGGACGGCTGCCGGGGGCGGGTCATCGTCACGGGAATGGGCAAGTCCGGGATCATCTGCCGCAAGATCGCCGCGACGCTCTCGAGCACCGGCACGGCCGCCTGGTTCCTGCATCCCGCCGAGGCCATTCATGGCGACCTCGGCGCCATCCGCCAGGAGGATGTGGTGCTGGCGTTGTCGCATAGCGGCGAGACAGAGGAGCTGGTGCGGCTGCTCGAGTCGATTCGCCGGATCGGCGCGCGGCTGATCGCGATCACCGGCGATCCTGGCTCGACCCTCGGCCGGGCAGCGGACGTGGCGCTCGACTGCGGGATTGCCGAGGAAGCGTGCCCGATGAACCTGGTGCCGACCGCCAGCACGACCGCCGCGCTCGCGCTCGGTGATGCGCTGGCGATGACATTGCTGGTGCGCAAGGGTTTCAGCGAAGCGGAGTTCGCCTCGTTCCACCCGGGGGGCAAGCTCGGTCGCCGGCTGCTGCGCGTCGAGCACGCGATGCACGGCGGTGAGGCCGCCCCGATCGTGAGCCTGACCACGCCGATGCCGGAAGTGATCCATGAGATGTCGAGCAAGCGCCTCGGCATGACCTGCGTCGTGGACGATGAGCGGCGGCTGGCCGGAGTGATCACCGACGGAGACCTGCGGCGCTTGATGAGCCGCACGGCAAACGTGCTGGCGCTGAGCGCGATGGACGCCATGAGCGCCCGCCCGGTCACCATCCCGCGTGCGCTGCTCGCGGTCGAAGCCCTCAACCTCATGGAAGCCCGCAAGATCACGTCGATCGTCGTCGTCGACGACCACGGCCTGGTGGAGGGCGTCGTGCACCTCCACGATCTGTGGCGGACGCAGATGGTCTGATCGCATGGCCGTTCAGGATCACGCGTCAGCGATACGGCTGTTGCTGTTCGACGTCGATGGCGTTCTGACGGACGGGTCGGTCCACATCCATGCGGACGGCTCTGAGTCGAAGGCCTTTCACATCCGCGACGGGGCCGCTTTGGTGTGGGCGCAGCGCGCGGGTTTGCAGGTCGGGTTGTTGTCGGCGCGATCGTCGCCGGCGACGGCGCAGCGGGCGGCGCAGCTGGGGATCCGCATCGTGTCGCAAGGAGCGGCCCACAAGGCCGACGCTTACGACCGGATCCTCCAGCAGGCCGGGCTCAGCGATGCCGAGGTGGCCTACATGGGCGACGATCTGCTGGATCTGCCGGTGCTGGCGCGGGTCGGATTGTCGGCCACGCCTGCAGACGGCGCGCCCGAGGTGAAGGCGCGGGTCCATTGGATCAGCCACGCGAATGGCGGCCGTGGCGCGGCGCGCGAGCTGGTGGAGCTGGTCTTGCGCGCGCAGGGCCGCTGGGACGCCATCGTCCAGCAATACAGCGGCGCGTGATGGGAGGCTCCGGGATGCTGCTCAGCGCCCTGATTGCGCTGCTCGCCGGGCTGGCCATCGGCAAGGCGTGGGAGCGCTACAAGCTGCAGGACGGCCGCTGGGTCGATCGGCGGCGCGCCCGCGACTCCCCCCACTACATGCTCGGCCTGAATTTCCTCGTCGCCAATCAGATCGATCCGGCGATCGAGGAACTGGTCAAGGCCGCGCAGGGTGCCGGCGATCCCCTGGAGATTCACCTGATCCTCGGCAATCTCTATCGTGAGAAGGGGCAGGTCGGCCGGGCGATCCAGGAGCACCAGGCGCTCTTGCGCCGACCCGATCTCAGGCCGCTCGAGCATGCGAACGTGCTGCTCTGCCTCGGGCTCGACTACAAGCGCGGCGGTTTCGTCGATCGCGCGCTCGAGGCGTTCCGCGAAGTGCTCCGCCTGGATCCCGGCAATCAGTACGCGCTCTCGAACCTGGAGAAGCTGTTCGAGGAGCAGCATCAGTGGGCCGACGCGTACGCGACGCGTCAGGAGCTGGCCGCGCGGCCCGAGCAAGCCTCGTCGGCCAGGCATCACGAAACACTCGGCTACCTGGAGAACGAGATCGGTCGCGAGGCGATGAAACGCTCGGACTACGCCGAAGCGGCGCGCCGGTTCGCGGCGGCCCTCGCGCTGGACCAGCGCAACGCACCGGCGGCGTTGAATCTCGGCGATGTTCGCTACGTCGAAGCCGACGTCCCGGCGGCCGTAGCCGAGTGGGAACGGTTGATCGAACAGTCGCCCGAACGCGCGTATCTGGCGTTTTCGCGTCTCGAAGCGGCGTATCCGAAACTCGGCGCGCCGGGCCGCTTCGCGGAGCTGTGCCGGCGGCTGATCGCCGCCAACCCGCAGGACTGGCGCGCGCGGCTCGCGCTGGCGCGGCATCTATCCAACGCGGGCGCTCCGTCAGAAGCGCTGGAGCTGCTGCTCGAGGCCGTGCAGCTGAATCCGCATGCGCTGTCGCTGCATCAAGCCATCTGGCAGACGCTGTCCAACCTCAACCTGCCGCAGCGGCTGGTCGATCGCTACGTCGACCTGACCCGCGATGCGATCTTCTACCTCGACCCGCATGTCTGCGTGCGCTGCCGCTATCGCAGTACAGAGCTGCTCTGGCAGTGCCCGCAGTGCCACGAGTGGAACACCTTCATCGAAGAGCGCATCGCCCCGGCCAAGGACACCGAGGCCACCCTCACGAGCTGACCCGCGCCGGTCACGCTTCCGCTGCCAGCACCTCGTACACCTGACGCACCTGCGCCTCGGTCTCGGCGAAGGTGCCGTCGGTCCTGATCACGTAGTCGGCGCGGCGGACCTTCTCCGCGATGGGCCACTGCGCCGCGAGGCGGGCCCGCGCTTCCGCCGCGGTCAACCGGTCGCGCGTGACCAGCCGCCTGAGCTGCTCGGCGGCGTCACAGGCACAGACCACCACGCGCTCGAAATCATGTTGATGCCCGGTCTCGAACAGCAGCGGGATGTCGGCGAGCGCGACGCGCGTGCCCGAAGGCAGATCGGCAAACCAGTCGTCGATGCGGCGGTAGACGAGCGGGTGGATGATCGCTTCGAGGTCGGCGCGCGCCGCGCGATCGGCGAACACCAGGCGACCGAGCGCAGGCCGATCGAGCCGGCCGTCGTCGAGCAGCACCCCGGCGCCGAAGCGCCGGACGACCTGCTCGAGACCAACGGATCCCGGCGCCACAGCATCCCGGGCCAGGATGTCGGCATCGATGGTCGCGGCGCCGAGCGCAGCAAACCGCGCCAGGCAGAAGGACTTGCCGGTGGCGATGCCGCCGGTGAGTGCCGCCCTCAGCATGTCCGCAGCCGCGGCGGCACGACGCCGCGCTGCCGGGAAGCGAGCGACGGCGGGATGATGGTTCCCGTCAGGCCGCCTCGTGCCGGGCGCGGGCAGCGGTCAAAGTGTTCTTCAGGAGCATCGCGATGGTCAGCGGCCCGACACCGCCGGGAACCGGCGTGAGCGCGCCGGCCGTTTCTGCCACCGAGGGGTGAACATCGCCGACAACGAGTGACCCGCGGCGGGCGAAGTCGGCGAGGCGCGGCGATCCCTCCGGGAACAGCTGCTTTGCTGCCGCCTCATCGGTGATCCGGGAGATGCCGACGTCGATGACCGTCGCCCCTGGGCGCACGAAGTCCGTGGTGACGAACCCGGGACGGCCGATCGCCGAGACCAGGATGTCGGCCGTGGCGCACAGCGCGGCGAGCGCCGGCGTTTTCGAGTGCGCGATCGTCACCGTCGCGTCGCGCTGGAGGAGCAGCATGGCCATCGGCTTCCCGACGATCTCGCTGCGGCCGACGATCACGGCGCGCGTCCCGGCGATGGGGATGCCGCTGCGGTCCAGCATCTCGATGATGCCGGAGGGCGTGCACGGCGCGAGCACCGCTCGACCCTGCACCAACCGCCCGACGTTCACCGGGTTGAAGCCGTCGACGTCCTTGCCCGGGTCGATCGCATCGAACACCTGCTGCGCGGCGGCTCTTCCCATGCCGGCAGGCAGCGGCGACTGGACGAGTATGCCGTCGTGCCGCTCGCTGGCGTTGAGGCTCTGCACGAGCGCGAGCAGCTCCGTCAGAGAGGCGCTCGCCGGCAGCCGTTGCAGGTCGACCCACAGCCCCGACTCGGTGCCCGCACGCACCTTGTTGCGCACGTAGATCTCGGAGCCCGGATCGTCGCCGACGAGCACGATGCCCAGCCCGGGCGGACGTCCCGCCGCCGCGGTAAAGGCATGCACATCCGGCAGCACCGCCTCCCGAATCGCCGCCGCCACTGACTGGCCGTCAAGAACTCTGGCTCCGGTCACTTCTGCTCCGTTCCCTCTCTGCAGCAGGCTTTGGACTTTAGGCTTTAGGCTGCAGGCCTGTCTGGCTGTCGGCCTGTTTCACGGCAAGCGAGCTGTGCGTGGCCCACAGCCAGACGCGGCCGAAAGCCTAAAGCCCAAAGTCTGAAGCCGCGGCGCGGCCCGTTGGGCGCTTACCCAGGGCCGCCCACCCCCCCACCGTTCCCCGTCGCCGCTGCCGCCTCGAGCTCCCGAAGGCTCTGTGTCCGCCCGAGTACGACGAGAAAGTCGCCCGCCCGCATGGTGACGTCGGGAGACGGGTTGAATTCCATCCCGCCGTTCGCGCGCTGGATGCCGATGACGACAACGCCGAAGCGCTGGCGGAGGTTGCCTTCGAGAATCGTGCGGCCGGCGAGCGAGGCGCCGTCCTCGATCCGCACCTGCTCCATGTTCAAGTCGAGATTGTCGGAGCTGGTGGCGAGCTGGACGAAATCGACGACCGCCGGACGGAGGGCGGTCAAGGCGAGCTGGGATCCGCCAATCTGATATGGCGACAGCACGCGGTCCGCTCCGGCCCGCAGCAGCTTCGCCTTCGCATCGTCCGTCTCGGCCCGGCCGATGATGAAGAGCCCCGGCTGCAGGAGGCGAGCGGTCAGTACCGCGTAGACATTTTCGGCATCGGTCGAGACCGCAGCGATCAGGCCGCGGGCGCGGTCGAGGCGGACGCGCTGCAGGACCTGTTCGTTACTGGCGTCGGCCTCCACCGCGAGATAGCCCAGGTCGATCGCCTGCTGCATCCGCTCGCCGTCACGCTCGATCACCACGAACGGCACGGATTGACGCGCGAATTCGCGCGCGATGATGTGGCCCATGCGGCCGAAGCCGCAAATGATGAAGTGCTTGTCGAGCTCGTCGAGCATGCGTTCACGCCGTCGGACAGTCCAGCGCGCCTGGAGGTTGCCTTCGACCAGGCGAGCCATGAAGAAGGAGAAGGTGTAGAGGACGGTTGCCACGCCGACCGTCAACACGATCATCGTGAAGAGCTCGCCGCCGCGACCCATCGGGTGGACTTCCTTGTAGCCGGCGGTCGTCACGGAGATGACCGTCATGTACAACGAGTCCCACAGGTCCCACCCCTCGATGACGGAATAGCCGAGGGTCCCGCCGGCGACCACCCCCAACAGCAGGATCACCGACAATCGCCAGCCCGCCCACCATGGGGAGGGATGGACGACGGCTGCCCGATCCGACCGCGCCGAGCCTCGCATCGCTCGACCTCGGGCGCGCTACTTCTTGCCGCGTCCGAGCACGAGCCCGGCGACGGTCACAATCGCACCCAGCGCCAGGATCTTCAGGCCGAACGCGTCGGCGATCTCGGGGTTGATATGGGTGCCGACGTAGTTCAGGACGACGTCGAGCTCCGCCCACTTGGCCTGCGCCTCGGTCGTCACGCCCCAGATGGTCAGGAACGCCAGCAGCGTGATCGCAAAGCCGTTGAAGAGAATCAGGTAGCCGGCCACCTTGAGCAGGTTGGCCAGGTTCTCGACGGCGCTGCGGCGGGCCTGCTCCGCCTTGTCGGCCAGCGGGCTGTGCGTGCGGCCGTAAAACCAGTAGATCACCATGCCGATGTCGAGCCAGCCGAGGAAGCGGACCCAGGTCATGACCGACAGGCTGACCATCAGGTACAGGCACGACACGACGCCCAGCACCGGAATGACGAAGCCGAACGGCACCCGGAAGGGCCGGACCGCTTCGGGCCGCTTGATCCGCAGGATGATGACCGCGAGCGACACCACGACGAACGCGAACAGCGTCCCGATGCTGGTCATCTCGCCGAGAATCTGAATCGGCACGAACGCCGCGACGATCGAGACGATGACGCAGGTGATGATGGTGGTGATATAGGGCGTGCGGAACTTCGGGTGGACCTTGCTCACGCCGGCCGGCAGCAGCTGGTCCCGGCTCATCGCGAAGAAGATGCGCGGCTGGCTCATGAGCATCACGAGCAGCACGCTGGTGATGCCGGCGACCGCACCGGCCGACACGATGCCCGCCGCCCAGTCCTTGTCGATCACCGACAGCGCATAGCCGACCGGCGCGTTGAGGAACTGCGCGTCGTTCTTGAACTGCACGACCGGAACGATGCCGCTCAGGATGGCCGCGACGATCAGATAGAGCAGCGTGCAGATGATCAGCGAGGCGATGATCCCGATCGGCAGGTCACGCTTCGGATTCTTGGCTTCTTCCGCCGTGGTCGACACCGCGTCGAAGCCGATGTAGGCGAAGAAGACGACGGCCGCGCCGGTCATCACCCCGGGGAAGCCGTAAGGCATGAAGGGGGACCAGTTCGCCGGCTTGACGTAGGTTGCGCCGACCGCGATGAAGAACAGCACGGCGGCCAGCTTGACCGCGACCATGGCGGCATTGAACCGGGCGCTCTCGCGAACGCCGACGACCAGCAGCACCATGATCGCCAGCGTGATGAGCACCGCCGGCAGGTTGATCAACGCTCCAGGCGCCACGCCCGGCGCTGCGGCCATCCACGCCGGGAGCGCGATGCCAAACCCGGCCAGAATCCGCTGGAAGTACCCACTCCATCCGACCGCGACGGTCATCGAGCCGACGGCGTATTCCAGAATCAGGTCCCACCCGATCATCCACGCGAAGATCTCGCCGAGCGTCGCGTACGCGTAGGTGTAGGCGCTGCCGGAGATCGGAATCATCGCCGCGAACTCGGCGTAGCACAGCGCGGCGAAGCCGCACGCCAGACCTGCGATGACGTAGGAGAGAACGATGGCCGGACCGGCCTGGTTGGCTGCCGCAGTTCCCGTGAGGACGAAGATGCCCGTCCCGATGATCGCCCCGATGCCGAGCAGCGTCAGGTCCATCGCCGTGAGCGTGCGCTTCAGCGCCTTCGTACCGTGCTCGGCGTCCCCGACCAGCTGCTCGATCGATTTGGTCTTCAGGATATTCGAATCCATTCACCCTCCGGGAAACAGGCCGGCAAAAACGGGCCGATTATACCTTGAACGGACGAGGCGGCAGGGCGCGTCCGAAGGCGCGAACACGCGCTTCGACGTCCTCGTCAACGAGAAGATCGGTGATCACCGCGACCGCGTGGGCCCCCGCCGCAATCACGTCCGGCGCGCGCTGCAGCGTGATGCCGCCGATCGCGACGACCGGCTTGCCGCGGCCCGCGGCGTAGCGCACGAGAGCCAGCCCGCGCGCGCCGTAGCCGGTGGCCTTGGTGCTGCTGGCGAAGATCGGGCCGACCGCGACGTAACTGGCGGAACTCTCGAGCGCGCGATCGATCTGCTCGCGGGTATGCGTCGACACGCCGACGATCGCCGAGTCCCCCACGATCGCCCGCGCCTCCGCGACGCTGAGATCATCCTGCCCGACGTGGACGCCGTGCGCGCCCGCAGCACGGGCGATATCCGCGCGATCGTTGACGATCACCTGCGTCGGCGTGCCTGCGGCTCGCCGCATGATCTCCTGCGCGAGCGCGAAGAGCCCACCGGACGAGCCCGATTTCTGACGCAGCTGCAGGAGTGGCGCGCCGCCGGCGATGCACGCGGACGCTACCGCTGCGGCATCGCGCTGTCGCGCGGCGCACACGTCCGTATCGATGATCGCGTAAAGGATGGGAGCCTCGAGCGTGCCGGCGGTCAGACCGCCTCGGCGAGGCGACTCGGTTTCTTCTCGACGATGTAGCGTTCCATGAAGGCCGTGCTCAGCCGGCCGGCGACGAAGTCCGGCTCCGCGAGGATCTTCAGGTGGAGCGGGATCGACGTCTTGATGCCCTCGATCACCGTCATCTCCAGCGTGCGCCGCATCCGGGCGATCGCTTCCTGCCGGTCGCGCCCGTGCACGATGATCTTGGCGATCAGTGAATCGTAATAGGGCGGGATGGTGCACTCGGAGTGCGCGAAGGTGTCGATCCGCACGCCGGGACCGCCCGGCACGCTGAAGGCCCGGATCACCCCTGGCGACGGGGCGAACGTTTCCGGATCTTCGGCGTTGATCCGGCACTCGATCGAGTGGCCGGTAAAGGTGACGTCTCCCTGCTTGAACGAGAGCCGCTCGCCAGCCGCGATCCGGATCTGCTCCTTGACGATGTCCACCCCGGTCAGGAACTCGGTGACCGGATGCTCGACCTGAAGGCGGGTGTTGACCTCGAGGAAATAGAAGTTGCCCTTGTCATCGAGCAGGAACTCGAACGTGCCGGCGTTGGTGTACTGCACCGCGCGGGCGGCATCGACGACCGTGCTGCCCAACTTGCGGCGCATGCGATCCGTGAGCGCGACGGATGGCGCTTCCTCGATCAGCTTCTGATGGCGGCGCTGAATCGAGCACTCCCGCTCGCCGAGGTGGACCACGGCGCCGTGATGATCGCCGAGCACCTGCACCTCGATGTGGCGCGGGTTCTCGACGTACTTCTCGACGTAGACATCCCCGAGGCCGAACGCCGCCTCCGCCTCGCGCTGCGCGGTCTTGAGCGCCTTGCCCATCTCGCCGGCGTTGCGAATGACCCGCATGCCGCGGCCGCCGCCGCCGGCGACCGCCTTGATGATCACCGGGAAGCCCAGCTCGCGCGCGATCTTGAGCGCCTTCTCCTCGCCGTCGACGGGGCCGTCGCTGCCGGGCAGGATCGGCACGCCGGCCTTCCTCATCGCGCGCCGGGCCCGGGCCTTGTCGCCGAGCAGCCGGATGATGTTCGGCGCCGGTCCGATGAACTTGATGTGGCAGGCCTCGCACACTTCCGCGAGGTAGGCGCTCTCCGAGAGAAAGCCGTAGCCGGGATGGATCGCGTCGGCGCCGGTGATCTCGGCCGCGCTCAGCACGGCCGGCACGCTCAGATAGCTGTCCGCGCTCCGGGCCGGGCCGATGCACACGTCCTCATCGGCGAACCGCACGTGCAGCGAGTTCTCGTCGGCCTCGGAGTAGACGGCGACGGTGCGGATCCCCAGCTCCCGGCAGGCGCAGATGATGCGAAGGGCGATTTCGCCGCGGTTGGCGATCAGGATTTTCTTGAACATGGTGGCTGCAGCACTCGGGGCCGGCGCGCTCAGGTGGTCCTGATCGCGAACAGCCGCTCTCCGTACTGGACCGGCTTACCGTTCTCGACGTAGGCGCTCACGAGCTCACCGTCGTACTCCGACGTGATCTCGTTCATCAGCTTCATCGCTTCGATGATGCAGATGACCTGATCCTTCTTCACCCGCTCACCGATCTCGACGAACGACGCCGCGCCGGGCTCCGGCGAGCGGTAGAACGTCCCGACGATCGGCGACTTGACGACTGCGAGTTCGAGCTCGGCTTCGACCTCCGCCGCCTGCGGCAGCGGGCCGGGCGCAGCGGACGGCCCGGGTAGTGGGGCGTGGTGGCTCGGCGCGGCCGGTGGCGCCGGCAGGATGTCGGCCGTTCCCGGCACAGGACCGGATTTGCGGATGCGGAGCTTCAGCCCGTCCCGCTCGAGCTCGAACTCCGCGAGATCGTGCTGTTTCACCAGCGCCAAAATCCGTTCGATGTCGTCGAATTCCAATCAGCCTCCGAATGCCCGCCTGCCCCGTCTCACCCGCGCGTGAGCACGTCCGCCCCGGACGCGGTCACCAGCACGTCGTCTTCCAGCCGGGCGCCGCCGAGTCCCTCGACATACGCGCCCGGTTCGATCGTGAACACCATCCCGGGCTCCAGCAGGATCTCGGCCTGGCCCCGTACCGGCCGGCCGATCCGCGGTTCCTCGTGAACCTCCAGCCCGAGGCCGTGCCCGGTGGCGTGGCCAAACGCCTCGCCCAGCCCGTGCCGGACCAGCACGTCACGTGCCGCGGCATCGACCGCGCTGGGCAGGATTCCCGGACGGACTGTCTCGATCGCGGCCCGGTGCGCCTCGGCGACAGCGCTGGCCAGCCGGCGCCATGCAGGTGCCGCAGTCCCCACCTCGACCGTCCGCGTCAAATCCACGCAGTATCCGTCGTAGACACCTCCGAAGTCCAGCACCACCCCATCCTGCGGGGCCAGGCGGCGCGAGCCGGGCCGGGCGTGCGGAAGGGCGCCATTGGGCCCGGCGGCCACGATCGTATCGAACGCCGGACGCTCGAACCCCGCCTCACGGAGCAGGCGGTCGATGTCGGCGCTCACCTCGATTTCGGTGCGGCCTTCCCGCACCAGAGGCGGGACCCGTGCCGCCACTCCGGCCAGCCGCCGCCCGGCCTCGCGGAGCGTCGCGATCTCGCTCGCGTCCTTCACCGCGCGGGCCCGCTCGATCAGCCGTTCGGTGCTGACCAGCACCGGGCACACCTCCCCGCCGTCCACGTCCACCGGGCTGGCGGTCGAGAGCTCGACCGACAGGCGATTGAACCGGGCCACCGACAGCCATTGCCCCTCGACGCCAATCCGCTTCGCCCCGCTCGTCTGGAGCGCGGCGACAATCGTCTCGTCCAGGCTGACCGGGGCAATCACCGTCTCGCAGCCGGATATCCGGCCGGCCGCGCGGGCCACGACCCCGTATCGGAAGTCCACGACGAGCAGGGTCCGCGCCGGCAGGAGCAGCAGCGCGCCGGCCGAGCCGTGGAACGAGGTGAGGTAGCGCAGGTTTGGAGGGTGACTCACGATGAGCGCGTCCATGCGGGCGCGCTCGAGCTCGGCCCGGAGTCGGGCGAGCCGGTCCGCCCACGGGGCGGACGTCTCGACTGGCATGACGTAGCCTACGTCAGCTGGCGGCGGGCGTGTGCGGATTTCGCAAGGTTGCGCGGGTTTTGCGGATCGCGCCGAGGAACGACTCGAGCGCCGACAGGGTCGCCGGCGTCGCGTCGCCGGACGTGGCCGCTGCCAGGGGTTGCACCGTCAGCGGGGCGGTGTCCCGTTCGTGGAGGAGGGCCAGGGCACGAATCGCCGCGAGGTTCTCCGGTGCCGCCTTGACCACCATCTCGAACTGCGCGCGCGCCTCGGCGGCCTTACCCGCCTCCATCAGCGCGCGTCCGAGCGTGACCCGGGCCGACACGTACTCCGGCCGGTGCGCGAGACCCGCCCGGCACGTCGTGATCGCCGCCTCCGGCTGTCCGGCACGACGATACTCCTCGGCCAGCGCGGCGAAGGCGACCGACGCCGGATCGCTCGCGATCCGGCGTTTCAGCGCGTCGATGCGCTCGGTCTCCATGGCTGCCTACTTCACGCTCACGGTAGACGACGTCGTGCCCTTCTTGCCCGAGTCGTCGGTGACCGTCAGGGTGACGACGTAAGACCGCGCCAGGGAGTAGGCGTGCGAGGTGGTGAGGCCGCTGCCGAACGTGCCGTCGCCGAAGTCCCACCCGTAGCTCTTGATCGTGCGGCCGGGGGCCGGCTTCGACGCGGCCGCGTTGAAGTTCACCGGCTGGTTGATGAGCGCGTCGGCCGGAGATGACGTGAACGACGCAGTCGGGTCGACCCCGGCGCCGACCGCTACGCTGTCGGACTTCTGCGCGGTCCGTCCGAGCGCATCGGAGATCGTGAGCGTGACGACATACGTACCGGCGGTGGCGTAGCTGTGGCTCGCCGATACGCCGGTGCCGCGCCCGCCGTCGCCGAAGTTCCACGAGTAGCCGGCGATCGGATTGCCGGGCGCGGAGCTGCTGGTGCTCGCATCGAAGAGCACCGGCTGGCTGTCCACTGGTGCGCCCGGCGTGAACGTGAACGCCGGCTTCAGGCCGTCCGGCGGCACGACGATGCCCGGCGGAACGAGGCGGATCGCCGCGGTGCGCGGCGTGCTGTTGTTGAAGTCGGATCCGACCGGGGTGATGACGATGTCGACCAGGGTGCCGTTGTCGACCGCCACCGCCGGCGCCGCCGGCGCGGTGTAGACGACCGTCGCCCGCCCGTCGTTGCCGGTCACCAGGTTGCGCGCCGACAGCGTGCCGAAGTCGGCACGGATGCCGCCGATCTGGACCTCGGCGCGGAGCGACAGGTTGCGCAGCGGCTGCCCGTTCGCGTCCCGCGCGGTGACCGTGATCAGGCTCTGCGAGGCGCCGTCCTGAGTCAGGACGTCGGGCGTGACCGTCAACGCGATCGACGTGGCGTACTCGGACGGCCCGGACAACGGCGGCGCCTCCTGATCGTGCATCGTGCAGCCGGCGAGCGTCAGGAGGACGGCCGCCGAAGCGGCCACGGTGGAAGCGAAACGTAGATGTCTCATTGATCCATCACCGAGGATGCACGCGGCCCGGCAGGGCGCGGACCACTAGCTGGTCTTGTCTCCGAAGTTGCCAAAGTCCACCGAGATGGTTGCCACCGCGCTGACCTCGCGGCCGGTCTGATCGTGGCCGTAGAACGTGACCTCGGCGATGGTCGAGATGATCACGCCGTTGACCGTCAGCGCCTTCAGCGGCGCTTCGTCCTTGGCGATGTTGCGGACAATCGTGAACACGCCCGAGACCTCGCTGGTCCCGACCGTCAGCGTCATGCCGCCGTCGAACGCGTACGGCACGTCGACGCCCTGGACGTTGCGGCCGTCGGCGCGGATGTAGCGGACGTGATAGCGGTCGAGGGTGATGTAGTTCGCGGTGGTCGGCTTGGTCGGCGAGTCGACCCCGCCGGGATCCTTCATCGCCAGCATCAAGCGCACCCGCCCGAGGTCGTTGAACGTCGTCGGCACGTCGTTGACGATCGTGACGACATCCGAAGGCAGGTTGCCGGCGAAGCTCGAGGGCTCCGAGCCGCGCGCCGCTTCGAGCGCGTTGACGATCAGGTACGACGAGCCCTCGCCCTGGCGCTGCAGCTCGCCGCAGGACGTGACGGCGGCCGCCAGCACGATTGCCGCCGCGGCCCGCGCCGTGCCCGCCCGGAAGGATCGCTTGAATGCTGCACGCATGTCTGTTCCCGTTCTCATGACCTAACCCTTCAGAATTCGCGGCGTAATGAAGATCAGGAGCTCGCGGCTGGAATCCTCGACGCGATCCCGCTTGAACAGCCAGCCGAGGAGCGGCATCCGATAGAGCACCGGCGTCCTGTCGTTCGACGACTGCTCCTGGCTGACGAAGATGCCGCCGATGACCGTGGTCGCGCCGTCGTTGATCTGGACCTGCGTGTTGGCGCGCTGCGTGTCGATCGGGGGAATGCCGTTGACCTGCCGGCTGAAGTCCGGGGTGGCGTTCTCGATGGTGATCTTCATGATCACCGTGTTGGCGGCGGTGATCTGCGGGGTCACCTTGAGTACCAGCACGGCGTCCTTGAAGGTCACGGTGACGGTGTTGTTGGCCACCGTCTGAATCGGAATCTGGATACCCTGCGCGACCTCGGCCTCGATGTTGTTCTGCGTCGTCAGCCGCGGCGTGGAGAGGACGCGCCCCTTGCCGCTGCGCTCGAGCGCGGTGAGCGCGATGTCGAGGTTGAACGCGCCGTTGACGGCGCCGAGCGCGAGGCCGAGCGCGGTGTTGGCGCCGGGAACGCCGAGCCCGACGACGGTGCTGGTCTTCTCGTTCGCCCCGGCGCGGACGTCTTCCGAGCCCTGCTGCCCGAGACGGCCGCCGACCGTGCCCTGGTTCGGGAACGCCAGTGGCGTGGTGTTGCCGATGTCCGGCATCGCGCGGCCATTGAGGCCCCACTGGATACCGACCGCACGGGCGAAGTCGCGGCTGGTCTGGACGATCCGCGCCTCGACTTCGACCTGGGGCTCGGCCCGGTCGATGGTCGCGAGCAGGGCGTTGACCGCATCCAGCTTGGCCGGCAGGTCGGTGATGATCAGCGTGTTGGTGCGGTCGTCGACCTGCACGTCGCCGCGCGCCGACAACACCGCGCGCTTGACCAGCGGCGCCGCGCCGGAGGCCCGGGCGTAACTGAGGGAGAAGGTGCGGACCGCGAGCGTCCCGGCGTCAGCCGCGGACTTGGCCAGGGCCTGTCGCGAGTCCTGCTCCTTGCGCAGCGTATCGACGCGCGCGATGCGGACGATGGTGCCATCGACGGTGTAATCGAGCTGGTTGCCGCGCAGGATGACGTCGAGCGCCTGGTCCCACGGCACCTCGTTCAGGATGATGTCGACGGTGCCCTGCACGTCCGGATCGATGACCATGTTGAGGCCGCTGATCTCGGAGAAGCCGCGCAGCACCGCGCGCAGGTCGGCGCCCTGGAAATCGAGGCTGACGGGGTGGCCCGTGAAGCGCTTCTGATCGCCGCCGGCAGCCTGCTGCAGCGGGGTGGCGGTCACCTTCGGGGCGGCCGGCACTGGCACACTCCCGGACGCCGCCTTTGCCGCGGGCACGGACGCGCTCGCGGGCGCCGGCTTTGCGGCCGGCGCGACCTTCAGCGCGCTCATCGGCTCGGGCGGCGCGGTATCGGCCGGCGTGATGGTCGCGACGTTGCGCATCGCCTCAGCCATCGTGATCGGCGCCTCGGGAGGCGCCGGCTGGCCATCCGCGGGCGCGAGCAGGACCCGGTCGCCGGCGGCCGCACCGCCTTCGAACACGACGTCGAGATCGCGACCCGCCGGGCCGCTGCGCTCGACGTGGTAGACCGTCGCGTCGCCGAGCTCCAGCACCGCGCGGGTCACGAGCGGATCCTTGCTGGCGACGCTGATGTGCAGCTTGCGGACGAGCGTGCCGTCGACACTGACCCGGCTGTCGGCCTTGGACGAGACGTTCGGAAAATCGAGGGTCAGACGGCGAGGCGCGTCGCTCGATTCCTGGACGCTGGACGGGACGAGCTGCCCGTTGCCGCTGAACGTGACGGTCGCCGATCCCGGCGCACGCCGGGCGCGGACGCGCTCGAGCAACGTCGCGGGGCCGGGATCCGCCAGCGGGCTGCTCAGCACGGTCTGCGCGGCCGGCGCCGAGGTCGCCGCGGCGGTGGCCTTCCCCGCCGCCGGGGTCAGCTCGACGCGGATGGTATTGCGCGCGCTGCGGACCTGGTACTCCGACGGCCCGGTCAGCGACATGCGGACCCGCGCCAGCGACGCGCCGTCCACCGCGACCGCCTGTTCGAGCTTGATCTCCGCGACGGAGCCGTCAGGCACGACGCTGGCGCGGGCATCGGCGACGCTGACGTTGCGGAGATCGACCAACAGCGTGAGCGGGTCGGGCCGGCTCACCGCGTAGGCGACCGGCTCGGTCGACTCGATGAGGACGGCGTTGTCGTGCGACGACACGCCGACCAGCTTCACGGGGGCCGACGCGGCCGACACCATCATGCTGGCAGCCAGCGCCATCGCCGCCGCCGCGGCGACGCGGCGGGACGGAACGAGGATCCTGTGCGCGATCATCACTTCGGCTCTTTCGGTTGGTCGTGTGTGGTTATCCGCGGCCGTCGGTGGCGCGGACGCGTTTGGGAACTTCACGTTGCTTGACGAGCGACAGCGGGTCGTGCACGTCCTGCGAGAACACCACGCCGTCCTGGGTGATGGTCTTGACCGATCCGTCGGCGAGGCGATCGCCGCTGCGGATGATGTAGGTCTTGTGGTCCGGCGACTGGATCATCGCCAGGTAGCCGGAGGTGCCGCGGATGACGCCCTTCACGGTGATCTCGTTCACCAGCAGTCCGGGCACGCCGCCGACGCCCTTGACGTCCTTCGGATCCGCGCCGCGCCCGACCAGGCTGACGAACGGATCACGCCGGCCCTCGGGATTGTAGGTGTAGCCGGCCGGAGGCGGCGCCTGTTCGGCGGCCGCGGCCGGCTTGGCGGCGGCCGGCGCGGACGCCGGGGTCTGGGCAGCGGAGATGCCCGAAGCCGCGAAGACGATGAGCGTGGCGAGCAGCATCTTGAACATGACGGCCTCGTTCTCCTACTTGCCCAGGGACGGCTGCTTGGGCACCGTCGACGGCTTCTTGCCGGCCAGGCGCGGGTCCTGCAGCACGAAGGTGGTGGCGATGCACTCGGCGACGATCGTCGCGTCCGGCTGCGGCTGCGGCTTCGCCTTGATCGAGATGTGGCTGATGTTGATGATTCGCGGGAACTTGCTGATCCGCTCGAAGAACGCCCCCAGGCTGTGATACGTGCCTTCCGCCTGCAGCTTGAACGGCACCTCGACGTACATCGTCTGTTGGACCGAGGGCTGCGGGGTGAAGCGCTGGATGGAGAGGTTCGACTGCGTCGCGAGGGCCTGCAGCCGGCGCAGGATGTCGGCGACATCCTTTTCTTCCGGCAGAACCGCCTGGAGGCTCTCGAGCCGGCCTTCCAGCTCCGCGACCTGCCCTTCGAACTCGGGCAGACGCCGCACGGTAGCCATGCCGCGGGCCGCATCGGTGCGCAAGGAGGTCAGGCGCGTGCGCCGCACCGCGAGCTCGGCCTGCGCGTCGAGCACGAAGAAGTACCAGAAGCCGGCCGTGGCGCAGAGGCACACGGCGACGAACGCGCCGATCTGCGCCTGCCACGACAGTTTGCTGAGCGAGAGCTGCATGTGCGTCCTGCCCGTTCCGTTACTTCGCCGCGCGCGGCTTGACCGGCGCTGCCGGCACCGGCATGTCCGGATCCACGTAGTTGGCCTTCACCACGAACTTGACGACGTCGCCGGTCTTGGCGTCGGTGGTCAGCTGGCTGTCGATGATCTCGACCGGCTTGCGGAACCACTTCGTGTCCTCGATGCTGGCGACGAAGTCCGACAGCGCGGTCATCGTGGTGGCGTAGCCGTCAAGGGTGAACTCGGTGTCCGCCTGCTTCATGTTGGCCAGCCACAGGCGATCAGGCACGCTGCGGCTGATCTGATCGAGGACGCGCACCGGCGCGGTCTGCCCCTTGCGGAGCTGCTCGATCAGCGTGACGCGCTGCTGGAGTTGCGCCTTGCGGGCCTCGAACTTCTGGACCTTGGAGAGCACCGCGCGGAGCTGCCGGGTATCGAGCTCGGCGCTGGCGATGTCGATGTCGAGCAGCTGCGACTGCTGGTGCAGCGACCAGAACCACCAGCCGAGCCCGAGGACGGTGACGAGGAGTACCGCCGACGCGCCGAGCGTGACGCGGCGGGCCTCCGTCATGAGCCCCGGCGCCTTCGCGACCTTGCGCTCGGTGGTGAGAAGATTGATGCGAATCATCGGTCACCTGCCCGGCGCAGCGCGAGACCGACCGCGACCGCCGCGGTCGGCGCCACGTCCGCGGCGTTCACCTGGAACTTCGCCGCGTCGAATGCAATCGTCTTGAACGGATCGAACGCGTCGACCGGCGCCTCGAAGCGCTCGGCCAGCATCTCGGCAAAGCCCTCGGACCGCGACGCCCCGCCGCTGATCACGATCCGATCGATCCGGTCGGACGCCGCCGTCGCCTTGAAGAAGTCGAAGGTCTTCTGAATCTCGAGTATCACGTGCTCGGTCACCGCGCGGAGCACCGGACGGGCGTCCTCGTAGGTCGCTTCCGGCAGGTCGTGGCCGCGCTTCAATTGATCCGCCTGCTCGACGGTCAGGTTCAGCTCGCGCTGGAGCGCTTCGGTGTAGGCGTTGCCGCCAATCGAGATGTCCCGGGTGAAGACCGACTGCTCGCCGCTGAGGATGTTGATGTTGGTCGCGCTGGCCCCGGCGTTGAGCAGCACCACGACGGCCGAGGGGTCGGCGCCGTAGTTGGCCTCGTAGGCGTTCTGGAGCGCGAAGGCGTCGACGTCGACGACCACCGCTGTCCGCCCGGCCTGCGCGATGACGCCCGTGTAGTCGGCGATCTTCTCGTTCTTGGCCGCCACGAGCAGGACGTCCATGATCGTCTTGCCGGCGCTCTCGGGCGTATCGAGGATTTGATAGTCCAGGTTGACGTCCTGAATATCGAACGGCACGTACTGCTCGGCTTCCCAGTGGATCGACTCGGCCAGCTCGGCCTCGGTCATGACCGGCAGCGAGATCTTCTTGACGATCACGGCGTTCCCGGAGAGGGACGCGGCGACCTCCTTGGTCTTGATCTGGCGCCCCTCGAACAGCCGCCGGACGGCGGCCGCGACGGCGGCGCTGTCGACGATGGTGCCGTCGACGATGCAGTCGGGCGGAATGGGCTCGGCGCCGTAGGCCACGACCTTGTAGCCCTTGCCGGCCGGCTTCAGCTCGATGGCCTTGACGGCGCTCGATCCCAGATCGAGCCCCACGAGCGACTTGGCTCTTCGTCGAAACACCACGGTGTCCTGTCTGGAAAGAGGTTCGCGGAAGTCAGCTATCAGCGCCGGTTTGCGCAAGGGGGGTGCCAGCCCGGCTGCGACACCCAAAACCGCCAGAATGGGCCGAAACCGGCATCCCCGGAGCCGGCCGGGGCGCCCGGCCGTCGACGAAACTGATCGGAACTGACGCATCTGTAAGTCGCAGGGGCTGCGTACGGCGACGGTCTGACGGCGACCCGGCGCGCGCCCGGAAACCCTGTGGAAGCTTGACAATGCGCGGAATGACACGTATCCTCTTGGTTTGCCGTCCTTTGAAAGAGGCTAGCTGCCTGTGCTCGACTCCGGCACAGGGGCCGGAGCGCAGCGGAGGTTGAAAGGGTTCTTCTGATGGGTTCGTTTGTCCCCACTGCCGGGACTGTGGAGCGGCAGTGGCACGTGATTGACGCCGAGGGCCAGGTGCTCGGCCGGATAGCGACCGAAGCGGCGCGCCTGCTCCAGGGCAAGCACAAGCCGGTCTACACCCCCCACATCGACACCGGCGACCACGTCGTCATCGTCAATGCCGCGAAAGTCAAGCTGACTGGCCGCAAGGACGAGCAGAAGGTCTACCGGTATCACAGCGGCTACGAGGGCGGGTTGCGCCAGGAACGCGCCAAGGACGTCCGGCAGAAGAACCCCGCGCGGATCGTCGAAGAGGCCGTCCGCGGGATGCTGCCGAAGACCAAGATGGGCGACGCGATGT
>Ga0207701_10000086_pt1 | contig 81218 bp, 71 predicted proteins | sample KBSSwiSSwithPhiX_FD_184294 | JGI IMG/M metagenome (GOLD analysis project Ga0207701, IMG submission 184294) | Switchgrass rhizosphere bulk soil microbial communities from Kellogg Biological Station, Michigan, USA, with PhiX - S5 (SPAdes) (version 2) | ecosystem: Environmental > Terrestrial >...
GGCGAGCAGCGACGTGCGGCGCACGCAGGAAGACCTGGCGGCGCGCGGTCTCTACACCGGCCCGATCGATGGACGGATGGGGCCCGCAACGCGCGCGGCGATGGCACGCAATAGCAGCACGGGCGGCGGTTCGATGACGTGGGACGTGTCCTCGACCGACCTTGTCACGTTCAAGTACATGTTGATTGGAACAACGTATTTCATCGACGTTTACGTTGATACCTCGACCATTGCGGGCACTCCAGCCACACAGTTGTTCGTCAAGATTCCGGGTGGGTTCCTGCCCGCTGTGAAAAAGCAGTCTGGAGCGGCAGGGTTTGACAACGGCGTCGGAGTCGTCACCTACACGCGCGTTGACGTGGCGAACAATAAAATCGAAATCGGCAAGTCTGACTTGACGAACTGGACAGCTTCCAGCAACAACACATATGTCCGCGTGTCCATGTTCTTCGAAGTTCAGTAGGGTGTCATGTCTTCATTGGAACAAACGTACATCCTTGCTGCAATCGACAGCCTACGGAACGAACTCATTGCGCGGGACGATGCCCGACAGGAATCGATTAACGGGATTCTGAGTCATCTGAAGACGCTCAACGGACGGACGCGCACGTCAGAGACCGCCATCACCTGACTGAACCTCATCGTGTTCGGGGTTGGCGGTCCTTTGGCGCTTCTCGTCGTTGGCACGGTCCTCAAGCTGTGGCTGAAGGTGTGACGACGTCGGAACAGGTTCCGATTGCTTGTCTTCCTGTGCAGGCTTCGTCAGGTGCAGAAGTCTCGGAACGGTCACGAGCGGAGGTAAGGCAAGCCCCGACGTGTCAACGCGGGTCTTGGGAACCGGCAGGTTTCGAGTCTACGGGACGAGGTTCCAGACGAGAACGAAGAGAACGACCAACGCCATGAAGGCTCCTAGCATCGTGAGTCCGCGCTTGTTGCGCGTGGCGGCGAACCAGACAGCGACATAACTCAGCATCGCCCCTCCCTCTCCAGTTTCTTTGACGCGTTATTCTCTAGGTACATACGTCATCGAGTACGGAGAGTACTCGGGCAAACGCGCCAGCCCAAAAAGAATGTGGCATCCGGGGAACGGAAAACGGAGCCCTGACAGAAATGAATACTGGACAAATCGTGGACAAAGCCACGATTTTCGTTCCAATTTTCTAATGATTTTGAGGTTTGCTCGGTCCCTCAAGCTGGTGCGTCTGCCAATTCCGCCACTTTCGCGAGGGGGGAGGCAGCCCTCGCGGGCTGCGCTACTACGTAACCGACTACTTCTTCGGCGGCTGGGGCGCCGGCGTCTGCGGGGCCGGTGCTTTTTCCGCCGGAGGCTGCTGCGACGGTGTCTGTGATGCCGGTGTTGGCGTCTGCGGCGCTGTTGCCGGAACGGCCGCCGGTGCTGGCGTCGTTACTGGCGCGGGAGCCGCACCGCCGAGGCCGCGCATCAGCGAACCCGGGCCGCGTTGACCCATCACTCCGAGCAGGATGGCGCCAAGCATGAACAGCACGCCGAGCACCGTCGTCGCTTTCGTCAACACCGTGGCGCCGGCACGCGCGCCGAACGCCGTCTGGCTGCCGCCGCCTCCGAAAGCGCTGGCCATGTCGCCGCCCTTGCCCTGCTGAAGCAGGACCACCAGGAGCAGCAGCAAACAGACGAGCACGTACAGAATGGCAGCCAGGTAATAGAGCATAACGTCCGATTTTACCAACGAAGTCGCAGTTGGGGCAACATCGTCGCAACGGAATGATTTTGTTGGGCGTTTTCAGCGATTTTCCGGGTTGGAAAGGACGCGCCGCGACGTCTTGAGACTTGGGATGGCGGTAAGCGGCGAAAGTGCTTCAGAAGTGAAATGTTGCGGTGGCGATATTCCACGTCAATACTGCCGCGGCAGTGACGCCCAACCAAAACAGCATTCTCTTTTCATAAGCCGTCAAGCGCATGGAGCCCTCCAATGTCTCTTAGACACCACGCTTGATGATTCCCGAGGATGAGAAATGCTGAATGCTGAATGCTGAATCAACCCGGAACGTTCATTCAGCATTCAGCATTCAACATTCAGCATTGGTTAGACCGCGCTCTGGCGGCTGCGAGCCACGATGTCGCTGAAGGCACGGATATCGAGGCTGGCGCCGCCGACCAGCGCGCCGTCGACGTCTGGTAGCAGCACGAGTTCGTGGATGTTGTCGGGCTTGACGCTGCCGCCGTAGATAACGCGGCACTGCTCGGCGGCCGGCGCGCCGAACCACTGACGCAGCCGCGATCGGATGTGCGCGTGAGCTTCGCCGGCCTGTGCGGGCGTCGCATTCCGGCCGGTCCCAATCGCCCACACCGGTTCGTAGGCGAGCACGAGGCCGCCGACCTGATCGCCGGTCAGACCGTCCAGTCCGGCTTTGATTTGCCGATCGAGGACGGCGAGCGTTTCGTTCCGCTCGCGCTCCTCGAGCGTTTCCCCGATGCAGACGATGGGCGTCAGCTGGACGCTCAGCGCTGCCATCAGCTTGCGGTTGACCGTCTCATCGGTCTCGTGGAACAGACGACGACGCTCGGAGTGGCCGATGATCACGTATTCGGCGCCGGCATCCTTCAGCATCGGTGCGCTGACCTCGCCGGTGAACGCGCCCTCGCGTTCCCAGTGAAGGTTCTGCGCCGCCACCCCGACGTTCGAGTTTCTTGCCGCTTCCACCACCGAATGCAGCGCCGTGAAGGGCGGCGCGAGCACGATCTCGACGTTGTCGATGTCCTTGACCAGTACCCGAAACTCCTTCACGAACGCAAAGGCTTCGTGCCCGGTCTTGTACATCTTCCAGTTGGCGGCAATGAATGGGGTGCGCATCGCGGGATTCTAACCTAGCGCGACGACGCCCGGGAGTTTGCGTCCGCCCAGGAATTCGAGCGACGCGCCGCCGCCGGTTGAAATGTGGGTGATGCGATTGGTGACCCCTGCCTTGGCGACGGCGGCGATTGAATCGCCGCCGCCGATCACGGTGGTCCCGTTGACGTCGGCGACGGCTTTCGCGATCGCGACCGTCCCGTTCGCAAACGCGTCAATTTCGAAGACGCCCATCGGCCCGTTCCAGGTCACGGTCTTCGCACCGGCGATGATCTCGCGATACCGCGCGACGGTCTTCGGTCCGATGTCGAGTCCCATGCGGTCGCCGATCGCCGGGTCGGTGACGTCGAGCGTTTCCGACGGCGCCCCGGCCTCGAGCTTCGGCGCGACGACGTGATCCGACGGCAGCTCGAAGCGCAGATTCCGCGCCTTGGCCTTTTGTTCGACCTCGCGCGCAGCATCCAGCAGATCCTCTTCGACGAGTGACTTGCCGACCGGCAGCCCGCGTGCCTTGAAGAAGGTGTACGCCATCGCGCCGCCGATGAGCAGCGCATCGACGCGCGGAACGAGGTTCTCGATGACTTCGAGCTTGTCCGAGACCTTCGCGCCGCCGAGGACGGCCACGAACGGCCGGTCGGGGTGCTCGAGAATCTTGCCGAGGTACTGCACCTCGGCCGTCATCAACAGCCCGGCGGCCGCCTGCTTCACCTGATGGACGATGCCTTCGGTGGACGCGTGCGCCCGGTGCGCCGAGCCGAACGCGTCGTTCACATACACGTCGGCCAGCGACGCGAGCGCTTTTGCGAACGCCGGGTCGTTCTTTTCTTCCTCGGCGTGGAATCTGAGGTTTTCGAGCAGCACCAGCGTGCCGCCCGTTGCCGCTTTTTCGATCGCCGCCTTCGCGGCATCGCCGATGCAATCCTCGGCAAACTCCACCGGACGCCCCACGAGCTCCGAGAGCCGCGCCGCCACGGGCTTCAAGGAGTACTCGGGATTGGGTTTTCCCTTCGGCCGACCCAGATGCGAGGCGAGGATGACGGTCGCCCCTTTATCGAGCGCGTATTTGATTGTCGGCAGGGACGCGCGGATCCGCGTGTCGTCGGTAATCGTGCCGTTCTTGATTGGCACGTTGAAATCGACGCGGATGAAGACGCGCTTGCCGGAAAGATCGAGGTCGGTGATGCTCCGCGCCAATGCTACAGCCCCTTCTTGACCAGATAGCGCAGCAGGTCGACGCAGCGGCTGGAGTACCCCCACTCGTTGTCGTACCACGAGAGCACTTTGACGAAGTCGCCGTCCATGACGCTCGTGTAGGAGGCATCGAGGATGGACGAACGCGGATTGCCGCGGAAATCGACCGAGACCAGCTGCTCGTCGGTGTATTCCAGGATGCCCTTCAGCTTGCCGTCGGCGGCCGATTTGAATGCCGCATTCACGTCTTCCTTCGTCGTCTTCTTGTCGACGAGCACCGCCAAATCGACGACCGACACGTTCGGCGTCGGCACGCGCATCGCGATGCCGTCGAGTTTGCCCTTGATCTCCGGCAGCACCTCGCCGACGGCGAGCGCCGCGCCGGTCGTGGTCGGGATGATCGAGAGCGCTGCGGCACGCGCCCGCCGCAGATCCTTGTGCGGCAGATCGAGGAGTTGCTGATCGTTGGTGTAGGAGTGCACGGTCGTCATCCAGCCTTTGCGGATGCCGAATGTCTCGTGCAGTACTTTCGCCACCGGCGCCAGGCAGTTGGTGGTGCACGACGCGTTCGAAATGATGTGATGCTTTCCGGCGTCGTACTTGTCTTCGTTGACACCCATGACGACGGTGAGATCGGGTCCCTTGGCCGGAGCGGTGATGACGACCTTTTTCGCGCCCGCCTCGATGTGCTTCCCAGCGCCCTCGCGGCCTGTGAAGATACCGGTCGACTCGAACACCACGTCCACGCCGAGCACTTTCCAGGGAAGCTGCGCCGGATCCTTCACCGAAAGGACCTTGAATTCATCCTTGTTGACGGTGATCGAGTCTGCGCCGGCTTTGATATCTGCGTTGAGGTTGCCGAGGATCGAATCGTACTTCAGCAGGTGAGCCAGCGTCGCCGCGTTGGTCAAATCGTTGACCGCGACGATATCGATGCTGCTGTCGTCCATGGCGGCGCGCATGATGTTGCGGCCGATACGGCCGAATCCGTTGATCCCGACTTTGATGGCCATCTCCAGTCTCCTTCGACTACTGTGAAACTATCAATTCTAATGAACGGCTCGCGTGCCGGTCAATTATTCCTCCGAGGGGCTTCACCCCTCGGACTCGCTTACTCGCTCTCTCGCTCGCTGCTTCGCCACGCTCGCTCCGTTCGCGAGGCTCACTCGCTGCGCTCGTTCGCTGACAGCCGGACCGTGAACGCCAGAGTGCCGCGTGACCGTTTGTGAGATATCTTCTAAAATCAATCGATCGAAACCATGTACGTGATCTACAGCGTCCTCATCGTGGCGTTCTTCGTCGTGATGTCGCCGTCGCTGATTTATCAGGCGGTGCGGCACCGCAAGTACATCGGCAGCCTGACGCAGCGCCTCGGCTATCTGCCGATCTCGTTCAATCTCGAATCCGACGAGTCGATCTGGATCCACGCGGTGTCGGTCGGCGAGGTGTTGACCGCCCGGGCGCTGCTGCCGGAGCTCCGCGAGCGCTACCCGAAGCTGCGCCTGTTCCTCTCGACCACGACGATGACCGGGCAGCAGATTGCGCGCAGCAATCTGCGCTACGTCGACGAAGTCTTCTACTTCCCGTTCGATCTCGGCTTCATCGTGAGCCGCACGATCAAGCTGGTGAAGCCGCGGCTCTTCATCATGATGGAGACCGAGATCTGGCCGAACCTGCTTCGTGCCTGCGCCCGCGCCGGCGTGAAGACCATGCTCGTCAACGGGCGGATCTCGACGCGCTCGTACCCCCGCTACCGGATCGCGAGACCCTTCTTCCGCCACGTGCTGCGACACATCGATCGCTTCTGCATGCAGAGCGACGAGTCGGCGCGGCGCGTCATCGACATCGGCGCCGACCGCGACCGCGTGCTGGTGACCGGATCGCTCAAGTTCGATTCGCTCGAGATCCCGGGCGCCGCAGCACCCGACCGCGGCCGCAATCGAGTGCTGCGCTATTTCCGCGTCTCGCCGGATCGCCCGGTCGTGATTGCCGCGAGCACGGTCCGAAACGAAGAAGAGCCGGTGCTCGAGGCGTTTCAGCGCATCCGCGCGACCATGACGAATGCGCTGCTGATCATCGCGCCGCGCAAGCCGGAGCGATTCGACGACGTCGAGAAGCTGGCCCGTCGAGCCGGATGGAACGTGGCACGACGAAGCGAGCTTCGCGTCGACGCCGATCCCCGCCACGACGTCGTCATTCTCGACACCATCGGCGAGCTCGCTCAGCTGTACCAGGTCGCAACCGTCGTCTTCGTCGGCGGCAGCCTCGTCGACACCGGAGGCCACAATATCCTCGAGCCCGCGGTGTTTGGAAAGCCAATCGTGTTTGGTCCTTACATGCAGAACTTTGCCGAGATTTCGCGGACGTTCCTCGACAACGGCGCCGCGATCCAGGTCCACTCCGGCCGTGAACTCGAGTCGACGCTGCTCGCGCTGCTCGGCGATCCGGTGCGACGCGCTGGTCTCGGCGCCGCCGCCCGCGCGCTGGTGGAGGCCAACCGCGGCGCCAGGATCAAAACCATGATGGCGATCACGCAGGTCCTGCCACCCGACGATCCCGTCAACATCGTCCGGCCCTTCAGGCGGGTGTGATGAGAGCCGGTACGCGTGATCCGGGATCCGGGATCCGACGCGGGCACTATCAACGGCAGCCACTTGCCAAGAGCACACAGGAGAAGCGAGAAAGGAGAATCTGTCGTCTCTTCAGACAAGATCGCAGCGTGACAGTAAAGATCGGTGATTCGACCGATGATGCGTCGATTGACGATGTTGGTGCTATACGTCCTTGTCGGGTGCGGGCTGCTGATGTGGCCGCTCGTGCGCTGGATGGAACCGCGCTTTGCGTTTTTTCCAACGGCCGGCGAGTCGGAAACGCCGCAGGACTTTGGCGTACCCTTCGATGCCATCACGGTTGAGACAGCCGACGGCGAGCGGCTGCGTGTCTGGAAGATGCACGCCCCCTCTCCGCGTGCGAACGTCGTGTACTTCCACGGCAACGGCGCGAACCTGTCCAACTGGTTGCCAATCCTGACCGGAATCGTGAAGCGCGGTTACTCGGTTGTCGCGTTCGACTATCGCGGGTTTGGCAAGAGCACGGGACGTCCGACGGAGCGAGGGCTCTATCGGGACGTCGACGCCATCGTGACGCACGTGAAGCCCGACCGATCGGAATCGATTGCCACTCTTTACTGGGGACGATCCCTGGGTGCCACGATGGCCGCCTACGCGGCGACGGTTCAGCCGCCGGACGGAATGATCCTGGAGTCGGGTTTTGTCAACGCGCGCTCGGCGATCCGCGACTCGCCAATCCTCGTGGCTCTATCAGTGTTCTCTTCGTATCGATTTCCGACGGCCGAATTTGTCAATCGGGCGAATCGGCCCGTTCTCGTCATGCACGGCAATCGCGATCGCGTGATCCCGTTTGCGCGCGGACGCGAGTTGTTCGATGCGCTCACGGTGCCGAAGCAGTTTCTCGTCATCGAAGGCGGCGATCACAACGACGCGGTGCCACCGGACCCCGAGGCCTATTGGTCGACGGTGGATCGTTTCGCGGACAGCGTCGGCCGCCGGGGTAAAGTGAGCGAGTAGCGCCCAATTTCGCGGCTCGCGGCTCGCGGCTCGCGATTCGAAGATTCGAAGATTCGAAGATTTGGGATTCGAGGATTCGGGATTCACGATGAGTGATCAGTGATTAGTGATTTATACGCCGCCATAGTCCGTCGCCGCCGCGAGCGATACGCCCGCCGGCCGGATCTGCGGCGGCGGCTACGCCGTCCGGTGATCAGCGTGGGCAACCTTGCCGTCGGCGGTCGAGGCAAGACGCCGATGGTGGCGACCATTGCCCGCGAGCTGCTCGCGATGGGGGAGCGGCCTGCGATTCTGACCCGCGGTTACGCGCGCACCCGGCCCGAGGAGGGAGTCGTGATCGTGCGCGATCGCGACGGCGTGCGCAGCGATTTGGCGCGTGCCGGAGACGAGCCATTGATGCTCGCCCGCGGACTCGACGGCGTCTCGGTGGTCGTGTCGTCTGATCGGTACCTTGCGGGGCGTCTCGCCGAACACCGTCTGGGAGCGACTGTTCACGTGCTGGACGACGGCTTTCAGCATCTGCAGCTCGATCGCGACGTCGACATCGTGATGATTGGACGCGACGACGTGGCCAGGCCTGTCGTGTTGCCGTCGGGCCGGCTGCGTGAGCCACTCGATACGCTGGTCGCTGCCGACGCGATCGTCGCGGCAGACGATGTCGTCACCGTCGAGTCGGTTGGTCTCGACGCGCCGTTCTTTCGTGCCCGGCGCGCCCTGCGAGTGCCGGCCACGGACGGCGTGCCGGTATTCGCCGTCGCCGGCATCGCCGGGCCGGACAGGTTCTTTGATGACCTGCAAGCGCTTGGCTGCCGGCTGGCCGACACGATGAGCTTTCGGGATCATTATCCTTACTCGCGAACCGACCTGAACCGGATGGTTGCTGCCGCAAAGCAGGCAGGAGCAGAACGAATCCTGACGACTGAAAAAGACTATGTGCGGCTGCTGCCCTGGCGGCCGTTTGCCATGCGCATCGACTACGCGCCGCTTACAATGGAGCCCGATCCGCTTCCCGAGTTCCGGCAATGGCTGACCGGCTCGCTGCGCGCGGTTCGCGACATCGTTGGCTGATCAGCAACCAGCTGCGGGAACGGCGCCCACCGCCCGGCAGCCGTCCTTCCGGCATCGGCTCGAGTACCTCGCTGTGGTCAGCGTGATCGGACTCGTGCGCGTGATCCCCATGCGCGCGGTGCTTGCCGCCGGAACCGTGCTCGGGCGTGCGTTCTACATGTTCGATCGCCTGCACCGGCGCCTCGCCATCGACAACCTCCGCGCCGCCTTTCCCGTCCGGTCGGAGGACGAATGCCGCGTCATCTGCCGCGACATGTTTGCGCATTTCGGCCGGCTGCTGGCCGTGTTGCTGAAATTCAGCACGATGCCGCCCGAGCAGATGCTCGAACGCGTCGAATTCGAGGGAGAGGAACGAGTCGTCCATGCTCACGCGCAGAATCGCGGAGTGCTGTTGTATACGGGACACTTCGGCTTCTGGGAGATCAACGCCCTCGTCCATGCGCTGACGCTCAAGCCGATGGCCGTGCTCGCTCGGCCGCTCGACAACCCGCTCCTGCACGATCTGCTCGAGAAGGTACGAACGCGGACAGGGAACTCCGTGTTCTACCGCCGCGGCGCGATCCGCCGCGTGCTGCGGGCCCTCGAGGCGAATCAGGCCGTCGCTTTCCTGATTGATCAGCACATGCAGCCGGCAGACGCCGTTTACGTCGAGTTCTTCAACCGTCCAGCGGCGACGACGTCCGCTCTCGCGGCGCTCGCGCTCCGAACCGGCGCCCCGGTGGTTCCGGTCTTCGCGCTGCCGCTGCCCGGCGGCCGCTTTCGCATGGTGTACGAACACGCCGTCGAACCTCCGCGCCCCGACGAGGAGCACGCGATCACCGAGTTCACGCAGCGATGCACCGACGTGCTCGAGATGTACGTGCGCCGCTATCCGGAGCTGTGGTTATGGATGCATCGTCGCTGGCGTGACGTGCCGGGCGGCGAGCACATCAAGGGCATGTTCCCGGCCGCGTCGGCCGAAGCAGTCGACGACGCCGAAGAGAACCCAGTAGAACCTGAACGAACCTCGTAGAACCTGGTAGAACCCAGTAGAAACCTTGAAGAACCTTGATCGTTTAGTTGTGAGGGCGCCGAACTGGTTGGGCGATGCGGTGATGGCGCTGCCGGCGCTGGCCGCGGTTCGCCGTGCGCTGCCATCAACGCACCTGACGGTTGCGGCGATCGCGGCGATTGCCCCCGTGTTCGAGGAGGATACGCCCGTTGCCCCAGATGCGTTGATGGTGATTGCGGATCGACGGCGCGAAACCCAGATCCTGTCTGAAGGAAAGTTCGACGGATCGCTGCTGCTGACCAATTCATTTCGATCTGCCTGGACGATGAAGCGGGCCGGGATTGCTGAACGCTGGGGATACTCGGTGAACCTGCGCGGCTTTCTGTTGACCCGCCGGCAGACCAGGCCGCATGAGCGCGTGCACCAGTCCAAGTACTACTCCGTCCTTGTCGAAGGGCTCGGATTCGAGGTGGACGCGTCGCTGCCAAGGATCTCGGTGCGCGCCGATACCGCCCGACGCGCTGACGAACTGCTGATGAAGCATGGGCTCACTCGTTCGACGCGCCTGGTGGGGTTTGCACCGGGTGCGGCGTACGGGCACGCGAAGCGCTGGCCTCCGTCGCGTGTGGCCGACGTGGCGGCCCGTGTCAGCGCCAAACTTGGAGCGGTCTCGATTCTGTTTGGGGCGCACGGCGATCGAGAAGCCGGCCGTGAGATAGAATCATCGGTGCCGACCGGCACGATGCTGGTGAATCTGATTGGCCGAACCGATCTTCGGCAGCTTGCCGGCATTCTGGCGCGCTGCTCCGCGTTCGTCTCGAACGACTCGGGAGCGATGCACCTGGCGGCGGCCGTGGGTGTGCCGGTGACGGCTATCTTCGGGCCGACTGACGAGCGTGTCACCGCGCCGCTCGGCGACCATGATGTGATCCTTCAGAACGTATTCTGCCGGCCCTGCATGCTACGTGACTGCCCGATCGACCATCGCTGTATGAAACGCATCTCGTCCGACCAGGTGTTCGAGTCCGTCTCTGCCCATCTTGCGGCGGCTGTGATCGATTGATGTCGCGCCGGGCGGTATTTCTCGACCGTGACGGCACGCTCGTCGAAGAGGCGGGTTACCTCGATCGCCTCGAGCGGCTGGTGTTTTTCCCTTACAGCGTCGATGCCATTCGCTTGCTGAATCGAGCGAACTTCGCCGTGGTGATTGTCACCAACCAGGCAGGGATCGCGCGGGGCATTTTCAAAGAGTCATTCGTTGCCGAGGCGCATCGGCACATTACCGAGCGGCTCGCGGCCGGCAAAGCGCGGATCGACGGGTTCTACTACTGCCCGCATCATCCGGAGGCGGTCGTCGAGGAATTTCGCCGCACGTGCGACTGCCGGAAGCCGCAACCCGGATTGTTGAAGCGGGCCGCTTCAGATCTGGGCGTCGCGCTCGATCAGTCGTTCGTCGTCGGCGATCGGTGGCACGATCTCGAAGCGGGCGAGCGTGTCGGCGCGCGCGGTGTGCTCGTCCGCACCGGCTACGGGAAGACGGAAGAGGCGGCCGGCCATCCACGGGTCAAGCCGTCGGCGATCGTCGACAACCTCATGGAAGCCGTATCCTGGCTGCTGCGCGCATCGTGATGCGGACCGCGAGCATGCGCGTGGATCGCGGGCGGCTGCTGCAACTAATCGACGGCTTTTCCCGGATCCGCGTCGCCGTGTTCGGCGATCTGATCGTGGACGAGTTCATCTACGGCGATATCGCCCGCGTGTCGCGCGAGGCGCCCGTCCTGATTCTCAATTACGACTCGACCGAGATCGTCCCCGGCGGCGCCGGCAATGCCGCAAACAATGTCGCCGCGCTGGGCGGAGCGGCGATTCCCGTCGGCTTGGCCGGCAAGGACGAAACCGGGAGCCGCCTCCTCGACGCGCTGCGTCCACACGTCGATGTGCGTTCGATCCTGAGGCCGCGCGGGTATCGAACGCCAACCAAGACGCGCATCCTCGCCGGCGGAGTTCATTCAGCGAAGCAACAGGTCGTCCGGATCGATCGATCGGCAGTCCCCCAGATTGACGACGCGGATCGACGCGCCATCGCGGCACGACTGAAGAAAGCGGCATCGCGGTCCGACGCGCTGCTGGTTTCGGACTATGGTAGCGGCGTCGTCTCGCCGCAGCTCGTCTCGGACGCGCAGAAGTCGCTCGGCCGCCGCGGGCGCCATCGCGGTCCGATGCTGGTCGATTCACGCTACTCGCTCCTGAGTTACCGCGGCATGACAACGTGCACGCCCAACGAATCGGAAGTCGAGCAGCTGCTCGGAATCCGCATCCGCGACAACGTCCGCGTGCTCGAGCGCGCGGGACGCCAGTTGCTGCGCCGCACGCGATCGTCGGCAGTGCTCATCACACGCGGCAGCCGCGGCATGGCGCTGTTCGAGGCGGATCGCCCGACGGCGCACATCCCGATCTTCGGGTCGGATCAGATCGCCGACGTCACCGGAGCCGGTGATACGGTGATCGCGACGATGACGCTCGCGCTCGCCGCGGGAGGGAGCTTCCTCGAGGCGGCGAGGCTCGCCAACTACGCCGGCGGAATCGTGGTGATGAAACGCGGCACCGCCACCGTCAGCGCCGATGAGCTGCGGAACGCGGTCATGAGCGACCGTGAGTGACAGGATCGTCAGCCGCGATCGTCTCGCGGATCTCGTGCGCGCCGATCGGCGCGGAGGCCGGACGATTGCCTTCGCGAATGGCTGTTTCGATCTCCTGCACGTCGGGCACATCCGCTACCTGCAGGCTGCTTCGAGGGAAGCCGACCGGCTGATCGTCGCGGTGAACGACGACGACGTGGCCTCAACCAAAGGGCCGGGGCGCCCGATCCTGAAGGCCGCCGAGCGGGCGGAACTGGTTGCGGCGCTGCGCGGCGTCGATTACGTGGTGATCTTTCCGGAACCTACGGTCACGCCGCTCCTCGAGTTGCTGAAGCCGGACGTGCACTGCAAGGGGACCGACTATACGCTCGAGTCGGTGCCTGAACGCGAGACGGTCCGCGCGTATGGCGGACGCATCGCGATTGTCGGCGATCCCAAGGACCATTCGACCCGCGACCTCCTGGCCCGAATCCGCGGATGAACATCCTTATCGTCCGTCTCGGGGCGCTCGGCGACATCATCCATGCCGTGCCAGCCGCCGCCGCGCTGCGCCGCGCGTATCCTGAAGCGCGGATTGACTGGCTGGTTGACGACAGACATCGTCAGATGATTGACCTGGTCACCGTCGTCAATCATGCCGTGGTGTTGGAGCGCGCGTCGATTGCCGGGTGGATCGATGTCTCGCGGCGGATGCGATCCGTTGGATACGACGTGGCCATCGATTTCCAGGGCTTGATGAAGTCGGCGGTGCTCGCGCGCGCATCCGGCGCCCCCCGCGTCGTCGGGTTTTCCATGTGGCATCTGCGCGAGAAAACCGCTCGTCCTTTCTACTCGGACATTGGACGTCCGGGGAACGGAATGGCAGCTGCCAGCGAGCACGTCATTCAAAAGAATCTGGCGCTCCTTGGCACGCTGGGAGTCCACGACCACCACGTGAGTTTTCCGCTCGTGGAAGTCGAGTCGCGCGCGCTCATGGAGGTGCGCGCCGCTCTTGGCGATGCTCGTCCGTTCGCGTTGATCAATCCCGGCGCCGCCTGGCCGAACAAGCGCTGGCCGCCCGAACGCTTCGGCGAGATCGCGGCATTTCTCCGAGAGGTTCGGGACCTGCCGTCCGTCGTTTTGTGGGGACCTGGAGAGGAAGGTCTCGCGGGTGCGGTTGTCGAAACGTCCGGCGGCGCTGCGCGCGTGGCGCCGCCGACCAGCCTCGCCGATCTTCTGGCGCTGTCGCGAGCGGCGGCGCTGATGGTGTCGGGGGATACCGGGCCGCTGCATATTGCCTGTGCTGCAGGAACCCCGACGATCTCGCTGTTTGGCCCAACCGATCCCCATCGCAACGGACCGTGGGCCGAGGCGGATGTCACGGTGTCGCGGTACGGCGTGTGCGGGTGCCATTACGAACGACGTTGCCGGAAGCCGGAATGGTGCCTGGGATCGGTTGGCGTGGCTGAAGTGACGGCCGCCATTCAGCAGCGATTTCAGAAATGACGATGCTGCGCCGCATCGCGCGTGTGCGCGTCACGATGGGGTTCGTTGCCGGCCTGGCTGCGCTCTGGCTGGCCCAACCGACATGGCAGACGCTGACGATTGGTGGTCTCATCGCTCTCGTGGGGGAGGGCGTTCGCATCTGGGCCGCCGGTCACCTCGAAAAAGGACGTGAGGTGACGACGTCGGGACCCTACGCGTTCACGCGTCATCCCCTCTACGTCGGCTCGTCGATCATCGGCGCCGGTGTCGCGATCGCTTCGGCCAGCGCGATCGTCGCCATCCTGGTCATTGCCTATCTCGTCACTACGCTGACGGCCGCCATTCGCACGGAGGAGCAGCATCTGACGGAGAAGTTCGGTGAGGCGTATCCGGACTATCGTGCGGGGCGCGCGGCGGGGGAGTCGCGGAGGTTCAGTCTGACGCGAGCAAAGCGAAATCGCGAATATCGCGCGCTGATCGGATTGCTGGTTGCGTTTGTGTTACTCGCGGTGAAGATGCTGAATCGACCGCTCTATTAATAGATTTTGGTAGACGTGGTGAGGTGAACTAACCACCTCGCTCGCGTACACGAAAAGAGCCAGCGCAATGCTGGCTCACTTTGAGATGAGTGGCGGGGCCGACGAGACTCGAACTCGCGACCTCCGGCGTGACAGGCCGGCGTTCTAACCAACTGAACTACGACCCCGTCTGCCTCCGCGCTGTCGCGCTTCGGCGAGATAAACAAGTTCTGCTTGACCGCTGCGAGTTGTCACCGCTCGCGAGCGTGCACGTCGAGAATCTCTGTCGTGCTTGCACCGCCGAAGCTCGCCGCGAAGCAGTGAGCGAAGGCGTGGGCGGTACAGGACTCGAACCTGTGACAGCCGGCGTGTAAAGCCGGTGCTCTACCAACTGAGCTAACCGCCCCTACGTTCCAACTGCAGGCCCGACGACTGCCCGACCAAAACTCGATTATAGGGCACAGACTCGGGAAGGGGCAAGGGCGCGCACGTAAACAGTCCGAGGCCCGCGGCCGTCTAAGCAGGCATTTGTCAATGCTCGAGACTGTACTTACCGATCTACGGTACGGATGGCGTATCAACAGACGCGCCCCTGTCGTGACCCTCTCGGTCATTGTTGCGATCGCCCTTGGCATTGCGGCGACCACCGCGATCTTCAGCGTCATGGAGAGCCTGTTCCTGCGTCCTCTCCCGTTCCCAGTCCCCGATCGGTTGGTGCGCTTCAGCACGACGGTGCGGAATCTTGGCACTGCCCCCGAAGTGAATTTCCTCGACGCACAGGACTGGCAGTCCGCGTCAACGGAACTGGAGGCCATCGGGCTGTACGACATCGAACCCGGAACGGTGCGGGTCGCGGACGGTGCGCCGCCGTTCTCGATGACGATGATGGTTGCGACGGCGCAGATGATCCGGGTGCTGGGTATTCGCCCCCTGATCGGTCGGGCATTGGCGCCCGAGGACTACACCCTCGGTGCACCGCCTGCAACCATGCTGGGATATCGATTCTGGAGAGTGCACTTCGCCGGCGATCCCACCGTCGTTGGCCGCCGTGTCCAACTGGGGGGCGAGCGATATACGGTCGTCGGGGTGCTTCCTCCCGAGGCGGATCGCTTTCCTGCCGGTGGCGCCGATGTATGGAGCCCGCTGTCGTTCCCGCCGACCTCCTTCCTGAACCAGCGCGGCTCGATCGCCCTGTCCGCGATCGGCAGGCTGCGGCCAAACGCCACGCTTCCTGCCCTGCAGAGCGAGCTCGCGACCATTGCCGCTCGTCTCTCGGCGACGTATCCCGAAACGAACCGCGAGCGCACGGTCCGCGTCGACGGTTTGCAGGACGCGATGGTTGGTCCGATCAAGCCGATGATCCTGCTGCTCGCACTGTCGATCGCCATGCTGCTGGCGGTCGCGTCCGCGAACATCGCGAACCTGCTCCTGGCGCAGGCGCATGTGCGCACGCTGGAATTCGGGATTCGCAGTGCCGTCGGCGCGTCACCTTTGCGCCTGGCTCGCCAGCTTTGGACCGAAAGCCTCGCGCTGTTCACGGTGGCCGGAGCAATCGGGTTGGCAATGTCGCAGCCCCTCGCCCGTTGGCTTGTCTCGTGCTATCCCGACACGCTGCCACTCGCCACCGACGTCATGCTTGACGGTCGCGTTCTGGCCATCGCCGCCGCCTGCACGCTGGCAGCGGCTCTCCTGGCTGGTGTTCCACGGGTGCGTCGACTGCGCGATACGCCACTCGATATCGATCTGCGGAGTGACGCACGCACCGGTCCGAGCCGCGGACATCGCCGCATATCGAACGTTTTTGTTGGCGCACAGGTCGCGTTATCGATTGTGCTGCTCTTCGGCGGCATGCTCCTGCTCCGCACGTTCATCAACCTGACGTCAACCGTGCCTGGATTCGATGCCGATGGCGTCGCCACCATCCGGGCATCTATCCCACCGTTGCCCCACGCCGATGCCGCACGAGTCGCAGCGTTCCAGGACCAGTTGCGTGATGCCGCCGGATCAATCCCGGGGGTGACCCGCGCCGCGCACGCGATGTTCATCCCGTTTGCGCCAGGTTCGTGGGGAGACGGGTACCGCCGCGCTGGTACATCCGATGCGCCGCCGCGCGTCCCGATGGCGCACTTCTTCATGGTGAGTCCGGAGTACCTCGATGTGATGCAGATTCCGCTTGTCCGCGGCCGTGGACTGTCGGCCACCGATCGAGGCGGTGCGCAGCCGGTGATCCTCGTGAGCCAGACATTTGCCAACACCGCGTTTCCGGGCCAGAACGCAATCGGCCGCCGCATCGAGTGGAACAACGATTTGTGGGAGATCGTCGGCGTGACCGGCGACATCCGGCATGCAGCGCTGAGCGACGCGTTCGACGCCGACGTCTATGTGCCACGACAGCAGGTGGTCCGCGACAACACCTGGCTGCTGCTCAGAACGAACCGTCCTGCTGCCGCCGTTCTCGCGGAGTTGCAGGAGCGAGTCACGTCGATAAGCCGAGACGTCGCGTTGACCGACGCGCAGACGATGGGGTCGCGTCTGGCCGAGAGCGCTGCCCCCGAGCGGTTTCGCGCGATCGTGACCGGAACGCTCGCGGCGCTGGCCCTCCTGCTCGCCATCATCGGTCTGCACGGTGTGGTTTCGTACACGGTCACGCAGCGGAGCCGCGAGATTGGCGTGCGCCTCGCGTTGGGCCAGCCGCCATCCGCGGTTGTGCGTCTGGTGCTGTTCGACACATTCCGGACAGTGATCGCCGGCGCGGTACCCGGCGTGCTCGCGTCAATCTACGCCGGCCGCTGGTTGTCGTCGGTGGTCATGGTGGACGCAAACCAGACGGCCGCGTTGGGCGTCGTCGTCGCCATGTTTGCTGCCGCGGCGCTCGTTGCCGCCGCTCGCCCCGCGTGGCGTGCGAGCCAGATGGATCCCATCGTCGCGTTACGACCGTGATCAGGTCAACCGGTCGTTACTCGTGTGCGCCAGAAGCGCTCGACAGATAACGTTCCTTCAGTATCGCGACATGGTGCGCGACGTGGCCTGCTGTTATGTAGGCAAGCGCGCGAACGCTGAATGGATTGTCGCTGGCGGTGCCTCGTTTGTCCCAGGCTTCGTCCGGCAGACCATTAAAGAATGCCACTGACGCGGCGCGAACCGCGCGGAACTCGGCGAGGTGATCGGCCCACGATCTTTGAGACGCGCCGGCTGCCAGCATCGCAACGTTCTGGTCGAAGCTTGGCAGCGGACTATTGAATCCACGGGCGAACCAGAAGGCCCGAAACACGAACAGCCGCTCGCAGTCATTTAGATGTGCGAGCACTTCCCGGATGCTCCACTTGTCGGCCGCGTACCGATAGTCGGACTGAGACTCCGACAAACCCTCGAGCAGTGGCAGGATGTCGACAGACTGCGACTGCAGGATCCGACAGATATGACCGTGGGGGACTTTGTCGATGTAGGTGAAGTAGTACTCCGCTGCTTCCGAGTGTTCAGGTCTTTTCGTCATGACGCGACTCCCAGATAGACAATCCATCGTAGGCGAAGATAAGGCGAATATGCTACCTTTTGTTCGTGGCGCGTCGTCTATGTTCCGTGAGTTTCACCAGTGCCACCGGCATCAGCCACAGCGTCGACGTGGAAGCTGAAACGCTGTTTGAAGCAGCGGGTCTCGGCCTCGCGCGCTTGAAAGCAGATGGTTGGGTCGAAGGACTCGGCCCAGGATCGAAACTGCACATCGACGTCCGGGAACCTTCAACGTCGCACACGGTCTCCGTTCAGCAGGTGCAACGGTGGATCAATAGCAGCGTGAACAGCCCTGCGGAGACGATCCGCAAATCCAGACTGAAGAACTTGCTGAAAGAGTGAGCGCAGACGCACCGGAGTCTGTACGGATTTCTCGGCTAATCCGTTAAAGCTGTCAGCGCCGTATGCCTTGACGTCATAGGTGACAGCGGTGCGCCATCGCCGGAGGAGGTACAACATGAGTGTCACTGTGGATCCGTATCAGGCCATGGCCAGTATTGCTGATTCGACGACCTGCCCGGGCGGCCAATGCATTCTCGGTTTTCCGACGGTGCCTGCAGGCAAACGCCTCGTGATTACGAGTGTTTCTGCGCAGCTCGGCCCTGCCGCCAATCAGCTGGTCCTCGAGGGGAATGGCGTCTCGTTTTTTGTTCCGAAATCGGATGTGAACATCGGGTACCTTGCATCGCAGGTCACTCTCTATTTTGATGCCGGGACGACTCCGACGGCGCGGATCTTTACGGGCAACGCGACGCAACACACCTCACTGATCGTCACGCTCGTGGGTCACTTCGTTCCGAGTGCGTGAGAGCGGAAAGTCGGATGCGCCCACTCCCCTTGCTTACCGAGCGGAGTCTGGCTATACTCAGCTCGGTAACCGAGGACAGAGATGAGCAGACCTCCGGATCTCGTGCAAGGCACCCTCGATTTGCTGCTGTTGAAGATTCTTGCGCTCGAGCCGATGAACGGCCATGCGATCAGCCGGCGGCTCGCCCAGGTGTCGGACGACGAGCTGCGCGTCAGCGACGGCTCGCTCTATCCCGCGCTGCACAAGCTCGAGCAGGAGGGCTGGATCGTCGCCACCTGGCGGACCACCGAGAACAACCGCCGCGCGAAGTTCTACACGCTGAGCCGCCTGGGCCGTCGGCAGCTGGAAAAAGAGACGCAGCAGTGGTCGCGGCTTGCCGGCGCGATCACTCGCGTGGTGAACCTCCGCGCCTAGCACCGGGAAGCGCACCGTGCGAATCGAACGCTGGATCTCCACGCTTCCGCTGCGTTGGCGATCGCTCGTCCGCCGCGGTCGGGTCGAGCGCGATCTGGATGACGAGATCCACGATCACCTCGAGTCGCAGATCGAAGAGCTGGTCGCCAGGGGCCTCGAGCCGGCCGAAGCGGAACGAATCGTCCGCGATCGTTTCGGTCACGTCGATCTGGCCAAGGAGCGATGCCGGGAGACGAGGCACATGGACTTCGTCGACGCGTTGCTGCAGGACCTTCGCTACGCCGCCCGCACACTGCGCCGCAATCGCGGATTCGCGGCGACCACCATCCTCACTCTTGCGCTGGGCATCGGCGCGAATACGGCGGTGTTCAGCCTCGTCGACGGCATTCTCCTGAGCCGTCTTCCGTATCCCGATCCCGAGCGTCTCATCGGCATCAACGCCACCTACCCCAACGGCGCCTTTGCCGCGCTGCGCGACGACATCCGATCGATGGACGTCGCGGTCTACGCCGAAGGCCATCGATTCACGATGCAAAGCGGAGGAGACCCGATCAGCGTGTCGGGCGCGCGCGTGTCCGCCGAGCTGTTCTCGATTCTCGGCGTGCCGCCTGCGCTGGGCCGATGGCCGCGCGCGGGCGAGGACGTATCGCCGCGCGAACGGGTCATCGTTCTCAGTCACGCGCTGTGGTCCGCCGAGTTCCGCGGCGATCCGGCCATCGTTGGGCGATCAGTGGCGATTGACGGGATCGCGCACGAGGTAATCGGCGTGATGCCGCCCGGCTTCACGTTTCCTTCGTCGCGCACGGAGGTCTGGGTTCCGCTTGGACTCGATCCGACGAACGCGCCGCGCTACTGGGCGGGCGACTTCATGCCGGCGATCGGCAGGCTCCGTCCGGGCGCCACGCGTGCGCAGGCGCTGGGCGAGTTGAAGCTGTTTCAACCGCGCGTCGTACAGCTGTTTCCGTGGCGCATGCCGCCCACGTGGAACCAGGACCTTGCGGTGGTTCCGCTCCAGGAAGCCGTGGTCGGCAGTGTGCGCTCCCGGCTCATGATTCTGATCGCGAGCGTCGGCTTGATCCTGGCGATCGCGTGCGCCAACGTTGCGAATCTGTCATTGTCGCGCGCGGCGACGCGCGAGCGAGAGATTGCGGTCCGCACGGCGATCGGCGCGTCGCCGGCGCGCATCGCGCGCCAGTTGCTCACCGAGTGCCTGACCCTGGCGGCGGCTGGCGCCGTTGTCGGTGTCGTCTTCGGCACTCAGGCGCTGGCGATGCTAAAGCGCGTCCTGCCGGCCGACACGCCGCGGCTGCACGAGGCGCAGCTGAACTGGCGCGTACTCGCGTTCACCGCGGCACTGTCGATCGCCGCCGGCTGCGTCTCCGGAGTGGCGCCTGTGCTGCACGCGCTGCGGCTGCGTGTGCGGTCGTCGATCGAGGCAGGCGGCCGCGGCGGCGGGCGCAGCGTGGCGGTGTCGCTCCGCGTCGTCCTGACCGTCGCGCAGATCGCCTGCGCCGTACTGCTCGTGATCACCGCAGGTTTACTGGCGCGAAGCCTGTGGACGCTGTCCACAATCGATACGGGATTCCGTACGGGCGGGGTCACGGTTGCCCGCATCTCGCCGACCATGGCGGTCTGCGGCGCGCCCGAGCGATGCGTTGCGTTCTACCGCGCCTTCGAGGAACGCATCCGCAGCGCCGCCGGGGTCCAAGGCGCGGCGCTCGTCAACACGCTTCCGCTGACCGGCGCCATCGCGAAGCGATCGTTCGAGCTCGAAGGCTTCACACCGACATCACCGAACGCCGCGCCCCTGTTCTGGCTCAACGTCGTGACGCCTGACTATTTCAGCGTGTTGAACATTCGAATCGACTCGGGCCGTGCGTTCGCGCGACGCGATCTCGACGGTGCGCCCGTCGCCATCGTCACCGCCACCACCGCGGAGCGCTTCTGGCCCGGCGAAAACCCGGTTGGACAGCACGTCCGGTTCGTCGGCGAGAGAGCGTGGCGCGAGGTCGTTGGCGTCGCCTCTGACGTGCGTGGCTACGATTTGAGCCGCAGCGTTCCGGAGTTCATCGCCGGTGTGGTGTACGTTCCGCACAGCCTCACGGGCACGATGGAAGACGGCCGCATCCCCGTCGACATGACGCTGGTCCTGCGCACGCCCATCGACGCGAACAGCGTGGCGGCTATGATCCGCAATGCCGCCCGCGAATCCGGCGGCGAGATCGCGCCGGGCGCCATCACGAGCATGGAGTCGCTGCGGAGCGAGGCGATGGCCGCGCCGTCTGCAACCACATCGCTGCTTGCCGCAATGGCCTTGCTCGCGGTCGGCCTCGGATGTATCGGCGTCTACGGCGTGCTGTCGTTTCTCGTGTCGAGGCGCACTCGTGACTTCGGCGTCCGGCTCGCGCTCGGCGCGCAGCCGCGCGACGTCTTCTGGCTCGTGATCAAGGAAGCCGCTATCCTCTGCTTCGGCGGCATCGCGATCGGCATCGGCGGCGCCATGCTGGTTGGCCGCTGGCTGCAAAGCGAGCTGCACGGTGTGAGCCCGACCGATCCCGTCACCTACGCGGGCGTCGCGATCGCGGTCGCCATCGTGACGTTGATCGCAAGCTATGCGCCGACCCGACGCGCCATGCGCGTCGATCCGCTGATCGTGATACGCGAAGATTAGGCTGTGCGCAACGCCAGACTGCAGAGTCTACTGAAAGACTACGCGCAGACTGGAGTCGTCAATCTTCCGCAGGCTCACTGCCGGGGGCCATCTTGACCAGTCGCGGCTCGAAGCGTGCTAATGGCTCGACCAGATCCTGCTGCGCCGCCATGACCTCGTCGATGTCCTTGTAGGCCATTGGCACTTCGTCGAGCCCCGCCGACAAGAGCGTGACGCCGCGTTCGCGCAGGAACCGCTGCGCCACGTCCCACGTGAACGTCTCCTTCGCCTTTGTCCGGCTCATTCGTCGTCCTGCTCCATGCGAGGCGGAGTTCAGCGAGCTCGCGACACCCTTTCCCCGCACCACATAGCCGGGCGTTCCCATTGAGCCTGGAATGATGCCAAGCACACCTGCGCCGGCCGGCGTCGCGCCTTTGCGATGGACGATGAGCTCGGCTTCGGAGCCGTCGGGACGCCGATGGCGCTCCCTCCACGCGTAGTTGTGATGGTTCTCGATATCGAGCAGCACCTCGACGCCAAGCGCCTTCGCGATGAACCGGTGAATCAGCTCGTGATTCGCAGCGGCATAGCGTCCCATCAACTCCATCGCCGCCCAGTACTGCTGGCCGGGTTCGCTCGACAGATCGAGCCATGCGAGATGCGAAAGCTCCCTGGGAAGCTCCGGATGGAGATCGCATGCGAGACGGCTGTAGTGCTGTGCGATCTCCGCTCCCGTCCCGCGGCTTCCGGAGTGGCTGAGGAGTGCCAGATACGTCCCTGGCGTCAAGCCCGTCGCCGCCTCGAGGACGGTAAGCTCGCCAAACTCCACGAAATGATTGCCGCTGCCGCTCGTGCCGAGCTGCGTCCACGCGCGATCCTTCAGCCGCGATGTCAGTGGTGTCACGCGCCAGTCGCGGTCCATCACGTCATGCTGACGCGGAGAACGAAACGCCGCGCCAATCCCGAACCGCGTCTCGCGCTCGAGCACCTGACCCAACCGCGACGTGTCGTCGCTCAGCGCCGTGATTGGCAGATCCAACACGGTCATCTTCATGCGGCAGGCGATATCGACACCGACCGCGTACGGGATGACGGCTTCGTCAGTCGCGAGCACACCGCCAATCGGCAGGCCGTAGCCGACATGCGCATCCGGCATCAGCGCGGCCGAGACCGCGACCGGCAGCTTGCACGCGTTTCTCAGCTGGCGCACTGCGTCCGCTTCGAGGTTGTCCCCCCAAGTCTTGTACGGCGCATCACTCGCCCGCGGATGGAATGTCGTCTGGGCGCTGGCGTGATCCACGAGCTGCTGCGCCAGTCCTCCGTAGACCTCGTCGTCGACGAAGCTGGCGGGGGAGTCGGCGACGCGCGCGAGATCGTCCTGCACGGTCTTCATGCTGCGTTTCGCCGTCTTCGCCAGCTGGAGAATGCGCTTCGCGGTTTCGGCGCATGGTCCGGCCGGGATTCCGATCCTTTCGAGATCGCGCGTCTTCATGGGAGTTTCGTCCCGTTTTCTCTGTCTCCTCCGCGGCGTCAACGCCCGAGCTGCGACGTTCGCTACCTACGAGGGGACGGCGCTATGCTAACAAGATGGCGACTTTCACTCTTCAGGTGAACGGTCAGACGCATTCGATTGACGGCACGCCGGGCGACAATCTTCTCACCGTGCTCCGGTATGAGCTGGGGCTTACCGGCTCGAAGTATGGATGCGGCGAAGGTCAGTGCGGTGCGTGCACCGTGCTTGTCGACGGCGTGGCCACGCGATCGTGCGTGACACGGCTCGAGACTCTCGACGGCAAGCGCATCACCACGATTGAGGGACTCGCGCCAGCCGGAACGCTTCATCCGGTCCAGGAAGCGTTTCTCGAAGTCGAGGCGTTTCAGTGCGGGTACTGCACACCTGGCATGGTAATCGCCGCCACGAGCCTGCTCAGCACTAAGCCGTCGCCGAGCGAACGTGACATCGCCACCATCATGGATCGCAACATCTGCCGTTGCGGCACGTTTCCGCGAATCGTGAAGGCGATTCAGCTCGCCGCGCAGCGGATGAAGTCGACGTCCTCCGCAGGAGGTCAGCGATGAGTCGCGAAGACCTGCCGGCCTTTGAACCCGAGCGGTACGAGCTCAAGGAGCCGCGGCGCTACTCGTTCGACCTGGACCGCCGCGACTTCATGCGCGTGTTTGGCAGCGGCCTGGTCGTGGTCGCCACGCTTCCGCGTCTCGCGGCGCAGGAATCAGGTCGCGGCGCTCAGGGTCGCGGAGAGCAGGCCGATCTCGCCGCGTGGCTGCACATTGACGAACGCGGCCGCGTGACGGTTTATACCGGCAAGGTTGAAATAGGTCAGAACATCCGCACCTCGCTTGCGCAAACCGTTGCCGAGGAACTGCGTGTGCCGTTGGCATCGATCGCGATGGTCATGGCCGACACCGATCTCGTGCCGTTCGATGCCGGGACGTTCGGTTCGATGTCGACGCCGCGGATGGGGCGGCAGCTCGCGCGTGCCGCCGCCGTGGCTCGCGAGATGTTGATCGATGCGGCGGCGTCATCGCTTGCGGTCGATCGTGCAACCTTGACTGCCGAGAACGGGCGAGTCGTCTCTGCATCTGGCAAGTCGCTGGCCTATGGGGACCTGACGAAAGGCCGACAGCTGACCGGCACGATCTCGGGTGAGCCGCCAGTGACGCCGGCAGACAAATGGAAAGTGCGAGGCAAGCCAGAGAAGAAACTGGATGGGCGCAGCTTCGTGACCGGCGCGCATCAGTACGCGTCGGACGTCAACAGGCCCGGCATGCTCGTCGGGCGTATGGTGCGGTCGGAAGCGCCAGGCGCGACGCTCAAGGGACTCGACATATCGCGAGCGGAGGCGGTTCCGGGCGTCACCATTGTCCGTGACGGGGATTTTGTCGGCGTGGTCGCGCCGAACGAGCGCGTCGCGCGCAAAGCGGCCGTCCTGATTGTGGCAACGTGGCAGCCTCTCACCGGACGCCCGACGTCCGAAACGGTCTACGAGCACCTGAAAAAGACCGGCGAAGGCGGCCGCGGCGGCGCGTTCACGTCTGGCGACGTCACCGGCAGTGCATCCGTCGGCACGCGTTCGTTTTCCGAGACGTATCTGATTCCATATATCGCGCACGTCCCGCTCGAGCCGCGTGCGGCGGTCGCGGAGTGGACGGACGGCAAACTCACCGTGTGGACGGGTACGCAGCGCCCGTTCGGGGTGCGCTCGGAACTTGCGGAAGCGTTCCACATTTCAGAGGACCGGATCCGCGTGATCGTTCCGGACATGGGCTCGGGCTATGGCGGCAAGCACACCGGCGAAGTGGCGGTCGAAGCGGCACGTCTCGCGAAGGCCGCCGGCAAACCTGTGAAGCTGGTATGGACCCGCGGTGAAGAGTTCACGTGGGCCTATTTCCGTCCTGCCGGTGTGATCGACGTCAAGGCGGCTGTCGATGCGCGCAACCGCATCGTGTCGTGGGAATTCGACAACTGGAATTCCGGCAACGCCGGAATTCGCACCCCATACGACATTCCGAACCAGCGGATTCAGTTTCATCAATCCGATTCCCCGCTGCGTCAGGGCTCGTATCGGGGGCTCGCCGCAACCGCCAACCACTACGCGCGCGAGATGCACATGGATGCGATCGCGCGTGCTCTCAAGATCGATCCGGTAGAACTCCGGCTGCAGCACTTGAAAGACGAACGTGTGGCCGCCGTTCTGAAAGCGGTTGCCGAACGAATCGGCTGGCCGAAACCATCAGCGTCGGGACGTTCGCTCGGTATCGCGTGCGGCACGGAGAAGGGCGGCTACATTGCGACAGCGGCCGAGTTGTCGCCAGACGCGAGCGGGTTTCGCATAGAGCGCCTTGTGGCTGCCTTCGAGTGCGGCGCCATCGTGAATCCGGACGGACTGCGCAATCAGGTCGAGGGCTCGGTCGTCCAGGGGCTTGGCGGCGCGCTGTTCGAGGCGATCAAGTTCGAGAACACCGACATCCTCAACGGTTCGATGTCGGAGTATCGCGTGCCGCGATTCAAGGACGTTCCCCCGATCGAGATCGTGCTGCTTGATCGGAAGGACCTGCCATCAGCCGGAGCCGGCGAAACGCCGATCGTCTGCGTGGCGCCGGCAATTGGCGCGGCCGCACGCGCGTTCGCGAACGTCAAACCGGCGCTGCCCGTGACAGTGGTGCGCGCCTAACCGCGCTCTTTCGCTTGCAGCCGGCAGCTCGAATCTGGCTTAATCTGCGGGCATGCAGACCTGCCTGCGATCCCTGCTCCTGATAGCACTCCTGCTCGCACCAGCTGCGGCGCGCGCGCAGGATGGATCCTTCGTCAGCGCGGGCGTCGAGCTGCACTATCGCAGCGCGGCGAGCGGACCGCCGGTGGTGCTTCTGAGCGGAGGGCCGGGCTTCAATGTCGACTACATGATCCCGGTCGGCGACTTCTTGCCTGCGGGTTACAGGCGCATCTACTTCGAACAACGCGGCACGGGCAGGTCGCGCCCCGCCAAAACCGCCCTAGAAAGCATGACGCTCCAGGCCGTCGTCGAGGATCTCGAGACGCTCCGCGTGCATCTCAAGCAGGATCGCCTCCTCCTCGTCGGCCACTCCTGGGGCGGGATGCTCGCCATGGCCTATGCGGTGGCTCACCCTGATCGCGTTGATCGGCTGATTCTGATCGGTTCCGGCGGTCCGACGCTCGAGTTCACCCAGTGGTTCGGCGACAACATCGACGCGCGCCTCCGGCCGCAAGATCTCGAGGCGCGGAGCTACTGGCGGACTGCCGCCAAAAACGGCGTCGCTCCTGACAAAGTCGCACTCGAGAACGTCAAAGCGATCACTCCCGGATACTTCTTCGATCGACAGAAGGGCCTGGCGTTTGCCTCGGAAATCAAAGAGGGCGATCTGCACAACGACGTCAGCGCACTGCTGTCCGCGGATCTCGGGAAGCACTACGACTTGCGGCCCGGGCTGGCAAAGCTGGATCGGCCCGTGCTGATAATCCAGGGGCACCAGGATCCTATCGGCGACAAGACGGCCGAAGACATCCACGCGCTGATTGCGCGCTCGACACTCACCTACATCAACAAGTCCGGCCACTTTCCATGGATCGAACAGCCTGATGATTTCCGACGCGCCATCGCCGAGTTTCTCTCGAAACCGCCGGTGAGCCGTGCGCCGTAATCCGTCGCACGCAAAGGGAGACGTCGGCTGATCCCTTAATTCAGCACGAAGAGATACAGGCCAGCGGCACCGGTGAACAGCATGTGCTGTTTCCCGTCGAGCATGAAAGTCTCTGCAGGACTCGATAACCCGCCGATCTGCGAATACCACAGGCCCTTGCCGGTCGCGGCATCCCACGCTTCGACATTCGGTCCGTTGCTCAGGAAGAGCAGTCCGCCTGCTGTCGAGAGCAGCCCTGAACTCCCGCCGTTGATTTCCTTGCGCCAGGAAACCTTGCCGGTCTTGTAGTCGATGGCGACGACGTTCGTGCCCCACGAGAGGTTTGCGCCGCCGCTGGTTCCCCCGAGCCCCATCGAGCCGCGCGGATCCGGCTCCATCAGGTAGCTGATTCGCATCGAGTTCTGCTCGTGGACGTAGAAGAGTCCCGTCAGCGGTGAGAACGTCGGCGGCGGGTAGTTGGTCACGTCGCTGTTCACCAGCGACCCGGCGACAGTCGCGTCTTTATGAGGGTTGCGCTTCGGCTGCCCCTTCTCGTCGAGGCCGCTGGCCCAGTTGTTGACGAGCCCGAACTTCGACGTCACCAGATGCTCGCCGGTCGTGCGATCGAGGACGAAGAAGTAGCCGTTTCGCGTACCGGTGATCACGAGCTTGCGCATGCGCCCGTTGAACGGCGCATCGACGAGGACCGGCGTCTGCGTGGAATCCCAGTCGTGCGTATCGTGCGGCGACGTCTGGTAGTACCACGCCATCTTGCCAGTATCGACGTTCACGGCAATCAGCGAGGAGGTGAAGAGGTTGTCGCCGTCGCCGCGTCCCTGCGTGTACGCCGGCGTCGGATTGCCGGTGCCGTACAAGTAGAGGTGCGTCTCAGGATCGTACGAGCCTGGAATCCAGGTTGCGCCGTTGCCGTGACGCGCGGCGTCGAGGCTGGGCCAGGTCTCGAGGCCCGGATCACCGGGATTTTGCGGCGTCGAATAGAGGATCCATTGCAGCTTACCGGTGCTTGGATCGAGCGACTTCAGGAACGCGGGCGCATCCAGGTCGTTTCCGGTGCCCACCAGGATGTGATCGCCGATGACCATCGGCGCGTTCGACGAGAAGTACTGCTGATCGAACGGCGCAATTTCGTGCTTCCAGACTTCTTTCCCGGTCTTCGCATCGAGGCACACGACCCAATCGTCGTGCAGCTCGAAGTAGATGTAGTTGTGCCACATCCCGAGGCCGCGGGTCTGCAGGCTCGTGCCGCCGCGCGTCTTCCAGTAGTAGTGCCACAGCAACCCACCGTCGCGCGCGTCGATCGCATACACGTTGTCGGGCGTGGACGCGTAAATGATCCCGTCGACGAACAGAATTCCGCCGCCGAGACGCGCGTTGTTGCAGTTGTTCGCATCGCCCGTTCCCAACCCACCGACGATGATTGGCGCTGCCGCGCCGCCGCCACCGCCCCGTCCGCCCCCGCGGCCGCCGGCTGCGGCGCCGGCCGGCGGTGTGCCCGTCGGACCGCAGCCGGTGGTCAAGCTCGTGACCCACTTGAGACTGAGATTCTTGACCGTGTTCGTGTTCACCAGCTTCAGCGCGCTGAACCGCTTTCCGCTGAGGTCGCCGGAATAGCTGGTCCACTGATCCGCCAGCGGCTTCATGATCTCGGCCGGGTCGAGGCCGCCGCTCTGGCCGCTCTGACCGGAAATCAGCGCGGGAACGACGAGCAGTGACGTGACAAGCAGGAGTTTTTTCATGGGTGTCGCGCCTTTACTTGATCGTCCACAGATACGCGGTGATGTCGTGCATCTTCTTGTTCTCGGGATCGTCGAGCTTCAGCACCATCGACTTGTGCGCGTCTTTCGGATCCTTGACCTCGACCTTGGGAACCCCGTTGTTCCGTGCGATCGACTTGCGCGTTCCGTCCGGCAGCGTGAAGACAACGAGGAAATCGTCTCTGCGAATCAGAGTGCCTTCCAGTTTCGAGCCGTCTGCGAGCGTGACGGTCACCGGGTTGCCGGCCCCCCCACCACCGCCGCGGCCGCCGGCAAATGCCTGCGTCGATCCCGCGACCCAGCCGTTCTGCAGCCCTCTCGCGTCCTCGAATTTCGACGCGATGCCCTTGAGATCGCCGGTCACCGAATGGCACGACGCGCACAGGGTGCCGAACGTCGCTTCACCCGCCTTCGCGTCGCCAACCAGAACGTTCAGCTCGACGTTCGTCGGATTCCGTCCTGGCGGGCTGCCCTGGCCACCCATGGTGGCGTGGACGCTGTGGATGTATTCCGCGATCGCCACCGAGTCGGCGCTGACCAACGTGATCGCGGGGTTGTGCTTGCCGATCGTCTCACCGACCAACTCGCCGTGCTTGTCCGTCAGCGCGACGCCCGAGCGAAGAAGGTTCGCCCCCTTGGCGCTGCCGCGGAGATCGGTCGCGTGACAGCTGGCACAGTTCGCTTCATACAGCGATTTGCCGCGGACGATGACGTCCTGAGGCGCGAGCTCGCGCGTGAACTGGGTGAAGCCGCCCCGGCGCCCACCGCCACCCTGCCGGCCTTGCTGGCCCGCACCGCGCTGGCCAGCCGCCCCTCGCCCTTCGGGCGGCGGCGTTGGAGCCTGCGCGGCGGGAGTCTGACCTTGCGCCGGTGGGGTTCCGGCCCCCTGCGCGAGTGCCAGGCCAGTCGTGCCGACGGCGGCGATAGCGACCACCGCAATGAAACGGCTATGCACAGTCATGAACAATCGACCCTCCAGCAGAAATGTTGAATTCTGATTGCTGAATGCTGATTGAAGGGGCATCAATCGGCATTTAGCAGTCAGGAATCCAACCCACTCACCAAGTGGCTTCCGCCTTCAGGCGGAAGATCTTGTGGCTTCTCCGCTTGATGACGACAGATCGCGTCGATCTGCTTACAGGGAATTGACCCGGCCGAATCGGCCATCAGGATTGTCGATTGGCGACTGCTGGTTGCTGATTGAACGCTCAATCAACAATCAGCAATCGACAATCAGCAATATCTACTGTTCGTTTTCTCCGCCCTTGATCGGAACGGCGAGGACCAGAGCACCGACCCACTCACCAGGATTGTTTGTGCTTGCGAAGAACTGCGGGGTGAAACTCGTATGACACTGCACACAGGCGGAGTGAAAGGTGTTGCTCAGGGGAACCGAGCGTCGATAGAACCAGGTGTCGTTCACTTTCTGGACTGCGGTGTAGGCCTGACCGGTCAGCGCGAGGCGCAGCGCCGTGGTCTCGAAGCTGCCGTCTGGCCGATCGTTGTCACCTCCCAGCAGCGGTCGAAACGTGCCAATCAGGCGCATGTTTCGATTCAGGTCGTTGAAGATCAGCGAGATGGCTTGCTTCCCGTGCTCGACATTGTCTGGCGTCGTTTCGTTGAATTCCTGGAACAAGGCCGCGACCAGCTCGTTGACCATCAGATCGCTGACGCCTTGCGCGAACGTGACGTCCGCGGGCGCCGGCCGGTTTTCTCCTCGAGCGCGTAGAACTGTCGTCACTCCCAGCGCCATGGCCAGCGCTGAGATCCCCATCGCATAGATCATTCGCTGCGTCAGTCGCATCACAAACCTCCAGTGAATTGCTGATTGTTGATTGTTGATTGAAGAAGGCGGGATTCAACCTCTGTTCACTGGAGGACTGCGAGCCTAGACCCGGACGTCGGACGCGTCAATCGACTACCGGCGTACTGAGGACCGGAGTACTCGAAGGCTGAATGCTGAATGCCGAAGTTGCGGTCAGATCGACCGGACGATGCGACTGTCGCCGGTGTTCCGGACCAACAACACAAGGACGAGGACCGCGAGGAGGGGCACGAGGCTGGCGCCGACGAGGATGGGTTGGAAGGAGTAGCGATCGGCAACCGCGCCGGTGATATAGGTGGCGGCAATCGTGCCCAGTCCGGCCGCGGCGCCGCTCAGTCCGCTTACCGTTGCGACGGAGCTGGGTCTGTAGATATCCGCCGGCAGGTTCAGCACCATCGTCGACAGCGCCGCATATGAGCAGGTCGAAATCGCGAAGCAGGCCGTCAGCGCAAACAGGCTGGAGAAGAGCAGGCTGGCCATGAGGGTGCTCATGCCGAGGCCGCTGACGACGATGACGGTTTTGCGTGCCGTGCCGACCGACATGCCGCGAGAGATGAGATAGCTCGAAAAGCCGCCACCCAGGAAATTGCCGGCGTCCGCGGCGACGAAGGGGATCCAGAAGGCGAGCAGGCCGCGCTCCAGCGAGAATCCGCGCGAAACCAGATAGATCGCGAACCAGTCGGTAATGAAGAACCAGACCGGATCGGTGAACGCCTTGCCGAGGATGATGCCCCACGTCTGCGGGAGACGCAGCAATTCCCCATAGCGTGCCGAAGATCCGTTTTTGTGTGCAGGTTCGCCCGCCGCGTCTCGATCCGCAAGGATGTATTGGCGTTCTGCCTCTGAAATCCTCGGGTGTATCTCCGGCGGATAGTACAGGCGTCGGAACACCAGAAGCCACACGAAGCCGAGCGCGCCGGTCAAGATGAAGGCAGGCCGCCAGGTTCCGAACGTGCTGAGCAGTCCAACGACCAGGAGAGGCGCAACCGCGGCACCAACGGACGAACCGCTGTCGAAGAGCGCCACCGCCCATCCGCTCTCACGCCGCGGAAACCATTCCGCCACCGCTTTCGTTGCGCCGGGCCAGTTCCCTGCTTCGCCGGCGCCAAGAAGAAATCGGAAGAAAGCGAACGAGCGCAGCCCGCCGGCGAGCGAGGTCAGCATGGCGGCGGTCGAGTAGAAGGCGACCGTCAGGCTGAGACCGGTACGCGTGCCGACGGCGTCCAGCAATCGGCCGGCGCCGGCCTGCCCAATCGTGTAGGCGGCGCGAAACGCAATGATGATCAGCGCGAAGTCGGAATTGGTCCAGCGATACTGATCTTTCAGCGTCGGTCCCAGCACGCTGAGCGTCTGCCGATCGATGTAGTTGATGACCGTTGAGAAGAACAGGAGCGCGCCGATCGACCAGCGCAGACGGCCGATGGGCGATTGCTGATTGTCGATTGCTGATTGTCGATTGTTCGACCTCAATCGTCAATCAGCAATCATCAATCAGCAATTCAGCTCAGCTTCTTGACCCACATATTGCGGACCGACACCTTGGTCGTCGCCTCTATCTCGATGCCGAACAGCCCCGGCTGATTGTTGGACGACTCCGGGTCGTCGTCCACCATGACGGCCATCAGCTGTCCGTTGACGATGTGCAGGAAGGTTCCGCCGCGTGCGATGACGATGTACTGGTTCCACTCGTTCTGACGGACGACATTGCCGAGCGCTTCGCGATCGGCAATGTTGCCCATCAGCCGCTTGCTCTTGGCGCCGAAGCCCTCGACGACCTGTCCGCGCCACGCGAGAATTCGCATCGGCGTGTTTTCGGAATAGAACTGTCCGGTGTAGACGCGGCTCGGCCAGAAGTCCGCCTGCGGTCCGGTCATCATCCAATTAAGGTTGACCGGACCGACGTTCGCCGTCACGTTCGCTGGGATATTCGCCAGCCATGGAATGCCGGTCTTGCTTCGATATTGAATCCCGCTGCCGCCGGTTCCCTCAACCTTGATCTCGAACTTCAGCGTGAAATCCTTCGCCTCGAGATTGCGATAGGCGATGTAACTGTTGCCGCTTGGATTGGTTGGTGTGGACTCGCCGACGATCGCGCCGTCCTCCACGCGCCAGAACTTTGAATTGCCGTCCCACCCCTTCAGGCTGACGCCATCGAACAGCGGCACGTAGCCATCGTGATCGTTGAAGTCCATCGGGCTCGGCTCGGTGAACGCCATGCCGCGTCCGCGACCTGAGGCCGGGGCTGGAGCTTGTGATGGCGGCGCTTGCGGTGCCGGTGTTGCAGGCTGTTGTTGCGCACCTGCACCCGCCTGAATCGCGAGGCCAAGCCCCAGGCCAATCCCGAGGCCGAGCATGCCGGTGCTGAGCGAACGATTCATCGCGTCTCCTTCTTTGTTCGTAACTGGTTAGCGGGTCCCTCTTGTACCGGAGCGATGATTCTGGCATATCAGGCTCGACTGAAAGATCGGGACCTGAGGCCGGATTCTCCAGCAGGATGTTGTTAAATGACGGCATGTTTCACCTGAACATGCAGGCAGTCGTTGGTCTAGCCGGACTGGGTGTCTCCTTCGCGCTGATGTACCCAACTATGCTGGCGAAGGGTTCGCCTGCCATTGCGTCGCCCTACACGAAGGCCGAGCTGCCACGGAGGCTTTACGCGGCAACGCTCGACGGTCTGCTCGTCGCCTCTATCTTCGCGCTGTCCTGGTCGTCGTCGTCGATAGCTTTTGTTGCGAGTGGGATGGCGTACGTCCTCCTGCGCGATGCGGTCCGTGGCCGAAGCCTCGGAAAGTTCCTGCTCGGTCTGACAGTCATCAGCCTCGAGACGGGCCGGCCGGCATCTTCTCGTGACTCAGTGGCCCGCAATGTTCTATTCGTTCTGCCGGGTGCCAACATCGCCGCCCTCTTTCTCGAAACGTGGACGTTGGCGCGTGATCCGCAAGGTCTGCGCCTGGGCGACCGGCTCGCGATGACGCAGGTCGTAGACGGATATGGCGCAAAGGATCTCGCGAAAGACGTGCAGGCGTTGATTGAAGACGCGGTCGCCCGGATTGGACCATCGACTGGACGCGAGCGGCGGCTGCGCGTACCCGCGCGGATCGATCGGGCCGCATAGCAGCAACAAACCCGAGGCGTCCCTCGGTTAAGAGTGAGCCGTTGCTGGACGATGATGCAGGATGCGAGCGCCGGAGTCGGTTCGCGCCACGGGATCCGGCCAGTCGAGATAATTCCGCTCCCGCTCGCGGATCGCCTTGTATCGCCGGAACACAGCGCGGCTGCCTTCGAGTCCGAGCACCGATTTCCAGCCAGTGCCCCTGAAAGTGTGCGCCATCATGCGGTGCATATGGCGGAGGACGAACCCGGGGTCGTGCCGCAGCACCGCCGGGAGATGCCGCACCTTCATCCAGCGCTCGGCCTTCCAGCGCATGAACTCGATGTCCTCGGACGACAGGTGCGCACTGCGGGTGACGGCAGTCGTGCCATCGTACTCTTCGACGCGCGTGTTGACGACGAGGCCGCGCGCTTCGAAGTCCTTCGTCATCGGCGTGCCCGGATAGGGCGTCGGGTGCTGAATGTAGGGCCAGTCGACGTATTTGCGAGCGAACTCGAGGTTCGCCGCAACCGATTCGCGCCGGTCGTCGGGATTGCCGACGATCAGGCCGCCGACGACGAGCATACCGTGCCGATGCAGCGCTTCGACAGCGGCGACGGCAGTGTTGGTTCGCCGGCCCTCGACGTGTCGGCTGTTCTTCGCCTTCGCTTTGAGAAACGCGAGATCGTCCTCGAGCACGTTCTCGATGCCGAGAAACACGTAGCGGAAACCGGCTTCGCGCATCAGCGGCGCGAGCCGCTCGCCGTGCGAGGCGATCGATGCCGTCATCGCCTGGACGATGTAATCGATGTGATTCAACTTCGCGCGAATGATCGCCGTGCACAGCTCTTCGAAGCGCGTCACGTCGAGCGTGATGTTGTCGTCGACGATGAAGAGACAGCGCGCGCCACGAGCGGAGGCGTCGCGGATGTCGTCGATGACGCGCTCGATCGGGAAGCGGTGAAAGTTCCGCCCGCGCATCTCGATGATCGAACAGAAGCTGCAGTCGAACGTGCAGCCGCGCGACGTCTCGATGACGTCAATCGGCCGTCCCATCATCGTATAGCCGGACAGCACGCGGGAAGCGCGGTTCGGGAGCCGGATCTCGCCCGCGCCGAGTTGGGTGACACCGCGGTGCGGATTTCGGTGAAAGACGCCGTGCTCGCGATACCAGATTCCGTCGACGTCCTTCAGCGTCCGCCCTTCATCGAGGGCGCGTATGAGCTCGCGGAACGTGACATCGCCTTCGCCGCGGACGATGACGTCGACGCCGATGGCGGGATCGATCCACTCTTCGGGGGCCAGGCTCGGATCGTATCCGCCGACGACAATCCGGACCTCGGGATGCAGCGCGCGAACGAGCGCGATGATTCTTCGCGCCGTCGATCGCTGGAACGTCATCACTGACAGGCCGACGACATCCGGCCTGATCTCGGTGATCAGACGCTCGACGGTGCTGCGCACTGCGGATTGGACAAGCACGAGGTCGGCAACGGCGACCTGATGCTGCGGATCGACGTTGCCCGCGAGGGACGCGAGCGCCCCGTTTGGCATCCGGATCGTCAGGGTTGGCGTGTGCTCGAATGAATCGGGCATCGAAAGCAGCAGTATCTTCACGAGCGGTGCCTCCGGACGAGATGGCGACCCCTTGAGGCCGATTCGACTCGGATCATAAGCCCAATGAACCGTGTGTCACAATGTCCGGGCGTGCCGGTTGAGTTTCCCCATCCAGATCCACCCGCGACGCCGCCGATCGACCGGAAGTCCCGGTCGTCAGTGAATGTCGTGCTGATTGGTCCGCCCGGTTCGGGAAAGGGGACGCAGGCGGTGCGGCTCGCCGAGCGCTACGGCATTCCGCACATCTCGACGGGAGAGATTCTTCGCTCGGCCGTCCGCGCCGGCACCGACCTCGGGCGCAAGGTCGCGGACACCCTGGCCAAGGGCTCGCTCGTCAGCGACGATCTCATGACCGATCTCGTGCGCGCCAGGCTCGGCGAGGCGGACACCGCAAATGGATTTGTCCTCGATGGATTCCCACGTACCGTTGCACAGGCACACGCGCTCGACGAGATGCTTGGCTCCGTTCTGGTCACGGTGATTCTGATCGAAGTGCCGGATGGAGAAATCGTTCGACGAATGGGCACGAGGCGCGTCTGCGACTCGTGCCGGCTCACGCAGTCGGTTGCCGATGTGTTTCATCCCGATTCCGAGCCATGCCCGTATTGCGGTGGCAACCTGGTGCGGCGACCCGACGACGAGCCGGAAACGGTTCGTCACAGGCTGGCGACCTACGCACAATACGCCGCGCCGGTCATCGAGCACTACCGCGCGCGTCCTTCGTTTGCCGTCGTCGACGGCGTGCAGCACGCCGACAAGGTGGCCGCGGCGATGGCCGCGCACATCGATCGTCTGCGGGCGCAGCCTGCTGAGTTCAGCAATGACTGAGACGTTGCAGGGACGCTCGGCACTGGTGACCGGGGCGGGCCGCGGGATCGGGAAGGGCGTTGCGCTCGAGCTCGCGAGAGCTGGCTGCCGGGTCGCGGTGAACTACGTCACGGAACCTGAGAAAGCGCTGGAAACGGTGGACGAGATTCGGCAGCTTGGGGGCAAGGCGATTGAGGTGGAGGCTGACGTCAGCGTTGCGCCGGCAGTCTCCGCCATGATCGATCGCGTGATTCGCGAGCTTGGCGGCCTCGACATTCTTGTGAACAATGCCGGGACTCAGACATGGAAGCCTCTTCTCGATGTGACCGAAGCCGAATGGGATCTCGTTATCGACACCAATCTCAAGGGATGCTTTCTCTGCACCCAGGCAGCCGCGCGCTACATGAAAGATCATGGAGGCGGGGCTGTGATCAATATCGGGTCCGGTAGCAACAAAGCGCCGTTCCCGAATCTCGCGGCCTACACGGCCAGTCGCGGTGGCATCGAGATGTTCACGAAGGTCGCAGCCGTGGAGTTGGGCCCGCATGGTATCCGGGTGAATTGCATCGCTCCCGGGGCGATCGAAGTCGAGCGCACGAAGCTGGAGTTGCCTGACTACGCCGGCACATGGGCCGCGATTACGCCGCTTCGCCGGATCGGCTATCCGCTCGACGTCGCGCGCGCCGTCGTGTTTCTCGCGGGCCCGGACGCGTCATTTATCAACGGCCAAACCCTGTGGGTGGACGGCGGCCTCTTCTCGCAAGCGCCGTGGGCCGAATCGGCGAAGAAGAAGGAGTGACGTGATGGCGCCGTCTGCGACGCTGCTCGTTGATTGCCGGTGCACGCTCGGCGAGGGCATCCTGTGGTGGCCCGATCGCCGCAGCCTGCTCTGGACGGATATCGAGAAGTCCACCTTGTGGATCCACCGCGTGGACGACGATGTCTCGCGGCAGGTGGCGCTTCCGGATCGGCTAGGGTCCTTCGCGATCTGCGAATCAGGACGTTTGTTGCTGGGCCTGGCAAAGAGCCTCGTGTATCTCGATCCGGAAACAGGCCATGGTGCCGACTCGCGCGTCGAGCCGATCATGGCGATCGAGCCCACGATCCCGCGCAATCGGATCAACGATGGCAGGACGGATCGCGCCGGGAATTTCGTGTTCGGCACGATGAACGAGATCCAGGACTCGCCGGCGGGCAGCTTCTATCAGTATTCAGTACGTCACGGGCTTCGCCGGCTCGACCTTGGCGGCGTGGTGATTCCCAACAGCATCTGCTTCAGCCCGAATGGCCGGACGATGTACTTCTGTGACTCCCCGAAGGGAATCATCCGTCAGTGCGATTACGACGCGGATTCAGCGGGCGTCGGAAACGTGCACGATTTCGTCCGGCTCGAGGCGGGAAGCGGATTGCCAGACGGGTCAGTGGTCGACTGCGACGGATGTTTGTGGAACGCCGTCTGGAACGCCGGCGTCGTTCGTCAGTACGGTCCCGAAGGTCGTCTCCTGGCGGAAATCCCGGTGCCCTCAAGGAATGTCACCTGTCTCGCCTTTGGAGGGAATTCGCTCGACCACTTGTACGTCACCTCATCGCGTCAGGAAATGACTGATCAGGAACTGCGGGACTCACCGTCCTCAGGAAGTGTCTTTCGGGCGGTCGTCGCCTCGCGGGGCATCGTCGACACCTTCTTCGCCGCGTAGGGAGATAAACTAGGAAAAACGCGCGGCTTGGGAGGAATTGGGGACTTGCTCGAGCTCAGCAGCCAACCCGAACCCTATCGGCCTTTGTTTTGCGTCCAATAATCGAGATGTTCCGCGGCTCCCCTCGTTTTCAGTTCGTCCATAACGCCTTGGCCGGCCGCCCACGGCTGCTTGTGGCGATCGTCGCGACGTTGGCGATGGCCGTCTTTGCGGCCGCAGGCTGGGGCGTCTGGTTCAGTTACGAGCTCACCGCCGGACTGCCAGACCGCAGTGCGCTCAAGACGCTCGGCGATATGGTTCAGGCGACGACGATTCTCGACGCCGCCGATCGGCCCGCTTTCACGATTTTCAAAGAACAACGGCTCGAAATCCCGATTGAGCGGATGTCACCGACCCTGATCAAGGCGGTCGTGTCGGTCGAGGATCAGCGCTTCTACGAACACAGCGGCATCGACGGGATCCGCATGGCGGCTGCGGCGCTCAAGAACCTGGAACAGGGCCGGCGCGCCGAGGGCGGCAGCACGATCACCCAGCAACTCGCGCGACAGAGTTTCCTGACCCGTGACAAGTACTACAAGCGGAAGCTGCAGGAGGTAATTCTTGCCGCGTACATCGAAAGAATGTACGACAAGAACGAGATCCTCGAGATGTACCTAAATAAGGTGTACTTCGGGGGCGGCCTCTACGGAGTCGAAGCGGCTTCACGCGGATACTTCGGTAAACCCTGTCAGGAGCTCACCCTCGACGAAGCCGCTCTACTCGCCGGCCTCATTCAATCGCCATCGAGTTATGCCCCGTCGGTGAACATGGATCGGGCGGTCGCACGACGGGCGGTCGTTCTGCAAGCCATGGTTTCTGCCGGCGTGATCGAGCAGGCAGCCGCCGACCGGGCGAAGAAGTTGCCGGTCAAGCTCGTCAACGGTCTCGAAATCCAGGAATCCTCCGGGCTGTATTTCAAGGAGCAGGTACGCCGGGAGCTCGTCGAGCGGTTTGGTTGGCAGCGTGTCTATCAGGGCGGGCTTCGGGTCTACACGACGATCGACCCCGCGCTGCAGCGCTCCGCCGAAGTACTGGTCGAAAAGGGCCTCTCGGACATCGAAGGCCGTCGTGGCTACAAACACCCGCGGCGCGGGGCGACTCCACTCAAGGAAGGAACCCTTCCGGAATACCTTCAGGGCGCGCTCGTCGCTATGGATCCGACGACCGGGCATGTGCGCGCGCTCGTGGGTGGACGTAATTTCGACGAAAGTCGGTTCAATCGCGCCGTTCAGGCCAAGCGGCAGGCGGGCTCCGCATTCAAACCTTTCGTTTATGCGACCGCGCTCGAGGCCGGCTATTCACCCGCGACGCTCATCACCAACCTGAACGATCCGATCGCGACCCCCCAGGGCGGATGGGTTCCGGAGGATGAACACTCCGACGCCGATTCCATGACGCTTCGCACGGCGCTGCGCACATCGAGCAACCGAGCCGCTGTGCAGTTGCTCAACGGTGTCGGCATCAAGAACGCCGTCGGCTACGCGGAGCGGCTGAACGTGGAAACGCCGCCGAGCGTGCCCTCGCTCGCGCTGGGCGCAGGCGACGTCACGCTGATGTCTCTGACCGCCGCCTACGGCGCCTTCGCCGATGGCGGCGTCGTCCATCAGCCGGTGCTGATCAGACGCGTCGAGGATCGTGAAGGGAAGGTGCTCTTTCAGGAAGCTGGCAAGTCGCATCGCGCGGTCAGCGAATCGACGGCTTACCTGATGGCGAGCATGCTCTCCGACGTCATCAACTCGGGCACGGCGTATCGTGCGCGTCAGACAGGATTCGTGCTGCCGGCGGCCGGCAAGACGGGGACGACGAACGATTACGTCGATGCCTGGTTCGTGGGTTTCACGCCGCACCTGGTGGCCGGCGTCTGGATTGGATTCGATCAGCCGTCGACGATCGTCTCTAACGGATATGCAGGGGAGCTTGCCGTCCCGGTGTGGGCGAGCTTCATGAAGGTGGCGACCAAGGCGGACAAACCCGATTGGTTCGAACGCCCATCGAACGTCGTCGCGGTGAACGTCTGCCGCGTGTCCGGAAAGCTGCCCGCAGGCGGATGCGATCACGTCGAGGTCGTCAACCGCGACGGCGGCCTCGAGAATCGCTCGATGATCTACACCGAGTTCTTCGTCAAGGGCACGCAGCCGACGGAGATCTGTCCGCTCCATCCGTCGCCGTCGTTCATGGATCGGGTCGCGGGCGTTTTCGGCGCGGGTGACTCGCCGAAACCCGTTCACGCCGAGGACACGGGTCTTCCTCCAACCCAGACTGGAACGGCCGGTTCCCATCCACCAGCCGCCCCCGCCCAGGTGCATCAGGAGCCGCCGCAGGACCAGAATACGGAAGCTCCGCCGAAAAAACGCGGGTTCTGGGCTCGCGTATTCGGTAAAGGCGACAAGAAGCCGGACCAGAATTCGAAGGATCAGGATCCCAAGGACCAGAAGAAAAAGGGCGGCTAAGAGCGCAGAACCCCGTAGAAGCTATAGAACGAACCCTGTAGAACCTCGCAGAACCCTGCAGAACCCAGTCGAACCCCGGGTTCTGGTAGGATCCCCCCAACAGCATGTCTTTCCGACAGATCGCAGGTCATCGGCATCTGCTCGACCTGATTGCGCGTGCCGCATCGCGGGGCACCTTGCCCCCGAGCGTGATCTTTGCCGGACCCGACGGGGTCGGGAAGCGGATGACCGCTGTCGCGCTTGCGCAATTGATGAACTGCCTCCAGCGCGACAAGTTCGAGGGGCTCGATGCGTGCGGTACGTGCGCAGCGTGTCAGCGAATCGCGCGCGGCGTCCACGCCGACGTTCTGATGATTGAGCCGGGCGACACCGGCGCGATCAAAATTGATCAGGTCCGCGACGCCATCGAGCGGTCGGCGTATCGGCCGTTCGAAGGCAGGCGCCGGGTCGTCATCGTGAATGACGCCGACGCGCTGAACGCTGAGGCTCAGAATGCGCTGCTGAAAACGCTCGAAGAGCCGCCGGCGGCTTCGACCTTCATTCTCGTGTCGTCGCGGGCTGACATGCTCTTGCCGACGGTGCTGTCGCGCTGCCAACGATTGCGGTTCGGCCGCTTGTCGCCCGCAGACGTTGCCGAAGTGCTGATGCGCGATCACGAGTATTCGGACGGGGATGCGCATGCGGCGGCGTCTTTGTCCGATGGCAGCGTCGGGAAGGCCCTGGAAGGTGGCAGCGACGAGTTTGTCGACGCGAGGGACGCTGCAACGGAGCTTCTTGATGCGGTCGCGACGACCTCCGATCCGTGGCGGCGCCTTGGTGGCGCGAAAGCTCTGGCAGGAGCGGCGCGCGGTGGGAGCGATCGTGACGAACTGGCGCGTCGGCTGTACGCGCTTTCATCGATAATTCGAGACTTGGGTGTTCTGCTTTCCCGCGCGGATGAACGTTGTCTCGCGAACACCGACCTGCGTGCGCGACTGGAGCGCCTGCAGCGGTCGTTCGATCCGGACCGTACGCTTCGCGCGTTTTCGGCGATTGATCGTGCGTTGGCAGCCCTCGATCGGAACGCCAGTCCGAAGATTGTTGCGGACTGGCTGGCGTTTCAGATCTAGCGGCGGTCATCGCGTTCTCGTGGTTCCGGCTTTAGCCGGAAGTGGCGCCACGATCATCGCCCATAGAGGCCGAGACTATGAGTTCCGGGGCGCAGCGCCCGTTCGTCAGCGTCAAGTTCTCGCCCGTAGGCCGCACCTACACCTTTCTTTTGCCGGAGCTGCAAGTCGACGTCCCGGAGCTGGCGCCTTCACCCGACGCCAGCCAGGAGCCAGCAGCTAGCAGCCAACAGCCAGAAGCCAGAACCCATGCCGCGTCGCCGCTTCCTCCGCTTTCGCCCGGTGACTCTGTCATCGTTCAAACGGCCGAAGGCCGCGCGCTCGGCACGGTGACCCGTTCGGTTTCGGAACTCGCCGCGCGTAAGTCTCCGCCGGCCGATTCAGATCTGCAGGTGGTTCGCCGCGCCACACGCGACGATGTCGTTACGAGGCTGAAACACCAGCATCGCGAGCAGGAAGCTCACCGGATCTGCCTGATGAAGATCAGGGAGCGCGGCCTGGCCATGAAGCTCACGCGGGTTGAACAGCTGTTCGACGGCTCGCGCCTCATCTTTTATTACACGGCCGAAGGACGGGTCGATTTCCGCGAGCTCGTCCGCGACCTCGCCGCGCATTTCAGGGTGCGCATCGAGATGCGCCAGATCGGCGTACGCGATGAGGCCAGGATGCTCGGCGGGTATGGATCGTGCGGCCGGCCGCTCTGTTGCACGACGTTCCTTCAAACTTTCGAGCCCATCTCGATCAAGATGGCGAAGCAGCAGAACCTGAGCTTGAACCCTTCGAAGTTGTCCGGGATGTGCGGCCGCTTGAAGTGCTGCCTTCGGTACGAGCTTCCAAACGGCAAAGGCGTGAAGCACGGTGGCTGCGCTGACGAAGGCGGCTGCGGATCCTGCGACAACCCGACCGGCCCGGGTGCGGGCGGCGGGTGTGGCAACTGCGGACCCGGCGGCTGTGGGAAGTGCGGGTGAACGCTCGACCGCGCATCGGTGTGACCGTCGGCGATCCTGCCGGCATCGGTCCGGAAATAGCTCGCAAAGCAGCGGCGGACGCGTCACTCGCGTCGCTCTGCGACATCGTCTTCTACGGGCCGTCCGACGACAGTGAGATCTCGCGCTTTTCGCGCGGCCGTGTCTCGGCCGACGCCGGACGCGCGGCCTATGACGCCATCGTCTCGGCGACCGCTGACGCGGTGGCCGGCCGGCTCGACGCAGTTGCAACGGCGCCGGTCAACAAGGAGGCGTTCGCGTTGGCAGGATTGCCATGGCGAGGCCACACCGATCTGCTCGCGCACCTGACCGGCGCGCCCCGGGTGGCGATGATGTTCTACGCCGAGTCGCTGCGAGTGATTCTCGCAACGGTCCATATCCCGCTCGCTCAGGTTCCTGCCGCGCTCACGCCCGACGTCGTCGAGGGCACGATAGAGCTTTCGGCACGCGAGCTACCGCGCTTCGGCATACGCTCGCCACGCCTGGCGCTCGCGGGTCTGAATCCTCACGCGGGGGAACATGGCGTCATCGGGCATGAAGATGATGACGTCCTGGCACCTGCGGTCGCGGCCATGCGCAGTCGCGGGGTGGCGGTGGATGGTCCGTTTCCTGCGGACACGATCTTCGTACGCGCCATGCGCGGAGAATTCGATGCCGTGATTGCGTGTTACCACGATCAGGGTTTGATCCCGATCAAGCTGGTCGCGTTTGGCCGGGCGGTCAACGTCACGCTGGGCTTGCCGATCGTCCGCACATCGGTCGACCATGGCACTGCGTTCGACATTGCAGGCAAGGGGATCGCGGACCCGTCGAGCATGATCGAGGCGATCAAGCTCGCGGCGCGGCTTGCCATGAGCCCGAAGGGCGAACTGGAATCTTGAAGCCTGAGAAGCGGCTAAACGCGAGCGAGCGCAGCAAAAATGAAGTCTGAACGCGAACAAGCACAGAAGAGCGTTGCGGAAAACCGCAAGGCCTTTCACGATTACCATATCCTCGAAACCTTCGAAGCCGGAGTCCAGCTGGTTGGCACGGAAGTCAAGGCGATCCGTGAGGGGAGCGTCAACCTCCGCGACAGCTTCGCGCGTGTGGACGACGGCGAAATTTGGGTCTACAACATACACATCAATCCTTACAGTCACCGTGGCTATGCCGACCATGAGCCGACGCGAAAGCGGAAGCTGCTTCTCCATCGGCAGGAGATCCGGAAGTTGATTGGTCGAACCGTCGAGCGCGGCATGACGCTCGTGCCGACGCGGATGTACTTCAAGAACGGGCACGTCAAGATCGCGCTCGGCCTGGCAAAAGGGAAGCAGGCGCACGACAAGCGCGAAACCATCAAGCGTCGCGAAACCGAGCGCGAGACGCGCGCCGCGGTGAAAGAACGGCAGAGATAGTGATAGATTTGGGACGTTTTTTTTTGACACAGGTGGGGGTAGGCAGATATGAAGGGAAATCGAGCGGTTCTGACCGCGATCGTCGTCCTCATTCTCGTCATTGCCGGCTGGTGGTTGTTCAAGCGCAGTAGTCGTGGACCCTCGATTGATCTCATTTCGACCTTTGATAGCGCGGTGAAGATGCCTGCCGGGGGACACTTCGAGGTCCTCGACGTGGACCTGAACGGCGACAAAAAGCGGGCGATCTTCACCACTCCTGCCACCCGCATAAAGTGGAAGGTCAAGATTCCCGATGATGGCTGGATCAAGGCGTGGCTCGGCATGAAGCCCGAGTCCTGGGAAAAGGAAGGGGACGGCGTGCTGTTCCGAATCGGCATATCCGATGGCCGGGCGTTTGAGGATCTCATGACGATGCATGTCGATCCCTTTCACAACAAGGCGGAGCGACGCTGGATTCCGGTTGCGGTTGACGTATCGGCCTACGCGGGTGAAGAAGTCGAAGTGATTTTCAATACGAACGTGAGCATGCCGGGCAAGCCGGACGACAGCCGCAACGACACCGCGCTGTTCGGCACGCCGGAAATCGTCGTGCGATGACCTCCGCGACGCGGACGCCGGTGCCCCTGCTGGATCTCGAGGCACAGTATCGGCCGCTCCGCGCCGAAATCCTGGCGGCAGTCACGCGCGTCTGCGACAGCCAGCGCTTCATCATGGGGCCCGAGGTGGAGGCCCTCGAGCGCGAGCTCGCGCAATATGTTGGCGTGCCGGAGGCCATCACTGTATCGTCCGGCACCGATGCGTTGCTGGCCGCGCTGATGGCGCTGGGGATCGGTCCGGGCGACGAGGTCATCACCAGCACGTTTTCATTTTTTGCCACCGCCGGATCGGTGGCGCGGCTGGGTGCGACACCGGTCCTCGTCGACATCGATCCGTTCACCTACAACGTCGATCCGGTGCGCATCCGTGCCGCGATCACGCCTCGCACGCGAGCCATCATTCCTGTTCACCTCTACGGGTTGTGCGCGGACATGGATCCGATCGTGGAGATCGCGCGCGAAGCGGGCGTGACCATCGTCGAGGATGCCGCGCAGGCGATCGGAGCCACCTACAAGTCGAGGCAGGCCGGAGCCATTGGCCAGATCGGCTGTTTCTCCTTCTTTCCCAGCAAGAATCTCGGGGCGTTTGGCGACGGCGGTTTCATCACGACGGCCGACTCCGCGCTCGCGCATGAAATCAGGCTGCTCCGAAACCACGGTGCCGAGCCGAAGTATTTTCACAAGCGCATCGGCGGAAACTTCCGCCTTGACGCATTGCAGGCCGCGGTGCTCCGCGTCAAGCTCCCGCACCTCGATCGCTGGACGACGATGCGGCAGGGTAACGCCGCACGGTACGACTCGCTCTTTCGTTCACGTGGGTTGACGGATCGGATCACGCTGCCGGTCGCGTCGCCGGATCGGCGACACATCTATAACCAGTACGTCATCCGTGTTCCGGACCGTGATCGAGTGCGGCAGTTCCTCGCCGATCGCGGGATTGGCACCGAGATCTACTACCCAGTGCCGTTCCACCTGCAGGAGTGTTTCGCCAGCCTCGGCCACACACTCGGTGATTTCCCGCACGCGGAAGCTGCGGCATCCTCCGTGCTGGCATTGCCTATCTACGGCGAGTTGACCGCCGAGCAGCAACGCCACGTCGTCGACGCACTGGCCGACGCGGTGAGGGGCTAAGGCGCAGCAGCGGCGTCCTACGCGAGTCTCTCTTTGACGAGATCGGCAACCCTCACGGCAATGGCGAGGCACGCCGTCAAACCCGGTGATTCGATTCCCGCCGCATGGATCAGCGATGGATGGTTCGTGTCAGCTCGAATCAGGAAGTCCGCGAACGGCTGATCGGGTGGCGCGAGCTTCGGCCGGATACCGCTGCCCCCGTAGGTGAGATCGTCGAGCGTGGCGTTTGGCAGAAGCTCGCGGGTCGGTTCGACGAAGTCTTCGAGCGGAATGCGATCCCGTTCGTAATCATCCTTGTCGGTCTGGTAGCGCGCGGTTGGTCCAAGCAGGACGGCCCCGCCGAGCGTCTTCGTCAGGTGCACGCCGAGACCGTGTCCGGCGGCGTGCGGCAGCGGGTAGACGAGCCCGTTCGCCCAGTCGCGCCTGGACGTGCGAAGTTGCGCGTACTCGCCGCGGCAGGGATAGATCGTGAAGCGCTCTCCACCAAGCGCCTGCGACACCTCGTCGGCGTACAGCCCTGCGGCGTTGACGACGGTACGGGCCAGCACGGTTTCCTGTTCGAGACGAACCTCGAATCCGCCATCGCGCGGCGCGCCGGCGATCACCCGCGTTCCACGGAGCAGCATGCCGCCGTGAGACTCTGACAGCCGCGCGAGCGCCTTCACGAGCGCTTCGGCCTCGACGCGGCCGGTCGCTGGCGACCACAAGGCCGCCTTGGCGGAGACGTGCGGCTCCCGGCTGCGCAGGAACGAGAGGTCGACCATTTCAAGTCCCTGAACGCCGTTGGCGATGCCCTTCTTTGCGAGCGCCTCGAGCGCAGGCCGTTCGTGCTCGTGCGCGGCAACGATGAACTTGCCGCAGCGGTCGTGGGCGACGTCGTGTGTTTTACAGAAGCCGTACAGGCGCTCGGCCCCTTCAACGCACAACTGTGCCTTGAGCGACCCGGCAGGATAGTAGATGCCTGCGTGGATGACGCCGCTGTTGTGGGTCGTGGTTTCCTGGCCGAATCGAGGGTGCCGCTCGGCGACGGCGATGGTCAGGCCGGTGGCGGCGAGTTCGGCCGCGACGGCCAGCCCGGTGACGCCGCCGCCGACGATCAAGGTATCAACTGATTCCATCTTGGGGTCTGCTTGTCCTCGTGGTTTCGATGGGCAATGGTAACGTAGTGGTCGTAGGCAAGTCATCTGAGGCAGGGCGGACGATCGAATGCGTTTTCTTGTGACTGGTGCCGGTGGGCAGCTTGGAGCGGTTATCGCCGAGCGTTTTTCCGCGTTGGGTGATGTGATCTCGATGACCCGGAACGATCTCGACATCAGCCGCGAGCCAGACGTGTTCCGGGCTATGGGGCAGGTCCGTCCGGACGTCATTATTAACTGCTCCGCCTACAACCAGGTTGACCGGGCGGAAGAGCAGGCCGTCCAGGCGTTTGAGGTCAATGCGTTTGGTGTGCTTGCCCTCGCCCGAGCCGCACGCGATGCCGGCGCAGTGCTGGTGCACTACAGTACCGATTTCGTCTTCGACGGAGTGAGCGACCGCCCGTACGTCGAGAGCGATCCCGCCGCGCCGCAAAGCAACTATGCCCGATCGAAGCTGCTGGGTGAATGGTTCGCGGCGGACGCACCGCTGCACTACGTCCTCAGAGTGGAGAGCCTTTTCGGCGGTCCACTCGCCAAGAGCAGCATCGACCGAATTCTTGACGCGATTCAACGAGGCGAGCCCGCTCGCGTATTTGTGGACCGGACCGTTACCCCGAGCTATGTGACCGACGTGGCGGAGGCCACGGCGCAGCTGCTCGTGATTCGGCCGCCTGCCGGCGTGTACCACTGCGTCAACAGCGGCGTCACGACCTGGCTTGAGGTGGCGCTGGAAGCAGCACGACTTCTGGGCCGCGATCCAAGTCTAATCCCGACGGAGGTAGCGTCCGTGTCGTTGCCCGCCAAACGGCCGAAGTATTGTGCCCTCTCGAACGAGAAGCTTCACCGGGAGGGAATCGGGATGCCCAATTGGCAGGATGCGCTGGGACGATACATCGCCGGTCGCAGCTGAACCCGCGTGTCGCGGTTGGTCTTTTGCCCTATCGACGCCGGTTCCGATGGGTATGGTATGGCGTCAGCCAGCCGCGTGACATCGCCGCCATGACTTCACGGCCGGCGGCGGTGCGTGTCCGCTGGACCTTCCGTCGCTCCGACAACGCGCGACCGAGCCCCGCAACCGCATCGACCTTCGCACGCACTATCGTCTTTCCGTGGTGAATCGCAGTAAAGCGGACGAGTGACACGAGGGTCAGCAGCACGTGCTGCGGCGCGTAGAGCCACACGCGCCACCCTGGCATGTTCTTGACCCAGGCCCAGACCAGATTGCGATGGCCGTGATAGGTGGCAAAGGCGCTGCGGACACCGGTCGTAGCGGAACCCACGTGGCACACGACCGCACCCGGGACGTAGAGACACCGGTGCCCGAGAAGACGAAGCCGGAACGCCAAATCGACGTCTTCCAGATAGCAGAAGAATGAAGCGTCGAAGCCCTGCACGTCGTTGAAGCTGTCGCGGCGCACGAGTGCCGCTGCCGCGCACGGCGAGAACACCTCATGGGGCTCGACGTGATCCGTCGGAGCGCGCTCGCCATGGCCAATGCGCCAGGGCAGGCCACTAACATGATAGGCATCGCCTGCGCCGTCGAGCCTGGAGGGATCCGACGCTAGTCGCAGGTCGCTCGCGAACATGGCGAACCCGGGATGCTCCTCGACCGCTCGCAGCATCCGCTCGAGCCACTCTGGCTCTGGAAACGCATCCGGGTTCAGGAACGCCAGCCAGTCGCAGTCGGCGGCAGCCGCTGCGGCGATGTTGTTGCCGGCAGCAAAACCCACGTTTTCGTCGAGCGCGATGAGCTCGATCCCCGGCGTCTGCGCGACGATCTCACGAGAACCGTCGGTGCTCGCGTTGTCGACGACCAGGATCCGATCGGCCGGCCGACGCTGCTTCGCCAGAGCGGCAAGAGCGGTTCCCAGGTAGGCGCCGGCATTCCAATTCACGATGAGCACGGCAACGCGCACGCTATCATTATTCCACGCGTGCACACGACGCCCGGCATCACGGTCATCATCGTCAACTACAACAGTGGCCCGCACTTGGCGGAGTGTCTTGCGTCGCTCGATGCAGGGCTGACCGGCTTCAATTGGGAACTTGTGGTCGTTGACAATGCGTCGATCGATCACAGCGAGTCGGTGGTCGAGAACGAGGAAACAACGAGCCGTGCGCGCCTCGTCCGACGCCCAACCAACACGGGCTTCGCCGCGGCCGCAAACCTGGGAGCGCGAACCGGTGCTGCGGACCTTCTTCTATTCATCAACCCCGATTCCGTCGTGGCCCCCGGATTCCTCGAACCGCTGCTCGATGAGTTGAATGCGGGCGCGCGCCGCGCTGCCGTTGCGCCGTGCGTGTTCAACGAGGACGGCTCTCCGCAGGGGAATGCCCGGGGAGACCCGACGATGATGACCGGGTTCTTTGGCCGGTCGACGCTGCTGTCCCGCCTGTTTCCGTCCGCTTATCTGGCGCGCCGCAATGTGCTGATTCCCACGCCTCAAGAGAGCCAGTCAGCCGCGTCGGTCGACTGGGTCAGCGGTTCCTGCGTGCTCATGCGACGGGAGGCTTTCAAAGAAGTCGGCGGGTTCGACGAGCGTTACTTCCTCTATTGGGAAGATGCCGACCTTTGCCGCCGTCTTAGAAAAGCCGGATGGAGTATTCGCTTTAGGCCTGACGCCCGAGTCGTGCATATCGGTGCGCGAAGCAGCCGTACGGTGAAGCCGCTGGCCATTCGTGCCTTTCACCGAAGCGCGTATCTGTACTACTGCACACACGTTGCGCCATCACAGTGGAGCGCACGGCGATGGCTCGCGGCTGGGCTCTTGTCTGCTCGCTGTGGAATCAAGCTGCTGGCTGCGCGCATGCATTGAGTCAGGCGCAGCACACGCCATTTCCGACTCGTCGTCGCGAAGAATTGTTGCGGTCACCTCGAATCACGAGCTCTGCCGCTTCAGATGAAGAGTTGTGCTCGCTTCACGGCTCTGCAAAAAGTGCGCAGCGGCTTACGAAAGTGTAAAGTTTTGCGTCGCTTTGAGACGACGCATCCTTGGCATTTTTGACGGTTTTCCGGGGCTGAAAAGGCGACATCTAGTGGGTACGCGGCTTGCCTCAGCCGTTAACCATCATGATGCCTAAGACTCCACTGAGTCGCATGCTGGGTCTCATCCTATTCATGGGTCTGTCAGCGGACGTGGCACAGGCTGCGACCGTGACCCTGGCGTGGGACCAGAGCGCTGATCCGAGTGTTACCGGGTACACACTGTCCTGGGGCAATCTGCCTGGCTCGTATACGAGCAGCATGAACGTCGGCAACGTGACCCAAGCACAAGTGGCGGGACTCACCGACGGGGCGCCCTACTACTTCGTTGTTCGCGCGTATAACTCCTCCGGCATGTTAAGCGCGCCGTCCGTGGAAGTGTCGAGGCGCGTGGGCATTCCCTTTGCCGTGAGGGGCGATTTCAACGGCGATTTCTCAGCTGACGTTGGTGTGTTTCGTCCGTCGACCGGCGCGTGGTACGTCGCAGGGCAGGGCGGGATCATTTGGGGCGGCACTGGCGACCAGCCCGCGATCGGCGACTACGACGGTGACGGCCGAATGGATATCGCCGTTTTCCGTCCTTCAAACGGCGCGTGGTACGTAAAAAATTCGAGCAACGCGGGCGCCGCGTTCACATGGGGTGGCACGGGCGACAGTGCAGTGCCTGGCGACTACGACGGTGACGGCAAGACCGACATCGCGGTCTTCAGGCCCTCGACCGGCACTTGGTATATTTGGAAGTCGAAATCGCAAACAGGTGTCTCCTCGGTGTGGGGTGGTGGAGGAGACATCGCAGTGCCGGGCGACTACGATGGCGACGGCATCACCGATATCGCGATCTTCCGCCCAGCGACCGGTGCATGGTTCATCGTGAAATCCGCCACGCAGGCCGCCGTCAGCATGACGTGGGGTGGTGCGGGCGACATCCCGGTGCCAGGCGACTACGATGGGGATGGCAAGGCCGATCTCGCGGTGTTTCGCCCCGCTACCGGCACTTGGTTCATCATCCAGTCGAGCACGGGATCGTCGATCAGCCTGACCTGGGGTGGCACTGGTGATATTCCGGTGCCAGGCGACTACGATCGCGATGGCAAAACGGACATCGCGATCTTCCGTCCAGCGACTGGGACGTGGTTCATCGCCAATAGCGGCGGCTCGGCGGCGAGTGCCTTCGTATTTGGTGGCTTCGGCGACATCCCGGTCATCAAGTAAGAGTGAAGCTGTTGGAGTGCCGGGCGGGGACTCGCACCGAGTCCCCCGCCCGCCGCTCGACACCATCACGACGAAAGATCCAATTCCCCTTCAACGTTCTCTCCAGCCAGCTTCGCACTCCGACCAATAAGGCGCGACTGAATCCGACTGCCGCGCGTGATAGGATCGCTCGCGCTCGAGCCTTTTCGGATGCGTGCATTTGTCACCGGCGGTGCCGGGTTTATTGGCAGCTCCCTCACTGATCGCCTCTTAGCGGACGGACATTCCGTCGTCGTCTTCGACAATCTCTCGACCGGGCGACAGTCGTTCCTTCAAGACGCCGCAAGCCGTTCCGCCTTTACCTTTGTTCATGGCGATACGATGGATGCCGGTGCGCTCACGGTGGCGATGGCGGGCGTCGATGTCGTCTTCCACCTGGCAGCCAATGCCGATGTCCGTTTCGGCACGCATCACCCTCGAAAGGATCTCGAGCAGAACACGATCGCGACGTTCAACGTGCTTGAAGCGATGCGGGCCAACAACGTCCGTCGTGTAGTTTTCGCCTCGACCGGGTCAATCTACGGCGAGGCCTCGATCGTTCCCACGCCGGAAGATGCGCCATTTCCCGTGCAGACGTCGCTCTACGGCGCATCGAAACTGGCCGGAGAGGGTCTCATTCACGCGTATTGCGAGGGGTTCGGCTTCGAATCGTGGATCTTTCGATTCGTCTCGATCCTCGGCGAGAGGTATACACACGGACACGTGTTCGACTTCTACAAGAGCCTGAAGGCGGATCCGACGCGGCTCCGCGTGCTTGGCGATGGCCGTCAGCGCAAGTCCTACCTGTACGTGCAGGACTGCATCGACGCGATCTTCCTCACCATGGCGCGCGCGAGGGACAAGGTGAACACGTTCAACCTCGGAACCGACGAGTATTGCTGCGTGAACGATTCCATCGGCTGGATTACCGAGCACTTGGACATCCGTCCGGAACTCGAGTACACCGGTGGCGATCGCGGGTGGATCGGCGACAACCCGTTCATTTTTCTGGATACCGCCCGCGTTCGCGCGCTCGGATGGACGCCGCGGTTGACCATCCGGGAAGGCGTCCTTCGCACGCTCGACTATCTGCGGGCGAACCCCGGGCTGCTCGAGGCGGGTGCGTGAACGTCGCGGTTCTCGGGCTTTGGCACCTCGGTTCGGTCACTGCGGCCTGTCTCGCCGCCGCCGGCCACAGCGTCCGCGGCTTCGATCCTGACCCAGGGCGGATCGCTGGGCTCGCGGCCGGCCGACCGCCGATCGCCGAACCAGGACTGGCGGAGCTGATTGCCGCGGCATTGCAGTCCGGTGCCTTGCGTTTCACGGCCGACCTTGCCGAAGCGGTCGTCGGCGCGGACGTCGTGTGGGTGACCTTCGATACGCCTGTCGACGATGAGGATCGTGCCGATGTCTCCTCTGTGATTCGTAGCGTGGAGCGCGCCTTCCCGTATCTGGGCGACGGCGCGATTATCCTGTCGTCGTCGCAGCTTCCGGCTGGAACCACGCGCGGTTTCGAGGAAACCTGGAGCAGCCAGGCTGCCGGGCGATCAGTATCGTTTGCCTGCTCCCCTGAGAACCTCCGGCTGGGCAAGGCCATCGAGACGTTCACGAAGCCCGACCGCGTCGTCGTCGGTGTGCGCGAGGCTCGGGCGCGCAACCGCATCGCCGAGCTGCTTGCTCCGATCACCGATCGAATCGAGTGGATGTCGGTCGAGTCGGCCGAGATGACCAAGCACGCAATCAATGCGTTCCTGGCGACGTCAGTCACATTTGCGAACGAGATAGCCGCCCTGTGCGAATGCGTGGGAGCGGACGCGAAGGAAGTTGAACGGGGATTGCGCACGGAGCGGCGAATCGGTGCGCTGGCGTATGTCGCGCCCGGTGGAGCATTCGCAGGCGGCACGCTCGCGCGTGACGTGGCGTTTCTTCGGGAGCTAGGCACGAGCAGCGACCGCCCGACTCTGCTCATGGATGGCGTGCTGGCGAGCAACACCGCTCACGGGGTCTGGGCGCGGCGTCGGCTCGAGACCGAACTGGGACGTGCACGCGGATCGCGAGTCGCCGTCTGGGGTCTCACCTACAAACCGGGGACCGACACCTTGAGGCGTTCGGCGAGCATCGAGCTCTGCCGGTGGCTCGTCAGCGAAGGCGCCGACGTGCATGTCCACGACCCGGCCGTTGGCGATCTGCCCCAGGATCTCGCGGGCGTTACCCGTCATGTTGAGCCAGTCGAAGCGGCCACGGGCGCGCGTGCCCTTGTCGTCGGCACCGACTGGCCGCTCTATCGTCAGGTGAATCTCGATCGGCTGGCCGAGGTTGCGCCCGGGCTCCGGGTCATCGATGCGAATCGATTCCTCGGCGGGACTATGGGAAGCGATCCGCGTTTTCGACTCATCTCCGTTGGACAGCCACGCGAATGACCTTGCTCGCTGGTCGTAATGCCGTGATTACCGGAGCCAACCAGGGACTTGGCCTGGCGATCGCCAACGCCTACGTCGCAGCAGGGGCGAGCGTGTTGATCTGTGCTCGCGGCGAGGAATTACTCGAGGATGCCCATCGTGCTCTCGCCCGCGCTGCGGGTAGAGAGCAAGTGGTGGCCAGCGAGCCTGCTGATGTGGCCAACCCCGACGATGTGAAACGGCTCGCGGCGCGCGCGCTGTCGATGTTTCCGCAGGTTCACGTCCTGGTAAACAACGCAGGCGTGTACGGGCCGATGGGGTCGATCGAAACCGTCGATTGGATGGAATGGGTGCGAGCGATGGAGATCAACGTCCACGGCTCCGTGCTGCCTTGCCGCGCCCTGCTGCCGCACTTCAAGGAACGCCACTACGGCAAGATTGTTCAGGTCTCGGGCGGCGGAGCGACGAATCCGCTGCCGCGCATCAGCGCGTATGCGGCGTCGAAGGCAGCCGTCGTTCGGTTCGCCGAGTCACTCGCGCTCGAGGTCAAGGCGTTCAACATCGACGTAAATTCAATCGCTCCCGGCGCGCTCGCGACGCGAATGCTCGACGAGGTGCTCGCGGCAGGGCCGGGTGCAGTGGGCGACGAGTTCTACGACCGCATGGTCAAGACCAAAGAGCAGGGAGGGACACCGCTCGAGGTGGGGGCGGCTCTCGCAGTGTTCCTGGGATCAGCGGCAAGCGACGGCATCACGGGTCGCCTCTTGAGCGCCGTCTGGGATCCCTGGGAGCAGCTGGCGAGTCACCGGGAAGACCTCGACCGTTCAGACGTCTACACGCTTCGCCGCATTGTGCCGAAGGATCGCGGCTTCACCTGGGGAGAACGATGAGCGATTCGCCGGGAATCGCTCTCGTCGGCTGCGGTCTGATCGGCCGAAAGCGAGCGTCGAGCATCATCAACGGCCGACTCGTCGCGTGTGCGGACTCGTTTCCGGAGCGCGCCGAGAACGTGGCGGCGAGCGTACCAGGAGCCGTCGCCGGGAGCCGGTGGCAGGATGCCGTCTTCCGCGACGACGTTGACATCGTCATTGTCGCGACGACCAACGAGGCCCTGGCGCCTCTGAGTTTGGCGGCCGTCGAGGCTGGCAAGCACGTGCTGGTCGAGAAGCCGGCGGCGCGAACGACTGCGGAACTCGATCGAGTGATCGAGGCGGCGCAACGCTACAACCGCCGCGTCCGCGTCGGGTTCAATCACCGCTATCATCCGGCGATGTTGGAGGCACGCGCGCTGATCGATTCCGGCGCACTCGGCCCCTTAATGTTCATTCGTGGACGATACGGGCACGGAGGTCGCCTCGGGTACGAGCGTGAATGGCGCGCCGATCCTGCGAAGTCGGGCGGCGGCGAACTCATGGACCAGGGCGTCCACCTGATCGATTTGGCCGGTTGGTTCCTCGGTCCCTTCACGCAGGTCGAAGGCGTGGCGGCGACCTACTTCTGGAACATGCCGGTGGACGACAACGCCTTCTTGACGTTGAGTACGGCGGGCGGACAGACCGCGTTCCTTCACGTGAGTTGCACCGAATGGAAGAATCTCTTCTCGCTCGAGATCTACGGTCGTCACGGCAAAATCGCGATCGATGGGCTCGGTGGGAGTTATGGAGTCGAGCGCTTCGCCCATTACCGGATGTTGCCTGAGATGGGCCCTCCCGACACCGTCATTCGCGAGTATCCCCGTGGCGATCGATCGTGGACGCTCGAGCTCGAGGAGTTCATGGAGGATATCCGCCTCGACCGCGAACCCTCTGCCGGACTGCGCGCCGCGCGAGCGGCGCTGGACGTGGTTGAGCGTGTCTATCGGCGATCCGGCTATGATTTCGTTTCCATGCCCGACGCCAATCGATGATCATCACTCGCAGCCCGCTCCGCATCACGCTTGGTGGAGGAGGCACCGACCTTCCTTCCTACTACTCGGAACGTGGCGGGTTTCTGATTGCCGCGGCGATCGATAAATACGTGTATGTGACCGTCATGCGTCCGTTCACGCCGGGCATCTATTTGAAGTACTCGAAGCTGGAACAGGTGCAATCGGTTGCCGAGGTGCACCATCCGATCATCCGTGAGGCGATCGCGCTTCTCGACTTCACGACGCCCCAGGTAGAGATCACCACACTGGCCGACATCCCGGCGGGAACAGGGCTCGGGTCGTCGGGCAGTTTCACAACGGCTCTGCTCAAGGCGCTGTTCGCGCATCGCCGCCGGTTGGTGCACCCGAGCGAGTTGGCCGAGCTGGCGTGTCAGATCGAGATCGATCGTCTAGGGGAGCCAATCGGCAAACAGGATCAGTACATTGCGTCCTACGGCGGGCTTACCTGCTTCACCTTCGAACGGGATGGGAGCGTCAAGGCCGAGCCGCTCAAGCTGCCAATCGAGGCGCTGTTCAACCTCGAGGACGACCTGCTGCTGTTCTTCACGGGGTTTTCACGCGCGGCCGGCACCATCCTCGCCGATCAGAAGCAACGAACCCAACGACACGACGAAGTCATGCTCCAGAATCTCGACGGTGTCAAAGAGCTCGGACTCCGCAGTCGCATGGTGTTGGAGAAGGGCGACACCGCGGCCTTCGGCGATCTGATGCACGAACAGTGGGAGCAAAAGAAGCGGCGATCGGGCGCGATGAGCAATCCCCACATCGACGAGTGGTACGAGCTTGCGCGCAAGAACGGGGCCCTGGGCGGCAAGCTGGTGGGCGCGGGCGGCGGCGGCTTCCTGATGTTCTACGCCGAGGATCATCGCCGGCTCCGCGAAGCGATGACGCGGGCCGGTCTGGAAGAAGTGCGTTTTCGATTCGATTTCGAGGGGACCAAGGTGCTCCTCGCATGAGTCTGCCCGTAGCAATTCTCGCGGGCGGCCTGGCGACGCGCTTGCGGCCGGTGACTCAGGAGATCCCGAAGTCGCTCGTCGACGTGGCGGGCTTGCCTTTCGCGGTGCACCAGGTAATCTGGCTCCGTGGCCAGGGGATCGAGCGCATCGTGTTCTGCGTCGGCTATCGCGGCGAAATGATCCGTGAGGCGCTCGGGGACGGTCGGCGCTGGAACGTTTCGATCGATTACGTGTTCGACGGTGATCGGTTGCTCGGCACGGGAGGCGCGCTCAAACGGGCGCAACCGGTGCTAGGCGACCCATTTTTTGTGATGTATGGTGACTCGTTCGTCGATTGCGACCTCCGGTCGATCGAGCGCGCGTTTCGCATCGACGGACGAGCGGGGCTGATGACCGTCTTCCGCAACGACGATCAGTGGGACCGCAGCAACGTGCTGTTCGTGGACGGCCGTCTGCTCCGCTACGACAAGCGGAACCGCACATCCGACATGCGGCACATCGATTACGGGATTGGGGTGCTGTCAGCGCGAGCCCTGGATGCGTTCCCACCTGGCGAGCCGTTCGACCTCGCGGCTGTCTACGAGCGATTGCTGGCGAACAACGAATTGATCGGGTTTGAAGTGTCCGAGCGGTTCTATGAGATTGGATCCCCCGAAGGGCTGGAAGAGACCCGCGCATTCCTAGCCGGAAAGCGCGGAGCCACCGACGTCACGCCATGAGCTACGCACGGCAGCACCTGCAGGAAGCCGCACGCATCATCGACTCGATTGACGCGGACGCCATCGAGCGCATCGCCGAAATTCTCTTGAAGGCACGAAACGCCGGCGGCCGGCTGTTTTTTCTCGGCGTGGGTGGAAGTGCCGGGAATTGCTCGCATGCGGTGAACGACTTTCGCAAGCTCGCCGGCTTTGAAGCCTATGCGCCCACCGACAACGTGTCGGAGCTGACCGCCCGGACCAACGACGAGGGCTGGGAAACGGTCTTTGCCGCCTGGCTCGCCGGCAGCCGATTGCGTTCAGAAGACGCCGTGTTCGTGTTCTCGGTGGGTGGGGGCAGCCTGGAGAAAAACATCAGCGCCAATCTGGTTCGAGCGCTGCAATACGCACGACATGTCGGCGCCGCCATCGTCGGCGTCGTCGGACGCGACGGCGGGTATACCGCCGACGTAGCTGACGCGTGTGTGATCGTGCCGACGGTGAATCCAGAAACCGTGACGCCGCACAGCGAGGCCTTCCAGGCGGTCGTGTGGCATTTACTCGTGTCCCATCCGTCACTGAAGCTGGTGGCGACGAAATGGGAGTCCACGCGGTGAAGGCCGCGGTGTTTCTTGATCGCGACGGGGTCATCAATCGCTCGATCGTTCGAAATGGACGCCCTTACCCGCCTCAACGTCTCGAGGATCTGGAAATCCTGCCCGGTGTCCAAGAGGCGCTCGAACGGTTGAAGGTTGCAGGCTTTGCCACCGTCGTGGTCACCAACCAGCCGGATGTTGCCCGGGGCCGCCAGACGCGAGAAGTCGTCGAGGCGATGCACTCACACCTGGCAGAGCTCCTCTCGCTTGACGAGTTCCGCGTCTGCTACCATGACGACCAGGACGGGTGCCCCTGTCGGAAGCCCAAGCCGGGTCTCTTGATGCAGACACCCATCTACGATCTCGCCCGAAGTGTGATGGTCGGCGACCGCTGGCGCGACGTCGAAGCCGGTCGTCGAGCGGGATGCCGCGCGGCCGTTTTGATTGACTACGATTACGCGGGAGAGGAACTCACCGCGGAGCCGGACGTTCGATTCCGCTCGCTTGCCGAATCGGTCGACTGGATTCTTGCGACCATGGTGCACGGATGATCCTGGCTGACTTGCGGACGAAGATCTTCGCCGACGGGGCCGAGCTCGAAAGCATGCTCGCCCTCGCCCGAGAGCCGTACATCAAGGGGTTCACCACGAACCCCACGTTGATGCGCAAGGCCGGTGTCTCCGACTATCGCGCCTTCGCGAAACAGGTCGTTGCCGCGATTCCAGATCGGCCGATCTCGTTCGAAGTCTTCTCCGACGAGTTCGCGGAGATGGAACGTCAGGCGCTCGAGATCGCGACGTGGGGCGAACACGTCTACGTGAAGATTCCGGTGACGAACACGAAGCGCGTTCCGGCGTACGACCTGATCCGCCGGTTATCGCACAGCGGCGTGAAAATCAACGTCACCGCCATCCTCACGTTGGAGCAGGTACGCGACGTCGTTGCGGTGCTGAAGGGAGGTGCGCCGTCGAACGTGTCCGTGTTCGCCGGCCGCATTGCGGATACGGGGCGCGACCCCGTCCCGCTGATGACCGCCGCCATGGAGCTGCTCCGCGCCGAGCCGCAGGCTGAGCTCATCTGGGCGAGCCCCCGTGAGTTGCTGAATATCTTCCAGGCCGAGGCGATTGGCTGCCACATCATCACGGTCACGCAGGACATCCTCAAGAAGCTCCCGCTCGTTGGCAAAGCGTTGGATGATTACTCGCTCGAGACGGTGAAGATGTTCTACGACGATGCGCAGTCGGCCGGGTTCTCGCTGGAACTGGCGGCCAGACTGTCATGAGGGATCTCGAAATCGATGCCGCACGCCCCTGATCCCGCCGCTCAGATCGGACAGATCCAGCTTCGACTTCAGTATCAGGACCTCGCGCGTCGGGGCATCGATCTGCCGACATTGGAAGATGTCGAATTTCGCTGCCAATCACAGAACGGCGAAGACGGCATTCTTCTGTACATCTTCGCGCTGATCGGGACGACGAATCGGAAGGTGGTCGAGATCTGTGCGGGTGACGGGATCGAGTGCAACGCTGCGAATCTTCTCGTCAACCATGGCTGGAGTGGACTGTTACTCGACGGCGACGCCGAACTGGTCGCCCGCGGCAGGGCCTTCTACGCAAGCTGTCTGAACACGTGGGTGCAACCGCCGACGTTCGTCCACGCCTGGATCACGACTGATGGGGTGAATTCGCTGGTTGCCGACCACGGTTTCAGCGGGCCTGTCGACCTCCTTTCCCTCGATGTCGACGGCAATGACTACTGGATTTGGAAGGCGCTCGACTGCGTGACGCCTCGAGTCGTCGTGCTCGAGTTCAACGCCGGCTGCGGGCCTGACGTCAGTGTCACGATGTCCTATCAACCTGACTTTCGCCTCGACTACACCGTCCAGCCATATCGCTGCGGCGCGTCGTTGTCGGCGTTCGTCAAGCTGGCGCGTGCCAAGGGGTACCGGCTCGTTGGCGTCCAGTCCCGCGGATTCAATGCGTTTTTTGTCCGGGATGGAATCGGCGACCGATTGTTGCCCGAGCGATCAGTACGGGAGTGTTACGACGCAGTTGAGTCGCTGAGGAGGCTGACGCCGGCAGATGCGCAGTATCTACTCGGCGGACCAAGACTCTGGTGGGAGGAAGTGTGAGCGCCGCGCCGCTTCGCGTCCTCACAGTCTTCGTGCGCGCCGGGACGGACGCGTATGCAGATGCCGAAGAGCGGCTCAACGGTCTTTTTGCCAGCCAATTCCCGGGGCTTTCTCGCGACGTCGTGGTTGTCGACAACCTGTTGCCTGCGGGCATTCATGAGCGATCACCCGGACGAGTGGTGGTCGGCGGCGACAACAGCTCCTGGGAGTTCTCGGGAGTCGACGTGGCAGTGCGGCACATGGGCGCCGCGTTGTGGCAATACGATCTCGTGAACGTCGTCACGTCGGCATTCGAGCAGCTCTACACAGCCTATCTCGAGCGTTTTCGGCCGGATGTGTTGACGGCCATCCGCGATGCCCCCGTCTGTGTTGGCCATATCGATTGCTACAACTCGCCGATCACCGTCCTGTCCTATCGCAGTCAGCATTGGTTGCGGAGTTGTTTCCTGATGCTGCCGGTCACCGAATTGCGTCTGCTTGGATCGTTTGTGTCCGCGGCAAGTCGCGCGCTCTGGTTCAGCGGCAACGCCGAAGATCCGTTTGCGCCCGGTGCTCCGCTTTGCGTGAGCTACCGTCAGTACCTGCTCGACTGGCTGCTCGGAAAAGACATCGGTCAGGGCGTGACGTGGCACCGGACTCTCGCGCACGACGAGGCAGGCCTCGAGATGTTCGAACAGAAGGCGCGGATGATTCTCAACGAGCACCTTCTGGGCATCCGGCTTCGCGCGGCCGGATGCCGGTTGATTGACGTGACGTGGCTTTCGTCAGTCTTGCGGCGGCGAAGCGCCATCAATTGGGACACACCCTGGTGGACCCAGCTGTCGGAGCGCGACCGTGATGCGATTGCCATTCGGCCCCCGCTCGCGTCTGAACCCGCCTGACCGATTTGCACCCGCGACGGACTCTCAGCGACTTCGATCCATCGACGAGACGACTCTCATCCACCACGAACCGCCGTGACGTTGTACGCCACTTAGCGAACCCGACCACAGCGGCGCGACCACCTGGGCCAGATCGCGGTCGAGACTCACGAACATGTTGGGCAGCTCAATCTGGAGATGGGGGCCTTGCGCAAGGACCAAGGCGGCAAGCAGGTACTGCTCGGAGTAGTAGCGGTCGTTCCACTCAGGCGGATAGTCGTAGGGCAGAAAGATGTCGTGGACGTGCACGAGCACGCCGGGCGCGAGCGCGGGCAACACCTCGAGAAACATCACGACACAATCCGAGTTGGTGAAGACCCGGTGCGAGTTGTCGATTAAGAGGATGTCGCCTTCTCCAAGGTCCGCAAACACGCTCTTGTCGGCGGTCTCTACCGGAGCGCGCACGATCCGGTTGCACAGGCGGTCGATCTCGGCCCGCGGGTTGGGGTCGATGGACGTGATGTCCAGCGCGACATCATGATCAGTTGCCGCGCGCCTTGCGATTTTCGTCGTCCAGCCTGAGCCAATCTCGATATAGCGGCGAGGCTTGCTGCGGGCGATGAACGTATACAGCGCGGCAAGATCGAGCCCCGAGAACCACGGATTCACCCAGGCCGGTTGATCAGGCCGCTGATCGTCCGGATCGAGCGGTATAGCTGCGAGCCATGTCGACAGTTCCACGATGTCCCGTAGCCGCCGGCGATAGCCTTCACGTCCCCGGTTGATGATCTCGTAAAGTCCGGGATGCGGCGGCTTGCCGTGTCCCCAGCGCGGCGACGGGGTCACGGGATAGTCGAGGAGAATCTGCATGACTCAAAAGTCTACACCGCCGGTTCACGCCGTTCGATCCTGCCTTTCCACCATCGATTACAGTCGCGGCGTGTCACGCGGCGTCAGGGCCAGCCCGATGCAAAGATTGCAGAACATCAGCGGCACTCCGAGCGGGAAGAAGCTCCGCTCGCGCACCTCGAAATAGGGCGCGAGTTCCGCCTGGATTTCATCTGGCAGGTTGATGTGCTCGCGTTTGTAGAATTCGGCGTAGTTCACGCTGAAATGCTTGTTCCAGAGTCGCTCGGCTGAGATCTTTCGAGCCAGCGCATAGGCGGGGCTGCCTTCGGTCGGGAAGACAATGAGAAACCGGCCCGACTTCTTGTTGATCAGCCTGTAGACTTCGCGAATGCAGGCCGGCAGGTTCGGCAAGTGCTCGAGAACGTGGACCGCGATGATGCGATCAAAGAATTCGTCGGCAAACGGCATCCGCTGCTGGCAGTCGCCGACGACGGTGTTGACGCGCGGATAACGGCGCCGGATCTCTGCCGCCATGTTCTCGCGGAACTCGTTGCAGTAATACTCAGAAAGCTGTTCTTCGGTCAGTTTTTCATATTGCAAGTGCTCGCCCAGACCGGCGCCAATCTCGAGGGTCGTCCGGAAGGACGGTTGCGCATGCTTGACCGGAAAATTGTGGTTGAACGATTCGATCAGGCCGTACCGGACCGGCAAATGCTCGTGCCAGAGCCGCATGAACTCGTCATGCCGGCTTTTTTGCTCCGCGGTCAGCGGAGCGAGGATCTTTGGCCACTTGGCGGTTTGCATCACTTCAACGCTGCTCGCCTGAGCGAGACTCTCCTGAGGGACACGGAACTCGTTGATTGGTGTCGCCCTGGTCGAACGTCAGAATGGGCTTTCGAAGCGCGATGAGGAACGGGTTTCGCTGGTCGGCTTCTGGAGCGACTGGCACGTCCGCGGCGAGCGGCCAGGTCTTGGCGAAGGTCAGCGTATTGTGGCCTTCATGCAGAAGCATGGAAACGATGGTCCCGCGATCCGTCAACGTCCACTCGCATCCATCGCCTGCGTCGTCGGTTGACTTGAAGTGCACTTCTCCGATTTTTGGAGGCAACGCTTGACTCAGCGCGAGCCCCGCATGAATCGTCGCCCTGCCCGGCCGGCTTGCTGTGGCGATGAGCGTCGTCGGCTTGTCTCCCAACCAGACCAGCTGTGATCCGTTGACCGCCCACGGATACGCGTTGTCGATCTCCGAGACGACAGCCCAGCCGACATCGCCGGTATCCCAGAGAGCGTATTGAGAATTGTTCCAGAGTCGCTTCCAGTGCTGTTGTTCAACGATCGGGCCTGGGTCGGCCGCATCGGTCAGCAAGAGACGCAGGTTTCGCCACGGGACCGGCGTCGCCTGAGCCATCACCGCCTGAAACGGCGGCGCCGCCAGATATCCAGAAGTGGAAACCAAACGGGTGGTCGAAGCGCGCAAGAAGTAGCTCGCCCAATGCAAGGCGGCCGGATCGGCAACGGCCACTGCGATTGGGCTGCCGTGGGCCAGCCTCTCCACCGCCCCCAGCTCGCGGAACGCCTTGATGTCGGGCGGTGGCGGCGCAATGACCTCATGAACCGCACGATTCAAACTGACGCCGAAAGTCGCGATAGGGATCAGTGCCGCAACACCAGCCGCATATGGATGTAGCTTTCCGCACTCACGCACGGCGATGACGACGGCCAGCACGAGCAGCCACCATCCAAGCAGAACGAACTTGTAGGCGCCATATCCATATGCACGCTGCCAGGCGAACACGCTGAATCCCGATGCTAGTAAGAGAAACGTGACGACCACTGCCCAGTTGCGACTGCGAATCAACCGGCTCAAGCCGAACAAGAAGAACGCCGACAGCGATACCGCGAATAGGTTCTGTCGCCATACCTTCGGCGAGAGTTCGAGATGTTCGGAGCCAAGGGCCCACAGTGACGCCAGCCGTCGCTGCGGATCGATCAACCCATTGAAGAGTCCTTCGCCAGCGCGGTCAGTCGCGGCCGCGGCGCCCGTGCCGAGCTGAGTCCGGAAAAACGCCAAGAATTCATGCGCGTACGGATACACCAAGAAGCTTGTGGTGACGATCGCAATCAGGACCGCCACCAGGGTCGCCCGAAGAGGCAAACGGAACGACGAATCGATGAAGAACAGAGCACCGCAACCGAGAATCACGGGCGCAAATTCCGGATACGTATAGATGGTCGCGGCAGTGAGCAATCCAACAGCCACGGCTCTTCCCCTGAGCCCGGTGACTGATTGATGTAAGCCAAGCGTTGCGAGAGCGGGCAATGTCGGGAGCGCGAGAAGATTGTCGACGTTGCTGACCCAGATGGCATTGGCGATCCAATTGCCTGCCCCCGCGCCAAGGGCGAGCAGGAAGGCGTACCGATTCGACAACCCGAGGGTGCGTCCGACGGCGGCGGCCACGCTTCCGATCGTGAACGTGGCGAGCATGAGCAGGAGACCGAACGCCGCTTGAGTATCCCGTTCGCGCGTGACCGTCGCGAGCCAGGCAAGCGTGGCTGGGCCGACAAAACGCGTCGCACTTAGATTCGCCGCCCACTGGTAAGCCGGTGCCAAGCCTCCCTGGGTGCCCCTTGGAAACTCCCAGAGGTAGGCGCCGAACACCGTATAGGACCATGCGTCCGGATGGGCTGTACCCGCAAATCCTCCGAAACCCCGGACGAGATATGGCAGAAGAACGATTGCCGGCACGAAAACAGCGATCCCGGCTATCAGCGTGCCGTCGCTTCTTGCTCCGCGCAAGGCCTGACGGTTCGACCTCGCGACGCGCAACTCCCGACCGATGCCGAACACCGCCAAAACCGTAACCGCGAGCCACACCCACATCGCCACACGGCTGATCGGCCATCGAACCGCGGCGCTCATGCCGAGAGCGACGGCGACGAACGCCTGGGTCATCGCAGGACCGAGTAACCATCCTGGTATCCCCAACGCTGTCTGGCGCAACGCGACGAGAAGGCTTCGGCCGGCAAAAATCCAAATCGCGGCGATCACGAGGTAACGAACGAGGTCGAGCAGTTCCAAGCCTGGCACCAGATTACTTTGTTACGCGTGGTTGAGCCTGCCGGCGGACAATCGTCCGCCGGCGAGAGGGAAGCGCCAGTCCAACGCAGTAAGGTGGGTTAGTGGACCGATCGCTTCGCCGCTCATCAGCCGTCAGCTGACGTCGCGAGGAGAGACTGCCGCGGGGCTCGCTTGCCGTTGGTGCCGCCAGCGGATTGACAGCAGATCACGAACATTGCGCACGTTGCCAGACACCAGCTGCAACCGACTGTCTCGATCATCCCGCCAACGCACCGGCACCTGCGTGATTCGGTGCCCCAGTTGCCGTGCGAGGAACAAGATCTCGACATCGAACATGTATCCGTCGATTTGCTGGCGCTGGAACAACTCCTTGGCAATCATCGCCTGAAAGAACTTGAATCCGCACTGAGTGTCGATGACGTCATCCAGGCCCACGCAGGCGTGCATGAAGAAGCCGAACCCCTTTGACCCGAGTCTCCTGTAGAGCGGCTGCCGTCGCTCAATGCGTGAGTCTCGCAGTCCGCGCGATCCGATGACGACCTCATGACCAGCGTCAAGAAACGGCAGTATCTTGTCCAATTCCGTTATCGGGGTCTTGTTGTCGGCATCCACGAAGCCGATGAGATCGCCATTGGCCTCCCGGACGCCCTCTCTGATACCGCGACCTTTTCCTCGTCGTTGAACCGAGCCGAGGACCTTGATGTCACGCTCGCGCCCGGACGAGGTCGCGAAGTCGCGAGACGCCTCGCGAGTCCCATCCGCGCCGTCGGCGCAGACGATGATCTCGAACGCAAGGCGGCGGTTGTCGAAGTATTCGACTGCTTCGGCGAGCGTGCGGCGGATCGACCCGGCTTCATTGTAAGCAGGGATGATGAGGCTCAAAAGCGGCATGGCTGTGCTGTCCGAATCTGTCCGATAGCATACTCGAAGAACGCACCGTTGCCGACGTGGAGGCGGCCGTACGCAGCCCGAGTGCAGGTGTATTCTAACTATGGAAAATGCTCACTCGAACCTCATTGGAAACGCGGCTGCTGCGCCGAACCATCTTCTCTCGCCCGACGAGACTCGCGTGGCCTCCGAGTTGGGCCGGTCACATTCCCTTTGCATTCTGGTTCGTGGACGCGTTGCGGCCGCGCACGCTGGTCGAGCTCGGCACGCACTCGGGCCTGAGCTACAGCGCATTTGTTCAGGCCGTCCAGATGCTCGGCATCGAGACGGCCTGCTACGCGGTTGATACCTGGAAAGGCGACGAGCATGCCGGTTTTTACGGCGATGAGGTGTTCGCCGAGTGGTCGGCGTTTCATGATCGTCATTTCGGCGGCTTTTCCAGGCTGATTCGATCGACATTCGACGAAGCGTTGCCCCACTTTTCCGACGGGTCGATCGACGCCCTGCACATCGATGGACTCCACACCTACGACGGAGTGCGCCACGACTTCGAGACATGGCTGCCGAAGCTGAGCGACCGCAGTGTCGTGCTCTTCCACGACGTCAATGTCCGCGAACGGGGATTCGGTGTCTGGCGCTACTGGGAGGAATTGTCCGAGCGGTATCCTTCGTTCACGTTCAGTCACGGGCATGGACTTGGCGTGCTGGCGGTGGGCCGCGACCGGACGGCGGACATCGATTGGCTCACCTCGCTGCCGCGATCGGGAGACGAGGCAGCGGACGTTCAGCGCGTCTTCTCCACAATCGGGGAGCTGTGGACGCAACACCTCGAGGCCGAACATACCCGGGCGGAGCTAGGTGAGGAGCTGCGGCGTGCAAGCGAGGAGCTGCGGCGTGCAAGCGAGGAGCTGCGGCGCACGCGGGAGAGTGAAACGCAGCTCCGCGCCGAGCGCGACGCCGAGACTATCCGTCTCGCTCAGACGGCGCACGAACGCGATCTCGCGACCCAGAGCCTGACGCGTCTCGAGATTGAGAGTCAGACGGCTGCAGACCGAGCGCGCGAGACCAGGCGTCGTCGAATACACGCCGACCTCGAGTCGGCCGAACTCGATCGGCGCAGGTTCTTGTTTGAAACAGGGCGGACGAATCAGGGTCGAGGCGGAACGTGGATGCGCAGGGTGTCCCGGGAGGCCGGCGGGTGGCTGCGGCGGCAGCCACGGCACCTGGTCAGCGCCCGTCTTCGACCTGCTGGTTTGAACCGTCGCAACCTCGCCGAGCATCCGCGTCAGGCGTTTCGAGCATTGTTCCGGCCGACGAGCGTGCAGGGCGCACTCATAGAGGCCAGCGGTCTCTTCGATGCCGCGCATTACCTTGCGCAGTGCCCGGATGCTGTCGCGAATCCTCTCGCGCATTTCCTGCAAACGGCCAGCAAGACATTCGCCTCGCCGCACCCGCTGTTTGACACGGTGTTCTACCTGCGGCAGCGCCCGGACCTGATCACATCGGGATGGAATCCGCTGGTTTACTACCTCGTCAACGGCGCAAAGGGGAGCGCCGATCCGCATCCACTGTTTTCCACCGCCTACTACATGGGCCGAAATCCCGATGCAGGATCCGACAACCCGCTTGTGCACTTCGTCCAACGAGGCGCGGCTGAGGGTCGTTCCCCACATCCGTTGTTCGACATCAGATTCTATTGGCAGCAGCGGCCCGACGTGCGATCTCGGGGAGACAATGCGCTTCAGCACTACTTGAAACGAGTATTCGAAGAAGATCTGGATCCTCACCCGCTCTTTGATACGAGCTACTACCTCGAGCAGGTTGATGGTCTGCGGACATACGGCATCAATCCGCTGGCGCATTTCCTTCAGAACGGCCACCGCGAAGACGTGCGGCCGGTGGCATGGTTCGATCCCGCGTGGTATCTGACGCGCTATCCCGAGGTGGCCGGCGTCGCCAACCCTCTCGTGCACTACGTTGAATACGGCTGGAAAGAGGGACGGGATCCGTCATCATCATTCTCGAACGCCGACTACCTTCAGCGCCATCCGGACGTCAAGAAAGCAGTCATCGATCCGCTGCGTCATTTCGTCGAGTGCCGCCTGGCAGAAAGTCGCGGACCAGTCGTCCCGGCCCTGCCGCAGTCCGAGATCGAGAGACCGGCGCCAACGTTCCTGACGTCAGGGACGTCCTCCGCGCCATCGACCGTGCTGTGCGTCAGCCATGTGTCGCCGTGGCCCGTGCGCGCGGGCAACGAATACCGTATCGCTCGAATGCTCGAGCATTTGCAGCGTCGCGGCCATCGGATCGTACTCGTGCTCGCGCCCTTGCCGAACGAACCGATGGCACCGACAGCCTTCGAACGTCTCGCGGAGATGTATGGCAACGTGGTCAGGTGCGACAGGGGTGGCAAGGTCGCCTTCCGTCTTCGCGACTGTCCCGATGTGCTCAGCGGGCTCGTCGACCGTTACAGCACCGGTCAGGGCATCGAGGCGGGGAACACCTCGATGTTCCGCCAAACCGATCTCGCGTTTTGTCACGACGTCGTCGAGGCAACGGCCCTCGCACTGGCCCGATCGCTCGGGCGGGTCGCCGTGGTCGCGGAATACATCTTCATGACTCGCTTCTTTGACAAGCTGGGGCCAAGTGCGCTTCGCATCGTGGATACTCACGACGTCTTCTCGCAGAAGGGTTCGAATATCGCGGCCTATGGCATAGCGGACGGCGGGCTGAGCGCGACGGACGAGGCGACGCGTCTCAATCGGGCGGATGTGGTTATCGCGATCCATCCCGAGGACGCCGGGACTCTTAAGGCGCTCGTGCCGCATCGTGAAGTGCTGGTGAGCGGAGTGGATGCGACGGTCATCGAGAACGCCGAGTGGCCGAATCGGCCGACACTCCTGCTGGCCGCATCGGGCAACCTCCTGAACGTGACAGGGCTCAGAGATTTTCTGCGCTTTTGCTGGCCAGACGTCCTCGCACAGGTGCCCGAGGCGCAACTCCGAATCGCCGGAGGGGTCGGCCGTGCGGCGCCACCAGGGGAGCCCGGAGTTGCTGTCCTTGGATTTGTGCCGGATCTAACGGCCGAGTACCGCGCAGCACGCGTCGTGATCAATCCCGCGGTTGCAGGTACGGGTCTCAAGATCAAGACCGTCGAAGCGCTCGCCCATCTCAGGCCGGTTGTCGGCTGGCCGCACAACCGCGATGGATTGCCGGACGAGCTCAAGGCATTCGTCTACGAGGCGGCCAATTGGCGCGACTTCGCCCAGGAACTCGCTCGGCGACTTCAAGAGACCGTGTCTCCTTTCGATTCGGCGGCGATTGCGACGATCACTCATCAGCTGTCCGCCGACGTGGTCTACCGGGAGCTGGATGAGCGACTCGCACGATTCTTTGATCCCACAGATCACGCCGCGGCGGGCCAGGACTCGTGATGGCTGCGATCACCGCGTTCGTCGACTTGTCACATCTGACGGCGGAAAACGTGGCACACGGAATTGCCGCACACGCGCGCGCAGACAGGCTCGGGGGAATCGTGTCGCGCGTGATTGTTCGCCTGAGCGTAGCGTCCGACGTGGATATGCCTCCGGGATGGACGCTGGTCTCCGACGTATCGGCGACACAAGCCTGCCAATGGGCGTTTGACATCGCCACCAACTCGAACACGCACCTGCTGATCCTGGCGGCGGGTGCGTCCGCGCGATGCGAAGCGGTCGGTGCGCTGCTCGAAGGGCTCGATCAGGATCCGCTCTTCGGCGTCGCGATACCTCGATTGTCAGACGCCGACACCGGCAGGATTCTCGTCACAGAGGCCTTCGGAACTCTTCTGACCTCGATTCCGAGACGCGCACTGGCGTCACTCACCGACTACCGTGTACTCACGGAAAGTCTCGCACCGTGCATGCTGTTCCGTCGTGAAGTGACGGCAAATTTTGGAATGCTCGGGGACCTTCAACGGGAATTGTGGGACGGGCTTGCCGAGCTTGCGATTCGTATCCGGCGCGCCGGATTCCGGACGGTGCTCTGCAACAAAGTTGTTGTCGACCTGCCGACATCCTCGTCGACGTCGTGGGGATGCAGCGCTCTCGGAGCGCAGTCGCTGCGAGCCGCATATCCGGAGTTGACGCAGCTCCAGGGCCGGGCGAGCGGCGCTAACGCGCAGACTGGTGAGCGCATTCTGGGAGCCATCGCCGAGACGCCAGAGTCTCTGCTGCTCGATGCCCGGAATCTGGGTGCCCTTACGAACGGCACGTCGCGGGCGATTCTTGGGATGTGCGATGCCTTGTATCGCGCGCGTCCGGATCGTGGCATCGGCCTGTGGGTCAATTCGGACGCCATAGCTGCTCATGCGCTCGATCGACGATTTCCAAAGTGGACAATTCACGACGTCACTCCCGAGTCCACATACGCCGCAGCCTTTCGTCTTTCCCAGCCCTGGCGCAGCTCCGAGGTCGAGACACTCGAGCGCGTGGCTGGAGTCACGATGTTCTGGATCCTCGACACCATTGCCTGGGATATCGCCTACAGTGCGCCTGACGGATTGGACGCGGTCTGGCAGCACATTGCGAGCGAAGCGGACGGCCTGCTGTTTATTTCCGATTTCTCCAGGCACCGCTTCGAGAACCGCTTCTGCTGCAGGCAGGGTGTTCGTCGACGGACGTGCCGATTGTCTCTCGATCCTGGCGACTACATCCGGCCGGTCTCCGGCCGCCACTCGTCGACGCCGTACTGGTTCGTCATCGGCAACAGCTATCATCACAAGCACATCGCTCCAACCGTCGACCTGCTTTCACGTTCGTTTCCGAGTAAGCCACTCCTTGTGCTCGGCGACCGCATTCAACCACGCACCGCCAATGTGACGCGATTCGACAGTGGGAATATCGAAGAAGAAACCATCGCGGCGGCCTTCGCGCGCGCCGAGGCAATCATTTTTCCGTCGTTCTACGAAGGGTTCGGATTGCCCATTGTCGAAGGTCTTGCCTACGGCCGGACCGTTATCGCCCGCGCCTCATTGCTCGTCGACGAACTTGCCGCCGAATACCGCGGCCCCGGGCGTTTGCTCACGTTTTCCACAGACCGGGAGTTGATCAGTCTGCTGAACGAATTGGAGCAAGGCGGTTTACCTGAGGGACGCGCTCTCGGGGAGCGCAGGAAGGGACCCGCATGGACGTGGGACAGCGCCGCCAGGGAGATCCTCGGAATGACGAAAGCGCTGGTGCAGGACGCGCCTTCGGCGCAAATGCTTCGCCGGACCGGCTTATCGCGGGGGCTCGGCCGCGCAACCTGCGACGAACCAAGTGAGCGAACTGACAGCGATGTTCTTTAAAGCTTGATGAGGATCACGAGGTCCTGGAGGCCGAGAAGGCTTGGTCGTCCACACCAGTTGCCGAACGTCATCTCGAAAACACTGAACCCGGCCTCGGCAGCATAGGACCTGACGCGCGCCTCGTCATGGGCGGTCGCCTCTTCGGGCATCTCTGGATTGGCGACCCGGCAGCGCGGGTCTCCCTCCCAATCAAATCGCATCTTGATTTCATCCTTGCCGCGGTCCACAAACGACCGGGACTCTTCGTTCAGCAGAAAGTACGTCGTGACGGCACGGCCGCCGGGACGCAGCACTCGACTCAACTCCCGCAGGTAGGACCGAACGTCATCCGGCAACATGTGCGTGAACACCGACTTGAGGAGCGCCATGGTGAAGGCGCCGTCCGCGTACGGAAGCCGATACTGACTTGCCGTGAGCGAGCCGCCGGGGTTGTACATCTTGTTGTAGACGTTTGCGTGGCTGAAACGAAACCCTGCGTGTTGACGGTAGTGCTCCTGGAGCCACCGAATGCTCTCGCCGTGAATATCGAGACCCTCATAGCGGCCAGGAAGCGCAAGGAAGGTCGTGAGAGCCCGGGCGATCGAGCCGTTGCCACAGCCAAGATCCAGGAACACATCGGTGGGGAGAAGTCCGGCGCGGGGAACCAGGATGTTGCGAACGAAGCCCTCACCAAAATCAACGAACTGCTGCGCCGACGACGAACCATCAATGAGCATCGCATCCGGCGGGATCAAGCCGGCGTCATTGGTCGTCGATTGCTCGATGGACATTGGCGAAACTATACCATGCAGCGTTCTCGCCGACTCGCTCGCCGAACCAGGTCTGATTCGATGACTCGCGGTCGCGACTGCGATAAGCTTCACTCTTCAGATGCCGCTTGCGTCACGCTTACGTCGGATCGCAGGTTCTCTCCGCCGGCGGCTCCCTTCCACTCGCCGGTCGCCATTCGGGCCAACAACCAGTGACACGCGACGTGCGATCGCCGCCGCATTTCTCCATGGCGACGGCATCGAGATCGGCGCGCTGCATCAACCACTGATCGTGCCGCGAACCGCGCGGGTCAACTATGTCGATCGGATGACGGTCGCCGGGCTGCGCCAGCACTATCCTGAGCTGGCCAACGCACCGCTCGTCGAAACCGATATCGTCGACGACGGCGAAACGCTGGCCACGATCGCCGACGCGACGCAGGATTTCGTGATCGCCAATCATTTCATCGAGCACTGTGAGAACCCGTTGCTGACGTTTCGAAATCTGCTTCGAGTGCTGAAGCCCGGCGGGATCGTGTTCATGGCCGTGCCGGATAAACGGTTCACGTTCGATGTGGACCGGCCGTGCACGACGCTCGATCACGTGCTGCGTGATTTTTCAGAAGGGCCGGAATGGTCGAAACGACAGCATTACGAAGAATGGAGCCGGCTGGTCAACAAGCACACGGATCCGTCCGAGGTGAACGCGGAGGCTCAACACCTCATCGACATGAAATACAGCATCCATTTTCACGTCTGGAGCGCACCGGAGCTGCTCGAGCTGGTGCAGGCGCTTCGCCGGATCGTGCAGTTCGAGTTGGAACTGTTTCTGAGAAACGGGATGGAGTCACTGATCATTCTGCGTAAGCCGTCGTAGTCATCGTCAACTCTCGCTATCGGTGTTCACGGCTTTGACAGGCCTCGCGATCAGATGCAGCTCGTAGTCCGGCGTGTCGCGGCTGAAGTTCGGATTGTAGTACGGATCCCGGGCGAGATCGTCGCGCCACCGCCGTTGCAGGGGCGTTGCGTCGTGCGCTTCCGTGTGCGCATCCGAGTGTGACGACTTGTCCTGAACGAGAGACGCGTGCGGCGTGAAGACGACGCGATACCCCGCACGGCCCAGGCGCAGGCAGTAATCGACGTCGGCAAATCCGCCCATCTCGTCGTCGAACCCACCGACCGCGTTGTAGACATCACGTCGCGTCATCAGGCAATCGCCGCTCACCGCCGAGTAGTTGCGGACCGCGATCGCGGTGCCCCAGTACCCAGACGACGATCGCGGATGGAGGTGAAATGCGGGAGCGGCTGGTCCATTCACGCCCAAGACAAGACCGATGTGCTTGAGCGATCCATCTGAATAATGCAGTTTTGCCCCGACGGCGCCGATCGCACTCTGTTGCGAAAACTCGAGAAGCGCGGTCAGCCACTCGCCGGAGATCGGCACCAATCCCCAGTCCAGAAAGAGGAGATGCTCACCGGTGGCATCGGCCGCCGCGCGCTTCTGCTGTCTCAGCCGACCACGGATCGACGCCGCGTCCATCGGTGCTTCGCGAACCGTCACGTCCGGCGGAGCCTGCAGCGTGCGATTGGGCGGACGGTCTCGCTCGACCGGCACGACGACTTCGAACCGCCGATACGTCGTTCGCTCGGCGAGCATGGCCAGCGTTCGTTCGCACGCGCTGCGACCATCGCGGCCTGCGATCTCGGGGATCGCCGGCAGCACGATCGAAACCAGGGGCTCCCCCTTGATGCGATAGCGAACGCGATACAGGTGTCTCAGCGCACCGGGCAGGATCTCGGCGTCCAGCTCGTTCCGGCGGACGTAATCTTCGAGTGCCAGTTGGCCGGCGTCGTGCGCCTGCGGCTTCGCGCCTTCGTCTCCGGCAGCGGATTCGGGGAGGCGCCGCCACTGGTAGAGCACCTTCGGCACGTGATGAATCCGCGACGTCCGGTCGATGAGCCGCAGGACCAAATCGTAGTCCTGGGCTCCTTCGTAGCCCTGACGGAAGCCGCCGACGCGTTCGACCAGCGCGCGTCGCACCACCATCAGATGACAGGTGTACATGTTGGTCAGGAAATGGTCGGGAGACCAGTCAGGCTTGAAGTACACCTCGGTCCGTGTGCCATCGAGCTCGAGCTTGTCCTCGTCCGAATAGATGAAGTCCGCGTCTCGATCCCGATTCAGAAGTGCGACCGCTTCGAACAGGGCGTCGGATGTGAGCTCGTCGTCGTGATCGAGAAAGGCGACGAATTCCCCCTCGGCAAGCATCAGCGCTTCGTTCGACGCGGCCGCGATGCCGCGGTTGGTCGCCAGCAGCTTGATTGTGATGCGCGGATCGCCCTCGTACTCACGGAGTAGCGCACGAGTCTCTGCGCGTGTTGATCCATCGTCTGCCAGGCACAACTGCCAGTTGGGGTATGCCTGGCTCTTAACCGACTCGATACACGCCCGCAGCCATCGTGGGTCCGTGTTGTAGACGGGGGTTATCACGCTCACGAGCGGCCGATACGAAAACGTGCTGGATTGTTTTCGCATCTCCTCAATTCTCACCGGTGAGAGTGAGTGCTCCCGCAACCAGGCTTGATAGAGGGAAGGATAGGATCCTTCGGACAGATGTCCGCGCAGGATTCGTGCTGCAGCGATGAATCTGCCACGGCCCGCGAGGCGACCAGCGCCGCGAAGCGCTCCGCGCAGCTCTCCCATCGGACGTCGCCATTCGAGAAGCGGTTCGCCCCAGAACGCCGACGGCGCGTCGATCCCGCCATTCGATTCTCCGCGAATCGCGAGCGTCACTTCGATTCGTTGTTCCTCGCGATTCTGAAGGTCCAGCACCAGCCTCCGCCAACGGCGATCTTCTGGTGCGGGCCCCGGAGTCATGCGCAATCTTGCGGCGAGATCCGGTGATACTCCATCGCGATGCGCCGTGGCGACGAATTCAATCCCGCCTGTGTCTGCGGACCCACCGGATGCAAGCCCGCACCACGCAACGAATCGAGAACGTGGAGGCGCGACAAGGCGGTAGGTGGCGCGACGGCCGGGCGGAACGAAGAGCGCGTGATGGCTCTGGCCTCCAAGCCGAGTGTTTCCGAGCCAGCGCGTGGCCTCGCCTTCGTTCGCGGGTGTGTGCTCGTTGGCCGGAGCGATGGTCAGCGGCAACCATCGACAGAGCTGCGATTGATAGCGTAAGAGGCGCCACACACCGAGGCCCATGCGCGCGCGCCGGATGAACGTCTGGTTCATTCGCTATTGCGGCCTGCGTCTCCCTGACGTGAAAGGCGACCGGCGGGATCGAACGGAGCAGTCAGAACGGTCGGCGGCATCGCGATGAGCAACTTTGTAATTGAGCCCCGCAATCTGGACACGCCTCCAATCTATCAAACCCTCCGTCCGCGCATTTTCTGGCCGAAAACAGCCCCGTCCGCCCATACGTTTGGCACCTGCCTTGCTGCGGCCAGATTGGCCCCGACAACATATGACCCGCTTGAAACGTTTCAGCGCCATGGCGCTGGGTATTGGTCTAGTTCTGGTGATGAGCCCGCTGCCTTCCAAGTCGCAGGCACAGGGAACAATCTCCGTTGTGTTCCCGACCAGACTGGCGGCAGGGCCTGACTACGCCACCGAAGTGCTCGGCGATCCATGGGACATGTGCAACGCCGAGGATATGAGCCTGCGCCCCGACGAGCGGATTGGCTTTTCGAGCTTTAGTTTCCTGACCGGTCCATGCCGAGCCGGTGGAACGACAATGGCCGTCAACGGCACCAATGACTCGAGCGTCATGATGCTCTCGCCGGGCATGTACGACGTGGCTCTCAATCCTGGACGGAACGGGCGGAATTTTCCGATCGACTCGAGCAAGTATCAAACGCTGTCGTTCAAACTGAACTCGAACGTGACCGAGAATCCGGAAATCTGGTGGTATCACAATCCCATCAATCATCCGTCCGGGCCGGGCTTTGGCGGGCGGGCTGCGCCGCGAACATCACCCGGGACGCAGATCGTCGTCGCGGATCTCACCCAATCACTCGCGAGTGGTTCGCCGTGGACAAGTGGAGTCGTTCGCGGGCTTCGAATCGACCCGAACACGCTCAACGCTGTCGAGAACATGTTCCTCTACTGGGTCCGGCTGACGCCGGCCGCCAGCTCGGGCCTCGCCGCAAAGCAGACAATCACCTGGAATGGATCGGGCGCCGCGACGATTACGGTCCGAGATAACAGCGATGGCACGGTCTTCCCCGTGATTTCCAATCTGTCCGCGAACTCATACCTGTGGAACTACGGCGTCCTGGCGCCGGGCAGCTATACATTGACCGTCACCAACGCGAGCGGATCGGGATCGGCAACATTCAGCATCAACCATCCGCCGAGCATCCAGCTGACCAACCCGTCCGAAACAAGCGGAGACGATTACGCCACGACAGTGCTGGGCAATGCCTGGGACATGAGCGGCGGTTCGGACATTCAGCTGACCGGATTGGACAACCTGACGGGTATCTCGTTCAGTGGCGGCGTTCTGAACGCGACCAACACGACCGCGGATCCCATCGTCACGCTGCTCTACAACACCAACAACTCCGTGCCGATTGATACAACCAGGTTTCGATACCTGACGTATCGACTCCAGGTCGATGGCCCGTACGACCTCCTGGCCGGCTCGGTGGCTCGCGTGATCTGGAGTTCTCAGGTGTCCAGCCCGGCCGCCATCTCGCAAGACATCATCGTCGTACCCGGCATGAACAGTTACACGGTCGATTTGGCACCGCTGTCGACCGCCCCCGACGGTGGTCTTGAACCAGGTGGCAGTGGCGAGACCTGGACCGCTGCGCCCAAGCGCTATCTGCGCTTCGACCCGCACGAATTCCCAACTGCCCGAACGTTTCACATCGACGATGTGAAGCTGACAGCGAAGCCCGTCGCCGCCAGCAGCTTCACCATCCGGTTCGTGGGCACGGACGCCGACGCGGACGCGACCACAGTGTCGCTGTATTACGACGTCGACACCAACCCGAGCAATGGCAAGACGCTGATCGCCTCAAACGTTCCCGCGAGCGCCGGCCAGTTCGTTTGGAATACTGGCGCTGTGGCGCGAGGTGAGTACTACATCTACGCGGAAGCATCCGACGGCATCCAGGTCATCGGCCGCTACTCGACCGTCCCGGTCGTGTTGAACACACCTCCGCTGACGCCGACCGGGTTTAGATTCGTCCCCCGATAGATCCTGATCCTCTTCCTGCCGGCGCGAGCCGATATGGATCGAAGAAGGCTTCAGCGCTCCGTGAGCTGGCGTTGCGAATGTTCCGCGCCGAAGCCGACGATTTCATCGAGCGCCTGGCGCATCTTCGCGTGCGAGAATTCGGTTTCAATGCGGTCGACCGAGGCCTTGCTCAATCGATTCCAGAGCGGCTCATCATGTGCCAGACTGCTGACGGCCCTCGCAAAATCCGCCGCGCCGTCCGCGCAAAGAACGGGCTCGTTTGGGATCCACCCGAGCTGATTGACCAGCAACGTGGTGGCGGCCACCGGCAGTCCATTCGCCAGCGCTTCGACGACCTTGAGCGGTATTCCGGCGGAAAATCGAGTCGGCGCGACGAATACTTTGCAGCGCTCGTACCATTGGCGCAGGTCGTCTACTTCTCCGACGATTTCGACACCGAGGTGACTGTATTGATGGAGACCTCTTGCGCGGTTGTAGCCGACGATAAAGAAAATGTCGTGCAGGCCCTGAGCCCGGAGTAGAGGAAGAATCTCTCTGCAGAACCACTGAGCCGCGTCGTAGTTTGGCCCTCCGTCGCCGTGGATGGATCCCACGAAGAGAATGCCGGATCGTTCTCGAAATGTCTTGACCGGGGGATTCGGGGTGACGGCGTGACCGACTATCGAGATTTCGTTGAAGCCATGTCTGCGGAAGACGGCTGCTTCCTCCGCCGACACCGTCATGATCCGCCTCACTCCCCGTGCCAGGGAGAGCTCCCGCGCCACCCGATTCTCATATTCCACGTCCGTCATCGGCTTTCCTGAGAGAGCAGCCTCGAGTCGTTCCCGATTCGCAAAGAGAGCCTCTGCGTCATAAATGATGCTGCTGAGCGGAATCAGAAAAGAGTCTCTTTCGAGCAGAGTCCGGATCGATCGCATGGTATCGGGGCGACTCACGAAATAGTGGTCGTAGTAGCCCTTTCGATCCCGCAAGAAGCGTTGCAAGCCCTGCGGACCATATCCCTGGAGCGCAGCGACCTCGATGGTGCGGGGGACCGCGCGGTAGATCCGCTCCCACGACTCTTGCGGCTCCTCGAAAACAGCGGGGTAGACGGTGACCGCACACCCCGATTCATCCAAACACTTCACGATTTCCTGAGCACGCGGATATCCCGCTCCGTATCGTGAGTGAGGAGTCCGCTCGTCGACCCACAGTACGCGGCGCGGCTTCGACTGCGCCGGACTCCGGTTGAGCAGCACGTGTGACGGCGCGGGAAGCGGCCTCTGGGAGATCAGAGCGGCGTGTTTCCTCACGATTAGCGATCGGCGTTCACGCTGCATCTGCAGCGCGTCTTCGTCGCGCCTGGAGGATGCAAACTCGAAGTGCCAGACCACGGCGCGTGGCTCGTAGATGGTCCGGTAGCCGCGATTCCACAGCCGCAGGCAGTAATCGACTTCCTCGTAGTAGGCCGGCCGAAATTCACGATCGAAGCCGCCGAGACTCTCAAAGAGCATTCGCGGCGTCAGCAGAAACGCCGCGGAGCAATAATCCACCGGGCGCCGAAACTGGTATGGCGCACGATCCGGATTGTCACCGCGTCCATATCCGAAGCAGGTTCCGTCGCCCCAAATCATCGAACCCGCTTCTTGGAGGCTTCCATCTGGAAGAATGAGTTTCGCTCCCACTGCACCGGTGGTAGGGCTGGAAGTCAGGGATTCGAGCGCCGATGAGATCGTTCCCGGGAGCACCCGTGTATCGCTATTGAGAAATAAGAGGAAGGTGCCGTTCGCCAGAGCGGCTCCCTGATTGGAAGCTTCGAGGAAATGTACGTTTTCTCCATTGCGCACATACCGGATCCCCTGTATGCGTTCGAAGAGATCTGCGGTTTCGTCGCTCGATGCATTGTCAATGATGATGACTTCGAGCCCGATCCCCGCCTCGGACGAGAGGGCTTCGAGGCATTGAAGGGTCAGGGACGCACGGTTGAACACAGGGATGACGACGCTGATTGCCGGCCGCGGCGAAGATGGAAACGTCCAGCTCTGATTGGTGTCGAGGAAGAATCGGAGATTCTTGTCGGCCATCTCCGAGGTAAAAGCTCGGACTTGATCGAGTGTCCAGGCCGGACTTTCTCTGCTCGATGTGACGCGTGCTCGACGGAGGTTCTGTAGTTTCTGATAGCCGGTGATGACGCCAGGAATTTTCCGGGCAACGTGCTTGAACTTCTCTCCGATACCCACGGCGCGGTCAGGCGTACGCCAGGAAACTCGCTCGTTTGTTGCCGGCGCGCTCGTCGACGACGCCAGTCAAACGGTAGCGCGAAAACCCAGCGGTGCGGATCATCGCTTCAAGGCACGGCAGGTTAGGCCCCCACCAGTTGGTTGGGTCGCTATTGAGCTCGGATCCTTCGTAGTAGACCGCATACGGCAGGTCGCGTCCGTAGGTTTCGTTGATGTGTCCTTCGATTAACGCAACCTCGCGGGTGATACGCCGCACGCGCTTGAGACCCTCGAGCGGGTTCTCCAGGTGGTAGAAGACGCCTGCGAAGTGGACGAAGTCGAACGGCTCGAGATCGAGAAACTCAGGCGACATCAAATCGAGCTTGCGATACTCGATCGGATAGACCTTGTTTTCCAGCAGGAACCGGATGCCAATCGTCTGCTGATCGTCGATCGATAGCACCCGCCTGGCGCCGCGCTGCCGTCCGACGATGCTGTAGAACCCGTCCGCGCAGCCGATGTCGATCATCGTCTTACCGGTGAGATCGGCGGGGAACTGCCAGCGGATCAGTTCGTCCTGCTGCTGTGCGATCGACTTATTGCCTGCGGTAATGCGGCCATCCGGAAACGGGATCGAGTGAAACCAAAACCCCACCTGCTGGGCACGCTCGAACACGTCGCCACTCAGCGTCTGGTTCGCTGTCGCGATCAAGCTCGGCGAGATCACGTCTCCCGAGATCACGCCGGGCGAGATCGAGTTGAGCCGCGTGCCGAATCTGGACGCAATCGCTCGTCGTGCCGAGGCAGGAAGAAGCTTGTGAATCCCCAGTCGGCGTGCCTTGCGGAGGCCGCCGCCGATCGCGGCTGTCGTGAAGGTCAAACGTGCTCTGGTTGACGGTGCGGCTGCCAGGTCGTCCATATCATAGCATCCGGGATGGTAAGCCGTTTTGCTCCACTCGGAGGTCAACGCTACTTACATGGCGTACCGCGTTGCGCTTTTTATGCGTTCCGCGCTGCCAGTACATGCAGGTGCATTAACCGGAGGAGCAATGACATGCTTCAGTCGACGCATCGATTGCATCCAGCGCAGTCTATTCTGCAGATGTCGATGGGCTGTTCGAGGCACGAGAGGGGCGAGCTCTTTGCCCACTGACAACCATCCAGAAATCTGCCTCTCCCGGGTGAGAGACTCGAGCGCGAGCGTCTTCTTTCCTCGCTCACGTTGCTCGGTTGGTGTGGCCTTCACGATTGAGTCGAAAACCCGCGCCCACGCAGGCTCGGTATTCGCAACCAGTTCGAGATCCGGATGGGGATAATCGCGCGCAAAATCCCGATAGGGCGCGATGTCGCTCGCAAACACCCTCATTCCAGCATCGAGGAACTCGATCGCCTTGATCGCGGACTTACAGCGCGAGTAGTCATCGTCCGACACCGGTATGAGTCCAAAGCGATATCCGCCGCGGCAGATGTGTGACAGGTATTCGTGATACGGCAGCCGTGGCGCAGCCCGCAAGATCAAGTCCTGCTCGCCGGCAAAGAGCGACACGTTTTCCCCAAGCACATGTATGGGCACGCCAGCCCCGGACATGGTGCGCAGCCCTTCTGAAAACCAATCGAGATCAGGGCCGCTCAATTTGAAATTATCTGTGTTCGCGATACAGCATGCGCCGGCTGGATTCTCGAGTCCAGGTGGCAGCGCGCTCGGAATGATCCGGATGCCTCTCGTCTTGAAGGCAGCCTCGATCTCCCGTGCGAGATGCTGAGTGGTGGTCGTCACCAGTGCGGCACCTTCGATGAATGGCTTCAACTCCGCGGTGTATCCCGGGATGGAACGTGCCTCGTCGGTCGAATGCTCCGGGAGATTCCAGAACAGGTCATCGATGTCGAACACGTACGGAATATCCCGCGCTCGACAGAGGCGAAGCAGCGTCCGAAATATCCGGTTGCGTGAAAATCGATTAAAAACCGGAAGGGTATTCGGCTCGATATGAGATGTTTCGAAAATTGCGTCAGCTTCGATGCCGAGTTTGGCGGCGACGGGATGGCGAAGTGCGCCGGCGCGCACCCAGAAAAAAGGGGAGTCGAACATCACAAAGAATAGTCGCATAGCCGTCATCCCGGCCAGAGATCATAGAGAAGCGGCGCGAAACTAGCAATCGCGAGAAGTCGTCTAGCGCCTCGGCGAAATGACGAGCAGCGATTCGCCGGCTGGGTGGCCTGTGCCTGGCACGCGTTCGACCACTGCGCCGACGGACTCACAGACGTTCGCAATCAACCCGAATGGATAGTGGTAGGGCTCCGAATCGGAAAACGACGTGATCCCATTCGGTTGAACGATCGGCTCGAAATTCGCCGGGTCGGGATTCTCGAACCATGTGGCGTAAAAGCGACCATTCGGCTTGAGCGTGCGAACGACGCTGGCGATGCACCGCGCGACCGCGTTGAATGGCCGGAACGGGAATACCGAATCGGCGATCGCGACATCGAAGAGTTCTGTCTGGCCGCCCAGGCCGAACACCGACGCGTCGTCGAAGAGTGGGACGTAATGGTTCTCCTCGAGAAAGGAGCGCCAGCGTTCGATCGTCGCGGGGTCGGCATTGCCAAAATGGAGCACGCGGTCCGACGGCTGGAGCCCGGCTTGCGCAACGCGATCGAACATCCAGG